>ERZ795052.4124-NODE-4124-length-15280-cov-5.354417_pt1 | contig 15280 bp, 10 predicted proteins | sample MGYA00375136_ERZ795052 | MGnify/ENA primary metagenome ERZ795052 (study PRJEB30181, sample SAMN05720156) | activated sludge metagenome | isolation source: Anaerobic digester | place: Japan | collected 2015-05-26 ... | reverse complement strand
ATGGAAAAGCAATATTCCTGGCTCGAATGCTCCTGAAAGAGTCATTATCGGTGCAATTGCAGATATGGGGAATATGGGTTATGATGTTACAGAAGCAGAAAAATTAATTGATGAAGGTTTGCTATATCTCGAAAAAAATGATATAGTTTCTTTGAACCGAGTTACTTGGAGAATATGGAATATTCTCAATAACGCGAAACCGATTAAAAACCACCCTTCATGGCAATATCGTGTTTATGATAGCTTTGATAAGGTGTTGGAAGATATCAATCAAAATATTATTTATCCAAAAATCAAAATGGATGAAAATTATTTAGCGCAGACTTACTATGGTTGGTTAGCTCAAATAGTGGCAGGAGCAATTGGAACAGCAGTTGAAGGTTATACAACGAAAAACATTCGTGAAGCTTTTGGTGAGATTTATGATTATGTTCGTAAACCAAACACATACAATGATGATATCACCTATGAAATTGCATTTTTAAAAGCACTGGAACGAAAAGGGAAAAAAATAACTTCCGCGGATATTGCTGAAGAATGGACTGCTTTGATTCCTTATGGTTGGTCAGCAGAAGAATGGGCATTAAAAAACATAAAAATGGGAATCTATCCTCCTGAAAGCGGCTTTTTACACAACCCTTATCGCGAATGGATTGGTGCTCAAATGCGTGGTGCTGTTTGTGGAATGGTAGCTCCTAATAATCCATTGAAGGCTGCAGAATTAGCCTTTATGGATGGAGTTGTTTCTCATTATAACAACGGAGTAATTGGTGAAATTTTTAATGCGGTATTGGTGAGTCTTGCTTATGGATGTAATGATGTAAAAGAAATTGTGAAAACAACTATCGCTCATTATATTCCTAAAAAAAGCGAATATTATACGGTGGTAAAATATTCACTTGATGTTTGTGAACAGGAAAAAGACTGGGAAGCAGCTTGGACAAAGATTATCGATAAATATAAACAATATAACTGGATTCATGCTTATCCTAATGCAGCAGCTGAAGTTGTTTCACTGTGGTTTGGAAACAATGATTTTGACGAAACGATGCATGTATGTGCGATGATTGGCTATGACGTTGATTGTAACGCTGCTCAAATCGGAACACTATTCGGTATTATCGGGAAAGAAAAAGCGTTAAAAGAAAAATGGACTAAACCCATTGGTGATGAGTTAAAAACCTACATTCGTGCTAATAAATCAATCAGCATCAAAGAACTTGCTAAATTCACGGTAAAATTGGCAAAGACAATTGCTTGAGGTATTTTATGAAAAAAATATTCATATTGGGTAGTTTAAATATAGATTTAAGTATCAGTTGTGACCTTTTTCCAATTCCAGGGGAAACGGTGATAGGAAAAGATTTCTTTTCTAACCCAGGAGGGAAAGGAGCAAACCAAGCAGTTGCTGCTGCTAAAGCTGGGGGAAATGTAATCATGCTTGGAGCAGTGGGAAAGGATTCTTTTGGTAAACAACTGAAGAATAATTTAAAAAAAGTTAAAGTAAATACTAAATATGTCGTTACAAAAGAATGTCCTACGGGAGTTGCAATCATTATTGTCAATGACAAAAATAATCGAATTATTTTAGATACAGGCGCTAACTATTGTTATGAATATGCTGATTTTGAGAGGATACTTATGAAATTAGCAAAACCCGGTGATTATTTGATCACTCAACTGGAGAATAAAATTGAAGTTGTGAAAGAGGGATTAGCACTTGCCAAAAAACTAAAAATGATAACTGTTTTAAACCCAGCGCCAGCATTACCGCTTGATGATCAAATCCTTCAAAATTGCGATTATTTTATCCCTAATGAAAACGAAAGTTATGTCATTTCTAATCTCCATTCCCAGAAAATTGAGGATTTGGTTGAATATTTTCTTAATAAAGGGGTTAAAAATGTCATTATTACCTTAGGTGAACAAGGATGTGTTTTCAATGATGGCAGTAAAGTCAATTATATGAAAGCGAAAAAGGTAAATGTTGTTGATACGACAGCAGCAGGTGATACTTTTATTGGTTCGCTGGTAGCAAAACTAGCAGAGAACAATAGCCTTGAAAGTGCTCTGAATTACGCGAACGTCGCTTCTGCGATTGCAATTACCCGTCAAGGAGCACAACAATCAATTCCAACTAAAAAAGAGGTAGAAGAATATTTAAAAAACTAGATTATGTTAAAGGGGTGCTATTATAATGGCGGTTACGTTGAAATTTCTAAGTGAGAAAGCCAATCTATCAACAACTACAGTTTCGCTAATTTTAAATGGAAAAAATGTCCGAGTTTCGGAAGCCAAAAAGAAACGCGTCCTTCAATTAGCAAAAGAATATAATTATATTCCCAATTCATTAGCTGTTGGGTTGGTAACGAAAAAAACAAAAACAATCGGACTAATTATCCCTGATATTAGCAATATCTTTTTTGCTGAAATTGCAAAAAATATTGAACAAGAAGCGAATTTGAAAGGATATAGTGTAATCTTATGCAATACTAATGATAAATTATCCGAGGAAATAAAATATGCAAATCTTTTATTTTCAAAAGGAGTTGATGCATTAGTGATATGTCCGGCGATTGAAGCCGTTGATAGATTTGATTATATCAATAAGTATATAGATGCTCGTAAAGGGGTTATTGTTTTTGATAGATTTTTCTCAGGAATGCTTTGTTCATCTGTAATTACAGATAATCTAAATGGTAGTATCGATGCTGTGAAATATTTGATTAAAAAAGGACATACTAAAATCGGCTGCATTACTGGTCCTCTTAATTCCTATTCCGCAAGATTACGTATTGAGGGATATAAGAAAGCCTTACAGGATGAAAACATTGAAATTAATGAAGATCTGATTGTTGCCGGTGATTATAAATTTGAAAGTGGTTATCATCAAGGACTAAAGATTATGGAAAAGGATATTACAGCAGTCTTTGTCTGCAATGATTTAATGGCCTATGGTTTTTACCATGCTGCAAAAAAATTAGGGAAAAAAATTCCTCACGATATTTCCATTATCGGCTTTGATGACTTGTTATTTTCATCTATGCTAGATGTTCCACTAACAAGCGTTAAACAAAACATCCCTGCGATATCAAGTAATATCAGTATGTTACTCGATAAGCTTTTAGCTGGTGATTTGGAAATAAATAATATCGTTTTACCAACGATTATTACTGAAAGAAATAGTGTTAAAGAAATTGTTTAAAGGAAGACTTATGTTATAAAGACATAAGTTTTTTTTGAAAAGAGATTTTTTATTCTCTATTATATTCTCTAAAAATATGATATAATCAATATAGATTGCTATAGAAGTTAAGAATTTGGGTGAAAAAAATGTACGAAAACATTGACAAAATGCAATATACGCCGATGATGCATCAGTATCTAACAATCAAAGAACAATACCCTGATACCTTAGTTTTCTTTCGCTTGGGTGATTTTTACGAGATGTTTTTTAATGATGCGATTGTTGCTAGTCACGAATTAGAAATTGTTTTGACTGGTCGCGATGCAGGAACCGAAGAAAGAGTTCCAATGTGTGGTGTTCCCTATCATGCTGTCAATACTTATTTAGATAAATTGACAGAAAAGGGGTATAAAGTAGCTATTGTTGAACAAGTAGAAGACCCTGCACTAGCAAAAGGAATTGTCACTCGTGAAGTAGTCAAAGTAGTCACACCAGGTACAGTCACTGAAGGGGCGAACTTAGAGGAAAAAGACAATAATTTCCTTGTTTCCATCAGTTATGATAAAAATCGTTACGTGTTGAGTTATGCTGATCTAACAACAGGAGAAAATTATCTGACTGATTTACCACTAAATGATGAACTTTTGTTTGCTGAAATCTTAAAATTAAAGAGCCGTGAAATTGTTATTGGCGATGATTTTAATCAGAATATTATCCGTCCTCTATTGTCGATTGTTCCGCTTACTGTTTCGATAGAAAATGACTGCGATGAAGTCAGTTACTTAAAAGGATTAGCGGAAGAATTAGATAAAACAGAAGAAAAAACCTTTTGGAGAATGATTAATTATATTATTCGTACTCAAAAACGAACTTTGATTCATATGCAAAAAGTATCAAAGTATGATATCGATGGATTTTTAAAAATTGATTTTTCTTCGCGAAGAAATTTAGAATTACTGGAAACATTACGCTTTCAGAATAAAAAAAATACATTGTTGAATATTTTGGATAAATGTCAAACCGCTATGGGGAGCAGGTATTTGAAGAAAAATATCGTTTTTCCTTTGATGGACAAGGAGAGATTAGAAAAGCGATATGACATTATTGATAATATGCGCAAAAAAATTCTGGAAACGGAAGAATTGCGCCAACTCTTAGAAGATGTTTATGATTTAGAAAGGATTGTTGGGAAGATTTCTTATGAATCTGTCAATCCAAAAGACTTATTACAATTAAAGAAGTCGTTAGGTATTTTACCTAGATTACAGGAATTGTTAAAAAAGATTAAGATTGATGATCATTTTAATTTAGAAAAAGACGCCAATGATTATATAAATTTATATCGCTTGCTTGATTCCGCAATTTCTCCTAACGCTCCTTTTAGTGCAAAAGATGGTGGAGTAATTAAAAGTGGATATCATATAGAATTAGATAAATTAAGAGATGTGAATGCTACTAGTAAGGATTATTTGTTATCACTTGAAGCATCAGAACGAGAAAAAACGGGGATTAAAAACCTAAAGGTAGGCTTTAATCGTGTTTTTGGTTACTACATCGAAATTTCAAAAGGTAATTGTGCTCATGTAAAAGATGACTTTGGTTATATTAGAAAGCAAACGTTAAGCAACGCTGAGAGGTTTATTACCGAAGAATTGAAGGAGAAAGAAGCCTTAATTTTACGAACAGAAGAAAAAATTCTCGAGTTAGAATATGGACTGTTTGTTGAAATTCGTAATATTTGTAAAAACTATGTTGTTTGTTTACAAAAATTGGCAAAAACTTTAGCTGAACTCGACATGATGCAAAGCTTTACAAAAATTTCTAAAGAAAATAACTACGTACGACCAAAATTAAACACGGAAAACATCCTGGACATCAGAAATGGTCGTCATCCAGTCATTGAAAAATACAAGGATAATTTTATTGCCAACGATACAAAAATGAAAGGCGATGACCTTATTCTTTTAATTACTGGACCGAATATGAGTGGTAAATCAACTTATATGAGACAAATCGCCTTAATAGCAATTATGGCTCAAATTGGTTGCTTTGTAAGTGCAAGCAGCGCTAATCTTCCTTTATTTGATGCTATTTTTACCAGAATTGGAGCTGCTGATGACATTGTTAGCGGTCAATCGACTTTTATGGTAGAGATGAGTGAAGTAAATAATGCTTTGTCTTTTGCTACTGAAAAATCATTAATTTTATTTGATGAAATTGGTCGTGGCACCGCTACTTACGATGGCATGGCCTTGGCACAATCCATTTTAGAATATGTTCACAATAAAGTTTGTTGTAAAACCCTTTTCTCAACACATTATCATGAATTAACTTCGATGGAAAAAGATTTTCCTCGTTTGAAGAATGTTCATGTAACAGCAGAAGATGTTCAAGGTGAGATTGTTTTCATGCATAAGGTTGTAAAAGGTGCTGTAGATAAGAGTTATGGAATCAATGTTGCGAAATTAGCCAACATGCCTTTAGATGTTATTTTACGAGCAAAGGATTTACTACATAAATTGGAAGCACATCGTAGATATGATCATGATAAACTATCGATTAAAAATTATCAGACACCATTACTATATGATTCAAAGACAGAAAAAGAAACCATTGCTTTAGATAAAATTAAAGAAGCCAATATCGATGAAATGAGTCCGCTTGAAGCAATTAATTTATTAGATGAATTAAAAAGATTACTAAGGAAGTAGGATTTTTATGGGTAAAATCATTAGACTTGATCGACATACTACCAATTTAATCGCTGCTGGTGAGGTAATTGAGCGAGCGGCTTCTGTTGTTAAGGAATTAGTGGAAAATTCAATCGATGCAGCTGCGTCAATCATCAATATTTCTTTACTTGAATCGGGATTAAAAGAAATTATTGTCAGCGACAATGGAACTGGAATGGACGCAACAGACGCTAGACTAGCACTAGAGCCACATGCAACAAGTAAAATTGCAAAACCAAATGACCTTTTTAATATCTCAACATTAGGTTTTCGCGGAGAGGCTTTGGCTTCTATCGTTGCTGTTTCTCATTTTAAATTAAAAACTTGTGTAACAGGCGAAAAAGGGTTGATGATTGTTCTAAAAGGAGGAGAAATCATTAGTGAAGCAGTTGTTGCTCATCCTCATGGAACAGAAATCACAGTCCGTAATTTGTTCTACAATACACCTGCTCGATTGCAAAATTTAAAATCAGAGGCTCAAGAATTAAGTTATATTGTTGATTATGTTAATAAAATGGCACTTGCAAACCCTCAATTAGCTTTTAAACTATATAATAATGAAAAATTACTTGTTCAAACCTATGGTAGTAATGATTTGTTAGAGGTGATTGCGAGTATTTATGGAATGGATATCGCAAAAAACATGGTGAAAATAGATCGTAACGATGGGTATTACCATATTTATGGATATACATCCAATATTGTGACAACTCGTTCCTCAAGAAATAGTATAACAATCATTGTCAATGGTAGAGTAGTTCGCAATAATAATATTATCAATGCCGTTGTTGCTGGATATCATAATCTTTTAATGACGGGAAGATATCCATTGAGCGTAATCAATATTAAAGTAGATACTTCCTTAGTAGATGTCAATGTTCATCCAGCTAAATTAGAAGTTCGTTTTAGTAATGAGGAAGGTTTGATTAATTTAATCAAGGAAGCAATCAAAACCGCTCTTGTAGAGGTTGATTTGACAGTCAGTTTAGATAAAAGTGAAAATGAATCACCTTATCATAATGATATATTCGTTCGGGAAGAGGTAAAACCATATACATTTACTGCGAAAACTCCTAATTTAGAGGATTTAGGAGAAAATCAAAAGGAAGAGAATCCTAACGATGAAATAGAAGTTTTAAAAGAAACATTCACCCAACAACAATATTCATTTACAAAGCATGATGAAACACCATCGGAAAGACTAGAAACAAAGTCTTCTCGTTTACCAAGACTTGAATACATCGGGCAACTTTTTGGTACTTATTTGTTAGCTCAAAGTGAGGATTTGTTTTATTTGATTGATCAGCATGCAGCAAATGAAAGAATCAATTATGAAAAAATCGTCCTCCATTTACAAAACAGTAATACCAAACACTATGAATTATTAGTCCCAATAAAATTGTTTTTCACCACCAATGAAGCGATTGTAATTAATGAAAAAATGGCAGAAATTGAGAAATTAGGGATAAAATTAGAAGAGTTTGGTGGAGGTACTTATTTGGTCCGCGAAATCCCCGATTGGATTTTCCGTGGTTTAGAAAAGGAGTTTGTAGAAGAAATTGTTTTAAATATTGTTAATCAACGCAAGTCTGAGAAATACCAATTTCTAGACTCGCTAGCAAAGTCGCTTGCTTGTAAAAAAAGTATCAAAGCGAACGAATTTGTGAATAAACAAGAAGTAGAATACTTATTACAAGAGTTATCAAATTGTGAAAATCCATTTACTTGTCCCCATGGTAGACCTGTTATTGTGAAGGTTTCCCGTTATGAAATTGAGAAATGGTTTAAACGAATTGTATGAATAAAAAAGTAATTGTTTTAACTGGTCCAACAGGAGTAGGGAAAACGGAGATTTCATTAAAACTAGCGGCTAAATTTGATGGAGAAATTATCAATGCAGATGCTTCGCAAGTGAGGAAAAAATTAAATATTGGGACCGCTAAAATAGACGCCTCATCAACATCTATTCGCCATCATTTAATTGATTTTCTAGATCCCACGGAAAATTTTTCGATTTACGATTATCAAAAATTAGCGCGAAAAAAAATCGACGAAATTTTAAAAAAAGAAAAAGTTCCTTTCCTTGTTGGTGGATCTGGACTTTATTTGAACGCTGTTTTATATGATTATGATTTGTCTGCCAGTAGTCGTAGTGAAGAATTTAGCCAACAGTATAATCATATGAGCGATAAAGAATTACATCAAAAATTACAAGAAATTGATCGTGCTGCTGCCGATAAAATTCCTTATAGTAATCGAAGAAGAGTTTTACGAGCACTGGAAGTTGGCTTGACAGGAACAAAAAAAATCAGCGAAAACATTACGAAAAATACACCGATTTATGATTGCTTGTTTATTTGTTTTAATACAAATAGAGAAAAATTATATGAAAGAATTAATCAACGAGTGGAAGAGATGTTTACCATTGGCTGGATTGAAGAATGTCAGGATTTACTTGCAGAAGGAATTGATATTACTAAAATAAAAGATATCGGATATCGGGAAATAGGACAATATTTACAAGGACTCCTTTCTTTAGAAGAGATAAAGGAGATTATCAAACAAAAAACTAGGAATTATGCAAAGCGTCAATTAACTTGGTTTAGAAATAAAATGAAATGCCAGTTTATCAATGTTGATTATAATAATCAAGATGATAGTCTTTTAGAAGCGATTAAAGTGATTCACCAGTTTTTAGAACAAAGATAATTCCTCCGATGTGGAGGAATTTTATTTGTCCATTGCTATGAAAAAATAAAACAAGGTATATTGATAATAAATTAGGAGAAAATAAAAAATGGAGAGATTACAAAAATATATGGCACGTTGCGGTATAGCTTCTAGGCGGAAAGCGGAAGATATGATTCGCGAGAGTAAAGTTAAAGTAAATGGAGAGGTCATAACAGAAATGGGATATAAAATTTCTGGGAATGATATTGTTGAAGTAGAAGATAAGGTTTTAGAGATTAAAGAAAAACGTTACTTTGTAATGAATAAGCCTCGCGGTGTCATTTCTTCATCAAATGATGAGAAAGGACGGCAAACTGTCATTTCCATTTTACCTCAAGAGTTAAGAAATTATCGTTTGTTTCCAGTTGGAAGACTTGATTACGATACCAAAGGTGTTTTGTTACTTACCAATGATGGTGAATTCATGAACACTCTAGTTGGACCAACATCGCTTTTACCAAAAGAATACCTTGCTCGAGTGGAAGGGGAAGTGACTAAAAATGATATTTTGCAACTTGAATCAGGTGTAGAAATTGATGGTTATACAACAAGAAGATGTAAAGCCTATATTGCTAGTGTTGATAGGAAAAATAATTCTTCATCAGTAGGTATTATCCTTCGTGAAGGAAAATATCATCAAGTGAAACAAATGATGGCTGCTATTGGGCACCCTGTGAAGCGTTTAACACGAATTAGTTTTGGCGAAATCACTGTTGAGGGATTGGCGGAAGGAGAAATTCGTGAATTGACACCTCATGAAATTAAGAGGTTGTTAGTTCAAAGCCAAGCAAAAAATGTTAAATAGTATTTGAAGTTTCATAATTGATATGATATAATGATATAGTGTATTTAGAGGTGCGTTATGAATTGGCAAATTGCTATTGATGGTCCTGCAGGTTCTGGTAAAAGCACGATTGCTCAAGCTGTGGCAAAAGAACTTCAGTTTGAACATATCGATACTGGAGCGATGTATCGAGCGGTAACCTTGAAAGCTTTACAATTAAAAATCAATTTAGAAAACGAAGAAGAATTCAATTTTCTTGAGGATACAAAAATTGATTTTGAACGCCAAAAAATCTACCTTGATAATCAAGATGTATCAAAGGCTATTCGTTCCTTGGAAGTTACAAATCACGTTTCTTTGGTATCTAAATATGGATATGTAAGAAAAAAAATGGTAGCTTTACAACAATTCTTTGCTGCTAACAAAAATGTTATTATGGATGGCAGAGATATTGGAACAGTTGTTCTTCCCCATGCAAATTTGAAGATTTATTTGAATGCTAATGTTGAGGAAAGAGCACGGCGAAGAATGAAAGAACGCCTAGAACAAAATCAAGGAAATGGCGATTTGGAAACGACAATCAAGGAAATAATCGAACGTGATACCAAAGATAGCACGCGCTTAATAAGCCCACTAAAGAAAGCTGATGACGCTATAGAAATAGATTCATCAAATTTATCCGTTGAATGTGTGGTCAAAAAGATCATGAGTTTAGTATTTGAAAGAGGTTACAAGATGGAAAAGGAACTTAAAAACGAAAACGTTGAATTACAAGAAGAAACAAAAGAACAAAAAGAAGAATTGGTAGAACAAGTGGCTCCAGAAAAAGCTGTAGAAACAGAAGTATCAGCAGAACAACAAGTGGCTCCAGAGGAAGCTGTAGAAACAGAAGAACAAAAGGAAGAACAAGTAGCTCCAGAAGAAACTGCAGAAACAGAAGAACAAAAGGAAGAACAAGTAGCTCCAGAGGAAGCTGCAGAAACAGAAGAACAAAAGGAAGAACAAGTTGCTCCAGAAGAAGCTGCAGAAACAGAAGAACAAAAGGAAGAACAAGTTGCTCCAGAAGAAACTGCAGAAACAGAAGAACAAAAGGAAGAACAAGTTGCTCCAGAAGAAACTGCAGAAACAGAAGCAGTGGCTGAAGATGAAAATCTATCAGAAGAAGATGGTGATGAACCAGATATTACTGAAGTGGAAGAGCCAAGCGAAGAAGAACCAACAAAACCAACAAAGTACAAAGAATTACAAATTGTTAGCGGTACTGTTGTTGAAGTAATTCCTGAACAACCAGAAACAAAAGTTGGGAATAGGGTAATTAAACCAAAAGAAGAACGTGTTTTAATTGCTCTTGAAGATGGTCAAGAAGGATTCTTATTTAAACGTGATACTGCAGGTATTAAAGAAGATGAGGATTTGATTGATTTGTTCTGCGAAGGTGACAAAGTTGATATAGCAATCAAAAAAATCTTCCCTGATGGTGGCAAATTTATATTCTCTACTGTTCTATTAAATAAGCGCAAGGAATTAGAAAAATTTGGGGCTGAATTAAAAAGAGATACCGTTTTTACTGCTAAAGTTTTGAAGCAAATTCAAGTTGGTTTATTGATGAAATATGAAGATTTTTCTTGTTTATTACCTACTTCACAAGTTGCAGTTCCAGAAGAGGAAATCGCTACCTTGGTAGGAAAAGAGATTTCTGTTGCCCCTATTAGAGTGGACTATGGTAGAATTCGTATCATTGTATCACAAGTTTTAGCGGATAGAATCAACGCTCGCGCTGAGAAAAAGGCTTTTATGGAAGCTTTAGAAGTAGGCCAAGTATATGATGGTGTAGTAAAAAACATCGAAAAATACGGAGCATTTGTTGAAATAGGCAAAAATGTAGAGGGCTTGTTACATATTTCTGAAATTGATCATAATCGCGTTTTTAAGGTTGAAAAGTTTCTTAACATTGGTAATCAAGTAAAAGTAAAAGTAATTAAACTTGAAAATGAACATATCGGACTATCACGAAAAGCATTAATCCCTAACTACTGGGAAGAATTTACAAATGATAAAACTGTTGGAAGTTTTACAACAGGAAAAGTACTAGAGATTAACAATTCTGGTGTTGTTATGCAATTAGCCCCAGAAGTTTCTGGATTCCTTCCAAGGAGCGAATTTTCATGGGAACGCGATGTAAACCTTGAAGAAAGTATTAAAGTGGATGAAGAAATTGAAGTTAAGATTATAGAAATTGATGCTGCAAAGAAACGCATTATTCTTTCTAAAAAACAACTTGTTGAAAATCCATGGGAATCCTTATCAATCAAAGTTGGCGATGTTGTTGATGTAAAGGTCAGTAAGATTTTACCAGAGGGATTTATCGTTGCTGTTCAAGGTGTTGAAGGATATTTGCCAAAGTCAACAATTAGAAGTATCGATCCTAATAGTGTAGAACTGGAACAAGAAATAAAAGTAAAAGTTAGAGTATTAGATCCAGAAAGAAATAAATTAGTATTAAGCATGCGAGATGCTGAAGAGAAGATCGAAAAAGAGATTTTCAAATCAACTATGAATCTTCAAGACAAAATGAGTAACACCTTCGGTGATTACCTAAAACAATCTAAGAATAAGTAGGCCAAAGTATGCGTGGAGTTGTTGCTATTGTAGGTAGACCCAACGTTGGTAAGTCTAGTTTGTTTAATAGAATTATTGGCGATCGTGTATCTATCACCGACGATGCTAGTGGCATTACTAGAGATCGTATTTATGGTAAAGCTTCATGGCTAAATCAAGAATTTAGGCTTATTGATACTGGAGGGATCATCTTAAAAGATGAGCCCTTTTCTAAAGAAATAAGAGCTCAAGCTAGTTTAGCAATCGATGAAGCTGATGTTATTATCATGGTGGTTGATGTGAGAGCATCGATTACTATAGAAGATGAAGATGTGATAAATATTTTGTATCGTAGTAATAAACCAGTTATTATTGCCGTGAATAAAGTGGATAATAATGAGCTTCTCGGTTTAACCTATGACTTTTATAGTTTGGGAATTGGTGATATTTTTCCAGTCAGCGCTTTGCATGGAATTGGAATTGGTGATTTACTGGATCGAGTAATTGAATTATTGCCAGAAGAAAGAAAAGACCTTTACAGAGAGGGAACGATTAAATTTTGTTTGATAGGTCAACCTAATGTCGGTAAATCAACATTATCAAACACGATTGTAGGCGAAGAACGAACAATTGTAAGTTCAATTCCAGGAACAACGCGAGATGCTATCGATATCGTATTCACCAGAAATGCGAGAAAATTTGTTGTGATCGATACGGCAGGGATTAGAAAACAAGGCAAGATTTATGAAAACGCAGAAAAATACAGTGTGTTAAGAGCCTTATCAGCAATTGAACGTTCTGATATAGCAGTGTTAATCCTCGATGGAACAGAAGAATTAAGTGAACAGGATAAACGAATTGCCGGATATGCTCGTGAAGCCAATCGAGCTATCATCATAGTCGTTAATAAATGGGATATCGTTGTAAAAGACGATAAAACAATGCAACGATTAACAGAAAAGATCAAAGCACAGATGCCGTTTCTTGATTTTGCTCCTATTATCTTTCTATCAGCTTACAAAAAAGAACGAGTTCATACTTTATTGGATGAAATTGTAAAAGTTTATGAAAACTTTAATCGCCGAGTTCAAACAAGCGTTTTAAACGATGTTTTATTAGATGCTGTTTTGTTGAATCAACCACCTGTTTTTAATGGAAATCGTTTACGCTTAAACTATGCAACTCAAGAAGATGTTATGCCACCTTCATTCGTACTATTTGTCAATGATGAAAAACATATGCACTTTTCATATTTGCGCTATCTGGAAAATAAATTAAGAGAATCTTTTGATTTCAGTGGTTCGCCGATTAAATTTATCTTACGAAAGAAAGAATAGCCTTTAAAAAGAGGGCTATTTTATTTTTTTCAAAAAATATCATTAACTAGGTTAATAAAACATTTTTCATGTAAATTTACAGAAAAAAAATAGTAAAAAAAAACGTATTTTCATATTGTTTTACCTATTTTTAGATGTTATACTTAAGGCGTTATTTGAAATTTGATAAGAGGAGAAATCTCGATGAAAAAGCAGGAATATGTAGCAAAAATAAGTCAAAAATTGAATCTTACTAAAAAAAATGTTGCTGAAGTAACCGATGCTTTTGTAGAAGAACTGATTTCTTCCTTGATAGAACAAGAGAGTGTGTCAATTACAAATTTTGGAACATTTAAAAAGAATAAAACAAAACCTTATGGATATTTTAGTCCTATTGATGGTAGTAAAATGTATACAAAGGGAATTACAAAGATTTCTTTTTCAATGAGCAAAGATTTAAATAATAGGATAAATAAGGGGTGAAATTATGGAGACAATTTATCGTTTGTATAAAGATGTTGGCGATAACCAGTCAAAAGACATTTTTGATGCGGTTATGCGAAATGATTGCACCTATATTATAAAATATTATGAAGATGGTTTTGATATTAATATCACAGACAATAAAAATGAAAATCTAGTTCATAAAGCAGCTAGGAATAATTATTATGAGGTTGTCGATTTATTATTGAAATTAAAAGTAAATGTAAATGCTCAAAATAGATATGAGGATACTCCCTTACATTTAGCAGTTCAATTTAGAAATTCGGAAGTAGTAGAAAGGTTGCTATTTGAAAAAGCACGAGTTAATGCAAAGAACAAAAAAGGTATAGCCCCTCTTCATATTGCAGCTGCAAATGGCAAAGAAGAGATTTTAAATAGTTTGCTAGCCCATGGTGCAAAACTAAATATTGCGGATCAAAATGGAATGAAACCAATTCATCACGGTGTTAAATCAGGAAAAAGAGTGATTATTAGAACATTATTAAACAATGGTGCTAGTTTAGTGGAAGTGGATGACCGTAAAGATAATGTCCTGCATCATGCTTGTAAAGTGGGAAATGATGATATGATAGTTTTCATTTTGCGACATATGATGGTTAGCGATTCAAGGAATATTTTTGGAGAAACACCACTTCATATTGCCGCTAAATCTTGTTCAGTTACTGGAATAAAGGCATTAATCAATGCAGGTTTTGATATTCAAGCTAAAAATAATATAGGATTAACCCCAATTGAAGTAGCAAGTAGTGCTGACAAACAAGAAAATTATGAATTTCTTACTAATTATTCTCGTAGTCAAGAGTATAAAGAAAAGTTTTTAAAATATTCTCTTCATCGTGCTGTTTGTCGTGGGGATTATGAATATCTTTTACAAGAAGTCGCTTCAACAAATGTCAATAATTTTGATTATTATGGTAGATCAATGATGTATTATGCCATCATTTCCAGCAATCTCCGAATTATAAAATTATTATATAAAAAAGGTGCGCGAATCGATAATATCGACGAATTTAATCAATCTGCTTTGTTGATCGCTATTTACTGTGAGAATTATGAAATTATTAAGTTTTTCTTAGATCATAAGGCAAATGTCAATGAAATATTTTATGGGCGCAGTTATTTGTACCGTGCTATTTTAAGAAACGATTATGAAATGGTGAAATTACTCATCGATTATAAAGCTGATGTAAATTATATTGATGATAAGCATATTACCATTTATTCTTATGCGATGGAGTATGCAAGTGATGAAATTATTGAATTGCTTTTGAGTAAAAAAGTTGCTTTGGTTTAGGGAGAAAAATGAAAATTTTATTTGCTACTCACAATAACCATAAGGTTTCTGAAATCAAGAATATGCTTCCTGAAGTAACTATAGTAACACTAGATGACGTTCAGGACGAAGATGAAATAGAAGAAACGGGATTAA
>ERZ795052.4121-NODE-4121-length-15286-cov-11.800538_pt1 | contig 15286 bp, 6 predicted proteins | sample MGYA00375136_ERZ795052 | MGnify/ENA primary metagenome ERZ795052 (study PRJEB30181, sample SAMN05720156) | activated sludge metagenome | isolation source: Anaerobic digester | place: Japan | collected 2015-05-26 ... | reverse complement strand
TCAGCCCGGCCGCGTCGATTCTGTCGCCGGCAGCGGGATGCATATAACGCGTCTGCTGAACAGCCCATTTGATATGCATGACAACGGCACTATCTACCTGTCTTTGCTGGTCAGCCGGGCGCTGGATACGACCGCCAATAACGATTCTGAGGAAGATTTGAACATTATGCTGCAAGACAGTTCCCAGCAGCCTTATATCTCTTTTGGCGTTAACAGCCGGGAAGCGTTTTATGTGGGCAAACCCGGCAGTGTGATTACGACAGCAGATAATGCCGTTGCGATGGATTGTTCTTATCTGATGATTGCCAAAATTATCACAAAACCGGATCAGGATGACAGGATTTATCTGAAAGTACTTCGTTCCGGCGCCGATGCTGTTGCCGGGCAGGAAATGGACATCGACTGGACGCTCATCGGTGCATCGGGGGAGAATGCAGCCGCGGTTTTGGACCGGATCTGCATAACTGCCGGTGCTAATGCGGTCTGGTCCGTGGATGAGGTGCGCATCGGTACAACCTATTATTCTGTTGCCGGCAGGCCGGACTGTTCTCAGTCGGAAAGCTATCTGCCGGGCGATATCAACCGCGACTGCTATGTCAATCTGAATGATCTTGTATTGCTGGTCAATGACTGGCTTTCACCGGGCTGTTCGGAACAGGGGATTTATCCGCAGATCGATATTAACGGGGATTGTGATGTCAACATGGATGATATGGCTGGGCTGGCTGCCGGCTGGCTGGATTGCACCGATCCCTATAATCCAACGGAATGCCGCAGTGTAAATTGATTTCAGATTATTCCGGAGCAGAACTCTCACTATAACCAGACTAAACAACCGAATGCAGCAATGAAAGCAATGACCATTTACAAGTCTACAAGGGTATTGGGGGAGCATTCTGAATGGGACAACCAGGATGACAGCATGACATTTCAATTGATTGTACGGATCCTGCTGTTATTAATCCCTTCAGCTTGCGGATATACATCCAATATCGCATCGTACAACTACACCAGCAGTCTGGGGGCTGATCCGACGACCCAAGGGTGGACATACTTGACCAATGTTACCAACAATGTGTATCTAAGCGGTTATGATGCCTCTATCTACCCCGGTCAGAGCGGCTGGCGGATCGTTGACGGAACAAGCACCGGCTATGCCAATTATCAGATTACTCTTACCGACGACCAGACTGAAGCCATGAAGACCGGTTTCTCTGTCTCATGGACCTTCAAGCTGGATGCAACGGCTTGGAAGAACGACGGCACCGGCAGTGTGACAAACTACTACCTGCCGCCCTATCAAAGCCGCCAGAACAACAACGGCCTGTGGATTGAGACGGCCGGAGAGAATTCCTTCCGCTACTACATTGTTGCCACAGCCGATGCAAGCGGCAATCTGGCGATTAACGACGGGACGGTGACCCATGTGCTGACCGCAGGCGGCGGCAATAACGGGTATGATACCCTGTATACGGTAACCGTAGCCTATGATGGTACCAAGGCAGTGCTCTCCTACGGCGGCAGTGATTTTACACTGACCAAGCAGGCGACTTTCGGCAATAATCGGGTGCTGTTCGGTGCTCATACCAGCCCCGGACAAGGCAGCGTGGTGTATCATGAGGTTCTGTTCGGCGTGCCAGATTCTGTGTCGGCGGTCAACATTCGGCCGGCCAATGGGGCCACCAGAGTAGAGACTACTGCTATTCTGGAGTGGTCAGCACCTTTGTCTTATACTCCGACCGGCTACGATGTGTATTTTGGCACCAATCCCGATGCCGCTGCCAATCCGAAGGTTTTGGATAATGCCCTTCAGACAACCTATGATCCGGATCTTGCCTACTCAACAACCTATTATTGGCAAGTCGACGCGTATGAGGGTACAATTAAGCACCCCGGCCGAATATGGTCCTTCACCACACGGCCGGAACATATTATAAAAGTGGCCTGTGTCGGCGACAGTATTACTTACGGATACGGCATTCCAGATATCGGAACCAACTCGTATCCGGCTCAGCTTCAGGCGCTGTTGGGGGCTTATTATCAGGTGGGCAATTTCGGCCGCAGCGGAGCAAGAGTTTCACAAATCTCATCGAATCCGTACAAAGGCAGTCCCGAATATTATGCAGCGATGGCGTTTGAACCGGATATCGTTTTCATCGCTTTGGGCATTAACGACTGCTCAGTCAACCAGTGGCAGACAAACAAACCGGTTTTTGCTGCGCATTACAAAGATTTGATCAGCGATTTCAAAAATCTGTCAAGTCATCCGCAGATTTATATCGGCACTCTGATGCCGGTCTTTTGCCCTCCTTACCCCTATCCTGCCATTTACAGCAATATGGCTGAATGCTCTCCTCTGATTGAACAGGTTGCCGCAGAGGAAAAACTGCCCCTGATCGATCTGTATACGCCTCTGGAGTCTCATTCGGCGTATTATGCTGTTGACGGACTGCATCCAGACCGTAACGGGGCTCAGGTTATTGCCCAAACCGTCTATAGAGCAATAAAACCTGATGTATATATCAGCCACTGTCTTCTGTCGGTTAAGGAAGAAGGCGCGACTTCAGATGCTTACACAATCGTCTTGGGCGGCATACCCAAACAGGATGTTGCTGTCACATTGACTCCATCGGATCCGGAACAGGTTTTGATTAAAGTAAACGGTATGCAAAAAGATACAATCGTATTTACCCCGGCCAATTGCAGCCAGCCACAAACCATCTCGCTGACTGCCGTGGATGATAGGGTTTTTGAAGGGACGCATACTGTCGTTATTAGCCACATCTGTTCCAGCGACGATTGGGCTTATGATAACCTTGTGATACCAGATGTCAGCGTTAACATCGCCGACAACGATTATTACGGCAAGCGGGTTAAAGTGTTCCTGATAGGCGGCCAGTCCAACGCGGCCGGTTCCGGCTTGAATACCGAATATCCGGCCCTTTATCAGACTCCGCAAAACGATGTGGAATTCTGGGTTGGCGGCCGTTTACCCGGCGACGGTGTCCCCGATTACAGCGTTTGGGATCGTCCTGCCGATACAGCCTTCCGCCCCCTGCAGCTGGGATCAGGTAATTATCCGGCCGGAACGCATTCCGGTTTTGAAATGTCGCTTGGCCGAGCATTGAAAGATGCACTCCCCTATGACAATATTGCGCTGGTCAAATACGGCATGAGCGGTTCGGCTCTCATGCGGGGACTTCGCAGCAGTGACGGAGCCGGGGATTGGGATCCAGGTCCGCCAAACTGGAGCCCAAGTGAAGGTTTTGACGGCGTTCGCTATCACATATTTAGAACATCGGGAGTACTTCCGGCTTTGCAGGCAATTGTCAATCGGGGGGATTTGCCTGAGATCGCGGGGATGTTCTGGATGCAGGGAGAAACAGACGCCGGCAGTTCAGCAGCGGCCAGTCAATATGAAGCAAATCTGAAAAAATTCATTGAGGCGGTCCGGACAGATTTCGGTGCACCTGAAATGCGGTTTTTTATTGGCCGCATTCGGACAGTAACGGGAATCTACAACGCTGCAGTTCGAACAGCAATGCAGGAAGTAGCCGCTTCGGACCCATTGGTCATGTGGATCGACACCGACGACTTGCCTGTAAATGCTGACAATGTGCATTACAGTGCAGCCGGGCTGGTCGAGCTGGGCAGGCGTTTTGCCGATGCATACCTTAGGATGGCATCTATACAAGGGGATCTTGAACCCGACGGGGCTATCAATCTGGCCGATTTTTCCCGGTTCGCCGAACAATGGCTCTCTGTTAATTGCGGATTCTGTTTCGGTGCAGACTTAAACAGCGATCTTGATGTCAACATGGACGATTTGACTCTTCTTACAGATCAATGGCTTGATGGTTCGGTCTCCCGCTGTGCCGCTCGATGGGCAATGGACGAAAACAGCGGCAATACGGCTATCGACAAGGGGCCTAATCGGTATGACGGCACATTGATCAACTTCCCATCAGATAACACGCAGTGGATGAAGGGCATATTCGGCAATGCTTTGCATTTCGACGGGATTGATGATTATGTTGTGGTGCCCGGCTACAAGGGCATCAGCGGCACCGCTTCCCGCACCTGCAGCGTCTGGATCAAGACGATCAAGCCCGGCTCGCAGATTCTCAACTGGGGGACCTCCCTGACCGGCCAGAAATGGACTCTCCGGATTAACAATGATGGAACTCTTCGGGCGGAGGTGCAAGACGGCTATATGTACGGCACCACCTATGTGGCCGACGGCAATTGGCATCATGTCGCTGTGGTTCTTGCCGATGACGGCTCGCCGGATATCAGCGAGGCCGTGTTGTTTGTCGACGGCCAACCTGAATCGATCGGCGGGGTGCTGCCCTGCTCGGTTCATACCGCTGCCGACAGCGATGTATTAATCGGTGTTAATCTGATTGGAACAGTTTTCTTTGAAGGCCTTCTCGATGAGGTACGAATCTATACAGCCGCGTTGGATAGCAATGATATACAGAATATAATGAACAGATAGGAGTTAACGAGGTTTGAGCATTAAGATATTCTCAGGATAATTGTTTTATTTTCGACTGTCTTTGCATAGATGCATTTAGTAACAATCCGGCAAACAGCGGACATTTATGCAGATAATAAGACCGGATGTACAGCAAATTCACAGGCGTAATCTATAAATGGATATGATTTTTTTCTGGAGATTCGGAACAATGAGAAGATTGGCAGTATCAGTAACAATCATGGCTTTGTCTGCATATGCTTGGGGCCTGACAATACAAACCTACGGTGATTTTAATGATGACCAGGCCGGCATCGCTGGTTTTGTATTCACCCCGGACCTTCCCCAATATGTTGAAACTTATAATCCGATGCCTCAGACGGCCTATTTGACCAGCTGGACCTATGCCAGATCGTCCAGCGGCGGCGGCTGTCTTAACGGAACCTATCTTGCGGTTTACATGTATGATGCGGATACAGGATATCACACCCTGCTGGGCACCTCAACAAATTACATCGATTTATCATCTGCGGCTCCGCTGGCTTTGGTGACATGGTACTTTGATGGCATCGCTCTGGACAAGGACACCCAGTATGCCATGATGTTTGTTGACAGCAGCGGTGCCATTCGCACCGGCGGTGTGGAGCTGGATAACACAAACGCAACCACCAACGGCTGCATCCAGACCGGCCATGTAAAGGTTAACCAGCCCACCTGGGAAGCGCATTTTTCTGCAACCTATAACGGCACAGTTACGGAGCCTCCCATCGACCCGACTAATCCCCCGATGTCGATGAGGGGCATCGTATATCGGAATGGTGAAATTCGGACATTCAATCTGGAAAAATACAACATGCGGGGTGAACACTTCGAAGTCATTCTGTTGGACAGCGATGGTGTTACAAAGATACCGCTGGATCCCGGTCCAGTGCGTACCTACCGCGGTTGGTGCGAGGAAGAACCGGACAGCTATGTTGAAGCTACTCTGCTGCCTAACGGGGATCTGCGCTACCATGTCTTTAAAGGAGATGCTGACGACTGGTGGTATGATCCGCCCTATGAAACCAACGATACCGCCGCCGCGATCAATAATTTCACTCTTATCGGCGGCACCCCTGTACACCCATCCGGAACGGCATGGCCCGGCGCAGCATTCACAGACGCTGCAGCCAGCTTGGATAGTTACTACAAAACTGTTTACCAAGCGGATTTCGGTTATGATGTATTGGTGGAGTATGTCAATGCGGCAAATTTTACAAATGAGCAAAGCTATGCCCGCAAAGCCGAAAACGCTATGGGACATTACAATGCCATTTATACCCGCGATATTCTGCTTGAGTGCAAACTCAACAAGGTTGTGTACCGTACCAGCAATACAGGACTGGACCGCACCGATACAAAGTGGGGCATTGACTGGTGGAATGTCAACAATTACTGGAATGCAATGTTCCCTGATGTAGATCACCATTTCATCGGAATGGTCGGGTCTGTAGGCGGCGGTGTAGCATTTGTATGTGATTACGGCGGCACAGACTGGGCAGCCCGTTCTTTCAATGGCTGGAATAGCGACAAAAACTGGTGGCATGTTGCCCGGCACGAACACGGTCACAATCTGGGAGCCGGCGACTATGATGGGAATAGAGCCGAGGGGGCCACCATTATGAACGGCAATAACATCAGCCTGTCCCGCCTGTCCAATGCGGAAGTCAATAATATTATGAACTGCCGACGCAATAGGGCCGTTTCGGCGAAACTTCGCAACATAGGTCCCTTCGCTTATCCGGTGCCCCCCTATGCCAAACTTGACAATTTTACCGCCTACGCAGGTATCCAGAGAACTCTGGACATTTTGGGTAATGATTATGATGCCAACAATGATCAAATTGCCCTTGCAGATTTTCCAAACACAACCCCCTTGGGCGGAACTCTTGAATTTTCCGCCGGAACAGGACCAAACGGGCGTGACGAACTGCTTTACACGCCGCCGGCAGGACAATTCGGCACAGATAATTTCAAATATTCTATCGTAGATGCTACCGGGCGAACGGCACGCGGTTACGTTGCTATCACCGTAGATATTCCTACCCAAACCATACGCGGCCATTGGAAACTGGACGAAACAACCGGCACCACAGCTGCAGATTCGACTATCAATGGCAAACACGGTACGCTGACCGGCGGTATCACTTTTGATAACAATGCAGCCGCTGGGCAGTTTGCCGGCGGATTAACTTTCGACGGGACAGACGATTATATCAACCTGCCCAGTTTGAATTTCACCAGCAATACCGTCACAATCACCGCTTGGATTAAACCCGACAAAGTACAAAATGAATATGCGGCCATTTTTTCCAACCGCGACGGCGGGGCTGCTAACCTCAACTTTAAAACCAACAATCAATTGGGCTATCATTGGAATGATGCAAACTGGACCTACAACTCCGGTTTATCCACTCCCGTAGACCAGTGGACTTTCGTGGCACTGGTTATTGAACCGAATAAGGCTACTTTTTACACCTCCAACGGCACGACTCTAAACAAAGTCATCAGAAATGCTGTACACAATCCGGAATCCTTTTATGGATCGCCGTCGATCGGGCGGGATGACAACGGGCAATCCAGCAGATATTTCAGCGGAGCAATGGATGATGTGCGCATTTACGGCATAGCTTTATCCGAAAACGAGATTCGGGGCGTCATCGGCGGCGGCCGTGCAGAAAGTCCCAATCCCTTTGATAATGCCGCTGATATCCCGCTTCTAACTAATTTGCGCTGGTCAATGGGATCCAGTGCAGTCAACAATGATATCTATTTCGGCACCGATTACCAGACTATCCAGAACGCTGACCTCACCTCCCGGGTCTACAAAGGCCGCCAGCCGGAAAATATTTTCAATCCGGGTACTCTCAAGCCAGGGAAGACCTACTTCTGGCGCATTGACCAGATCACCCCGAACGGCACAATCATTCCCGGACAGGTCTGGCGATTTACAGCCACGACGAAGCGACTCGGCGGCATCACCCGGCAGGTGTGGCAAAACATCGGCACTGGTGTCAGTGTGTCCGACCTAACAAACAATGCAAACTATCCAGACAACCCCAGCTTCAGTGAGATTATCAGCTCCTTTGAGGCCCCAACGAACTGGGCTGATGCCTATGGTAGCCGGATCCACGGTTTTATTGTCCCGCCAGCAACCGGCAGCTATACTTTCTGGATCGCTGGCGATGACAACTGTCAACTCTGGCTCAGCACCGATAAAAATCCAGGCAATGCTGTCAAGATCGCATACATAGAAGGCAATCCGGCTTGGACAGATTCACGCCAGTGGACCAAGTATGCTTCTCAAAAGTCTTCGCCGATACTCCTGACCGGCGGTATGCCCTACTATATCATGGCTCTTCAGAAGGAAGGTTCCGGCGGTGACAATCTGGCAGTGGCCTGGGAGGGTCCAGGCATCAGTCAGCAAATCATCAATGGGGCTTATTTGGCACCATATGCCCCCGATTACAACTGGGGGCCGCTGTTTGAGACTGATCCGATTGTAGTCGATACTATTCCGGAGGGGTATTCTTTTACCCTTTCGCTGGCTGGAGTAGCCAATGCACTGGACGGCGGCGCAATAACCTATCACAAAGCCGGCGGACCGCTGTGGCTGAAGGAATCCGATGATATGACGCTGGAAGGCATCCCCGGCGACGGTGATGTCGGAACCAATCTGTTCACAATTACTGCCACAGACAGCCACGGACAGTCAAACTATGTTAATCTGAAAGTCAATGTTGTAAACACCTTTACGGGCGAAGCGGGTCTGCTGGACTTCGCTGCTCTGGCTTCCCGCTGGATGGATAGCAACTGTCAAGATATCCCTGCCTGCGGCGGAGCCGATCTGACCGGTGACTGTGCAGTCAATGCTGCCGACATCGTGTCTATGGCCAGCATGTGGCTTATGAAGAGGACCTATGGCGGCCTTGTTGCGGCCTGGCCTTTTGATGCAGACGCTTCAGACATCATCTCCGGTCATAACGGCACGCTGCTCAATGGAGCTGCCATTGACAGCAGTCAGTCGGTTATCGGCAGCGGCACGCTGAATCTGGACGGGATTGATGATTATGTTGTGGTGCCCGGCTACAAGGGCATAAGCGGCACCGCTTCCCGCACCTGCAGCGTCTGGATCAAGACGATCAAGCCCGGCTCGCAGATTCTCAACTGGGGGACCTCCCTGACCGGCCAGAAATGGACTCTCCGGATTAACAATGATGGAACTCTTCGGGCGGAGGTGCAAGACGGCTATATGTACGGCACCACCTATGTGGCCGACGGCAATTGGCATCATGTCGCTGTGGTTCTTGCCGATGACGGCTCGCCGGATATCAGCGAGGCCGTGTTGTTTGTCGACGGCCAACCTGAATCGATCGGCGGGGTGCTGCCCTGCTCGGTTCATACCGCTGCCGACAGCGATGTATTAATCGGTGTTAATCTGATTGGAACAGTTTTCTTTGAAGGCCTTCTCGATGAGGTACGAATCTACGACAGGGCGTTAGCTTATGCTGAAATCCTCGCGCTGGCATCGATTCCCCTGCAACTGCCTTCCAGCTGAGAGTGACGGGGCTACAGCATATAAACTGTTTTGTGACTGTCCTGCACAGCAGGTTGTCGGCTTTTTATTGGACCAGTCGTGGTATTGCCTGATGTTCTTGTCTTAAGAATACCGTTATCGGAAAGACTATAATTTCTCATATTGATTTGAAGATGCGGAATACCGTAGCTGTTGCTTCAAATCATACGATAAATACAGTCGATGTTATGAAATGGCGTTTTGAGATCTGATGCATCGGATTATAATGACGGCCTGAAGGGAAGCAAAGCTTTTGTCTCAGCAGGAACTTTTAAATGGATGCTATACATTCCAGCGTGTTCTCTACCAGATACACTTCCCAATGTTGCACCATCAACGCTTTTAAATACTGCAAGTTTATAAGTATTCCTAACATGCTGGACATTAACCTTCTGCCGACTGCGGCCATTGTTGTCCGGCATATTTTACAGATGGTTTTAATGTTACTAAGGGCTGCTTTTTATCCACAGATGGAGCAGGCTATTCGGGTCGGGGCAAAGGATTGCTTGTGGATGTGAAAAACACCCAGAAGCATGATTAGAGAAACAATGAATATTTTGGAAAAGAAAATCGACATTTTAGGGATTTTTATTTTTTTGCTTGCTGCGGCCTTTAGCTCGGCCGAACTTTTTTCTGTTCATCCTGATGATAGCACCGGGACGGTCAGGGTGGCGTGCGTGGGTGACAGTATTACCTGTGGTCTCAAGATTGAAAATCCGCAGGAAAATTCATACCCGGCACAACTTCAGAAACTTCTTGGAGACCGATACGAGGTCCAAAATTTCGGCTGCTCCGGGGCGCGAGTCTGCAAAGCTACCCGCGTACCCTATTTGAATCAGCCGGAATGCCGGAATGCTGTTTCTTTTAAGCCTCACATAATCATAGTTTGTCTGGGAATTAATGATGCCTCGGTGCCGGAATGGCACAACAACAAGCCTAATTTTGTCCGGGATTATCTGGAGTTAATCCAGCATTTTACCAATGTACCAAAAATCCAAACGCCCAAAATCTGGCTGACCACGCTGCTTCCGGTGATGCCGCCTTATGAACCTTATGTAGAGATCCAGCAAACAAAAACCGAAGCTGATGCAATGATTCGGCAGGTGGCTGATCTACTGAACCTTCCAGTAATTGACTTATTCAGTCCGCTGATTTCTGAGCCGCAGTTTTTTCCCGATGGACTGCACCCCGATATAAACGGAGCGGCTATTATCGCTCAAACTGTAGCCAAGGCCATTACCGGCGATTACGGCGGTCTGAAACTGCCATGGGTGTTCGGGGATCATATGGTTTTGCAGCGCCATATGCCGATACCGATTTTCGGCACTGCCAATGTTGGTTCGACTGTCTCTGTAAAGCTGGGCAATACCACAATCCAGACAACAACGGATGCCAATGGGCGATGGCGCATAGATCTGCCTGCAATGGAGGCCGGAGGCCCTTATGAATTAGTCTGTTCGGATAGGTCCAAGACATTGAGATTTACAGACATACTGGTCGGGGAAGTCTGGTATGCTGCCGGACAATCCAATATGGACTGGCCCTGTCAGCTGGATGCAGACTGGAAAAACGAGGCGCCGTCAGCTGACCGCTTTCCCCAGATTCGTTTGCTAAATCGGCAAGGTTATCCGTCCACCGGCCCTATCAGGTGGACGCAGGAACAAATCGATCGGGTAACGATTGACGCTTATTACAGCGGCTGCTGGCAGGTTGGATCGCAAGAATGGGCAGCTTCCATCTCGGCAGTGGCGTATTACTTCGCCCGGGAGATTTATCAGGCTATCGGCGTTCCGGTAGGAATAATTGAAGCCGCTGTCGGAGGGGCTTCGATGGAGGCATTTATACCGCCGGAGGCACTGGCAGCCGAGTCCCTTTATCCTCTGACCAAACAGTGGATCGAGGCGTCCGATGCACCAGACTGGCATCGTAAGCGGGCACGCCAAAACCTAGGCATCTGGTTTGACGGTCCGCGCCAGACTCCGATGCCGCATCATCCCTTTGAACCCAGTTTTTTATTCAATGCCGACATCGCCGATTTAATCCCCTTTGCTATTCGAGGGGTTATCTGGTACCAGGGTGAAACCAATGCAACCGATGCATCGAATCAAATCGCCTGGAATCCGGAGCAAAACCGTCTGCTTTTCAAGACGTTGATCCAAAGCTGGCGCCGCAGGTGGGGACAGGGAGATTTTCCTTTTTATTATGTGCAGCTGCCGAATCTGAACCGACCGTGGATGCTGTTCCGGGATATGCAGTGTCGAATGTTAAACGAGCTGCCTAATTTGGGGATGGCTGTGACAATTGACTTGGGGCATCCCACAAATGTGCATCCGCCGGCCAAACGGGAGGTGGCCCGGCGGCTGAGTCTATGGGCGCAAACGCATCTCTACGGGCGTCCGATGGCAGTCTGTTCCGGCCCCTTGCACAATGGTTTTATTCAAAAAGATGCTCATACATTAAAAGTTGGTTTTGATCCGGCCACAGGACCGTTGTGTTCCCGGGATGGGGATACGCTAAGGGGATTTGAGGTTGCAGATTCTGCGGGCCGATGGTATTCGGCTAACGCAACCATCGAGGATCATCAGGTAATTCTGTTCAGCCCCGAGGTATCAAATCCTGTTGCAGTGCGTTATGCATGGGCTCCCAATCCGCAGGCAACCTTGTATAATACTGCGGGTTTACCGGCTTCGCCTTTCTGGTCTGGATTGATGGTATGCGAACGCCCAGAAAAGTTCTTATCGCAATAAACCTATACACAATCTGCCGAATAGCCGCTGCTGGTCACCATTGATTACCAGTACATTACAGGATCGGCTAGGCGACACCGGCAATGCGGGACAGCAGGATGAGGGTCGAAAGTGTACGCACTTGTACACTTAGGACTTGCCGCATTGCAGAACAAAAACACTATGAGATAAATACTGATCAAAAGGAGATACAATGAAGTGGGCAGCGAAATTGACCGTGTTGGTTGTGTTTATGGGGGTAATGAATTGCAGCTATCTTTCTGCCTCCAAAGCAATAGACCAAGATAGGGAATATATAAGGTGGACTCCTCTTCCGGACCTGCCGGAATCTTTGGGTGTAGCCGGTCCTTTTGTGGGCGTCCACCATGACGTATTGCTGGTTGCGGGGGGTGCAAATTTCACTCCGCCTGTATGGGAAAGCGAAAAGCAGTGGCTCGATAAAATATGGGCATTGGAAAAGATACCGTCTTCCGAGGAGAAGACAGCAAAAAAATACCAATGGATAGATGCCGGAAGGCTGGATGTTCCGGTTGCTTACGGAGCGGCTGTCTCTACCGAACAGGGAGTTGTTTGCATTGGCGGCTGTAATTCCGAACAGGTGTTCCGGAACGTTTTTGCCCTTGCATGGGATCCTCAAAAAAGAACTGTATGCAGAAAAGACCTTCCCTCCTTGCCAAAACCCTGTGTGTATACGTACGCTGCCAAAATCGGTTCCGTCATTTATGTGGCCGGAGGCCAATCGGGAATCTCTCTGGATACTGCGATGACCAACTTCTGGTCCCTTGATCTATCAAAGGAAGGCACGGAGGCTTTCGCTTGGAAAGAATGGACGCCCTGGCCCGGACCATCTCGGGCATTCAACATCACCGTGGCCCAGCATAACGGCATGACAGATTGTATTTACGTAATCAGCGGCAGACGGCTTAATCCGGGAGCTGACGCAATAGAAACCGAATTTCTTCAGGATGTGTATGAATACAATCCACTGAAAGTTAACAGTAAGGAAGGACCGTGGCGCAAGCGGTGTGATGTCCCTGCCTGTGTGATGGCAGGCGCAGGAATCGATATTGGGCAGAGCCATATCTTTATATTGAGCGGTGCAGATAGTTCCCTGTTCTTCAAGAACACACAACTGAAGGATGACCATCCCGGATTTCCCCTGCAAGCGTGGGCCTACCATACAATTACCGATACTTGGATAGACGCAGGCCGGACTCCTGCCAATCAAGTAACGACTATTCCCGTCAAATGGGGTAACTCCATTATTCTTGCCAGCGGAGAAATAAAACCCCGCGTGCGTTCCCCCAAAATCTGGGAAATTACTCCCGTTACAATAAAAAATTCCTTTGGGATTATTAATTTCACAACCTTGGGAATTTATTTATTTCTCATGATAGCTGTCGGTTTTTATTTTTCCGCGCGGAATAAAAATACCGATGACTTTTTCCGAGGCGGACAGCGGATTCCCGGATGGGCAGCGGGATTAAGTATATTTGCTACAATGCTCAGTTCGATTACTTTTATCGCCATCCCGGCCAAAGTCTATGCGACGGACTGGACCTTCTTTATTGTCAATATGATGGCCGTTGCAGTTGCTCCTTTTGTAATGTGGTATATCCTTCCGTTTTACAGACGCATTGATGCCACGAGTGCTTATGAATATCTTGAAAAAAGGTTTCATGTAGCTGCCCGCCTGTTTGCCGGTTTGTCATTTGTGCTGTTTCAGACAGGCCGAATGGCGATCGTCATATTTTTGCCATCTTTGGCCCTTTCGGCAATCACCAATGTAAGCGTCCCCTATTGCATTCTAATTATGGGAGTTGTGAGCATTATTTACTGTACACTGGGGGGCATAGAAGCGGTGATCTGGACGGATGCCGTTCAGAGCTTTGTTTTATTGGGAGGAGCCTTTATGAGTTTGGCCGTTATCATCTTGGGCATCCAGCGAGAGGGAGGAGAATTTTTCGCCGCCGCTTGCAGTCATAACAAGTTCCATATGATTAACTGGGATTTCAGCACAGCCAGTTATATGACTGCATCTCTGTGGGTGATGGTCATCGGCGGGATCGGCCAGTCACTGGTTCCCTATGTTTCAGACCAAGCGGTTGTGCAACGGTATTTATCTGTTCGTGACATAAAAACCGCTAGAACATCCATTTTGACCAATGCAATCATTGTTATTCCGGCTACAATTTTGTTTTTCGGAATCGGAACAGCCCTGTTTGTTTTTTACAGGGTTAATCCTGAAAATCTGGATCCGACCTATCAGAATGATGCAATCTTCCCGCTTTTTATCGCCCGTCAGCTGCCGGTCGGAATTTCGGGGCTGGTAGTGGCGGGAATCTTTGCAGCGGCACAATCAACGATTTCAACCAGCATGAACAGCATTTCGACGGTGATTGTAACAGATTTTGTAAAACGTTTTTCCCTGTTAAATACTGAGAAAGGGTATCTGAATGTGGCCCGTTTCTGCACGGTCTTCTTTGGAATCTTGGGGACGGGTCTGTCATTGCTGTTAGCCAGCGCCGACATCAAATCTCTTTGGGAATCTTTTATGGAGGTTCTGGGGCTTTTCGGTGGTTCCATGTGCGGATTGTTTCTACTGGGAATTTTCACTCGCCGCGTCGGCACCGCAGCGGCCCTTGCAGGTGCAGCCTTCAGCGTAGTAATTTTGTTTCTGATCCAAGGGAAAACCCATACATCTGTCTTAATATATGCGTCTATAGGTATCGCTGTCTGTATGCTGAGCGGCTATCTGCTGTCATTTGTTTTTCCCCAAAAGCAGAAAGATCTCGCGGGATTGACCATTTATACTGTTTGACAGCGCTTCATATTGACTTTCCGGTTAACACGTCTTTCAAAATTACTGCAACTCACTTTTTTATCTTTGCCGATTCTCTTATCAGCCCAGAGGTTACCTATGAAAAACAGTGATATTTTCACCGCTTAAATCTACAACTGGTTTTCTGATTCATCCATACCCGCCGGCTAAGCCGGCCGGAACCGGGTCTGCGGACGAACCTCCTGACGTACATGGTCTTATAGGCATGAAGGAATAATCCCTGCATTGGACGTGCCGGCGGTACAACTACAGCTGCTTCCATAGGAATTCGGACGGCAGCTTCTGATTCTTTAAACATTCAACCCGCACAAACAGCTGGAGATAGTCAGCGGGATTTTGTGCTGATGAAGCTGCTGCCCGCTGGGTATAACCAGCGGGATAAATACCGCTTTTTTTCTTTTTGCCATACGCCATCTGCCTATTAAATTTCAGGACGACTCCTGCGGAGTCCCGAAGATAAGTCCGATAATTCTTGGTAATTCCCGCATTAGGGTCTGTTTTTGTATGCATTTAGGCAATTGCACACAGCAAGCTGCTTCCGGGATTGACTAAATAATCAAAAATAAGTATAATAAGCATAACTGACATAATAGCACAGACCTATC
>ERZ795052.4120-NODE-4120-length-15289-cov-3.846396_pt1 | contig 15289 bp, 10 predicted proteins | sample MGYA00375136_ERZ795052 | MGnify/ENA primary metagenome ERZ795052 (study PRJEB30181, sample SAMN05720156) | activated sludge metagenome | isolation source: Anaerobic digester | place: Japan | collected 2015-05-26 ... | reverse complement strand
ATCAGGAAGGGCGTACCTTCAGACTATGCGATGAACGACGCCTGCAGCGCCGGCACGGGTTCTTTTTTGGAGGAAGCGGCGAAAGAGACGATGGGCCTGGAAATGGAGCAGATAGGAGAGATTGCCCTGAAGGGGCAGAACCCGCCGAACTTCAACGACCAGTGCGCCGCCTTCATCAGCAGCGACATCAAGACCGCCTTCCACGAGGGGGCGCAGACGGAGGACATCGTGGCGGGGCTGGTCTATTCGGTCTGCATGAATTACAGCAACCGCGTCAAGGGCAACAGGTCGGTGGGGAACAAGGTTTTCATGCAGGGCGGCGTCTGTTACAACCGTGCCGTCCCCATGGCCATGGCCGCCCTGACGGGGAAACGGATCATCGTGCCGCCTGAGCCCGGATTGATGGGCGCCTTCGGCGTCGCCCTCGAGGTCAAGCGGAAGATAGAACTCGGCCTTATCGGGGAAAGACCGTATTCCTTGAAGGCGTTGAAGGAGCGCACGCTGGCTTACGAAACGCCCTTCATCTGTCGCGGGGGGAAAGAGGGCTGTGACCGCAAGTGTGAGATTTCGAGGATCCGGATCGAGGGGAAGATATACCCCTTCGGGGGTGCCTGCAACCTCTGGTATAACCGGCGTTTCAAGGTCGCCGTCGATACGGAGGGGCTGAACCTGGTGCGGCGGCACGAGCAGCTTACCTTCTCCGAGCCGCAAACGGCCGCCGCAGTAAACGAGGGCACCGGCACCGGAAAGACCGTCGGCATCAACAAGTCCTTCACGACCGATTTCTACTTCCCCCTTTACCGGCAGTTCTTCCTCGACCTCGGGCTCCGGGTCGTGATCCCCGAATCCCCCCTCCAGGCGGGCGTGGACCGCAGGCAGGCACCTTTCTGCTACCCGGCGGAGATAGCCCACGGCTTCTTTCTCGACCTGCTGGAACGGGAAACGGACTACCTTTTTATCCCCCACGTCAAAGGCCTGTACGTAGGGGAAGGTTGTGGGAACAGCCAGACCTGTCCGATCTGCCAGGCGGAGCCTTACTACCTGTCCGTGGCTTTCAAGGACCACGAGACTTTCCGACGGTTGAAGGAAGGTAAACGGGTCCTTTCGCCGGTTGTCGATTTTTCCGGGGGGCTGGACGGCGCCGAAAAGGCCTTTCTCGAAATGGCGAAGTCCCTGGGGTTGGGCCGCGACAGGGCACGCCGGGCCTTTCTCCATGCCCTGGAGGTCCAGAAGAAGGTCATCGAGGAAAAGAAAGAGGCCGGCCGCCGCCTGTTACAGGAGCTGCAGGATGACCGGGGGAAGTACGGGGTCGTCATCTTCGGGAGGGCGTACAACGCCTTTGCGTCGGAGGCCAACATGGGGATACCGCACAAGTTCGCTTCCCGGGGAATCCCGGTCGTGCCCGTCGATTTTCTCCCCGCTGAGGGTGAGGAAGTCAGGGACAGGATGTACTGGTCGACGGGGCGGATGATCCTGAGGGGGGCCTCCTTCGTCAAGAAACATCCCCAGCTCTTCGGCTGTTACATAACGAACTTTTCCTGCGGCCCCGATTCCTTCCTTCTCGAGTATTTCAAAGACATCATGGGGACGAAACCCTTCTTGATCCTCGAGCTCGACAGCCACGTCGCCGACGCCGGGCTGGAGACGAGGATAGAGGCGTTCCTCGACGTGGTCCGCAATTACCGTGAGATAGAGAAGGAAGGGGTAGGGGAAGTGTCTAAGCCGGCGGTGCGTCAGGCCGTCTATGTCAGCGCCAGGAAGAGCGTCGTCGATTCCCGGGGCCGTGAGTTTCCCCTCGACCACCCCCGAGTCCATCTCGTCTTTCCCTCCATGGGGCATTTTCTCCTGCGGACCGCCTCGGCCGTGTTCCGCTCCCTCGGCATCAGGGCGACGGCACTGCCTCCGGCCGACGAGGAGGTCCTGCGGCTCGGCCGGGGCAACACGAGCTGTAAGGAATGCCTACCCCTCCTCCTGACGGTCGGGACCCTCTTGAAATACCTGGAAGAGAGAGAGGCGAAGGATGAGCTCCTGGTCTATTTCATGCCCACTGCGTCGGGGCCCTGCCGGTTCGGCCAGTATTCGCCTTACATCAGCCAGTTACTCGCCCGCCGCGGCATCGAAGACGTGGCGCTTTTCTCGATGCAGGCGGAGAAGAGCTACACCGGGGAATGGGGGAACGACGTGACGTTGCGGCTCTGGGCGGGCATCGTGGTCGCCGACATCATGAATGACATCTACTCCGTCCTCCTCACCAACGCCAGGGACAAGGCTTCGGCGCTCGCGGTCTTCAACGCCCAGTGCGACCGGATCGTCGAGGCGATGGAAAGGTTGCGAGAATTCCGGGACCTCAAGACCTTCCTTTCTGACGTGGCGGAGAGGCTAAGAGAGATTCCTCTGGTGAGACGACCCGAGGAGACGCCCTCGGTGCTCATCACCGGCGAGATTTACGTCCGTAGCGACAACCTCTCCCGGCAGTTCCTCGTCGAGAGGCTCGCCGAGCACGGCTTCACGGCTAAGGTGTCCAGTGTCCTCGAATGGGTGTACTACACGGACTGGTGCTACAGGAAGGGTCTGTCGGCGGAAAGGCCGGGGCTCAAGGGGAAGGCGCGCCTCTTCTTGAGACATACCTGGATGAGGGGGTATGAAAGGACCTTGAAGAAGATCATGTCCCGTTCGGGCCTGATCCCCTATCGGGTCGAGGACCTGGATGAGGTCATCGCCCGGGCCTCCTGCTTCATCAGGCCCGACCTCACCGGCGAGGCCATCCTTACGGTAGGCGCGTCGCTGTCGGAGGTGCTGAAGCACTACTGCGGCGTTATCGCCATCGGGCCCTTCGGCTGTATGCCGAACCGTGTGGCGGAGTCGATATTGACCAGGGAAATGGGCCGTGACAGGGAGAGGCCGTCCGGGAGGATGAGCGCAAGCGTGAGGCAACTTCACGATAAGGTCCTGGAGCTCCCCTTCCTTGCCGTCGAGAGTGACGGAAACCCCTTCCCACAGGTCATCAACGCCAAGCTCGAGGTCTTTATGTTGCAAGCGGCGCGGGTCCATGACCTGATGTCGGGGAACGGAGAAGGGAAATCGCAGGCTCGGTGATCCGTCGTAAAGTCGAAAAGGCGATCCGCAGGCATCGTCTCCTTAGTGAAGGGGACGGGGTCGTCGTTGCGGTGTCCGGAGGACCGGATTCCGTTGCCCTCCTGAAAATCCTCCAGGAATTATCCCCCCGTTACCGGTTGGCACTGAAGGTGGCGCATCTCAACCACGGCCTGAGGGGGGCGGACTCCGACAGGGAGGAGTCCTTCGTCCGGGAACTCTGCCTTTCCCTGGGCCTTCCTTTTGTCTCCCGGAAGGTCGATGTCCGAAATGTCCTTTCGAAAAGCGGGACCTCTCTCGAGGACGCCTGCCGGAGAGAACGCTACGATTTCCTCGAAGAAGTGAGGCTGGAGGAGGGGTTCCAGAAGACGGCCCTCGGTCACCACCGGGACGATCAGGCGGAGACCGTCCTGATGCGCCTGTTGCGGGGAAGCGGGCCGGAAGGCCTGCGGGGGATGCTCCCCTTGAGGAACGGGATATTTATCAGGCCGATGTTGGACGTGTCCCGGGAGGAAATCATCTCCTTTCTCGCCGAGCGGGGCCTCGCCTACGTGGAGGACAGCTCGAACGAGGAGGAATTCTGCCTGAGGAACAGGATCCGGCACGGGTTGATCCCCGACCTCTCCGCCCGGTACAACCCCGGACTGGTCGAGAACCTCGCCCACACCGCGGAGATCCTCCGGCTGGAAAATGACTACATGGAAGGAGAGGTGCGCCGCCTCCTGGAGAGATGGCGATGCACCGGGGCGCAAGGGAGGATGGAGATACCCCTCCGGGAATTCCTTGACCTCCATGAGGCGATCCGGAATAGGGTAGTAAAGGCGGCGCTGCTCGGCTTTTCTCCGGAGAAGAAGGGGGCCGGTTTCCGCCATGTCCGGGCGGTTACGTCTCTCGCCGAAATGGGGCGGACGGGCGACCGCCTCGACATGCCTTTCGGTGTGCGCGTGAAGAAGGGCTACGGTTGTTTGATCTTCGAAACATGCGAAACCGCGGGCAAGGTCTCCGGGATGACCCGTTCCCGTGGGGAGGCGGGCGGTGACACGCCGGCCTACAGGTACGACGTCGTCGTCCCCGGGGAAGTGAAGATAGCGGAGACGGGGCGGCGGATGGCATTCCGGTATGTGGACAGAAAAGATGTCTTCCCAGCAACCGGGAACACGGCCTTCATGGACTGCGAAGGCATCAGTTTCCCCCTGACGGTCAGGTCCTGGCAGCCGGGAGACCGGATAGAGCCGCTGGGCATGGAGGGGAGTAAGAAGGTGCAAGACATCTTCGTCGACCGCAAGGTCTCGCGGGAAGACCGGAGGAGAATCCCCCTATTGACCGACTGCGCCTCCGTTCTCTGGGTGGCCGGGCTGCGGTTGAACCGCCGGGTAGCGATAACGGAGCGGACGACAGGGGTATTGAAAATAGAATTTTATTGATATAATCACAAAATTATTATATTTCCCTCAGTCCTGTGCCTCCTTCCTGCGGCGTGCGGGCTGCGGGAAAGAGGTCAATCACCGGGAGTAAGAATTGAGTCCTTTACAGAAAAACATAGCCCTCTGGCTGGTCATCAGCCTGGTCTTCATCATGCTGTACCATTTCTTCAATCAGCCCAGGACGGCCCGCGAGGAGGTAATCTTCAGCGATTTTATCGAGCTCGTGAACAAAGGGCAGGTCGCCGAAGTGACGATCCAGGGCGAAAGCGTCTACGGGAGCCTCACCAACGGCAAGGGTTTCAAGACCTACATGCCGAAAGAGTCCGGCCTGGTGCCGGTCCTCAGGGATAAGGGGGTCAGGATTGCGGCGAAACCGGCGGAGGAATCTCCCTGGTACATGACGGTGCTCGTGACATGGTTTCCCACCCTCCTCCTCATCGGGGTGTGGATCTTCTTCATGAGGCAGATGCAGTCCGGCGGCGGGAAGGCCATGGCCTTCGGGAAGAGCAGGGCGAGGATGATGACCGACCGGGCGAGGAAGGTGACCTTCGACGACGTGGCGGGTATCGACGAGGCAAAGGCCGAGCTCCAGGAGGTCGTCGAGTTTCTCAAAGACCCAAAGAAATTCACGCGATTGGGCGGGAGAATCCCCAAGGGTGTCCTCCTCGTGGGTCCCCCGGGGACGGGAAAGACCCTGCTGGCGAGGGCGATCGCGGGCGAGGCCGGGGTGCCCTTTTTCAGCATCAGCGGCTCCGATTTCGTCGAGATGTTCGTGGGCGTCGGTGCATCGCGGGTCCGGGATCTCTTCAACCAGGGAAAACGCAACGCGCCGTGCATCATCTTCATCGATGAAATCGACGCTGTCGGGCGACACCGCGGGGCCGGCCTCGGCGGCGGCCATGACGAGCGGGAGCAGACGCTGAACCAGCTCCTGGTGGAGATGGACGGGTTCGAATCGAACGAAGGCGTGATCCTGGTCTCGGCGACAAACAGGCCCGACGTCCTGGACCCGGCGCTTCTGCGTCCTGGCCGGTTCGACCGGCAGGTGGTGGTGCCCCTTCCTGACATGAAGGGGCGGGAGAAGATCTTCGAGGTCCACACGCGGAAGATCCCCCTCGCCGACGACGTGGACTTCGCCGTCCTTGCCCGGGGGACTCCGGGGTTTTCGGGGGCCGATATCGAGAACCTCGTGAACGAGGCGGCCCTGGCGGCGGCGCGGGCGAACCAGGAGCGCGTTCGGATGTGCGACTTCGAGTTTGCGAAGGACAAGGTGCTCATGGGCACCGAGCGGAAGAGCATGATCATAAGCGAGGAAGAGAAGAGGACGACGGCCTACCACGAATCGGGGCATGCCTTCGTGGCGCGGCTCCTGCCCGGGACGGACCCGATCCACAAGGTGACGATCATCCCCCGCGGCCGGGCGCTCGGGATAACACAGCAGTTGCCGGTGGACGAGCGCCATACCTATCCGAAGCAGTACCTGATGAACGCCCTCACGATCCTCCTCGGCGGACGGGCGGCGGAAGAGCTGGTCCTCAACGACTTTACGACAGGTTCGGGTAACGACATCGAGAGGGCGACGAACCTGGCGAGAAAGATGGTCTGCGAGTGGGGGATGAGCGAGAACATGGGCCCGCTGAGTTACGGCAAGAAGGAGGAGCAGATATTCCTCGGCCGAGAGTTCGCCACCCATAAAGACTACAGCGAGGAGACGGCGGAAAAGATCGACCGGGAGATATCGCGGCTCGTGTCCGAGAGTTACGAGAAGGCGAAGAAGCTCCTCGCCGACAACCTGGATAAACTCCACAGGCTCGCCGCCGCCCTGCTGGAAAAGGAAGTGCTGACGGCGGAGGAGATCGACAGGATCATCGGCGACGGCAAGGTCGCAGACGGCCAGGTTCATTAGGTGTATGCCGGGCGGATCGTGGGACCGATAAGGTGCTTGGTGCTCAACACGGAAGCGGAGGCCGCAGAAGTCCTCGAGTCGATCGGGGCGGATGCCTACGGTGTCCGGGCGATGGCGCCGAAGATGGGCCATCTGAACCTCCTCATCAAAGACCTGCCTTGCCCGACGGCGAACATAATGAAACAGGAGATGCTGTCCCTCGGCGGCGACGTGGCCGTGGCAAGGGGGACTGTAGCCTGCAGCATCGAAAAGACCGACGCCCTCGTGATGGGGACGAGGAAGCAGGTCGGGCGGTTCGCGGAGAAGATAGAGAAACAGCCCTTCGGGTTGAGCGCCATAGCGAAGGAGATCGCGAGGGTTCTCGAAAACATAGGGAAGGACGCTTTCCGCCTGGAGACGCCGCGGAGGACTATTGAGCTGGGCAAGCGCACCCTGGTCATGGGGATTATCAACGTGACGCCCGATTCTTTCTCTGACGGAGGAAAATTGGTCGACGCCGGGGCGGCGGTAAGGCGGGGTGTCGAGATGGAGGAAGAAGGGGCCGACATCCTCGATGTGGGGGGAGAGTCGTCGCGTCCCGGCGCCATGACGGTGTCCGAGGAAGAGGAGCTCAGGCGGGTAATCCCGGTCGTCGAGGGGCTCGCGGCCAGGGTCGGTATTCCCATCTCGGTCGATACGGCGAAGGCGAAAGTCGCGAAGGCCGCGCTGGAGGCCGGGGCGGAGCTCGTCAACGACATCACGGCCCTAAACGGCGACGACCGGATGGCCGAGGTCGCGGCGGAGCTCAAGGCGTCCGTCGTCCTGATGCACATGAGGGGCACGCCCCGCACGATGCAGGAAGGCGACCTTTCTTACGGCGACCTTTTCTCCGAGGTCATCGATTATCTCGCGGGCAGCATCCGGCTTGCCCTTGACGCGGGGATAGACCCCGAAAGAATCGTAGTGGACCCGGGCATCGGGTTCGGAAAGGGCCTGCGGGATAACATCCGCCTCCTCAGGGGCCTCGGCGAATTCAAGGTGCTGGGTAGGCCCATTTTGGTAGGTACGTCCCGCAAGGCGTTCATCGGGGCGGTCACCGGGAAAGATGCGGCGGAGAGGCTGGAGGGAACAGCGGCCACGGTGACGGCGGCGATCCTTAACGGCGCCCACATAGTCAGGGTGCACGACGTCGGTTTCATGAAACGGGTTGCGGCGATGGCGGACGCAATCGCCCGGGGATCGGTATGATCGTCGGCGTGGGGATCGACCTCGTCGATGTGGGGCGGGTCGAAAAGGCGATAATCAGGTGGGATGACAGATTCCTGAAGAAGGTCTACCTGCCCGGGGAGGTCGAGTACTGTAAACGACGTCCTTTCCCGCCCAGGCACTTCGCGTCGCGGTTCGCGGCGAAGGAGGCCTTCCTGAAGGCCTTGGGGTACGGCCTTTTCGCCGGGATAGCCCTGACGGATGTCGAGGTCTTCGTCCGCGAAGGCGGTCGCCCAGAACTGAGATTCTACGGAAGGGCCGCCGAGGTTGTCGAGGAAAGACGGGTCGGCGCGGCGAACCTGAGCCTGTCGCACGACGGCAACTACGCCGCGGCATTGGTGGTTCTGGAGGGACGGCCGGTGTAAGGGGCGATGGGAGAAGATAGGCGTTCGTTCAGTCTGGTATCAAAGAGTCCCGACGAGACGCTCCGGATAGGGAAGGTCATCGGGGCGCGGCTCGGACCGGGAGACGTAGTTGCGCTGGTGGGGGAACTGGGGTCGGGGAAGACGGTGCTTACGCAGGGAATCGCGCAGGGAATCCCCGTCGACGAGGGTTACGTCATCGCAAGTCCCACCTTCACGCTCATCAACGAGTACCCGGGGAGGTACAGGCTTTACCACTTAGACATATACAGGTTGGAGGGGTCGGAGGACCTCTTGCCGCTGGGATACGAGGATTATTTCTACGGCGACGGTATCGTGGTCATCGAATGGGCCGAAAAGATACTCGACATCCTGCCGGAAGAAACCCTCTTCGTCCGCTTGCGCTATCTTGATGAAGAGAGGCGGGAAATAGAGATAGAGGGGTTCCGGCGAAGGGTCGACGGGATCGAGGATGCACTGAAAGAAGGAGGATTTTTCTGATGGCGCTTGTGGTTCAAAAATACGGCGGCACCTCTGTCGCCGACATAGAAAGGATAGAAAACGTCGCCAGGAAGGTCATCAAGGCGAGGGAGGCGAAGAACGACCTCGTTGTCGTGGTGTCGGCCATGGCGGGTGAGACAGACAGGTTGATCCGGCTGGCCCACAGCGCGGCCCCCGACCCAATCGAACGCGAATACGACGTCCTCATAGCCTCAGGTGAACAGGTCAGCGTTGCTCTCCTTTCTATCGTCCTGAACAGGATGGGATGCAAGGCCAAATCCTACCTGGCCTACCAGGTGAAGATCATCACGGACGGGGATTTCACGCGGGCGCGGATACTTAAGATCGACCGGTCCCTGATTCAAGAGGACCTCAGACAGGGATACGTTGCCGTCGTCGCCGGCTTCCAGGGTATCGACCGGAAGAACAACGTGACTACGCTGGGGCGGGGGGGGTCGGACACGAGCGCCGTCGCGCTGGCGGCGGCCCTCGGGGCGGACGTTTGCGAGATATATACGGACGTAGACGGCGTCTACACGGCGGACCCGAACATCTGCGACAACGCGAGACTGCTGAAAAAAATCTGCTACGAGGAGATGCTCGAGCTCGCAAGCGCCGGGGCGAAGGTGTTGCACCCACGTTCGGTGGAATTGGCGAAAAAATACGAGGTCCCCGTCTATGTGCGGTCCTCGTTCAACGACGGAGCCGGGACTTTGGTTACGAAGGAGGATAAGGATATGGAGAAAGGAGTCGTTTCGGGCGTCACTTACGATAGAGATCAGGCGAAGATCACGGTCATTCACGTTCCGGACCGTCCCGGTGTCGCCGCCCGCCTGTTCACGCCGCTGTCCGACGAGAACATACCTGTAGATATGATCATCCAGAATGCGAGTATAGACGGCTTCACAGACCTCACCTTCACCGTCTCGCGAAAAGACATCGGTGCCGTGAGGAGGCTGCTCGAAATATCGGCGAAAGAAGTGGGAGCCCAAGGGCTCCAGTTCGACGAGCACATCGCCAAGGTGTCGATCGTCGGTGTCGGGATGAGGAGTCACGCCGGCGTCGCCTCGAAGATGTTCGCCACCCTGGCGAAAGAAGGGATCAACATCCTGATGATCAGCACGTCGGAGATCAAGATTTCCTGCGCCATCGAGGCGAAGTACACCGAGTTGGCCGTCAGGGTCCTCCATGATGCCTTCGGGCTCGAACAGGAAAGTTAGGGAAACATGTCGGGTGACTACGGGGAACTGAGAGAAGGACAGCGCCGGGGTGCGCTGCTTCTCATCCTTTCGGTCGCCATACTCTATGCTGGGAAGACGTCGGGCCTGGGGGACGCCCTCTCTCCGATGACCTTCTTGCACCACAACAGCCCCTCCTGGGGCGAGACCGTAGTCGAATTGACGGGAGACATGCCGGGCCGGGGTATCTATTTCCTCCCCCGGGGGTCGAAGGTTGCCGACCTCCTGAGGATAGCGGGGGTGACGGAAGATGAGCTGCAGAACATGGAGGTCCCCGGCCGTGTCCTGAAGGCGGGCGCCTCCGTTACCTTGAAAGAGGGGGCCGACGGGGGGAAACAGATCAAAGTAGGCAGGATGGCGAATGCCCGCAGGTACGCCCTAGGTATGCCGATAGGCCTTAATTCGGCGACCGCCGCCGACCTGATGATGGTGCAGGGGATAGGTGAGAAGACGGCGGAAAGGATACTGGAAACGAGGGCCGAGTTGGGGCGTTTCAAGGCCGTGGACGACCTCTTGGAGGTCAAGGGGATAGGCGAGAAGAAACTCGAGAAGTTCAGGCGTAGCTTTTACGTCGATTGAGAAGGGGGCCGTCTTTATGCCCAAGCCCTGGGAGTTGGTGTCGAGCGCAATAGACAGGTCTTACCGCGTTTTCGGCCTGCGGACGGACAAGGCCCGGTCGCCCCGTACCGGGGAGGTCCATGAATTCTTCGTGCTGGAGGCGCCGTCCTGGGTGAACGTCATCCCTTTGACGGCGGACGACAGGGTGGTCCTCGTCAGGCAGTACCGCCACGGCATCCGCGCGGTGACTCTCGAAATCCCCGGGGGCCTCATCGACGACGGCGATACGCCGGAAGAAGCCGCCCGTCGCGAATTGAGGGAAGAGACGGGTTATGAAGGTACGGAGTTGACCTTACTTGGCGCCGTCCATCCCAACCCGGCGATCCAGAACAACCTCTGCTACACCTACCTTGCGGAGGACGTCCGTCCCGTCGGTGACCTGAGACAGGACGACGGGGAAGACATAGAGGTCGTGTTGCACCCCCTTTCGGACATCCCCGCGCTCATCCGAAAAAAAGAGATCACCCACGCCCTCGTCATCGCCGCCTTTTACCATTACTTCGCGCAAAGAATGACGCCCTCGTAAAAAGTCCAAAAACGTCATGCCGGACTCGATCCGGCATCCAGAACATATTGAAAAAACTGGATTCCCCCGTATCGGAGTACGGGGCAGGCTTATGTCAAGCACGGAATGACGAAAGAGGTATTTCCGACTTTTTACGAACTAATCAAGAAAAGACCTTTCGAAAAAGTGAAAAGGTTTGTGAACGCAAGCGACTTCAAGAACCGGGTGGAAGAACTGCGACTGCGGGTCCGCGCCGCCCGCGGCGAGGTAGTCCCCGACCTGGTGCTGAAAGGAGGCCGGGTCGTCGACGTCTTCGCGGGTGAGATTCTTGATGCCGATGTAGCCGTTTTAGGCGGCCATATCGTCGGCGTGGGGAATGACTACTCCGGGCCATGCGTTATCGACTGTCGCGGAAAGTTCATCACGCCCGGCTTCATCGACGGCCACATCCACATCGAAAGCACGCTGCTTTCGCCGCGGGAGCTGGCGACGGCCCTCGTTCCCCACGGCACGACCGCCGTCGTCTGCGACCCCCACGAGATTGCGAACGTCCTCGGCGCCGGGGGCGTCGAGTACATCCTCGACGAGGGCGCCGGCCTGCCGCTCGACGTCTTCGTAATGCTGCCTTCCTGCGTCCCGGCGACCCACCTCGAGACGGCGGGCGCCGAGCTTTCGACGGAAGAACTCTTAAAATTAGCCGGTCGGGAACGCGTCCTGGGGCTCGCCGAGATGATGAATTATCCCGGCGTCCTTTCCGGCAGGGAAGAGGTCCTGGAGAAGATAGCGGCCTTCTGCGAACTGCCGAAAGACGGCCATGCACCTCTTCTGTCGGGCAAGGACCTCAATGCCTACATCGGCGCCGGGATACATTCCGACCACGAGTGCACGCGGGAGAGCGAGGCGAGGGAGAAGCTCCGCCTGGGGATGCACGTCATGATCCGGGAAGGGACGCAGGCGAAGAATCTGCGGGCGCTCCTGCCCGTCGTGACGCCCCGGACGGTCGCCCGCTGTTCCCTCATCACCGACGACCTCCATCCCCACGACATCCTGGAGAGAGGGCACCTAAACTATCTGATGGAAAGGGCCGTGGAAGAAGGTCTCGACCCGGTGCTCGCCGTCACGATGACCACCCTCAGCCCGGCGCTGTACTTCGGCCTTGAAGACCGGGGGGCCGTAGCCCCGGGATACCGCGCCGACATCGTAGTCCTCTCTTCGCTCAGGCCAATCCGCATCGAAACGGTTGTCAAGGACGGGAAGGTCGTCTGCAACGAAGGTTCCCTGACGGTAGACGTCCCTTCAAGGGAACTTCTTACTGGGTTATCGCCGATGAACATCAAGCCCTACACGGCAAGGTCGTTCGCAATACGAGGGGAGGCGAGGCGTATCCGCGTCATCGGCCTTGTCCGCGGCCAGATCCTCACCACTCTCCTCAAGGAGGAGGCCGCCTTCCGGGACGGCCTTGCCGTCGCGGACACGGCGCGGGACATCATCAAGGTCGCCGTGGTGGAAAGACACCGGGGGACGGGAAACGTCGGCCTCGGTTTCGTGAGGGGTTTCGGGCTGAAGAAAGGGGCCCTCGCGTCTTCCGTCGCCCACGATTCCCACAACATAATCTGCGTCGGCTGCGAGGACGGCGATATGTTTGCCGCCGTGAAGGCCGTCGAGCTGATGGGAGGGGGGCTCGCAGCGGCCTGCGACGGCGAGGTCACCTGCCGGTTGCCGCTACCGATCGCCGGACTCATGTCGGATAGACCCCTCGGAGAGGTTGCCGAAGGTTGGTGTCGGATGAGGGAAGCGGCCGCGCGACTCGGCTCTACCCTCGAAGAGCCCTTCATGGCCCTCTCGTTCCTCGCCCTGCCCGTCATCCCGGAACTCAGGCTGACCGACCTCGGCCTCGTCGACGTCAATGCCTTCACCCACGTTCCGCTGTTCGTCGGATAATGTCTATCTCATTTTCCGTCTTTCTGCGCGAGAATTGACCTATCTCTTCTTTGCCGGCGGCACATAACCCTTCAGTGTCAGCGACAGGGTGACGACGGTCACGGAACTCAAGGCCATGGCGAGTCCCGCCCATTGCGGCCTCAGGGTGATGCCGAAGAAGGGGTGCAGGACGCCGGCCGCCACAGGGATGAGGGCCCCGTTGTATGCGAAGGCCCAGAAGAGGTTCTGCTTTATCCTCGACATGACCTTCTTGCTCAGTTGAACGGCGGCGACGGCGTCGAGGAGGTCGTCCTTGACAAGGACGATGTCGCCGCTCTCGATGGCGATGTCCGTCCCACTCCCGATGGCGACCCCGACGTCGGCCTGGGCAAGGGCAGGGGCGTCGTTTATCCCGTCGCCGACGAACCCCACGACCTCACCGGCCTCCTGAAGCCTTTGAACCTCCCGCGCCTTATCCTGGGGAAGCACCTCCGCGAGGACCCGGTCGATGCCGACACTGCGGGCGACTGCCGCTGCCGTCCTGGCGTTGTCCCCGGTGATCATGGCGACCTTCAGCCTCATCTTTTCGAAGGCCTTGACGGCGTCGGCGGCACCCGGTTTCATGGGGTCGGCTACGGCGATGACGCCTCCCAGCCGGCCGCCGACGGCGACGAAGACGACGGTCTTCGCCTCGGCCTCGAGCCGCTCGACCTCGCTTTCGACGGCGCCGTACGCCACGCCGTTATCTTCAAGGAATATTCTATTTCCGATGACGACTTCCTTGCCGTCCACGACGGCCCTCACGCCCTTGCCCTCGAAGGTGTCGAATCTTTCGACCTTCGGCAGTTCGAGCCCCTGTTCGAGCGCCTTCCTCTCGACGGCCTCAGCGAGGGGATGAGAGGCGTTCTTTTCCACGGCGGCGGCAACCCGGAGGAGTTCGCGCTCCGCGACGGCGGCGCTCACGACATCCGTCACCTCCGGCCTTCCCTTCGTCAAGGTACCCGTCTTGTCGAGGAGGACGGTCGAGAGCCTCTGCGACGTCTCGAGCGCCTCGCCGTTCTTGATGAGGATGCCGAGCTCGGCGCCGCGGCCTATTCCCACCGTCACGGCCGTCGGTGTAGCGAGGCCGAGGGCGCAGGGGCAGGCGATGACGAGGACGGAGATCAGCGCCGTCAGTGAGAAGAGGAGCGTCTGGCCCAGGAGCAGGTACCAGGCCGAGAAGGTGAGGAGGGCGACGACGAGGACGAAGGGGATGAAGTAGCTTACCACCCTGTCGGCAAGGCCCTGGACGGGCGGTTTCGACCCCTGCGCCTCCTCCACGAGGCGGATTATCTGGGCGAGGACGGTGTCCTTGCCTACCTTTTCGGCGCGGAAGAAAAGGATGCTGTTCTTGTTGATCGTCCCGGCGATGACGGGCATCCCGCGTCTCTTCAGGACGGGAACCGACTCGCCCGTCACCATCGACTCGTCGACGTAGCTTTCGCCTTCCGTCACCTCTCCGTCCACGGGGATCCTGTCTCCCGGTTTCACGACGACTATGTCGCCGGGACGGACCTCGTCGGCGGGCACTTCCAGTTCACGGTCGTCCCTGAAGACGGTCGCCGTCCGCGGCTGGAGTCGGATGAGCTTGTAGACCGCCTCCGACGTCTTCCCCTTCGCCCTTGCCTCGAGATAGCGGCCGAAGGTCAGGAAGGCGGCCAGGAGCACCGTTGTGTCGTAGAAGAGAAAATCCCTGGTCAGGACGACCTCGAAAGTCCCCAGGACGCTGGCGCCATACGCCACGAGGATGCCCATGCTGTACATGACGTCCATGTTGAGGACCCGGTTGCGCAAGGCCCGGCGGGCTGCCTGGAGGATGGGGAGGCTGACGTAAAGGAAGGCCGGGGTCGAAACGACGAACATCAGGTAGGCCATGGAGAAAGGCGGACGGAAAGGGAGGAGGTCGACGAACATGAGCGGGACGCCGACCAGGAACCCCACGAGGAAGCGGTTTCTCCGAAGCCGCAGGTCTTTCTCCCGGACGGCCTTTTCGCTGTCGAGCCCCTCCTCGCCTTCGAGCCCGAGGTACCGGTAGCCGGCCTCCTCTATGGCCTGCCGCATCTGCTCCAGGGAGGTCATGCCGGGGTTGTAAGAAACGTAAGCCTTCTCGGCCGCCAGATTGACGGTCACACTGCCGACACCCGGAAGCTCCGCCAGCGCCCTCTCTATGGCACCGGCGCACATGGCGCAGGTCATCCCCCCGATCTTCAACACGGCGCGCTCGTCTATCACGCCGTACCCGGCTTCTGTTATGGTCTTCTTCGTCATATCCACCCCGTCGTCGGGAATATTGCGGGAATATAGAATAAAAATCCCGCATAAAACAAGCGGTTTCGAAGCCCATTGTCCTTGACATAGAAATTGTATGATGATAGTTATTGACCGTCGGGGCGTGGCGCAGTCTGGTAGCGTATCTGAATGGGGTTCAGAGGGTCGGA
>ERZ795052.4103-NODE-4103-length-15339-cov-4.397736_pt1 | contig 15339 bp, 10 predicted proteins | sample MGYA00375136_ERZ795052 | MGnify/ENA primary metagenome ERZ795052 (study PRJEB30181, sample SAMN05720156) | activated sludge metagenome | isolation source: Anaerobic digester | place: Japan | collected 2015-05-26 ... | reverse complement strand
ACCTGACCTGGAGCACGCCTAACGGCCACCCCATGGGCTACGCGGGAATCCGCTTCCGCAACCGGCCCTCGGACAACGACGTGCGCTGCGACGGCGGCGCCGTCACCGACGCCGAAGCCGCCCTGTGCCCGAACCCAGTCAACTCGCGCATCGTAGACCGCAACTTCCGCAGCGGCGCCGAGCCTGCCGCCTATCGCTGCCTGGGCGTGGCCTCCAAGTACGACACCGCCCTGGGCCTGCCCCGCGATTGGAGCCCGGGCAAACTGAACATGGCCCCCAACGGCCTGGGCCTGCTTCTCACCAGCGGCTATATCTGCGACGCGGGCGCCTTCTACTGCCCCAGCAGCGACGCCATGCCCGGCGCCCGCGGCGTGCCCGGCGCTTTTGGCGTTTGCCGCCTCAGCCATTGGCGCGGCCTGGGCGGGACCACCGCCGCCGACTTCCTGTACGGCGACTACCGCGCTCAGTACTACCTCGACACCAACCAGAGCACGTACTACCAAGGCCCTTACCGCCGCGCCGTCTTTTCCCATTACGCCTACCGCCTTGTGCCACTCGCCATGGAAACACGCTGCCTGGCCAACGGCATGTCCAGCGAGAAATGGCACGTCTATGAGAACAACACCGACCTGCTCATGATCCCCGGGGTCAAACCCGGCATCCGCGTGCGCACGAACCAGCCGCTCTTCCGCACCATGAAGGAACTCTCCGGACGCGCGGTCGCCAGCGACGGCTTTGACAAAGGCGCCTGCTACGACGCCCGCGGCGTGGACCTGCTGCCTTACTCCTACACCGACATCGCCAACAGCCGCCTCATGGCCGGCATGGGCCTGACCGGCCATCGCAGCGCCTACAACGTCCTCTACGCCGACGGCCACGCCGCCGTGGTCCCCGACGGACAGGAGAAGCTCGTCTGGCACACCCAGGGCGTCAAGACCTACAGCACGTTCACGCCCAAGACCACCATCGAGTACGACCGCCACTCCTACGGCTACCTCCTCTCCAAGAATCAGTTCGGCCGGCCCAGCTTCCTGGCTGCCCACGGCATCGAGAACGACGAATACAACGCCCACTCCGCCCTGGCCGTGTGGCACGACCTCGACGTCGAGGCCGGCGTCGACGCCGGCGCAAAATAGAGAGCGGACAGGCTTCGTCCCGGTTCCGCCCGGGCAGACCCCGCCACCCCCGAAAGGACGCGCATGTCCCCCATTGCGGCTGTCTCCGCGAACGAGTCCCCAGCCCTTGTCCTCCGCCTCCCCATCGCCGAAGTCGCCCCCGGCCCCATCCTTCCGCCCTTTGACCTCGACCATCCGACCCACCGCGTCCTGGCCGAGTGGGACGACCCCTTCTCCCCTCGATCCGCCTACGCCGTGCCTCCGGGCAAGACGCGCGTGGAGGACGCGTTCGGTCCGGCCATCGAGTGGGACGACCCCCGCGTCCAGGACCGCGCCCTAGTCAGCGTCGCCCCGCCCTGGCGCGACGGCGCCGCGTCGTGCCAAGTTCTGCCGCTGGCGGCCGAGACCCCGCCCGGTCCCGACGACCCCGGGGGCCGGCCCGCCAACGCCGGACTCGTGTTCCGCGCCGCCACTTCGCGCCTATACTACTTCTTCTGCGTCGAGGCGAAGAAGCGCCTCGTCCTCTACCGCCGCGACGACGACGTCTGGACCGAACTCGCCGGCCGCGAGATCGTCCCGCCGGCCGCGCCGCTGACGCTGGCCGTCAAAGCCAACGCGGATGCCCTGACCGCGGAATGCCCCGAAGCCGGCGTCCGCTTCGAGGTCCGCGACAGCGCCATCGCTGAGGGCCGCTGGGGTTTTCGCGCGCGCGGCGCTTGCCGCCTCTACGACCTCGCCCTGACCTTCACCCAAGCCCAACTCCAAAATCGGGATGAAGCCGCAAAGCAAAGAGCCGCCGGCGTCAGAGCCCGCGCCGCCTCCGTCCCCGAGGAACGCCACGTCCGCGACCTGGCCCTGCCTCCCAACTCCCGGCTCCTCGCCTGCGACACCCTGCGCAAGCCCGGCCTCAACGACCTCCTGCTGGCCTGTCCCGACAGCCTGTGCGCCATGTCGCTCGACGGCGAAATGCTGTGGCGGACGCCCTGCGCCGTCACGGGCGTCTACGCCATTGTGCGCGGGGCCGGGGATCGCCGCCTCATCTACGTCCTCACCGGCCTGCGTGGCGGGGTCGAGGTCGGCGGTATCCGCGGCGGCCGCACACGCCGCGACATCGCCAACGCGCTTGCGGTCTTTGACGGCCGAACCGGCGCCATAGTGGCCGAAACGGAACTGCCAACCGAGTTCACGCCGAAGAATGTGTACGGCTTCGACATCTCCTTCGAGTCCGGCCGCTTGACGAGCAGCGAGGCCACGGACATCCTGGTCCGCCACGAAACCAGCGCCGGCGCCAGGCAGCTCTGGGCGCTGGACTGCCAGCTCAAGACCCTCTGGCGGCAGGAAGTGGACCCGCCCTACGGCCATCACAACGCCGTCCACTTCTTCGACGTCAACCGCGATGGCCGCGACGAAGTCCTCGCCGGCGGAACCCTGCTCTCCTCCACGGGCGCCGTCCTCTGGGTCCACGACCGCGCCGCCGAAATGCGCGCCATCCACTCCGCCGGCCACTATGACGCCGCGCCGGTGGGCTGGTTCGCCGGCGACGACAAGCCGCCCGTCGCCTTCCTCGCGGCGGGCAGCGCGGGCGTCTATGTCGTGGACGCGCTGACAGGCAAGACCCGCGCCGTCCACCGCATGGGCCACGCCCAATGGGCGCTGCCCTGCCGCCTGCGCACCGACTTGCCCGGCCAACAAGTTCTTGTCGGCACACGGTGGGGAAATTTCGGCATCCTCAGTCTCTTCGACGCCGCGGGCGAACGCCTTTGGACGCGGCAGCTCGACTACATGCTCCAGGGCGCCTGCCCCGTGCAGTGGACCCAGGCCGTCCCGCAACTGCTCTGGATCAACACCTCGATCGAACCCTTTGGCCTTTACGACGGCGCAGGCCAAATGGTCCGGCCGCTGGAAAAGATGCGTGACGTCGCGCGCCAGCACGGCTGCCCCGCGCTCACAGGCGTCCGCCTCAGCCCCGGCCCTGGCCGGCCCGACTTCCTGGCGCTCCGAATCGCCGACACCCTTCACCTTTTCGCCGCCTTGTGAATGCCTGGCCGGTCCGCGCCCAGGCGCGACGAGGAGGACTCATGACCGTTTTCCGAAAATCCGCGTCCCTTCCCGCTGTTCTGCTTTGCGCGCTGCTGGCCGCCCCGGCCTGGGCCGCCGGCTCGGCCAGCATCGTGGTCCCCGCCGGCTCGATCATGGATTTGGAGGAAGGCACGATCGAGGCGTGGGTGAAACTGAACTTCAACCCCCGTCACGAAAACAGCGACCGGTGGAAATCCGTTGGCTCGCTGTGCCTCATGGAAATCCCCAAGACCACCGCGGACCTGGGCGCCTCCATCCACGCCGGATGGGGCCTGGAGACCACCAAACGGTTCGACCAAGTCACTCGCCGCGCGACCTTTCGCGTTGCCTTTGTCGTCAATGGCCAGCAGTTGCCTCACCCCGCGCTGGCCGACGCCACCGACTGGGGACAAGGCGCCTGGCGGCACGTGGCGTTCACTTGGCGCAACGGCCGCGAGATGCGCGTCTACGTGGACGGCAAGCTGGCCGGCGAGCGGCTGTTCCCCACGCCGGCCAGGCGCGACATCCCGTCCTCCGCGCGCCTCGTGCTCGGCCTCCCGGGCTACATCGCATCCAACGCCATCACCGTGGACGAAATTCGCATATCCTCCGTGGCCCGCAGACCCGAGGAGCTCGGCTTCCACCACGTCCCGCTCCGGCCCGACCCCTGCACGCTATACATGGAAGGCTTTGAGAACGTCACGGAAGAAAAGGGCAAACGCATGACGCGCCCGTTCCTTGTGGAAAGAGACGGAGAAGCCTTCGAGGTGAAAGGCGGCGCCGTGGTGGAAGGCAAGAGCGGCGCCGGATTCTGTTTCGACCCCCAATCTCTCGCGCCGGCGGCCGGCCCAGCCGGAAAGCAATGACCTTGCGGCCGCGCCGGCCATAGAACCCGCGTCACGCGGGAGGTTCAGACAATGGAGACAAAAAGCATGATCCGCATGATTGCGTTCGCCGGTGGCGTCGTGGCCGTCTGCGCGGCGGTAAGCCTCGCGGGCATCGCCCGCCCGCGGAACCCGGCCGAAATGCCGGACGTCACTTACCGCTGGCCCGTGGTCACGGCGCCGCTCATGACCCAGCCGCCCACAATGGACGGCGAAGTCAGCCGCGCCGAGTGGACACAGGCCGCCATGACGGCGCCCCTGATGCTCTTCACGGAAGGGGTGCAAGCGCCCGAGAGCGCCGTGGTCTATGTGGGCTACACGGCCGACGCGCTCTACTTGGCCTTCCAGTTCGTCCGGCCGCCCTACGCGCTGAAACCCGTCTCCGGAGACGTCCCCAGCAGTGTTTGGAAGGACGACTGTTTCGAGTTCTTCCTGCGTCCCGACTTCGGGGCCAGCTATGAGTACTCGTTTGTGGGCAACGCGGCCGGCGTCTTCTGCCAGGGCCGCCGTCAGACTGTCACGGACCGCAACTGGAAATGCGATTGGACCTGCAAGGCGCGCCTGACGGATTGGGGATGGGAAGGCGAGATGGCCATCCCCTTCAAGTCCCTGGGCCGAGAAACGCCCAAGCCCGGCGAGGTGTGGGAGTTCGCGCCCATGAGCAACCGCAAGACCCCAGGCGCGCAACTCGCCACGTGGAGCTTCATCCGAGGGTGGATGGAGCGCAAGGACTTTGGGTATCTCGTGTTTGACGGGCCGGCGCCGGCCGTGCGCGTGCTCAAGGCCGGCTCCACCTCCGCCGCCGAAATCGGCGCGGTCATCGAGATCGCCAACTTCACGGATAAGCCCGCCGAGATCGCCGTGCGCGCCGAACTCTACAAGCCAGCCAAGGACGGCGTCGAGTACTTCAAGACCATGGACGGCGCCGCCGACCTTTGGGGCGGCGCCACGGACGCCAAGAGCGACGTGCCGCCTGCCAAAGTGGCGCAGGATGCCCTGAAGCAGTACGCCGCCGTGGCGAACGCCGTGCGCGAGGTCACGGTCCCGCCGGGCCAGACGCGGCGCGTCAGCGTGATTGAGCCGGCCCAGCGCGGCGCCTACGTCCTTCACTATCGCGTCACGGACAAAGCCGGCCGCGTGCTCGCCGGCGGCGCGCTGCCCTTTATCAAGACTGATCCACTCGAGCTGATCCTCACGCCTTACATCCTGTCCGCCGGCGTCTTCGAAGTCATCGCGGATCACCTGCGTCTCCCCAACGTGGCCAAGGGCGACACCGTCCGCGTGTCCTTCCTCGACGCGGCGGGCAAGGTGGCCGCGCAGGGCGAAGCGCCGCTGAGCGTGGAGAAGGGCCGCACCACCCTGAACTTGTCCGTGAAGGGCCTCAAGCCCGGCCCCTATGTGGCGCAGTGCCAGATCATCGCGGGCAAGGAAATCAAGACCGAGGCGAAGTCCGAGTTCATGCTGCCGGCCGCGCCCGCGTGGTGGGGCAACGACTATGGCCGGCCCGAAGCCGCCGACCTCGTGCCCGAGCCCTGGACGCCGATGGAACGCACGCAGGCCGGATTCAGGGTCTGGGGCCGAACCGTTGATCTGGGCGCCGCCCTGCAACCGGCGCGCATCGCGAACGGCGGCGCGGACATGCTCGCCTCGGCCGCGACTCTGGACCTGCAAGCCAAAGACCTGGCCTGGGCGCCCGCGCAACTCGTCCGCGAGAAAAGGACCGGCCTGGCCTGGCGCCAAAGCCTGAAGGCCGCCGGTTTCACGGGCGAGTTGCTGCTTGAAGCCGAGTTCGACGGTTTCATGAAATACACCTTGACGCTGGCGCCTCAGGGCGCCGGGCCCGCGCGCGTGGACCGCGTGGTCCTCGATGTTCCGGTCAAAGCAGACCTGGCCACCCACTACCGCTACGGGTCGTTCGGAACGCCCCCGAGCAACGCCATGGTCAAGAACCAGAAAGGCTATGGCGCGCTGCCGGCGGAGGGGCTGGCCCTTCCCTTCACCTGCACGCTTTGGCTGGGCGGCGAACGCATGGGGCTCGAGTGGTGCGCCGAAAGCGACCAATACTGGTCTCTGGGCAAGGACGACAAGGCCGTCACGGTGACGCGCGACGGCGGCGCGGCGCGGATGCGGGTGAACCTCGTGGCCCAGCCCTTGGATCTGAAGAGCCCGGTCCGCTACCAGTGGTCCCTGCTCGCCACGCCCTCCAAGCCCATGAACCAGGAGTTGCTGCGCGGTTTGCGGTACGCGCAGTCGGCCTTTTCGCTCAACCCGTCCAAGACGGGGTTGGACACGGACCAAGCCCGCCCCTACGCCGCGGCCCTGGCTCAGGCCGGCGTCAACGCCTTTGGCCAGTGGTGCTGGGCGCAAACGATCTGGAACGAGGACTTCGGCGCTCCCGGGTATCGCCCCTCCGCGCTCAACGAAATCCGCGCCAAGGCTATGGCCGACGCCGTGCGCGTGTGCAACGAAGCCGGCATCAAATGGTTCATCATCTACGCCATCTGGCAGACCTTCAGCGACTGGCCCGACGTGGGCTCGCTCTGGAAAGAGCAGGCCCGCCACCCCATCCAGCCCAGCCTGGGCGGTTACCTCTACTGCCCGGCCCGGCCTTTCGCGGACTGGTACATCGCCACGCTGCGAAAAACCATCGCCGACACCGGCGTCAACGGCGTCTATCTCGACAGCTCCCCGGCCGCCAACATCTGCTCGTGCCTCCAACACGGTTGCGGCTACGTGGACGACAAGGGCGAGCTGCACGGCACGTACGTCATCTGGGCCAACCGCGAGTTCCACAAGCGCATCTACACCCTCTTCCACGGCGAGATGATCAAAGGCGGCCTGGTCTACGCCCACCACTCGCCCTATCCCTTCATGACCGTCGAATCCTTCGTGGATATCCATCACTGCGGCGAAGGCAGCACGCTGACGCGCGACGCCGCCATCCCCAAGTTCTACGGCTATCCCTTTGGCCTGCCTGTTCAATTCACGCGATGGAACAACCCCGCCTACCCGGAGACGCGCATGAACTCCTGGCGCTTTGTGCTGCAAGTGGATAGCGTCATCAAGGCGCACTCGGGCATGGTGATCAGCAAGACAGTCATGCCCGAGTACAAGGGCATCGCGCGGGAAGGCTATCTGGCCAAGGGCTACGACCGCATGGGCGAAGCCGTGTGGCAGGTTTGGGACGCGCAGAAGCGCTTCCCCTGGGACGGCGCGCAGTGGATTCCCTCCTGGCGTATCAGCCCCTGCGCCGACAGCGGCAGCGAGGACATCTGGGTGTGCATGAACCTGAACCCAGGCAAGGCGGCGCTCATCGCCGTCTCCGACCTGCGCGAAGAGCCCAAAGGCGACGTGAAGCTTCTGCTGAAGGTGGACTGGAAGAAGATGGGCTTCGACCCGGCGCGCGTCACGGTCAAGGACGTCATCCTGCAAAAGGAGATTCCCCACACACCCCAGGGTGTGGAACTGGAAATCAAGGAGAAGCTCTTCCGCTACCTCGAACTCCGCCCCATCCCCTGAGTCGTCGCCGCGCCCCGTGAGCGCCACAGGTCCTGAGGCGCGGTCTCAATGGCGGGCGCAAAACGTCATTGCGAAGCCGCCCGTTGGCGGCTGTGGTCATCTCGGCGTTCCGGGCCGTCCTTGGCGCGGAGATCGCCACGCGGGTCCGCTGCGCGGCCGGGCTCGCGATGACGGCGCCGGGCTGGCGTTGGGCGTTGTTTTCTCAGACGCCCTCCAGCGAGAAAGGGCTGTCCGCTCGTGAGTGAGACCGCGCGTCCCGTTCGGGCGCCCCTTGCGTCCGTTGTCCCGCCGCCGTATAAGAATACCCTCTGCCGTTCGGCGCTCCAGGGTTCACTTCCATCGAGGCTGCACATGAAAACCACCCGTCTCCGCCAAGACCGCATCCGCGTAGATACGCCCAACTACCAGCTCGAACTCCGCCCCGACGAGAATCTGGGCCTGCTGACGGCGCCAGGGACTCGCGTGCGCTGCATGTTCTTCCCCGGCGGCGCGGTCAACACCATGACCAGCCGCGACGAGACGACATCCATGGGCAAGCCCCACGCCGCCAAGCGCGACGGCGCCTGCGTCATCACGATCCCCCAGGTCTCCACGGTCTGGGAAAGCCGCACGGCCACCTTTGTCTGCCGCGAGGCGTCCATCGAGTTCTTCCTCACGGTGGAAGGCCGCGGAGAGGTGGACCGCGCGCTATTCCTGCGCGGCTATCTCAACGGCCAGGAGCGCGGATTCGCCGGCGACTTCGACGAGATCGTCAACACCGCGCCCAACTTCTACGAGCGGCGTTTCTATCACCCCTCCGAGTTCTTCTTCATCTCCAACGGCAACAACCTGACCAACTCGGCGTGCGGCCAGGCGCTGGCCTCGCCCTGTTCCTGCATGGGCCTCCACGACCGCCGCGACAAGCGCTGCGTCTCCGTCGGCCTGGCCGCGCAACCCGGCGCGTGGACGTGGGACGCCATGGAGTGGAACGCGCCCGTGGCCATCCCCTTCACCCCCCATCCGCCGGACAACATGCTCTGCGGCGGTTTTTCGGCCGCGTGGGAAGGCAAGCTCCGCGTGAACGGCCAGTGGCAGAGCCCCCGACTGGTCCTCGCGCCGGCCAAGTCCGTGGAGGACGCGCTGCCGGCCTATCTGCGCCACGCCTATGAACACGGCTACCTCCCGAAGCCCGTCCGCCGCAAGCCCGAGGCGTGGTGGCGCGAGCCCATCTACTGCACCTGGCATGACCAGGTGGGCATGAGCCAGGCCACAGGCACGCCCGCCTTTGAGCTGTGCACCCAGGAACTCACGGACCGATGGATCAACCTGCTTGAGAAGAACCGCTGCAAGCCCGGCATCGTCATCCTCGACGCCACGTGGCAGGTTCACCTGAACACGCCGGAGCCGGACAAGAAGAAATGGCCTGACTTTCGCGCGTGGGTGGACCGCTGCCACGAGCGTGGCATTCGCGTTTTTGTGTGGAGCGCGGCGTGGGCCAAGGACGGTCTGCCCCTGGACGAATGCATCCTGCGCGACGGCCAGCCCGTGGCGTGCGACATCACCAACCCCAAATACGAAGAGCGGTTCCGGTCCATGGTAAGGAGGTGGTTCAGTTCCGCGCCCGGCGGCCTCAACGCCGACGGCGTCAAGATGGACGGCCTGCTCAGCGTGCCCACGGGCAAGGGCCTGAGCAACCACGCGAACCTGTGGGGCCTGGAGCTTCAGCGCCGCTACTGCGACATCTTGTGGGACTAAGCAAAGAAAACCAAGCCCGACGCCTGCGTCAGCACCTTTGTCGCCAACCCCTATCTGGCTGACAGCAGCGACATAGTCCGCATCGCGGACATGTACACCAGCCGCCTCACCGCGCACGAGACCATGCTGTGGCGCGCCGAGGTCTACCGCCAGACCATGCCCTACGCGGTGGTGGACACGGACGGCCAGTTCAGCCACTACAACGCGGACGACTACGCCTCGGAACTGGCCGAGCAGGCCAAGGTGGGCGTGCCCACGCTCTATTGCGCGGAGTGGGTCTATCGCCAGCGTTTCTTCCAGCCCGCGCGCATCACCAAGATGACGCCGGCCGACTACCGCGAGTTCGCGCGCGTCTTCGCCGCGTACCGCAAACGCATCCGCAAGGCGCAATCCTGAGGGCGCCGGCCGAACGCCCGAGACGGCGATTTGCGGCGCGGACACCGGAGCGATATACTGGCTGAATACGCCGTGTCGGGTCGGACCCGTTGGACCAGTCCGGCCTGTCCGACGCGGCCGTTGAGCCCCCCAGAAATCAGAAAGGCGACGGACACCCCATGAAACGCATCAAGATCGGCGTCATCGGCGTCGGCGGCCGAGGATCGGGCTTTGCCCAGAGCTTTATGCAGTATCCGGACCTGTGCGAGGTAGCCGGACTCTACGACACCAACCTCGCGCGCGTCGAAGCCATGGCCAAGATCAACGGCTTCGAAAACGTGCCCCGTTTTGACAAGTGGAGCCAGTTCACCAAGGCCGCCAAGTACGACCTCGTCATCGTCACCACCTCGGACGACGCCCACCCGGAGTGCGTGTGCAAGGCCCTCAAGGCCGGATATCACGTCTTTTGCGACAAGCCCTTGTCCAACACGGCCCAGGGCCTCATTGACGTCATGGAAGCCTATGACAAGGCCGACCGCATGCTGCTCATGGGTTTCAATCTGCGCTATCACAACATGATGCGCAAGATGAAGGAAGTGGCCCAGCGCGGCGAACTGGGCGACATCAAGGTCGGGACGTGCACGCACCCCGAGACCGGCATCCGGTACTTCCGCCGCTGGCACAAGTTCCGCTCGCGCAGCGGCGGCCTCGTCATCCACAAGGGCTGCCACCAGCTCGACATCATGAACTGGATCATCGGCTCCTACCCTGTCGAGGTGTACGCCCAGGGCGACACGGCGGTCTTCAAAGGCGACCGCAAGGTCAAGGGCTGCCACGCCTGCCCTGACGTGCTCACCTGCCCGTTTGGCTGGGGCCTGAGCTACAAAGGCGCCCAGCGCCTGGAGCAGGCCTACGCCCGCGCCAAGCAGCCCGATGGCTACGCTTGCGACTACTGCCCCTACGCCGACGCCGAAGGGCTTGTTCCTGACTTCTATCTCGTCACGATCCGCTACGCCAACGGCGCCCGGGCCAGCTACAACGAGATCCACTTCTCGGGCTGGCACGAGGCATCCTTCAACTTCTTCGGCGACAAGGCCGGCCTCACCGCGGGCCAGCCCGGCGACCCCACGGTCAAGCGCGTGGACCTGCTCACCGGCGAGAAGGCCACCTACACCGTGGACCCGGGCGAAGGCGGCCACGGCGGCGCCGACCCGGTCATGATCCTCGACATGATCGTGTCCGTGATGAAGCAGGAACCCCGCCTGGCCCTGCCCGAGGCCGGCTGCCGCAGCAGCGCCATCGGCATCGCGGCCATGAAGTCCATCGACGAAGGCCGGCCCGTTCGCATCGAGGAATTGGTCCCCTTGGAGTACCTGAGCCGCAAACCGGACCAGCCCCTCGTGCAGCACCAGATCCCCGAGTTCCTCGGCCGAGCCTCCTTGCGTTAGGCCGTCGTCCAACTCGCCCAAGCGAGGCGGCCGGCGGCCCTGGCGCCGGCCGCCTCGCTTGCATCGCTCACGGCGCGCCGCCCGACTCCTGCAGGAACACCCGGAACTCGGAGTTCGCCGAGGCCCATTCGCCAAAAAGCGCTTGCGCCTGCGACTCCTGGCGGAACTCCACAACGCCGCCGTCGAACAGGAAGTTCCTGCCCTCGCCGCCATGCGCGCCGGACCGGTCGAAAACGATGGGAGCGCCCGTCGCCGCCACGCGCGAAGAGAAGCGGACGTACGCGTAATCGCAGATGATCCCTTCGGGTCCCAGGGTCCGGCCCGCTGGCCCCGGCTCCGGACACGCCAGCGCCTCGCGGTTCGTCAGGAACCCCTGCAGGACCAAGTCCTCCAGCCGCTCCGGCAGCGCGCCCCGCTCGGTCCACCACGCGTCCAGCGCCACCCAGACCTCGCGCAAGTTCGCGGCGCACCGTTCGCGCAACGCCTCGCGCTGAGACGCCTCGCGCGCCCGCCCCAGATAGGGCGCCAGCATGGCCACAACCACCACCACGGCCAGAGCCAGCAGGATCACAAACGTGGCCAAAGCCCACGCGCCGCTCGCCAACCCCGGTCGTCTCCGGCTCATCTCTCCGCGACTCCAGTCGGATCGAGTAGTCAATCCCGCGCCACCTTACACGCGCGAGGCTCGCGTTTCAAGCCTCCGGCGCGGCGATTGCCGGGGCTGGCGCGGCTCGCTATACTCTCGGCTTTGCGGCGCCTGCCCCTCTGAGAGAAGCGAAAGGCCTTGCCATGAACATCGTCTGTTTCGGCGACTCGATCACGCACGCCCGGCCCTTTGCCGAAAGCGATCGCTGGCCCACGATTCTGCAGTTCAAGCTGGACGCCTGGAAGCCAAGCGCGTTCAAGGTCTTCAACCAAGGCATTGGCGGCAACACGACGTCGCAAGGGTTTGACCGCATCGCCACGGACGTGCTGCCGCATATGCCGGGGCTGACGCTGATCGAGTACGGCTTCAACGACGCCAACGTACGCGATTGGGCGCGCGTGGCGCGCGTGAGCCTGGCCGAGTTCGAGCGCAACCTGCGCGAGTTCCACCGCGCCGTCAAAGCGGCCAAGGGCCGCTGCGCCTTCATCGTCAACCACCTCGTCACCGGCGGCCCCAAGCAGGGCAACGGCAAGGCCTACATGGCCAACTTCAAGCCCTACCAGAACCGTATCCGCGCGGTGGCCGCCAGCCTTCGCGCGCCGCTCATCGACCTGCCGGCCATGATGAAAGCGCGCAAGGTGGACCTCAAGGCGTTCCTGAACCCCAACGACGGCCTGCACCTCAGCCCCGAAGGCAACCACATCTACGCGGAGATGGTCTTTGACGCGCTGCGCGGGCAGAAGCTGGTGAAGTAGCGGCGCTCCGCTCAGGACAACTTGGCCAGCGCCTTGTTCACCTTGGCGAGGTCGAAAGCTTCCGGGTCATAGCGGCCCAGCCAGTCCAAAAACTCTTTATCGCTTTCGGTTCTCTGGCCTTCTTCCTTGGCAAGGACATCCAGAACCCAGTGATAGCCGCAGATTCCGCCGCAGTCCTCGGGGGGGGCGGCCCGTTCGCCGCCAACGCACCGCGGGTAGGTGACGCCGGGCGCCGGAGGCATGGCCTTCTCACGGCGGATCGTGTGCCGCCACGAGTCCCCAAAGTCATATGTGTAGGCGATGGCCTTGCGCGCGCGGTTCAGGACTTCTCCCACCGTGACGCAGTCTTCGTCCTCGGTGTCGTCCAAAGCGCCGGGGCCGGAGCCGGGCGAGTAACGAACTTTCTTCCCTGCGCTGAACTCGTGAATGTGTTGATCGTCCCAACCCATGGCGATCTGCGTGATGGAGTGCAGGTCGCCGAGCGTGTAGCTGGCTGGCACTTCCACGCGACGCCAGACTTCGGGGATGGTGTAGTCGAGGCTGATCTTGAGGACAAGGATCTGCTCTTGGGCTTTGGAGGCTGATTCAGGCGTCATTGGCTTCTCCGCGCAAAGATGAAGGGCCAAAGGCTCGCGCGCCTCTGCCTCCGCGGGTCTCCCCGCGGAGGAACGCCTGCTAGCGGCTGGCGGGCAAATAGGCGTCCCAGAGCGCGCGCATGTAGCGCATGACGCGGATGGGGTCGCTGGTGGCCGGCGCCTCGATCAGCACGTAGCCGCGGTAGCCCGATTCGGAAAGGCGGCAGAACAGGTCGCGCCAGGGGTAATCGGCCAGGAACAAGTCGTGCGCGTGAACCAGCCCGATCCGGCCGGCGAGCTGTTTGAAGCTGTTGGCGATGGAGCCTTCCTCGACGTCGGTGGGGTTCGAGTTCCAGCACGCCGTGGCGTTGGGGTGGTTGGCGATATCGAGCATGGTCCGCACCAGATGCGGGTAGGACGTGCCCCGGCCATGGACCTCCATGCGGATCTGCACGCCGTGATGCTGGCCATACTCGGCGCATTCGCGCAGCGCCAGGCCGATCTGGCGCAGCGTCACCTCCTGCGCCACGCCCTCGGGGAAGGCATTGGGCCGCACCTTGACGCCGGGGCACCGCAGGTCCGCGGCCAGGTCCACCCACGCCTTGGTCTCCTCGATGTTGCGCCGCAGCTCGGCCGGATCGGGCGAATGGTACTCGCACGTCGTGCCAAGCCCGGCGAGGCGCACGGGGGTCTTCTCGAACAGCTTGCGCGTTTCCGCGCGCTGGGCGGACGAAAGCGACGGCTCCACCCCGTGAGCGTGCGTTGTCCGCAGCTCCACGCCTTCGAACCCTGTCTCCTCGCAATGCTTGATGATGGTTGGCAGATCCCAGTCTTTGCCAAGCTGGTACGTCACCATTCCGAGTTTCATGGATCGACTCCTTGGGAGGAACCCGGCGCGGGCCGCGCGCCCAGCGCGCAGACCGCTTGAAGCATAGCCCCGCGCCAGCCCTGCGTCAAGGCGCAAGGCGGCGGATCCGCCGCCTTGCGCTCAGTCCGTCAACCGCACCTCGCCATGCTTCTTCTTGCCCACGCGCACCATGGCCAAGCCAGCGACAAAGTCCGTCTCTTCCAGCACGCGATTCTGGTCTTCCACCTTGACGTCGTTAAGCGTCACCCCGCCTTGGGCGATCAGCCGGCGCGCTTCGGAGCGGGACTTGGCGAACCCCAAGTCCGCCAGCACGCCAGCCAGCAAGCCTTGAGCGGCCAAGGAGCTCCGGCCGATCTCCTTGACCGGCAGACCCGCCACCTTGGCCGGGCCGTCCATCGCGGCGAGCCCCCCCTCGTCCACAAGGCCCAGGTCGCTCAACCGCCGCCGCAGGCCGGGCGAAACGCCGCCGAACAGCGCCTCGGCGGTCATCAGACACTCGACCGCCTTGGCCTGTCCGTGCAGCAGCCGCGTCGTGGCGAAGGCTAGGATCTTCTTGGCGTCGTTGAGCCTGGGCCCTGGCGTCTCGGCGCCCAGTTCGCGAACGGCTTCCATGGGCAGCAGCGTAAACAGCCCCAGGAACCGCTCCACGTCGAGGTCGTCGGCGTTGCGCCAAAACTGGAAGAACTCGTGCGGCGGCGTGCGGTTGGCGTCGAGCCACACGTTGCCCGACTCGCTCTTGCCGAACTTCTTGCCCGACGCGCTCTGCAGCAGCGGAAATGTGACGCCGGCCAGTTCTTCGTTGTTCATACGGCGCGCCAGGTCAATGCCGGCGCAGATGTTGCCCCACTGATCCGATCCGCCCATCTGCGTCTTGCACCGATGCTCGCGCGCCAGCACGGCGAAATCGTAGGCCTGGAGCAGCATGTAGTTGAACTCGATAAAGGAGAGTCCCCGCTCCAGCCGCGACCGGAAGCACTCGGCCGCCAGCATCCTGTTCACGGAGAAGTGCACGCCCACGTCGCGGAGAAACTCGATGTAGTTCTTGTTGGCCAGCCAATCCGCGTTGTTGAGCATCAGGTGGCGCTTGTCGTCAATGTCGAGGTAGGCCGACAACTGGCGGCGCAGGCCCTGCATGTTGCGCTCGATGTCCGCGGCCGTGAGCATCTGGCGCATGTCGGTGCGGCCGCTGGGGTCGCCTATCATGCCCGTGCCGCCGCCCACGATAGCGATGATGCGGCCGCCGTTGAGCTGGGCGTGTTTGAGCGCCATGATGGGGACCAGGCTGCCCACGTGCAGGCTGTCCGCCGTCGGGTCAAAGCCGATGTAGAGCGTCACGCGCTCGCGCGCGAGCAGATCCTCGAC
>ERZ795052.4093-NODE-4093-length-15365-cov-5.531352_pt1 | contig 15365 bp, 10 predicted proteins | sample MGYA00375136_ERZ795052 | MGnify/ENA primary metagenome ERZ795052 (study PRJEB30181, sample SAMN05720156) | activated sludge metagenome | isolation source: Anaerobic digester | place: Japan | collected 2015-05-26 ... | reverse complement strand
TCCCTCCTCTTCCCGCACACCGCCTTCAACCCTGCAAGAAACTGAGATGCGCCCGACAAAGAAAGAGACGGAGAAAGTGCTTGTCAGCGAATGGATCGGTGATAAGGTATGCGTTCTTAATTTTGAAACTGAACTGTTTATGTCGAGAATCTGTGAACTGACGGGCAAGCGGCCGATTAAAGGGAGCATTATTTGGCGCAGTGGCAAATCCAAGAAGAGCGGGGGTATTGGCACGCACGTGACCGCGATCACCAAGCGCCGGTTCATGCCCAACCTCCAGCGGGTCAAAGCGGTGGTGGATGGCGAAGTGCGCTATATTCGGGTGTCGGCCAAGGCCATTAAAAAAGGTTTGGTGGTCAAGGCGCCGAAGCGGAGCTGGAAGAAGGATCAGGCCGCCAAGTCGTAACCCTTGCAGCAGCTTTGCAAGGCGAGGCCTGCGCCGGCCTCGCCTTTGCGCTTTCTGGCCAAAGTCCGCGCGCCGAAGCGTGCCCCCAACGAATCAGATGCTTTGAGGGTGCGGACCCAAGGCGGCGCCGGGCGTTGTCAGAAGCGCGGCGGGGTCAATGAGCCGGGTCCAGCGTTCCTGCTCGGAGATGGGGATTTCGCCGCGCTGAACTTTGAGCCAGCCCATCTCGCGGAGCGAGCGCCAGCCCAGATGGCGGGCGGCTTCGCGGAGGATGCCGGTTCGCAGTCCCGGTTGGATGAGGTCGGCGATGGCCTGGCTGACGAGGAAGAACTCGTAAATGGCGACGCGGCCGCGATGACCGCGCTGGTTGCACTCGACGCAGCCGCGGCCGCGGCGCGCCGAGACCTCCGCGGGAGGAATTCCGAGAGCGGCGGCCATTTCGTCACGGATGAACGCGGGGATGTCGGGATCGGGCTCCGAGCAATGGCGGCAGATGCGGCGGGCCAGACGCTGCGCGATGCTGCACACCAGCGAGCTGGCGATGAGGTAAGGCTCGATCCGCATTTCGAGCAGCCGGGTGACGGCGCTGATGCTGTCGTTGGTGTGGAGGGTGGAGAACACCAGATGACCGGTCTGAGCGGCGCGAACGGCAATTTCGGCGGTTTCCAGGTCCCGGATTTCACCCACCAGAACCACGTCCGGATCGTGCCGGAGAACCGACCTCAGGCCCGAGGCGAAGGTCAGGCCGATTTGTTCCCGCACCTGGATTTGAACGGTACCCTCGAGCTGGTATTCAATGGGGTCCTCGAACGTGATGATTTTCCGGTTCTCGTCGTTGGCCTGGGCCAGGGCGGTGTAAAGGGTGGTCGTTTTGCCGCTGCCGGTGGGACCGGTCAGCAACACCAGCCCTTGGGGGAGGCGCACCAGTTGCGAAAAGACGGCCTCCTGGTTCGGCTCCATGCCCAACTGCCCGAGGTCGAGAAAGAGGCTGTGCCGTCCCAAAATGCGCAGACACACCGCTTCGCCGTACTTGGTCGGCACGATCGAAACGCGCAGATCGTATTCCTCGTCGCCGGTTTTCATCGCGATGCGCCCGTCGTGAGGGAGGCGCTTTTCGGCAATGTTGAGCCCGGCCATGATTTTGAGCCGGGACACCACGGCGGCGTGGAGGTGCCGCATGTCGGCGGGGACGGGCACGGTTTCGAGCATGCCGTCCACGCGATAGCGCAACCGGATTGAGTTGGCGTAGGGCTCGAGATGAATGTCCGTGGCGCGGAGGCGCAGGGCTTCCTGCAGGAGCTGATCCACGAAGGCGGACACGGTGGACTCGAGGGCGGAATCGGCCTCCTTGCCCTGGATGTCAAAGACGATTTCCTCGTTGAGCTCGACGCCCCCCCGTTCCTCGCGGAGGCGCTGGATGGTCTCGGCGCCGAGGCCAAACTGTTTTTTGATGACGGCGTGGATGGCGCTGGGCGTGGCGAGGACGATTTTGAACCGGGTGCCCAGCAGCAGGCGAAGGTTGCCCTGCTCCATTTGCGAGGGGGGCTCGCTGAAAGCGATGGTCAGGCAGTCCTGTTCCATGCCCAGGGGCAGGAGATGATAATGGAAGATCACCTTGATGGGGACCAGCTCGAGCACCTCCCGCTTCAGATTCATGGCCACCGGGTCCACAAACTCCAGGTGGCTCGCCTCGGCCAGCGCCCGCCACGCGTCCTCCTCGGAGGCGAAATTCAGGTCCACCAGGGCGCGGTGCTGGGGCAGGTTCAGCCGCCGCTGGCGGCGGCGCGCCTGTTCCAACTGCGCGGCGGTGATCTTGCCCTGCTCCAGCAGCAGCTCACCAGGCTCGCGAGGCGGTGCGGGCGAAGCCGGGTTCATTTGATCGGCACTTCGATTTCTTTTTTGACGCTCAACGGCAGGAGGTTGGTTTGGCCGGCGAGATTCGTCAATGTCAATGCTTGCATGGTGGCCTCAGCCACCAGGTTGTTGGTGGCGATGGACTCCCCGAGGCGGGTGATCACCAGCGCGTCCGCAACTCGCACCAGGGCATGCCGCACCTGGTCCGCCGTGTCCATGTAACCCAGATACGTCACGTCCACCTTGCGGGTGGTCGGCGCCGGCGGCGGCGGCTTGGGTGGCGGGACGAAATGCCGGGTGAAAAAGGCCCCCGGCAGATTGGAGCTGACCACGGCGGTCGGCCAGTTGGTCGAGGCGAAAAGCTGCGCGGCGCGGCTGACCGGCACCGGCGTCCGCGCCGGGCTGGAATAAGGCACCGTGTCCTGAAACACCTGGGCCCGGCCGCCCAGGTCCCGGATGACCAGGTAGAGCAGCAGCCAGAGCAGGCCGTGGATGGCCAGGGCCAGCCACCGGCTGCGAAGGGCCTGGATGAAGACGGAGGTCATATCAGTCTCGCCTCACAAAACCAATCGCCCGCAGCCAGATGCGAACCTCTTCCGGTTGCTCGGGAGTCTGCTTGCGGATGATCAGATTCTCGATCAGCAACGGGCTTTTCCCGGGAGGCGCCTCGGGAAGCTGGGCGGCGTGAATCTCTTCCGCCCGCCGCGGCAGGCTTTGAACAAAGCTGGTGGCACTGGCGGCCGGCGCGGTGAACTCCACTTCAATGGGAATCTCGACCCAGCGGCCGGTGCTGCCGGCCAGCATCGGATCCACCCGCTGAACCCGGGCATCGAGCGCATGGAGCGCCGTGACCTTGCAGCGCAGAGCGGTGTCCAGCAGGTCGCCTGTGAAGGCCAGGGCGGCCCAGAGCATGGCGGGGTCCTGCATGTCGGCCGTATGCTCGGGAAAACCCGAGAACACCAGGGGATCAACGGTGATTTTTTGTTCCTTGGCCCGCCGGCTCAGATCGTCCAGGTATTTGCTCAGCTCATTTTGATACTCGACCAACTGGAACGGGGCGGCCAGACGTTCGCGCAGCGGGCCGGGAAGCTGGAACCGATCCTCCGCCGCTTTTCGTGCTTCCGCAAGGTGCGCGATGGCCTGGCGGGTCTCGTTCAACTGATTGGTAATGAAAAGAAAATCCAGGGTGGTGGCGTTGGTCTGACCCAGAGCGGCGGCCAGTTTTTTCCAGGCTTTTTCCACCGGGTCATCAATGGCCCGCGCCTCGCGGGCCAGCGGGAGGTAAACCAGCCCGTACAGCAGAGCCAGTCCCACCACGCAGGCCGGGAGAACCACTCGTCGCTTGTATTCGTGGAGGGAAGCCATCAGGTGTGCAGGAATTTCTTGCCGTTCATGGCGCCCCCCGGGTTGCTTTGCCGCTGTCCGGTTCCGGCCCCTGCCACAGCGGCGGGCGGGGACCGGGACTGCGGCGCAAGGGCTCACGGCCGCCGGCAGCGGGGCGCCGGGCGGGGACGGCGTGATAAAACTCGGTCTCCGCAAAGTCAAGCGCGAGGACATAATGCCGGTCCGGCACGATCACTTTCGGGTCGGCCAGGCTGCGGCGGAGGTCTTCGGAAAGCAAATCCGCCTTCGCGAACAAGGGTTGTTGACGGAGGTCGTTGACAAGCTCGGCCAGCACCTGACGCGAAGTGTCCGGGTCGCCGGGAACGCAGAGCTCGGCAATCAACCCGGGTTTGGCCGGGCTGACGTTTGTGGCGGTGGAAACGGCCAGGGCGCGGGGGTCGTCAGTGAGAACCTCCGGCGGGGCCAGGGCGGGCCCCAGGATGTTGGTGCGCGCGGGCCGGTTGGTGGCCAGCACCGCGGGGGGATGCCTGAAATAACTTTGCTGGTCCGCGAGCAACACGTACCAGAAGTTGCGGTTGCTCCGCGAGTGCTCCAGCAAGCCCAGGGTGCGGAGGACGTCAAGGCTGCCCTGCTGGCGGGCCAGGAGGGGGCGCAGGTTCTCGTAATCGGCTGTCAAATCGGCGGTGAGGGATTGGTTGGCTTCAAACGCTCGTTGTCCATCCTCAATCTTCGCCAGGAAGGCTTTCTTGGCGCGGAGAACCGACGCTTTTTGCCAGATGCCAAAACCCAGGAAGACGAGGAGGATCGCCGCCAGGACGAGGCTGGCGGTCTCGACGCGCTGGCGCATCAGGCGCCGATTCCAGCCGGCGCGGTAGCTGGAGGGCAGCAGAGACACCGGTTGGGCGGAGAGGCCCAGAGCCTGGAGGGCGGTGCCAAAGGCAATCTCAAAATCTTTCTCGACAGGGGGGAGTTTAGCCGAGGTGATGGGGGGCCAGGGCTGCGGTTCCAGCCCGTGCCGTTGCTTGAGATAAGCCAGCAGGCCCGGCTGTTCGAAGGAAGGGCCGCTGGCGACAAGGGGCAGGCCCGCAAAAGGCGAATCCGCCGTGGGATTCAAGCCGCGCTCAGCCAGCCATTCCTGGAGCTGGCGCTTGACCTCGGCGGCCCAGCCGTCCACGGCGGCGGCAAGGTCTGCGGAAACGTTGGGACCGCCCAGCAGGTCCGTCGAGCGTTTTAGGGTTTCGGCGGCGGAATGGGAGCCTTGTTGGGAGCGGAGAAGCGAGCGGGTAAAAAACTCCCCGCCCATTTGGAAGCTGGTAGCGTAAGCGCCCTGTCCGGCGAGGAGGGCGACCAGCACGGTGGTCTGGGCGCCCAAGTGGATCAGGAGCGCGTTTTCCATCCCCGGCCGGGCCGCGCGGTAGGCCTCCAGCAGCGCGTTGGCGGTGGAAGTCACCTCACAGATGTCCTCATGTTGAACGCCAAGCTGCAGGATGCGCTCGCGGATTTCGCCTTCCTGGCAGAGGGTGACCCAAAACCGGTGCCGGCCTTTGGGCGCCTGCCCGACCTGGACAAAATCGTAAACGATGCGCGAGTCCGAGACACCGCTGAGTTTGACGGTTTCGTCAGCGATGGCGCGGGCGGGGTCCTGATCCGCGGCAAGGGCCAGGTCCACGGTTTGCGAGATGGTGACATGCTGCGGAATGGCCAGGGCGATGGGGGGCCGGCCCGCGGCGTCGAGCACGCCCTGAATGTGGACCTGGATTTCCTCGGGCGAAAGCAGCCCTTCGGCCTGGAGGTCCAGCAACTCGTGTTTCAGAATGCGAACGCGGCCGAAGTAATTCTGAACCAGAAGCAGCTTGAGACGCTGCGAACCGGCATCAATGGCCAGCACGCGGCGAAACGGGGGGGATTTCCAAGTGGGGAGGCTGGCGGTCATTGGGCCTGGGGGGCCGGACTGGCCGCGGACGCCGGGGCGGCTGCCGGAGCCGTGGCGCCGCCGGCCTCATCGTCATAAACCAGGAACTCGCCCGTGTCGCGCACGATGGTGGCGGTGACGAAGACCAGGAGATAACGGGGGTTGTCCACTTCCGTGCGGCGGCGGAACAGCGCGCCAATCACGGGTATCGAGCCCAGCACCGGCACCGATTCAACCATGGTCGAGCGCTGGCGTTCCAGAACGCCGCCCATCACGACGGTCTCCCCGGATTTGACGACCACGCGCGTGGCCAGTTCCTGGGTGCGGTATTGCGGGAGGTTGATGTCAAACGTGTTGATCGGCTGGCCCTGGCTGTTGAAGTCGGTGAGCGTGGCGAAGCGCACCAGTTGCACGTCGGTATTCACGCGGGGATTGAGGGCCAGCAGAATGCTCTTGCCGTCACCCGAGATGGAAGCCAGGACGTTCAGCTCGGCGCCGGAAGTGATTTTGGTGGGCTTGCCGCTGGGGACGAAGGAGGAGGACTGGTAATACTGCTGGGCGACGGTCTTGACCTGGTATTCCTCGTAGTAGTACTGCACCTTGCCGTCCGCGATTTTGGCCGGGCGGTTGTTCAGAACCGTCAGCCGCGGAGCGCTGAGGGTCTGGCTTTCGCCACTTTGTTCGAGGGCCGTGATGGTGGCAGTCAAGGTGTCCCGCCCGAATACGTTCGTGATGGTCTCCTGGATGCCGATGCCGAGACCCGTCACGCTGTCGCTGGAAACCAGGCCGGTGTAGTCGCGCGGACGGCGCGCGGGCGCGTTGGTGCCCATCGAGCGGCCGGTTTCCCACAAAACGCCCAATTGCATGAAAGCCGGCTTGGACACGGTAACGAAGCGGGCTTCGATGAGGACCTGTTGCACGGGCCGGTCGAACTCCTCGATAATCTTCTCCATGACCTGGAGTTGTTCCTCGGTGCCGCGGGCGACGACGAGGTTGCGCTCGTAATCAATGAGGAATTTCGAGCCGGTAAAAAGCTCCTTGATCACCTGTTCGAGGGCGGGGGTGGTCGGGGCCAGGTCATTGACGAATTTTTGAAACTTCTCGGTTTCAGTCTTGGTGGTCACGTTGTTCACCGTCACTGCGGTCCGGGTGACTTCCTCCGACCCGAATTCCGCCGGCAGAATGAACCCTTTGCGCAGGCGGTAAAAACGCGTTTCCTCCATCAGCTTCTTCGGATCCTTGGCGTCCACGACCCACACCAGTTCATCGCCCACCTGAAACTGGAGTTCGTAGTTGCGTCCAATGTAACGCAGAAATTCGCCCAGTTTCACTTTCTCGAGATTGGCGCTGAGCACCTGCTTGAGGGCGGGGAGTGATTTGTCAGTGACGATGTTGATGCCGGCGGTCTGGCCGAGCTGGATGATGATGGTCTCCAGCGGAACGTTGTCGAAGTGGACGGAGATTTCCTTGTCCAGCACCTTGGCCATCCGGCCTTTGGTGCTCTCGAGGTCGAACAGCGGCCCTTTTTCCGTAATGGTTTTGCCGTAGGTCTCAGGAATGTAAGGGGCGTTTTCGATGCGGCTGATGGCATCGCGCACGTCCTTGGACGCGGGCAAGCCGCGGTCTTTGTTCTCGACCAGCAGGCTGCCGATGGTGGGATTGAAAACCGAGTTCTTCGCGTCAATGTTCCGGATGCGGTCTTCGAGTTGTTTTTCGCGCAGTTTCTGGGTGCTCTGGGTAACCCACGTGTAAACCCGCTCGACGGCAGGGTCTTTGGGCGCCTGTTGATGGAGCGCCTGGGCTTTGGCCAGGGCCTCCTCCCACTTATTGTCCCGGGCAAGGTCGAGAATTTCGTTGATTTGGCGGTCGTAGGATTCGAAAGCGGCAGCGGCAGGGGGAGTCGCAGCAGGGCTGGGGCTCGCGGCGGGCTGCTGACTGGTTTTGCAGGCGGTGACAGCAACACAGACCAGCAGCAGAGCCGTGGCGGTCGCCGCTTTCAACGAAGAGGTGAGCCTGGGTTGAGTGTCCATGAGACAAAGTCTGACGAAGAACTAGCTGATTAAATTCAAGGTGGCGAGAACTTTGCAACGGTTTTTTTTGAAGGGTGGCCCGGGCGGGCAGGGGCGGGGGGAAGCCTGCAGGCGCGCCAACGGGGCTTCGGAGCTGAAAAGCTTCGCCAGCGCATGCCGGGATTGGCAGTGCCTTGCCGGGATGGGCAAAGCCAGCGGTTCCAGAAGCCCCAACCTGTGGGCGGGGGGACAAGGCGGCCGGCGCAGAGTAACGGATTCGCATGCCGTCTCTCCGTGCAACGGATCGCGGCTCGGGCAGGGGGAGCGAGGGTGGTTTTCTTAGCCGTACCAGGGGCGGGTGCGTTTTGAGTCGGCCGCGTTGGCCGTAATGGTAACGACGCGGCGGGCGAGTCTGGCGTTTTCCGCGATCTGCCAGTCGAACATCCCAACCAGAATAAAATCCGCCCCGCTATTGAAGGCGTACGGGAAGGCCGCTCGCGGAGGAATCGCGCCCGCCGCCAGGATTTTGAAGGCAATCCAAGGTCGCTTCACCCGCGCCATCACCTCGATCACCGCCTGCGGGTCCTGACACCACGAATTGTCGTTGGGGCCTACAGGGTCGGTTTCACCCGGTTTCGGGGCGGTGAAATAGTCATGCGAATGGAAAGTCTTGAGGTAGAAGTCCGGCGCCAGACCGGCTGCCTCGGACGCCGTGATCACTTTCAAGTCGTGACCCGCCAGCCCCGCGACGCGCTTGCGGCTCCGGATGAACTCCAGCGACTCACCCAACCTGGCGACTTTCCCCTCCTTCACCAGGTTTTCGCAGGTGTCCCCCGTCAGGTGGACTGCCACCGCGCCCTCATCAATGGCGCGCTGGATTTGGCTGAACCCGCCGCTGGGGTCAAGACGGGCCTGGGCGATCCATTTGATTCGACCGCCGGCTTTCCAATGGGCGAAGAGCGCCGAGTTGTCGTCCTGCACCCACGTGTTGATGGCGGTGATGCCGTTGGCTTCGCCCAGCTCGAGGGTTTCGCGGATTTTGGCCGGCGTGTTGTAGCGACGCATGAGCGTTGAGACATACTGCAGCTCGCGGGAGTGCGCGTAGCCGCCAATGAGGTTGCCACCCATGATCAGACGGCTGATCACCTGGTCGCCGATCTTGCCTGAGGGCATGGGCTGGGCCGGCCCGGCCTCCGATTGCGGCTCGGCGGCGGGACTGAGCGGGGCGGACAAGCCGAGGGGGAGGGCAGCCGAGGCCAGCAACGAGGACTTGACGAAGCCGCGGCGATTCATTCTGGCAGTCATGGCGCCATGATGGTTGTTGGAAGGGGACTTGTCAATCCTCACCCGCCCCCCGCCTCCGTCTTCGCCCCTCCCTTCGGGGACCGGCGTTCCCGGTCGAGGTTCAAGCTTCCGAGCGGCTTCCGCCCTCGCGGCTCCCGCCTCCAAGCTCCAGCTCGGCCCCCTCCCGCGCGGCCTCGACTCGCAGGCTCCCGCCCCGCTCGTTCACCAGCTTGCGCGCGTGCGCCAGCATCTCATCAATCTTGTCATCATCATGGTCGGGGTCGTGATGGAACAAGTACAGGCGCTGGATGCGCGCCTCGAGCGCCAGCGCCACCACGTCGTCCAGGCAGCCGTGGCCCCACCCCCGATGCTCCAGGTACTCCTCCCGGTCATACTGCGTATCCATCACCAACACATCCGTTCCCCCCAGAAATGACACCAGTTTCTGATGCTCCGCCCGCGCATGTTCCAGCGCATGGCCCCCGGCCTGCGGCCAGCGCTCCCGCGACAAGTGCGGCTCGTTGTCGGGGAAAAACGCGATGGAACCGCCCGCTGTCGCCAGCCGGTAACCCACGCAGACCCCCGGGTGGTTGGCGGGCGCTGCCGTCACCTGAATTGCCCCCACCTGAAAGCTGAAATCCCGCAACTCCTCAATGCGCACGTGCGTATCCAGCTCCCGCATGCCGACCGGGAAGAACGGGCTCTCCATCTGCGCCCGCAACAGCGTGTCCAGACCGTGCCGCGCTCCCTCGTAACCCAGAATCCGAATCTGAACCTGCGGCCGCAGCAACGGCAGGAAAAACGGAAGTCCCTGGATATGATCCCAATGCGTATGGGTCAGCAGCAAAGTCAGTTCCAGGGGTTGATGCGCGAACTCGGCCAGCAATTCCCGCCCCAATAACCGCAGCCCCGTCCCCGCGTCCAAAATCACGATCTGCCCGCCCGATCGAACCTCCATACAACTGGTGTTTCCCCCGTATCGCACCGTGCCGGCGCCCGGGGCGGGGATCGAGCCGCGCACTCCCCAGAACTTGAGGCGGGTGACGCCGGCGTCGGGCGTGCTCGAGCTGTTCTTCATCGCCGTAACATGATAACCGCTGCCAACCTAAATCCCCCATCCCAAAATGAAAACTAAAATCCCTGACCCGATAAAAAAGCGCGAGCCAGCCGGCATGCTCAACCTACGGGTCAGCGCGTCGCGGCACGATTTCCGTGGCGGCCCGGTTCTTGACCATCCGGCCGGCCGGCAGCACGCCCCGCCAGTTCACGTTGGGATACACCACGCAATGACGTCCCAAAATGGTTCCGGGATTCAGCACCGCGTTGCAACCCACGTCCACGTAGTCGCCGAGCAGGGCGCCAAACTTGCGCAGGCCGGTGTCCAGGCGGACGCCGTCAATCTCGACCACAATGTTCCCGGGCGTGAGCTTGACGTTGGAAACTTTCGCCCCCGCCCCCAGGTGCGCCTTGAAGCCGAGAATCGAATCGCCCACATAATTGAAATGGGGCACCATCACGCCGTTGAACAGCAGCGCATTCTTGATCTCACACGAGTTGCCCACCACGCAGCCATCGCCAATGATGACGTGCTCGCGCAGGTAGGCATTGTGCCGAATCTGGCAGTTGCGTCCGATGATGGCCGGTCCTTTGATCATCACGCCATCTTCAACCACCGTCCCTTCCCCGATGAACACCCGCTCGCCGATGTAGGCCACCCCGTCGCAGCGGTTATGGAGGGCCGGCTGCACGTGCGTTTCCAGATAGGGCGCAATCCGGTCCAGCGCCTCCCACGCCGCCGCGCAGCCGTCGAAGAGCGCGGCGTGTTCGCACTGGCTCAAATCAAATAAATCCGCAGGCTTGATCATGGCACGGGCCTGATTCTGTCAGTCGTTTTCCCGGTGTCAACGTTCATGCCGGTTTGCCCCGCTTCTTGCGCTCCCAACCGCCCACGCTCGCTCCGGATCACTGCCGTCTCGGCCCCATCCAAGCCTGGCGCGATTGGATTTCCCCCCGTTCGAAATTCCAAAACGGCCGGCCCAATCGAAGACCACCGCAGGGCGGGGCAAACAAGCCACCAGCGCCTGCGCTCCACGCCAGCGGGGGTCCCCCGGCTTGGAACGGCGATTTCCCCCGTGATGAACTTCAGCCCGGGTTCTGGCGGGTGGCCTCCTGAAACACGAGAGCCGCCTGCGTGCGGGTGTGCACCTCGAGTTTGCGATAGACTTGGACGAGGTAGTTCCGCACGGTCTTGGATTGCAGCTCGAGGGATTCTTGCTTTCTGCTCTGGTTTTAACCAAGCCGATCCCAACCTGATCGAACCCAACTCCCGCCCCTCATGCCCCACGCCTCCGCTTCACCGACCTGTCCACCGCAGAACGAAGAGCGAAAGCAGCACCGCCGGCTTGTCGCGCCGCCCCTTTGCGCGAAGGCGGCCCCCCACGCCCCGATACCCTGAACCCCGCCGTTTTGCCCTCGCGGTTTTGCTTGATTTCGGTCCCGCACCGTCCGAACCTCCACAACAAACGTTAATATCGAGTTGTTCATGGCTTATAAAGACATCACCCCGCCCGCGGGCGGCAGAATCTCCATCGTCAACGGAACGCTCCAGGTTCCGCCGAACCCCATCATTCCCTTCATCCGCGGCGACGGCACCGGCCCGGACATCTGGGCCGCCAGCCAGCGCGTGCTGGACGCCGCGGTTCAAAAGGCCTACAACGGCCAGCGCCGAATCGTCTGGTTCGAGGTCTTCGCCGGCGAGACCGCCAAGAACAAGTTCGACAACTGGCTGCCGGACGACACCATTGAAGCCTTCAAGGATTACCTGGTCGGCATCAAAGGGCCTTTGACCACGCCGGTCGGGGGCGGTATCCGCTCGCTGAACGTTGCGCTCCGCCAGTTGCTCGACCTTTACGTCTGCCTCCGCCCCGTCCAGTACTTTCAAGGCGTGCCGTCCCCCGTCAAACACCCCGAAAAGGTGAACATGGTGATCTTCCGCGAGAACACCGAAGACATTTACGCCGGCATTGACTACCAGGCGGGCAGTCCCGAGGCCCGCAAAATTCTGGATTTCCTCCAGCGGGAACTCCCGGCCGCCTACCGCAAAATCCGCTTCGGCGCCGACGCGCCCGACCAGGTGGGCGTCGGCCTCAAACCGGTGAGCCGACCCGGCACCGAGCGCCTGGTCCGCGCCGCCCTCGCTTACGCCGTCCGCCACCAACGCCGCAGCGTCACCCTGGTCCACAAGGGCAACATCATGAAGTTCACCGAAGGCGCGTTCCGCGATTGGGGATACGAGCTGGCGAAAAATGAGTTCGGCGCCCGCGAGCTCGATGGCGGCCCGTGGTGCAAACTGCCCGAGGGCATCGTCGTCAAGGACGCCATTGCCGACATCACCCTCCAACAGGTGCTTACCCGCCCGGAGGATTTCGACGTCATTGCCACCCTCAACCTGAACGGCGATTACCTGAGCGACGCCCTGGCGGCCCAGGTCGGCGGCATCGGCATCGCCCCCGGCGGCAATATCAACTACGTCTCCGGCCATGCCATCTTCGAGGCCACCCATGGCACCGCCCCCAAATACGCCAACCAGGACAAGGTCAACCCCGGCAGCGTGGTGCTCAGCGGCGAAATGATGCTGCGTTACCTCGGTTGGGACGAGGCCGCCGACCGGGTCATTCGCGGCCTCCAGGGCGCCATTGCGTCCCGCCGTGTCACTTACGATTTCGCCCGCCTCATGGACGGCGCCACCGAAATCAAGTGTTCCGAATTCGGCGATAACATCATCGCTCACATGTAGCACGCGGCAGGTGCCGCGCGCGGCCCCACCCGGGCCCGCCCGGCGCCGCCAGCGCCTGCCGGCCTCAGGCGACCGGCTTTTCCCCAGCCCAGACGGTTGCGTTTCTTATGACTCTCAAATTAATCGGTCCGCGCCCGTTTGAAGCCGACGAACAAGGCGCGCCCAAGGTCCGGATCGGCACCCTGTTTCCAAACCACGGCGTGTTGTGCACGGAATCGCCCGGCGTTCACGCCCTCCAGCGCATGGCGTTTATTGACCAGCTCAACGCCTCGCGCCAAACCCAGGGCCTTCCACCCCTTTCCCCCGCCGAGGAGGAGGAATTGGCGCTGACGTCCGTGGACCTGATTTTCGAGACCGACCAGGTGTTGATCCGACCCGACCCCGAGCGGATGGACCTGGCGTTCGCGGCCGACGAATGGCTCCAAGGCCTGGTCTCCAAACGCCGCATCAAGTTCCTCCAGGTGGCCGACCGCCGGGTGCGTGAGGCCATCAAACGCCGCGGCGAATGCTGGCGCCTGAGTGGCGTCCCCAAAACCCAGGAGGCCAAACAGCGCCTGGTCCTCAGCTCCAAGGTGCGCATCAACGGCCGCCCCATCTATTATTACAACCGCCTCACCGGCACCCGCTGGCTCACCTGCCAGGAATTCGAAAGCCTCGGCGACCTGCCGGCCCCGGAATTGGCCGCCCATCTCCAGGAAATTGCCGAATACGCCCTCCGCCGGAATCGCGCCGGCCGGCCCGAGCTGGATTTCTTCGCCGCGGACCTTCGGCGGTTCGGCGCCCGCGACTTCGGCGGCGTCCTCTACGACCAGCTCAGCCCCGAACAATTGCGCGAGTGCTTCCTGCGCCTCAAAACCCAGTTCAGCGCCGCCGTCCATGAGGCCTACCGCAAAGACGACTGCCACAACAAGGCCTGGTGCGAACGCATCCTTTCCACGCTCTTCCTCGAAGGCAACGAAGCTCAGGCCGAGCTGCACCTCGCCAGCCTCAGCCCCGAGTTCTTCATGCAAGTCGAATGGCTCCCCGGCGGGCGATTCGAGGCCGGCGAGTTCTTGTTTGATTCCATCTTCGATGAAGCCGCCGCCCACCCCGAGGACCCCGACCTGCAGCGCCTCTGCGATCCCCGCGCCAAAGGCATCATCCTCAACCTCATCCGCGACTACGGCGACCTGCAATACATCAATCTCGGCTGCGTCCCCGAGTCGCTCTCCCTCGTCCGCCCCCAGCGGGAGGGACGCCGCGGCGTTTACCTCGTCGAGTTCGCTTCCAACAGCCAGCCCGAGCCCATCCGCCGCTTCCTCCGCTTCCAAAAGTGGGGCGTGTGGGAGCACCTGGACGAAGCCAAGGACCTCCTCCAGTCCATCCAGGAAAGCGACGAATACACCGACTATTGCCTCGACCGCCGCCTGGGCTGCCGCCAGCTCGGCATGAACCTGGTCCGCCGGGTTCACGTCCGCCGCCTCTGCGAAATCTATCGCGGCAAAAACACCCGCTACCACGGCTGCACCATTCGCACCACCTATTTCGACCGCGAATACATCCCCGGCCTCGCCACCGACAAACTGCCCTGGGAAAAATACGCCAAACCCGGTTACGCGGACCGCCTGGCCGATTTGCTCGGCGCCGCTGCCGCCTCCAGTTTGATCGTGGGAAGGTCGCTCGGGCCCGACGCGCGTACTCCCTTCGACGACGGGGATGAGGTCCTCATCGAGGATCAGGACGGCCTCCCCTCCCAGTTGTTGGTCGCCGACCACACGGGCGCCTTCGCCGAATACCGCCAGCCGCTCGAAGACGCGGCCCCCAGCTACGCCCGGCCCGTCAACAGCCGCGAGCGCCAGCTCACCCATCCGCGCGAATTTGCCGAGCGTTATCTGGCCGCCCTTCGCGATAAATTTGTTCACATCCAGGAGGATTACCGCAAACGACGACGCGCCTTTGATACCCTCTTCAAACACGCGGCCTACGACCCCAATGGCAGCTTCGCGTTCCGCTGGGAATGCGTCCTGCGCCGGCTCGACCAGACCAATCCCGATTCCCTCATCGCCGCCATCCGTTCCCACATCCGCGTCCTCAACCCCACCCCCGCCCCCACCCCCGTCCCGACTTCCTGAACTCGCCCGCCGCCCGCCGGCGGCCACGACACCCGGAAGTCGCCCCGCATTCTGGCCGCCGCCCGCGCGCAGCGGCGACCCGCCGAACCCGCCGGAAAACGCTTGCCCCCCAAACCCCAGCCGGGGATTATTAGTTTATGAAACTCACACCCTTTTTTCCGCTTGAAGGAGTAGCAAATCTCACCTCGTTCAAGTTCTTCCTGCCGGCCCTGGCCGCGGCCATGCTGATGCCGGCCTTCAGTCTCCCGGCCGCCACCTCGCGCACCGTCGTCGTCTGGTCGGAGGGGACCGCCAACGTGGATGCGGCCTCCAAGGCGGTTTACCCCCACGACATCAATACGGCCATCGCCGAGGGGCTCAAACCGCTGGAAGCGCAAGGGTGGAAGGTCGTGCTCGCCAGCCTCAACGACGCCGACCAGGGGCTGCCCGACGATTTGCTCAATCAGACCGACGTGCTGATCTGGTGGGGACACAAGAAACATGGCGACGTCAAAGATGCGCTGGTGTCGAAGATCGAAGCCCGCGTCAAGGAGGGGGGCATGGGCTTCATCTCGACTCATTCCTCCCATTTTGCCAAACCTTACAAACGCCTGATGGGGACCGCCTGCAGTTGGCGCGAGTACAAGGCCGACGGGACGTCGGTCGAAGT
>ERZ795052.4089-NODE-4089-length-15370-cov-3.696180_pt1 | contig 15370 bp, 16 predicted proteins | sample MGYA00375136_ERZ795052 | MGnify/ENA primary metagenome ERZ795052 (study PRJEB30181, sample SAMN05720156) | activated sludge metagenome | isolation source: Anaerobic digester | place: Japan | collected 2015-05-26 ... | reverse complement strand
GGTTGACGGGCAGGAGGAAGATGGAGTTGAACCTATACTGGCTGCGGTATGACTGCGACTGGACCAGCATCATCTTCTTCGCCAGGCCGTAAGGGGCGTTTGTCTCTTCGGGATAACCGTTCCAGAGGTCTTCCTCCCGGAAGGGAACGGGCGTGAACTTCGGATAGGCACAGATCGTCCCGACGGCGACGAATTTTTCGATTTTCCGGGTGTAACCCTCGTGTATCAACTGGGCGCCCATCATGAGGTTGTCATAGAAGAGTACCGCTGGGTTCTCCCTGTTGTAGCCGATGCCACCGACCCTTGCGGCGAGATGGATGACTATGTCCGGTTTTAGGTCGTCGTACATCCTCTTCACATCCTCGGCCAAGACGAGATTGTAGTCGCGAGAGCTGAAGGTGCCTATGCGCCGACACCCGCGCTTCTCCAATTCTCTTACCACATAACGGCCGAGAAACCCCCTTCCGCCGGTGACTGTTATGCGCTTTTGTCTCAGGTCGATCATCCCGTCACATCCTTTTCTCCACCCATTCGTAACCGGCGTCCCGCAGCGTTTTTTCCTTTTCCGCGAGCTCCATATCGGCCTTGACCATCATGTCGATAAGCCGGTCGAAACCGACTTTAGGACTCCATCCGAGTTTTTTCCTTGCCTTGGCGGCGTCACCGAGGAGGACGTCGACTTCCGTCGGCCGGAAATATCTCTTGTCTATAATGACATGCTTCCGGTAATCCAGGTCGAGTTTCTCGAAGACTTTCTCGACAAACTCTCTCACCGAATAAGTTTCACCGGTGGCGACGACGTAATCATCCGGCTCGTCCTGTTGCACCATCAACCACATGGCTTCGACGTAATCTCCGGCGTAACCCCAATCCCGCCTGGCGTCGAGGTTCCCGAGGTAGAGCTTGTCCTTTAGCCCCAGTTTGATGCGCGTAGCAGCCCGGGTCACCTTTCTGGTCACAAAAGTTTCTCCCCTCCGGGGAGATTCATGGTTGAAAAGGATTCCGTTGCAGGCAAAGATGTTGTAAGCCTTCCGGTAGTTCTGGACCATGTGATGGGCATAGACCTTGGCCGCTGCGTAAGGGCTCTGGGGCTGGAATGGGGTGAGTTCGTTCTGCGGCGGCGGAGCGGCGCCGAACATCTCACTCGAAGAGGCCTGATAGAACTTCGTCTTGATGCCCGTCTTCCGGATGGCTTCCAGAAGCCTCAACGTCCCCAGACCGGTGACGTCTCCCGTGTATTCGGGCATGTCGAAGCTGACGCGGACATGGCTCTGGGCGCCCAGGTTGTAGATTTCGTCGGGCCTGATGCAGGCGAGCAGGTCCGTCATCTGCCCGGAGACGGAGAGGTCTCCGTAATGGAGGTACATGCGTGCCGCAGGGTCATGGATGTCTCTGTACAGGTGGTCGATGCGGTCCGTGTTGAAGGTGCTTGACCTTCGGATGAGGCCGTGGACCTCGTAGCCCTTGGACAGCAAGAGTTCTGCCAAGTACGACCCGTCTTGGCCGGTTATGCCGGTTATAAAAGCCTTCTTCATGTTTCTTCCTTTGTCATCGTATTTTCATCTGTTTGCCGATAACCGTTCAGCCTTCATAGTCGCCAGTACCTCGCCCCCAGTTGTTCCGCTTCTTGTGGGTCGAAGATTCCCTTGATGTCCAGGACGACCGGTGCGCCGTCGGTGCAAAGCTCCACGACTTTTTTCAGGCCCAGGGCGCGGTAGGGATCGTGCGCCACGGCCACTATGACCGCATGGGCGCCCGCGATTTTTCCCAAGGGTTTCAGTTCAAGGCCGTAATATTCACGGGTCTCCTCGGGACTGGCGAAAGGGTCGTGGACGACCACCTCTATGCCGTAGTCCGTCAGCTCCCGGATGATATCGATGACCCGCGTATTCCTCAGGTCCGGTATGTTCTCCTTGAAGGTGAGCCCGAGTATGGCCACCTTGCAGTGGCGGACGGGTCTTCCCGCGGCGATCAGGAGCTTGATCGTCCTCTCCGCGACGTACTTGCCCATACCGTCATTGATGCGTCGTCCGGCCAGGATCATCTCGGGGTGGTATCCCTCCATCTCCGCCTTGAAGGTCAGGTAATAGGGGTCGACGCCGATACAATGGCCGCCAACAAGCCCGGGTCGGAAAGGCAGGAAGTTCCATTTAGTTCCGGCCGTTTCGAGGACCTCCGTTGTGTCTATGCCGAGCCGGTTGAAGATGATCGCGAGCTCGTTCATCAAGGCGATGTTGAGGTCTCTCTGGGTGTTTTCGATGACCTTGGCCGCTTCGGCGACCTTGATCGAAGATGCTTTGTAGATGCCTGCCTTGACAACCTTCCCGTACACGCCTGCGAGTAGGCCGAGCGTCTCGTCGTCGGACGCGGAAACGACCTTCACGACGGATTCGAGTGTGTGTACCCTGTCGCCCGGGTTGATCCTCTCCGGCGAATAGCCCACAGTAAAGCCTTTTTCCAACTTCAACCCAGATTCTCTTTCCAGGATCGGCACGCAGATTTCCTCGGTAACGCCCGGGTACACGGTGGATTCGAAAACGACGCAGGAGCCCCGTGTGATGTTCCTGCCTACTATTTCTGCGGCATTTTCAACATGTTCGAGGTTCGGGATGCGCGCTTCGTCTATCGGCGTGGGAACAGTGACGATGATCAAACGGCAGGCCTTGATATCGGCGGCGTCGGATGAGAAGACAACGGACGTTTTCTGCAAGGCTGATTTCGACACCTCACGGGTCCGGTCGTGCCCTTTTTTTAGCTCGGCGACCCGCTTTTTCTGGATGTCGAAGCCGAGAACTGAGAAGTGATCACCCAGTTGAACGGCAAGGGGTAGTCCGACATACCCCAGGCCGACAACCGCAATCCCGTCTCTTCTGTTTACCAGGGAATCAAGGGTTACGTTGTTCCTCATGGGGTGTCCCTTCGTTATGACTATGTTTGGTTCCCTTCATAACAATGCAACGACGATGCTCAACGCCGAGAATGCGGCGACGCCAAGATATTTTCGACCGCCTTGCCGCAGGCCTCGACCGTCCTTTCCAAGTCGTGGTCTGTATGAGCGATGGAGACGAAAGAGGCTTCGAACTGAGACGGCGCCAGGCTCACGCCCCGGCGAAGCATCTCCCGGAAGTAAGCGGCGTAGAGTCGTGTATCGCTTTTTAGGGCTGACGCGAAGTCATGAACCTCGCCGTCCGTGAAAAAGAAGGTAAACATGGATCCTTCTCTGTTCAAGTGTGTCGGCAGTCCTTTTTTCTCGAAGATTTTCCCCATCTCCTCGCACAGGTTGGAAGTGAAACGGTCGAGCATTTCGTAATGATTTCCGTCCCGGAGGACCTCGATGGTGGCGATCCCCGCGGCCATCGCGAGGGGGTTTCCGGAGAGTGTTCCTGCCTGGTACACGGGCCCGAGGGGGGCGAGCGCCTCCATGACATCCCTCCGTCCGCCGAAGGCCCCCACGGGAAGTCCACCCCCGATGATCTTGCCGAGGCAGGTCAGGTCTGGTTCGATGCCCTTGAGGGTCTGGTAACCGCCGTAAGCAAGCCGGAAACCAGTGATGACTTCATCGAAGATGAGGAGGATTCCCTTTTTCTTGGTGATAGCCCGCAAACCGTCGAGAAAAGGAGGACGGGGCGGGACGACGCCCATGTTCCCCGCCACGGGCTCCACAATCACGCAGGCGATGTCATCTCCGTAGAGGTCGACAGCGGCTTCGAAAGTGGCTAAGTCATTGAAGGGCAGGGAAACGGTCAATTCCGCGAGCCTATCCGGTACCCCCGGGCTCCCCGGGATGCCGAGCGTCGCCACGCCGGAGCCGGCCTTGACGAGGAGCGAATCGGCGTGGCCGTGGTAGCAACCGTCGAATTTAACGACTTTTTCCTTCCCGGTAAACCCCCTGGCGAGGCGGACGGCGCTCATGGCGGCTTCTGTCCCCGAGCTCACCATCCGCACCATGTCGATGGACGGGAAGGCGTCGACGATCATCCGGGCCATCACGGTCTCCGCCTCCGTCGGTGCGCCGTAGCTCGTGCCTCTTTCGGCGGCTTTTATCACGGCTTCCAGGACATGGGGGTATGCGTGACCGAGGATCATCGGCCCCCAGGAGGAGACGTAATCGATGTATTCCCTCCCTTCGGTGTCGTAAACCTTCGACCCCGCAGCGCGGGCCACAAAAAAAGGCGTCGAGTCCACCGCCCGGAACGCCCTCACAGGGCTGTTCACGCCTCCGGGGATGTATTTCTTCGCCTCCTCGAATAAGAGCTCGTTCTTTTTTCCCATCTATTCGCCCTGACCGTGAGCGTGAATCACGAAGTACAAGGAGTGGTCTTCACCCTTCACAGTTTATCACCCATCGTATTCTAAAAGTACTCCATGCTGCTCTTCTTGAACTCCTCTATGCTTTCGAGGACCTTAAAGTCGTCGATGCCCGTCGCCCTGGACAAGCCTTTCACTACTTGCAGGAGGTCTTCGCCCTCCCGAGCGTGGACCATGGTGAAGATGTTGTACCTTCCCTCGAAGGCCGGTGTCCTCTCGTAGCAGTGGGTTACTTGTCTTGACACAGAAAAGGCCTTTCCCTTTTCTTCGACATCCTCCGCCTTTACCGACCACAGGACCATCGCGTTTTTCGTATAGCCGGCCTTCTGGTGCCTCAGGATCGCGCTGAACTTTCGGATCCTCCCGTCATCACGCATCTTTTTGACGGCGGCGATGACCTCTTCCTCGATAGTCCCGATTTTTTCGGCGATCATCTGGAACGGTCTTTTCTCTACGGGGATTTCTCCCTGGAGTGCTTTTCCAGTTTTTTTGACCTTTTCTTCTTCCATCATCCGCAATCTCGGTCCGGGAGGTTTGTTTCTGCCGTTTTTTTCTCTTCCCTAGCAACTCATTTCCTGTTTCAGAGGCAGAAAAAGCCGAAGGGGACAATAACATAACCAAATAATTCTTGACAATTTTTTTTGCTGAAGCTAAAAGCTCCCCTTGAGTAGGAGAAAGAGTGTAGAAGGGGGGTGAAGGAGAGCGGGATAAAAAGCAGGAATAAAAAGCGGCAATGGCATTTCAGTCGAACTTAAACGAAAGGATGGTAAAAATGAGGAAAGTAAGGATACTTGCAGCTTCTCTTTTGAGTCTCTTCGGAGTGCTCGTGTTTGCGACTTTTGCGATGGCAGCACAGGGAGCGGCGGCCACCGAGGGAAGCATCAACTACACCAAGGCAATCGTCGTGGGATGCTCTCTCATCGCCGCCGGACTCTCGATTGGGTTGGGTGCTAACGGAACCGGCCACGGCATGGGGCAGGCGACAAGCGGCAGTGCAAGCGCCGTGGGAAGAAACCCGGAGGCACAGGGAAAGATCCTGCTGACCATGATGGTCGGTCTCGCGATGGCGGAATCGGTCGCGATTTACGCGCTCGTCGTTTCTCTCATCATTCTTTACGCCAACCCGTTGTTGAAGGTAATCGCCGGTTAAGATACGGCCTCATTTGCGAAGGGAGAGGAAGCAAACAAAACGGACTTCTTCTCCCTTTTTTTTGTCTTTTTTGTCTGTCCGGGAAAGGCATTTAGGAGAGTGACCATCCGCTCATAGCGCCTTTCCGCCGACAAGGGCGAGAGCGATGGAGCAGCTTCCTCGCCTTGCAATAATCAAGTTGCTTTTAAAGACGGGCAAGCGGCTGCCGATCATTCGTCGAGTTCGACCTTCGAACGCAGCGTTTTCTTTTCCGATTTGAGGTGTTTTTCCTGGAGTATCTTTTCTTTGGCGCGCCGCGAGCGTCTTTTCTTCTGGCGCCTGATTTTTTCGACCCGCATTCTTTCCGCCTCGACCACGCCTTTTTGTATGCGCTCTATCCTGTCCGCGAGGAGGCGGCGGGCCAGGAATCGATTGACTGCCTGTGAACGGGACTGTTGACATTTCACGGACAAGCCCGTGGGCAGGTGGACGAGGTAAACGCCCGACGACGTTTTATTCACCTTCTGGCCACCGGGCCCCGAGGACCTGATGAAGGTTTCCCGGATGTCGTCCTCGGAAATGCCGAGGCGCTTCATTCGTTCCTGGAGCGCCCTTTCTTTTGCCGGGGTGATGGTGGGAGAAGACATGTGCGCATTTCGTCCCGGGGATATCGCCGGGGTCCTTCGTAGAACCCACTGCGGCTTGTCGTGCGGAGCTTCGCCTCTATACAACCTTTCGTATCAGAGGCCGATTTTTCAAAGGATTACGCCGGAAGCCCAAAACAACTGAGTTGCGAATAGCTTGAGTTATCGGTATTGTCAAACCCTTTTTAAGTCGCGGCGGGAAATATACGGTTGCCCGCAAAGAGAGAACGAATTAAAATCTCTAAGAAAGCGTCAGGTAAGAGGGAAAGGAGATTCGGAGCCGCTTGGATAGCGCTCTCCGATGAGAGCCGCCATGTTCAATGCCTATCTGGTTAACGACCCCTTCGGTGACCCGGGGGTTTATGTCGAGCTTAAATTCAGAGGGGAGGCCCTGATGTTCGACCTTGGTGACGTCCATACCCTGCCTTCCCGGAAGCTCCTCAAAGTTAAAAGCATTTTTGTTTCCCACACCCACATGGACCACTTTATCGGTTTCGACCACCTACTGAGGGTCTGTTTGGGCAGAGATAAGCGCCTCGCCCTCTTCGGGCCACCGGGATTCATGAGGAACGTAGAGGGCAAACTCGCCGCATATACGTGGAATCTCGTGGAGAATTACACGAATGATTTTGTCCTTTCCGTCGCCGAAGTCCACCCCGGCCACGTGATGACCGGGGAGTACCGGTGCAATGAGGCCTTTAGGCCGGTCGTGCCCATGGCGAAGAAGGATTTCGACGGGGTGTTGCTGGACGACCCGTTCTTCTTGGTCAGGGCCGTCTTCCTCCACCACAAGGTCCCCTGTCTGGCCTTTGCCCTGGAGGAGAAGACGAGGGTTAACATCAAGAAGAACGTGCTCGAGGAGATGGGGTTGGCCACCGGGCCCTGGCTCTTGGACCTGAAGAGACGAATCCTGAGAAATGACCCCGATGACACACCGATCAGGGCACCGTCGGCGGTGGGCGGGAAGGTTTTCCCCTTGGGAGTGCTTCGGGATCGGGTCGCGAAACTGACCCCAGGGAAGAAGATCGCCTATGTTGCCGATGTCCTGTACAGCGAAGAAGATGCCCGGAGGATAGAGGACCTTGCTCGTGGGGCGGAAATTCTCTTCATCGAAGGTGGGTTCCTCGAGGCCGACGCCGAGAGGGCCGCGGAAAAGCATCACCTGACGGCGCTGCAATCCGGGGAGCTGGCAAAGAGGGCCGGCGTGAAACGGATGGTTCTGTTCCATTTTTCGCCCAAATACCAGGGGCAGGGGCGGCTCCTTGCCGAGGAGGCACAACGGGCGTTCGAGGGTTCATAGAGGTTCTGAAGAAATGGTACGTTTATTCGATGTCGTTTTGAATCTTGGCGAGGACGAGTCCCTCCTTCCCCGGCGGGCGGCCGAGCTTCTCAATGTCCCTGTGGAACACGTCCGGGTGGAAAGGTTGGTCAGGAAGTCGCTCGACGCAAGGAGAAACAGACCTCCCCGCTTTGTCTACGTCTTGGATGTCTCCTTCCCCGACGAGGAAGGAGTGGTAGAAAGGGTGGGGGGTAAGCTTAAGCTCAAGCCCATGAACGAATCGACTGCACCGCCTGTCGTTCGCAAGGCTCCGGCACCTGAAAGGCGGCCGGTGGTCGTCGGGAGCGGTCCCGCAGGTCTTTTTGCTTCTCTGACCTTGGCGTCCCGGGGAATACCCGTGATTCTCCTCGAGCGGGGCAGGCCCCTGCAACAGCGAATAGCCGACACGACCTCTTTCTGGGAACACGGGATACTAGACCCCGAGAGCAACGTCAATTTCGGTGAGGGCGGCGCAGGGACTTTTTCCGACGGCAAACTGACGACGAGACTCAGGGACAGTAGAATCGGCATGGTCAAGAGGGTGCTTGTCGACTTCGGCGCCCCGCCTGAGATACTGACCGACGGGAAACCCCATGTGGGAACCGACCGGTTGAGGCAGGTGGTTGCGGAATTTCGGCGGGAGTTGATCCGGCTTGGTTGCGAAGTCCGTTTCGGGGCAAAGGTTTCGGACATCTTAGTCCGAAGGGGAGAAATAGCAGGAGTCGTTGTCAACGGAAGCGAAGAGATCCGGACGGGCCATCTTGTCCTTGCAATAGGCCAGAGTGCCGCGGACACTTACAGGAGGCTTATGGAGCGGGGGATGCAGCTCGAAGCCAAGCCTTTTGCCATGGGGTTGAGGGTCGAGCACCCGCAGGAACTCATAAACCGGATACAGTACGGAAGATGGTGTACCCGCCCGGAGCTTCCTCCGGCGGATTACTTCCTTGCCGTCAACGTCCCGGGCCTAAACCGCTCGGTCTATACCTTTTGCATGTGTCCGGGCGGTCAGATCATCGGTTGCAGTTCCGAAAAAGGGGGGGTGGTCACGAACGGCATGAGCCTGTACAGCCGGAGTAGTCCCTTCGCGAACAGCGCCGTCGTGGTGAATGTCCGTAAGGAGGACTTCGCCGGCCCCTCCCCTCTGAGCGGGATCTCCTTCCGCAGACAATGGGAAGAGAACGCCTTTGTTCTTGGGGGGCGCGACTACCACGCGCCGGCGCAGCGGCTGACGGACTTCGTCTACGAGAAAGAAAGTCGTGACGTAGGGCCGACAAGCTTTAGGCCCGGCGTCGCCGTCGCCCCGCTCAGGGAGGTCCTGCCGTCCTTCGTCTACGGGGCGCTGCGGAAAGGTTTAGTGCTGTTCGAGCAAAAAATGCCCGGATTTCTGACCTCGGAGGCCGTTCTGGTGGGGGTGGAGACAAGGACGTCCTCTCCCGTGAGGATATTGCGCGGCGAGGACGGCCAAAGCCTTGCGGTTCTGGGGGTTTATCCCTGCGGAGAGGGCGCGGGGTATGCCGGCGGCATCGTGAGCTCTGCGGTCGACGGGATGAAGGCCGCAGAAAGAATCGTCAACTCTCTGGCATGAAATGCCGGGCTTGTGCCCTCAGTCTTGTTCGCCGACACGGGCGTCGATGACCACGTCGTCGCCGACACGGGAAACCTTCCGAAAGTACAGAGGGAGGGCGTTGCTCACCTGCTCTATGCCGAGGTCGCCCACCGTCTCGACGCCCTTCCCGATTATTTTTGGGGCGATGACGGCAAGGAGTCTCTGGGCCCTCTTCTCGCGGAGGAAAGCAGTGATGACCCCGGAGCCCCCTTCTACAAGAAGAGAAGATACCCCTCGTTTACCCAGCTCATCGAGGAGCCTCCCGATGCTGACGCCGCCGTCACGGCCCCTGGGGAGAGACAGGGTTTCTACGCCGACCCGGTGGAGTTCATCCCGTTTCTCACGGCTGCCCAGCCGTGTCGTCACGACAAGCGTCTTCGCCCTGTCCTGGTCTTTAAGTACCTTCGCCCCGAGCGGGGTCCTCAACCGCGAATCGAGGATCACACGCAGGGGGTTTCTCCCCCGCACGAGCCTTACTGTCAACTCTGGGTCGTCCTGCAGGACGGTCCCCACTCCCACGAGGACGGCGTCGTGAAGGCTTCTCTCCCTGTGGGCGAGGCGGAGCGACGGCCCGGAACTGATCCAGCGGGAATTACCCGTCACGGTGGCGACTCTCCCGTCGAGGGATTGGGCGAATTTAACGGTCACGAAAGGCCGCCCCGTATGCATAAAGTGAAAGTATGCCTCGTTCAGGGCGCGACAACTTTCTTCGAGGACTCCCACGACGGTCTCGATGCCTTGTTTTTCCAGGGTCTTCACACCCTTGCCTGATACCAGCGGGTTGGGGTCCGTCGTCCCGATGACTACCCGCGCCGGCCTCGCTTCTATGAGGCGGTCCACGCAGGGGGGCGTTTTACCGTAATGAGTACACGGCTCCAGGGTGATGTAGACCGTGGAACCCCTTGCCGCTTCGGATGCCCTTTCGAGTGCGTTGATCTCGGCATGTTTTCCCCCGAACCTCTCGTGGAAGCCTTCGCCGACGACCCTCCCGTCTCTGACGACGACTGCCCCCACCATGGGGTTCGGGCTGACCCGTCCCGCCCCTCTCGCGGCGAGGCGCAGGGCGCGTTTCATGTAATATTCGTCCGGTTTTCGGTCTTTTGATTTTTGCATCGTACCTTGGTGTACAGAGAGCTCTATGCCCTCTGCTAATCCCCCGGCGGTTTCGCCCTTCATAGCACATCCCTGTTGTCATAAACAATGATGAAGGGAGCGTGACAGCTCGGATGATGTGCTGCAAGGGCATGTTTCGATTGGCCGGGCTGAGAAAATATGGTATAAACTTTCAAATCTTTCGGCTTGTAAGAGATAGAATTTAAAAGGGGTACGGGAAAACATGAAAGGTGTTGTACTCGCAGGCGGCCTGGGAAGCAGGCTTCATCCTCTTACCAAGGTGACGAACAAGCATCTGCTCCCGGTGTACAAAGAGCCGATGATCTACTATCCCATCCGAACGCTCGTGAACGCGGGCATCGACGAGATCCTGATAGTCACGGGGGGCAACAACGCTGGTGACTTCCTGCGGCTGCTCGGCAACGGGTCGGAGTTCGGGTTGAGGCACCTGAACTACACGTATCAGGAAGGGGAGGGCGGCATCGCGGCGGCCCTGAGCCTTGCAGAGCACTTTGCCGACAACGACAAGATCGTGGTTGTCCTCGGCGACAACATCATCGAAAAAAATATCGGGAAGGCCGTTGAGTCGTTCAGAGGTCAGAAGGAGGGGGCGAAGATACTTTTGAAGGAGGTGCCCGACCCGCAGAGGTTCGGTGTCCCGGTTTTCGAAGAGGGGAAGATCATAAGGGTCGATGAAAAGCCGAAGGCGCCCGCGTCGTCGTACGCCGTGATCGGTATTTACATGTACGACAGCGGTGTTTTTGATTTTATCAAGACCCTGAAACCGTCGGAGAGGGGGGAGCTGGAGATCACGGATGTCAACAACTTTTACATCCGCGCAGGGAAAATGACCTGGGACGTCCTCGACGGTTGGTGGACGGACGCGGGGACTTTCGAATCTCTGCAGTACGCAGGAAACATGGTGGCGAAGACGGGGGCCAACAAGCTGAATTAGATGAAAAGACGGTAGGATGAATCGGAGTGGAGATGATCGAAGGTGTGATGGTCAAGAAGCTCAGGGTGATCCCGGACGAACGCGGCAGGTTGATGGAGATCCTCAGGAACGACGACGAGATGTTCGAATCCTTCGGGCAGGTGTACATGACGACGGCCTATCCCGGTGTGGTGAAGGGCTGGCATTACCACAAGAGGCAGTATGACAACATGGCCGTGGTCAAAGGCATGATGAAGATAGTGCTCTTCGATGGGAGAAAGGAGTCGGTGACTTACGGCGAGGTGAATGAATTCTTTGCCGGCGAACACAACCCCATCCTCGTCCACATCCCGCCTTATGTCTATCATGGTTTCAAGTGCATCTCCGAGGATGAGGCTATCGTGGTCAACACACCGACCGCGGTATATCAGTACGAAGAGCCGGACGAGTACCGGGTTCATCCTTACGAAAACGACATCCCCTATGACTGGGGTAGAAAAGATGGTTAAACGAACGATGGAGGGGATAGACCTTCTCACCCGGTCCTCGTTGTAAGGACCACTTTTCTGGCATAGGTTGTCGAGCGGTTATGAGTGTTCTTCCCGGCCTATTCATAGCCCTTTTAGGCGCCGTCATCGGTAGCTTCCTCAACGTATGCATCTGCCGGATTCCCGAGGGCAGGTCTCTCGTCGCCCCGGGGTCGGCCTGCCCGGGCTGCGGGCACCCGATAAGGCCTTACGACAACATACCGGTACTGAGCTACCTCATCCTGAAGGGGCGTTGTCGGGATTGCGGCCGGAGAATATCTCCCCGTTACATCGCGGTCGAGCTGATCACGGCCGTGATAGCCCTTTTTCTCTTCCGGCAATACGGCTTCTCGCTTCAATTTCTCTCCGCCTTCGTCTTCGCGGCCGCGTTGGTCGTCGTGACTTTTATCGACCTCGAGCACGGCATCATCCCCGACGTGATCACCCTTCCAGGGATACCCTTGTTCATGGTTCTGGCGGTCCTCGTCATGGGGGTTTCGTTCCTCGACGCCTTCCTTGGTGCGGCCGTCGGCAGCGGCATATTCTATCTGATAGCCGAAGGGTACGGTTTTTTTACCGGGAGAGAAGGGATGGGCGGCGGCGACATCAAACTGCTTGCCATGCTGGGAGCTTTCTTGGGCTGGCAATCGCTTGTCTTCGTCCTGCTCGCGAGCTCGCTTCTCGGGAGCGTTGTCGGCATCGGGGTCATGGTGGCGAAGCGGGAAGGATTGAGGTATGCTATCCCGTTCGGGCCGTTCCTGGCAGTTTCCGCCCTGGCCTACATCTTCTGGGGGTACGACTTCGGCCGGATGATGAACCTCTGTTGGGGATGACGGATGTTCTTGCATAGAAAGAAAAATCGGGGGTTTACGCTGATCGAGCTCATGGTCGTCCTGGCGATCTTGGGCATCATGGCGGCGATCGTCGTGCCCAATTTCAAGCAATACCTTCTTCAGAGAAGACTTAACGGTGCCGCCAGGCAGATCATGTCGGACCTGATGTCGGCAAGGATGAAGGCGATAACCCAGAACAGGAAGGTGAAGGTATTCTTTTCCGGCAGCAACCACCAGTATACCGTATGCGACGACGCCAACGGTGACGGGACCGTGGGAAGCGGCGAAGGAACCGTTCAGGTTAGGGATATCCAGTATGATTATCCCGGAGTGACCTACACGGCGACGGCGAACCCGATCTTCAACAAGAACGGGACGGCTGCCGTCATGGCGACGGTCACGGTGAGCAATCCGAGTGGAAGCAAGAATGTAAGCGTCGCGATAACGGGGCGGGTGTCGATCCAGTAAGCGAAGGGGCTGTGTCCATGCGTTTGTGTGCTATGGTGGGTGGACCTGAAAAATTAAATTTTAGTCCCCTGACCGTTCGCCCGGGACGCCGAGGGTGTCGCCAGGGCTCTTGCGGCGGGTTCACGATACTGGAAGTCCTTGTCGCTATCTTTATTTTCGTCGTCGCGCTGCTGGGTCTCGTCTCGGTGACAACGAGTGTCATACACGGAAACGCATACAGCAAGCAGGTGACGACAGCGACCAATTTGGCACAGGACCTGATGGAAGACCTGAAGAGGAAGGGGTACGACCATTCCGATGTGTCCGCCGGCACGCACAATGACCCGGGCGATCCCCTTTCAGGGATTTATACGAGAACATGGAGTGTGGTGGATAATAACCCGGTCACAAACATCAAAACGCTGACCGTTACGGTCGCGTGGAGCTGGCGCGGTGCGGCGCGGAACGTGCAACTGGTCACATACATCACTAAAAATTGAGCTGGTAACATGATGCGGACTGTCATAAAAGCCGATTCCTGTAAGAGCGAGAAGGGCTATTCGATCGTTGAATTGCTCGTGGCGCTGGGGATGGGGATGGTCGCGCTTGCCGCTTTTTACAGCGTCTTTTCCGTTCAGAGCAGGAGGTTGAGTGTTGAGGAGCAGATTGTCGAGATGCAGCAGAATGTCAGGAACGGCATGGACGTGATGATCGCGGAGGTACGGATGGCGGGATACGACCCCACCGGCGCCGGTAATTTTGACGGCATCACGTGCGATACCACTCAACTTCGGGTGAAGGCGGACCTGGACGGCGATGGCTCCGTCACGGGGGCTAACGAGGATGTTATTTACAAATACGACAGTGCGAACCTGCGCATTACGAGAAACACGGGGGGCGGGGCACAGCCCTTCATGGAGAACATCCAGGCCTTTTCTTTTCAGTATCTGGACTCGAACGGCAACGTGACGACCGACCCCGCGCAGGTGCGTCAGGTCAAGATCAGCGTCACAGGTCGCACGGCGAAGAGAGACCCCGACTGGCCGTCCAACGGCGGCTATCGTACGTATACGTTGACTTCTTATGTCACTCCCAGGAATTTATATTATTGAGGATAGGAGAAGGAACAATGACCGAAATTAGCAAAGATGAGCGCGGCATGGTTCTGGTCATCATCCTTTGCATAATCGCCATCCTCATCATGCTCGGCAGTTCAAACGTGATGACATCCATGACGGACCTGAGGATCAGCAGCAACTACCGTCTGAGTACGCAAGCCTTTTACGTGGCTGAGGCAGGGGCCGAATACGGATACACGAAGCTTAGAGAGGAACTGCAGGTTTTGAATCCGACTATCGGGAACATCACGACCCCGACGCTCGGAGGGTATACCTTCGATACCTTCAGCGTCGCCGCTGTGGGCACCCAATCGGCGGGGGTCATGGGCGGTGCCTATGAGGGGTTGACCGCCTATATAACCGATTACCTGGTGACTTCGGCGGCCCGGGTGAGCGGGACAAACGCATCTGCCCGGGTCGAGCTTTTGGTCAAGGACAATCTCATCCCCATATTCCAATTCGGTATTTTCTTCGAGGGCAATCTAGAAATATTGCCGGGGACCAACATGACTTTTACGAGCGCTGTTCCCAACGGGGGCAGGATTCATTCCAACAAAAACATCTATCTCAATGCCGACGGCAGCAGCACAACTCTGTCGATCGATACAAGGATAACGTCTGCAGGGCACATAATCAAAGGCCATCTGGATGGTCGCTCTCACACCGACGGTACGGTCCGCATCAAGGACCAGAACGGGAATTACCAAAATATGGCCGTCGACAGTTCCGACCCCAACTGGACAGGCACTGCCATGTCGAGATAGGGTGGGAGGGTGCAGGACTCTGCCATGGGCGTCAACGCCCTCAACGTGCCGGTAGGCTCAGCCGAAGGCAACCCGAGGGATTTGATAGGGATGGGAACGGACAGCATGTATGAGCAGGCCGGTCTCAGGATAGTAAACGGGGTGGCGAAAGACAAGGATAACAATACGATCGATATCCGCTACTATGATTCCACGTATAAGGATTCTAAGGGTAAGTTGATAATCGACACTGGCGGAGACGCCCAGCATAACGTCAACCCCCTTGCTACGAAATCCTTTACCGACAAAAGGGAAAACAAGGTCGTGACGGTCACGGAAGTGGATCTCGCCAAGCTTCAGAAAAGTACGGCGGCCATGAGTGCGCTGAATAACCCCCCGGCAGGCCGCGACCCGGGCATCATGTACGTCAACGAGACTAATAATACCAAGTCCGTTCGTTTGGTCAACGGGTCCTCCATCCCTTCTGCCGGACTCACCGTGGCGTCGAACAACCCCGTCTATATCAAGGGCGATTTTAACACTGCGAACAACCCTGCCTCGGTCATGGGAGATGCGGTTATGATCCTTTCCAACAGTTGGGACGACGCAAAGAGCGGCACGAGCAATCTGAGCGACAGGACGGCGACCAA
>ERZ795052.4077-NODE-4077-length-15386-cov-6.033201_pt1 | contig 15386 bp, 11 predicted proteins | sample MGYA00375136_ERZ795052 | MGnify/ENA primary metagenome ERZ795052 (study PRJEB30181, sample SAMN05720156) | activated sludge metagenome | isolation source: Anaerobic digester | place: Japan | collected 2015-05-26 ... | reverse complement strand
CTCCTCTTCCCGCACACCGCCTTCAACCCTGCAAGAAACTGAGATGCGCCCCCGCCATTTTTCGGTTTTTTGACCAGCTTGACACTTGGGCCTTGATTGATATTGTCTTGGATTCCGATTGCGGAGTGTTTCCCGGCGATGCTGTGAGGGAACACGGCGCGCGAGGCGCGCCAGTGCAGAGATTTTTTTATGAAGCGACAATATCAGCCATCGAAAATCCGGCGCAAACGCCAGCATGGGTTCCTGAGCCGCAACTCGACCAAGAGCGGTCGCGGCATCCTCAGGAATCGGCGGCGCGTGGGGCGCAAGCGGCTGACCCCGGTCTAATGGGCTGCTGTGATGGCCGCCGGAAGCCCATTGCGGCTGCGGCTCGGGCGCCCGGTGCGGATTCGTCAAAACCGGGAATTTGCCCGCGTGCGGGCGGAAGGCCGGCGTTTGGCGTCGGGCTGTCTGGTGGCCAACTGGCGGCCTTTGGCGGGCGGTTCGCGGTCGCGGTTGGGCGTGATCAGCAGCGGCAGCCTGGGCTCGGCGGTCGCGCGCAACCGGGCGCGGCGGCTGCTGCGCGAGGTGTTCCGGCGCCACCAGCATGAGCTGGCGCAACCGGTGGACCTGGTGTTGATCGCCCGCCAGTCCATTGTTGGCAAAGGGCTGGCGGAGGTGGAGCGGGATTTTCTGAACGCCCTGCAAAAAGCAAAATTGTGCAGTTGACCAGCAACAACAGCGGCGCGTGAACGCGGCCCAACACATTCTCATCCTGGCCATCCGGGCTTATCGCCTCACGATTTCGCCCGCGAAGGTGTTTTTGTTCGGGCCCGCGGCGGGGTGCCGGTTCGAGCCAAGCTGCTCGGTGTATGCCGCCCAGGCGGTGGCCGCGCACGGCGCCCTGTCGGGAAGCTGGCTGGCCCTCAAGCGGATTGGGCGATGTCATCCCTGGGGCGGTTGCGGCCATGATCCCGTGCCGGCCAAAGTGTGTCCGCCGCACGGCTCCAGTCAGTCCTGCTCCTGCCCTCCCTAGACGTTTTCATGGATCGTAAATCTATCCTCATCCTGGTGGTTTGTTTTGTCCTGCTGATGCTCTGGTATCCGCTGGTCAACAAAATCTTCCCACCCGTTCCGCTGCCCGCGGGGGCGACCAACGCTCCGACGGCGGTGGTTGCCGCCACCAACGGCGCGACCTCCGCCCCGCCCGTTGCCGTTCCCCCCGGTCTGACGGCCGCCCCGGCGTTGCCCGCCGTCGTCCCGGCCGCGCCTGACGCGCCGGAGGAACTGATCGAGCTTACCAACGCCATGGCCCGCTACACCTTCACGTCGCGGGGAGGCGGACTCAAACAGGTCCAATTGCTCGAGTACCCGGAAACCGTGCCCACCCGCCGGCAGAAGCGACAAGGACCGCAGGACGTGGCCACGCTCAACGTGCCGGCGCCCGCGCCCACGCTGGCGTTGATGGACGGCCCCGCCTGGCAGGGCGACGGCCAGTTCGAGTTGACGCGCATCGAAAACGGCGTTCAGGCGCGGAAGCTGCTCCCCAACGGACTGGAGATCCTCAAGACCTTCCACTTGAGCACCAACTACCTTCTGGAAGCCCGGGTGCGGCTCGAAAACCGCGGGCCCGAGGCGCTGGCGCTGCCGCCGCAGGAGTGGGTGGTGGGCACCGCCACCCCCATGAACGCGCAGGACGACGGCTCGGCCGTTGGCGTCATGTGGTTCAACGGTTCAGGCGAAACCGACATCAGCGCCCCCTGGTTCGCCAACAAAACCCTCGGCTGTTTCCCCGGAACGCCGCGCGCCCTTTATCAGGCCGGCCAGAGCAATGTCGTGTGGGTGGCGGTTCACAACCAGTTTTTCACCCTGGCGGCGATGCCCCAGCACCCGGCCCTCGAGGTCATTGCCCGCAAGCTCGAACTGCCCCAGCCCACCGGCGAGGAGGCCCGCGACCTGCCGCCCAACCGGCCCCCGCCGCTGGGGTACCAGGCCACCATGGTTTATCCCGGCCTGACTTTGGCGTCCGGCCAGGCCCTCGAGCGCGACATCCACATCTTTGCCGGTCCCAAGGAGTATCGGACCCTGGCGCGCATCGCGGCCCGTTTTCATAATGACATTGACCGGGTGATGGGGTTTGGCGGGTTCTTTGGCTTTTTCTCGAAGGCGCTGCTGTTGAGCATGAACTGGCTGCATCATGCGCTGAGTCTCTCCTACGGCTGGGCGATCATCGTCATTACGATCATCATCAAGCTGCTGTTCTGGCCGCTCACCCAGGCCAGCACCCGCTCGATGAAACGCCTGCAGGCCCTCCAGCCGCAAATGAAGGCCATCCAGGAGAAATACAAGGATGATCCCGCCCGCATGAATCGCAAAATGATGGAGTTCATGCGCGAGAACAAAGTCAGCCCGCTGGGCGGCTGCCTGCCCATGCTCCTGCAAATGCCGGTGTTCATCGGCTTCTTTTACATGATCCGCAGCGCCATCGAGCTGCGGGGCGCCGCCTTCCTCTGGGTGGCCGATCTCAGCCGGCCCGACACCCTGTTCATGATCCCCGGCCTGGGCTTCATTCCCTTCATCGGCGTGCCCGGCGTGGGGCTGCCCTTCAACCTCCTGCCCCTGATCATGGGAGCCACCATGTTCTGGCAGGCGCGGCTGACGCCGCCCTCGCCCGGCATGGACCCCATGCAGGCCAAACTCATGCGCTACATGCCGCTGATGTTCATGGTTTTCCTGTACAATTTCTCCGCCGGGCTGACCCTTTACTGGACGGTCCAGAACCTGTTAACCATCGCCCAGACCAAGCTGACGAGCACCCAGCCCGCCGCGGCGGCCGCCCCCCAACCGGCCAAACCGGCGGCGCCGTCAGCTCCGTTGAAGAAACGCAAATAGACTGGGCAAACCGCCGCCTCTGCTTTAATAGATAACCCATCACGCAAGCGCACGATATGCCTGCCGAACCAAAATTGACGCTCGAAACCCTGTTGAACCTTCTCGGGTTCCAAGCCACCGTCGAGGAACACCGCATGGAGGATGGCATCCTGCTGGACGTGAAGACCGACGACTCCGGCCGCCTGATCGGCCGGCAGGGCCAAACCCTTTCCGACCTCCAGTACATCACCAATCGCCTCCTCTTCCAGCAGGACCCCGCCGTTCCCAAGGTCATGGTGGATGTCAGCGGCTACCGCGCCCAGGCGCGGGAGGCCCTCGTCAAAAAGGCCAAAGAAGCGGCCGAAAAAGTCCGCCGCTGGGGCGACGTGGTCGAGCTGGAACCGCTCAGCGCGTTTGACCGCCGCATCGTTCATCAAGCCCTGAAGGATGATCCCACCGTCGAAACGCACAGCGTCGAAGTGGAAGGCACCGACAAGAAGGCGATTCTTCTCCGCCCCCGGCATTAACCCCGCCCGAGGCCGGGACGCCGTGGCCGCCTGCAACGGCCGCGCCGGGGAGAAGCCTCTCAAAAAGAAAGGGACGCGGCGTTGTCCTTCCGGCGCCGCCCCTTCTCCGCTTTATTTGCGTCACGCTCGGGCCTATCCTTCCAGCGTGGCACGCCTGGTGTTGGACCATGTCAGCAAGAGCTACAGTGCCGGGGGCGGCAACCGCATCCGGGCGCTGGCCGGGGTGAGCCTCGAGCTGGCCAGTGGCGAGCTGCTGGCGGTGGTGGGCCCCTCCGGCGGTGGCAAAACCACCTTGTTGCGGCTCATTGCCGGGCTGGAGGAACCGGATGGCGGGGAGATTCTCATCGGAGACCGGCGGATGAACGGAGTGCCGCCCAAAGAGCGGGAGGTGGCCATGGTGTTTCAAAGCCCGGCCTTGTATCCTGAAATGACGGTTTTCGAGAACCTCGCGTTGGGCCTGCGCATTCGACGCGCGCCGGCCGCCGAGACCCGCCAACGGGTCCTGGAAACCGCCGAGTGGCTGGGGCTCACGGATTGTCTCACCCGCCGCCCCGCCTCGTTGTCCGGCGGACAACAGCAGCGGGTGGCTCTCGGCCGGGCCCTGGCGCGCCGCCCGCGTCTGATCCTCCTGGATGAGCCGCTGTCGCAACTGGACGCGCCGGCACGTGAGCAACTGCGCGGGGACCTTGTCCGCCTCCAGCGGCAACGGGGCGCCACGATGCTTTACGTCACCCATGATCAGGCCGAAGCGCTCGCCGTCGGCCAACGGATCGCAGTTCTGGAAGCCGGCACGGTGCAGCAGCTCGGCCCGCCGGAGACCATTTACCAACATCCCGCCAATCTCTTCGTCGCTCGCTTCATCGGCTCCCCGCGCATGAACCTGTTTCCCGGCCGCTTCCGCCGGTCTTCCAACGGCGTCCGGTTCGAGACGACCTCCGGGCAGCCGCAGCCGGCGCTGCCTGGCCTGCCGCTGGGGAAAACCCACCTCGCCAATCTCGAAGGCTGGATGGAGCGGGAGCTCATTTTGGGGTTGCGGCCCGAGCACGTCAAAGAGCGGGACCGGCAGGCGCTGGAGGCGGGAGGCACGAAGGTTGAAGCGCGATCTTCGGAGTCCGAACTGAAGGCGGAGGTGAAGGGGCGAGTCGTGCGGCTGGACCGCACCGGCCCGGACTGCTTTGGGTGGCTGGAGTCCCGCGGGCTGGTCATCGTGGCAAGACTGCCCGGCGACTGCGCGTGGCGCGAGGGGGAGGATCGCACGGTCGAGCTGGAACTGGAAAAGGCGTGCTGGTTTGATCCGGCAACGGGAAAGGCCATCGAATGAGAGTTCTGATTGTCGGCTGCGGCTATGTGGGCCTGCCGCTTGGCGCTGAGCTGGCGCGCGGCGGTCACGAGGTGTTTGGGCTCCGCCGCAGCGCGGAAGCAGCCGGCGCCCTGGCCCAGGCAGGCATCCAGTGGGTGCGCGGGGACGTGACGGACCGCGCGCAGTTGGCCGCCATTGCCCCCCGGTTCGATTGGGTGGTCAACACCGTTTCGGCGTCGGGGGGCGGCGCGGAGGATTACCAGCGGACCTATTTCGAGGGCACGCGGAACCTGATTGAATGGCTGGCGGACACGGGCCTGAAGACATTCGTTTACACCAGCAGCACGGGGGTCTATGGCCAGGACGACGGTTCACTGGTGGACGAGCACAGCCCCGCGGAACCGGAGGCGGCCACAGGCCGCGTGCTGGCGGAGGCCGAACGCCTGTTGCTGACGGCGGCGCGCGAGCGCAACTTCCCCGCCGTGGTGTTGCGGGTGGCGGGCATCTATGGGCCGGGGCGCGGTTTTTATCTGCGTCAAATGCTCAGCGGCCAGGCCCGCATCGAAGGGGAGGGCGGGCGATTCGTCAACATGATCCACCGGGATGACGTGGTGGGCGCCATCGTCGCGGCGCTGGAGCGGGGCAAACCCGGCCACGTTTACAATGTCTGCGACGACGAGCCGGCGCCGCTGGCCGAGGTCTATGACTGGCTGGCCAGGGAGTTGAGCCTGCCGCCCCCGCCGCGCGTGGCGGGAGGGACCCCCGGGCCCGGCCGGCGGGCAGCGACCAACAAACGCGTTTCGAACCGCCGCTTGCGCGAAGAGCTGGGATATCAGCTCAAATACCCCACCTATCGGGAGGGTTACCGCGCCGAGCTCCGCGCGCGTGGCGCCGCCCCTGGCTGATGGGCGCCCGGCCCCGTCCATCGCGGAGAAACCTCCGGCGACCGCTTTGGGGATTCAGGACGGCGTGCCGGCCTGCGTAATCGTTGGGCCTGAATGAAAACGCCCGCCCGGCGGGGCCGGGCGGGCGTGGTGAAGGAGTGTCAGAGGATTACTTCTCGGACGGAATGCGCATGCCGTAGAAGGAGCGATAGACAAAGATCAGGGCCACCAGGAAGAAGAACAGTCCAATGGCAGTCTTGGCGGACTGGCTCTTCATGGTGACGGCGATTTCCACGGCCAGGAGGCCGAACAGCGTGGTGAACTTGATCACCGGGTTGAGCGCCACCGACGAGGTGTCCTTGAAGGGATCCCCCACGGTGTCGCCGACAACCGTCGCGGCGTGGAGGTCGGTGCCTTTCTGGCGGAGGTCCACTTCAACGATCTTCTTGGCGTTGTCCCACGCCCCGCCGGCGTTGGCCATGAAGATGGCCTGGAAGAGGCCGAAGAAGGCGATGGCGATCAGGTAGCCGATGAAGAAGTAGGGGTTGAAGAAGGGCAGGGCCAGGGCAAAGCAGAAGATCACGATGAAGATGTTCCACATGCCTTTCTGGGCGTAAACGGTGCAGATGCGCACGACCTCCTTGCTGTCCTTTTCGGAGGCGGTCGTGGCATCAAGCTTCATGTGTTCCTTGATGTAAACCACGGCGCGATAGGCGCCGGTGACCACCGCCTGGGTCGAGGCGCCGGTGAACCAGTAGATGACCGCGCCGCCCATGATCAGGCCGAGAATGACCTGGGGCTGCACGAGGCTCAGTTTGGAGATGACGCCGCCGAACATGTTCTCCAGCAGGATGATGATGCCGAAGACCATCGTGGTGGCGCCGACCACCGCGGTGCCGATGAGCACGGGCTTGGCCGTGGCCTTGAAGGTGTTGCCCGCCCCGTCGCCCTTCTCGAGCTGGTACTTCGCGTTCTCGAAGTCCGGGTCGAAGCCGAACTGGTTTTTGATGTCGTTCTTGACGTTCTTGCGGCTTTCAATCTGGCTGAGCTCGTAAACCGACTGGGCGTTGTCGGTCACCGGCCCGTAGCTGTCCACCGCGATGGTGACCGGGCCCATGCCCAGGAACCCGAAGGCCACCAGGCCGAACGCGAAGATGGGGGCGGCGAAGTCAAATTCCTTGGGCATGATCGCCATCAGCGCCGCATGCTGCGAGAAGTAGTAGGAGACGAACATGAGCAGCATGATCACCAGCCCCATCCAGAAGGCGGAGAAGTTGCCGGCCACAAAGCCGGAGAGGATGTTCAGCGAGGCGCCGCCGTGCTTCGAACAGTTGGTCACCTCGCGGACATGCCGCGAATTGGTGCTGGTGAAGATTTTGGTGAATTCGGGGATGAGCGCCCCGGCCACGGTGCCGCAACTGATGATGATCGAGAGCACCCACCACAACTCGGGCCGGGCCGTGCCGCCGGCGTCCTTGAAGTCGCCCAGGAGCAGCTTGCTGGCGATGAAGGTGATGGCGATGGACACCGCGGAGGTGATCCACACCAAGTGGGTGAGCGGCGCTTCAAAGTCGAAATCCTTCTTGCCGCCGAACATGGCCTTGCTCAGACCTTCGTTGGCGAAATAGGACACCAGCGACGTCACAATCATCAACACGCGCATGAAGAAGATCCAGATGATCAGTGTGGCGGTAATTGCCGGCGTGGGGGCCAGCGCGAGCGCCAGGAACGCGATCAGCGCCACGCCCGTCACCCCGTAGGTCTCAAAGCCGTCCGCCGTCGGTCCCACCGAGTCGCCGGCGTTGTCCCCCGTGCAGTCCGCAATCACGCCCGGGTTCTTCGGATCGTCCTCGGGCAGCTTGAACACGATCTTCATCAGGTCGGAGCCGATGTCGGCGATCTTGGTGAAGATGCCGCCGCAGATGCGGAGCACCGAGGCGCCCAGGGATTCGCCGATGGCGAAGCCGATGAAGCACGGACCCACCAGCTCGCGCGGCAGGAACACCAGGATGCAGATCATGAAGAACAGCTCGACGGCCACCAGCAGCAGCCCGACGCTCATGCCCGAGCGCAGCGGAATGCCCAGCGTCGCCAGCGGATTGCCCCGCAGGGCGGAGAAGGCCGCGCGGGAGTTGGACGTCGTGTTGATGCGGATGCCGAACCAGGCGACCCCGTAGGAGCCGAGGATGCCCAGAATCGAGGCCAGGAGAATGACGATCACGTTGAAGGCCACGTGACCGCTGGACATCGGCTGGCCGGCCATGTCCTTGTGCTCGGTCAGGAAACCGAAGTAGTAAACCATGCAGGCCGCGATCAACGCCCACAGAATGGCCAGGAACTTGCCCTGCGTGATCAGGTAGGTCTTGCAGGTCTCCCAGATCATGTGCGAGACGTTCGACATCGTCTCATGCACCGGCAACGCCTTGGTCTGCTTGTACTGCACGAGGCCGAAAACCGCCCCCACGGCGCAGACCAAAATGCCAAAGTACATCAGCGCCGTGCCACTGATGCCTCCCAAGCCCTCAAATTTGACTTGCGAGAGGTCTGGAATTTTTATGTCGGCTTCACTGGCAAAAACACCAGTCGAGGCGCCCAGCAACGCCAAGCCTAATAGGACCCAGTACAAAGTATTTTTGTTTCTCATAAAATAGAACGCAAACTATGGCAAAACCGGCCCCGTCAACGCCAACACTTTTTTTGTAAAAAATGCGCCATTTGTTGCACCGGACCCAAGCCGAAAGAACCGGCGTGGCCAGGGAATTTCCGCTTTTGTGAATGCGGAAGTCTTTTTCAATGAATTGCTTGCGACTAAATCAGCCCTCCCCTTGCCCCGGCTTCCCGAACCGGTTACAGTTTGGCCAGAACATTCTCGAAAGCCATTCAAGGGCGGGAAAACTCCGCCGGGCTGTCGCAGAAAAGAAAGGTCTCATTATGCGCGTGAAAAGCATCCGTGGTTTCTCAGCCTGGGCAGCTCTTGCCCTGATCCTGGTCCTGACGTCATTCGGTTACGCTGCCGACCCCGCCGCTGCCGCGGCGCCGAAGAAAACGCCGGATGTGATTTTCGTGCCGACGCCGCAGCCTGTTGTGGAGCGGATGTTGGAGCTGGCCGAGGTGAAGAAAGGCGATGTGGTCTATGACCTGGGCTGCGGCGACGGACGCATCGTCGTCACCGCCGCCAAAAAATACGGCGTCAAGGCCGTCGGCTTCGACATTGACCCCCAGCGGATCAAGGAGTCCCTCGAAAACGTCAAAACCAACCGCTTGGAGCACCTCGTCACCATCAAGGAGGCGGACATCTTCACCCTGGATTTGAGCGGGGCGGACGTGATCACGCTCTACCTGCTTCCCGAGCTCAACGTCCGCCTGATTCCGCAGCTCGAGAAGCTCAAGCCCGGCTCCCGCATTGTTTCCTTCTCCTTTGACATGGAGGGCATCAAGCCCGACAAGGTGGTGCATGAGGACGGGGAAACCATTTACAAATGGACAACCCCGCTGAAGCGGGAAAGCGGCGCCGCCACCCGTCCGAAGCGCGACCCGGATAATTGAGAGGGCCTATTTCCCTTGCGCGGCGACGCGCTTGGCCCATCCTTTAGGCCATGCCTGAGCGGATGATTTCGGATGTACTGGCGAAGCCGGACGCGGCGTTGGAGATGACGCTGCGGCCGTCGCTGTTCTCCGAGTTTACCGGCCAGTCCAAGGTCAAGGAACGGCTCGAAATCACCGTGGCCGCCGCTCGAAAGCGGGGCGAAGCGATTGACCACATCCTGCTGAACGGCCCGCCCGGCCTCGGCAAGACCACGCTGGCCAACATCATCGCCAAGGCCATGGGGGCGAATCTCAAGAGCACCAGCGGCCCGACGATTGAAAAAGCGGGCGACCTCGCGGGACTGCTGACGAATCTCGAGGAAGGGGATGTGCTGTTCATTGACGAAATCCACCGGCTGCAAAAGACCATCGAGGAGTATCTCTACCCGGCGATGGAGGATTTCAAACTGGACATCATCATTGACCAGGGGCCCAACGCGCGCAGCGTGCGCCTGAACCTGCCGCGGTTCACCCTCATTGGCGCAACCACCCGCAGCGGCCTGCTCACTGCGCCCCTGCTCACCCGCTTCCCCATCCGCGAGCGGCTGGATTATTATCAGGCCCCCGAGCTCCAGCAAATCGTCCTGCGCTCGGCCCGCCTCCTGGGCGTGGAAATCGAGCCGAACGGCGCGATGGAAATCGCCCGGCGCAGCCGGGGCACCCCGCGCATCGCCAACAACCTCCTCCGGCGCGTGCGCGATTACGCCGAGGTCCGCCATGAGGGGCGCGTTACCGTCGCGGTGGCGGACCAGGCGCTGGCCATGCTCGAGATTGACGAAAACGGGCTGGACGAGATGGACAAGCGGATTCTCGAGAGCATCATCGTCAAGTTCGGCGGGGGGCCGGTCGGGTTGGGGTCGCTGGCGGTGGCCGTCGGCGAGGAACCGGACACCCTCGAGGAGGTGTATGAGCCCTACCTCATCATGGAGGGGTATCTCAAGCGCACGCCGCAGGGGCGCGTGGCCACCGAACTGAGTTACCGCAAGCTCGGCGTCAAGTTCCGCCCGGGCAGCCAGCCCGCCCTCCTGTAAGAGCCCGTCCATGTCGAAGTCGTCTGCACGGCCCGGCATCCGGCTCCGGGGAGTTCGCCACAACAACCTCAAGAACTTCGATCTCGACCTCCCGCTCAACCAGTTGATCGTCGTCACCGGGCTGAGCGGCTCGGGCAAAAGTTCGCTGGCCTTTGACACCCTCTTCGCCGAAGGCCAGTGCCGGTACATCGAGACCTTCTCGCCCTACGCGCGCCAGTTCCTGGACCGGATGGACAAGCCGCAGGTGGACCGGATTGAAGGCATTCCCCCCGCCATTGCCGTCGAACAACGCAACACGGTCAAAACCACCCGCTCAACGGTGGGAACCATGACGGAGATTTGCGACTATATGAAGGCGCTCTGGCCCCACGTCGCGCAACTGCACTGCCGCCAATGCGGTCAACCGGTCCGCAAGGACACCCCGCAGGACGTTTGGCGGGAGGCATCGGCCGGCGCGGCGGACCGCTCCGTGGAGCGGCTCGTGACCTTCGAGCTGCCCTTGAGCGACAAGCTCACCCTGGCGGAGTCCCTGGCCTTGGTGGCCCGGCAGGGCTATCAGCGGCTGCTGGTGGGAGGCCGGGTGATTCGCCTCGAGGAAGCGGCCGCCCGGGTGGCGGGCGAGGCCGGATCGCTCGTCGTCGTCCAGGACCGCTTGCGGCCGGCAGGAAACCGCGCCCGGTTCATCGAGGCTTGCGAGCAAGCCTACCACTTTGGCAAAGGGAGGCTGACCCTGTGGACGCTGGACGAAAACTCGCACGCTCGCGACTCCCGGCATTTCTCCAACCGCCTGCACTGCGCCCGCTGCGACCTCGAATATCGTCCCCCCACCCCGGCGTTGTTCAGCTTCAATCACCCGGTCGGGGCCTGCCCCACGTGCCGCGGCTTTGGGCGGATTATCAGCATAGATTACCACCTGGCGATGCCGGACCGCTCGCGAACGCTGGCCGAGGGCGTCGTCAAGCCCTGGCAAACCGGCCAGGGCCTGGAATGCCAGGCGGATTTGCTGCGCCTCTGCCGCCAGCATCAGATTCCAACGGATGTGCCCTTCCAGGACCTGCCGCCGGAGTGGCAAAAGTTTGTCATCGAAGGCGACCCCAATTACGGCAAGGATGCGGCCCATGAGTGGCCCCACGCCTGGTACGGCGTCAAAGGCTATTTCCGCTGGCTCGAGTCCCGGGCCTATAAAATGCATGTGCGCGTGTTGCTCTCCCGTTACCGCGCCTACACCGCCTGCCCCGACTGCCAGGGCAAACGCTTCCAGCCCGATACCTTGCTCTATCGCGCGCCCCGGCCCCCGGCGCTCTGGGAAAGCCCAGGGACGAAGTCCGAGGGCCCCTCGGGTTTGACCCTCGCAGATTTTTACCACCTGCCGATTCGGGATGCCTTGCGGTTTGTCGCGGACTTGGAGACGCGGCTTGGGCTGCGGCGCAATGACCCGCAGGCGATCCTGCTGGGCGAGGTGAAATCCCGCCTGGCGTATCTCGAAGCTGTGGGTCTGGGCTATTTGACCTTGGACCGTCCCACCCGGTCGCTTTCCGGGGGCGAAACCGAGCGGGTGAACCTGACCACCTGCCTGGGGACGCGTTTGGTCAATACCCTCTTCGTTTTGGATGAACCGAGCGTGGGGCTGCACCCGCGAGACACTCAGCGCCTGGTGCACACCCTCCAGCAACTGCGCGACGCGGGCAACACGGTCGTCGTGGTGGAGCACGAGGCCAGTGTAATCCGCGCCGCAAACCAGATTGTGGACCTGGGGCCGGGTCATGGAGCCAGCGGGGGTCAAGTGGTGTTTCAAGGCAGTTACAGGGGCATTCTGAAAGCCCCCGCATCTCTCACCGGCGCCTACCTGTCCGGACGCAAGCACATCGAGCTGCCCCCCCGCCGGCCGGTTCTCCTGTCCCCGGCCACCGGAAGCATCCCACGCAATACCATTCCGGAAGCGCTCAAATTGCGGGACGTCTCCGCCCCGGCGCCGGCGCCGCAACCTTGCGAATTCCTGCGCCTGGAACATGCAACCCGGCACAACCTCAAGGATTTAACCGTGGACATTCCCCTCGGGCGGCTGGTCTGCATTACCGGCGTAAGCGGCTCGGGAAAGACCACTTTGGTGCGCGAGGTCTTGCTGCCCTTGCTGGCGGCGCGGCTCGAGACACAAAGGCCCCCCGGCAAAGCCTCGGAGCGGTCCGATGCGGAAGCCGTCGAGAGCGACGACGACCAGGAATTGTCAACGGAGGCGGAAGCACCGGCAGCCCGAATCAGCGGCTGGGAAAGCCTGGGGCGGGTGGTGCTGGTGGACCAGGCAATCCTGGGCAAGACCCCGCGGTCGAACCCGGCGGTTTACATCGGCGCCTTCGAGGAAATTCGCGAGTTTTTCGCGCAGACCGAGCCGGCGCGCCAACGGGGCCTCAACGCCAGCGCCTTCAGCTTTAATTCCACCCAGGGACAGTGCGAACGCTGCCGGGGCGCCGGTTACGAAAAAATCGAAATGCAGTTCCTCAGCGATGTTTTTATCCGCTGCCCCGACTGCAATGGCCGGCGGTATCGCCAGCACATCCTCGAGGTGAAGGTCAAAGGCGCCTGGTCCCGGCCCTGGTCCATCGCCGACCTGTTGGAGGCCACCGTCGAGGAGAGCCGGCAGTTCCTCTCCGCCTTCACCGACTCCCGCCCGGCGCGGCGAGCGATCGAAAGCCTGCGCTGGCTCGAGGAAGTCGGTTTGGGCTACCTCAAGCTGGGCCAGCCCATCAATACGCTGTCGGGCGGTGAGAGCCAGCGGCTGAAGCTGGTTCGGCACCTTGCCGAAGCGGAGCGGGACGCTGACGGCAAACTCGACACAACGGGCGCCGATAAACCCACGTTGTTCCTCTTCGACGAACCCACCACCGGCCTGCATTTCGATGACGTCCGCGTCCTCCTGGGCGTCCTTCAGCGCCTCGTCAGCTCAGGACACTCGGTCCTGGTCATTGAACATAATCTCGAGGTGATCAAGTGCGCCGACTGGGTGATTGACCTCGGTCCGGATGCCGGGGATGAAGGCGGGCAGGTGGTTGCCGTCGGCACACCCGAAACCGTTGCCGCCTGCGCCCAAAGCCACACCGGCCAAGCACTCCGCGAAATGCTGCCAGCCAAAAAAACTTCTCGTTCTGCAAATCCGAACCGGACGGTGCCGCGCCGCATGCGGTAATCGCCGGTCCGCAACAGGTCTGCAATCCGGGAGCCGATTCGGCGGGAGGAATCAAGCCGGGGTCTTTTTGCCCGGACGCGAGGGCGTCTTGCGCGCCGGTTTGGCCACTTGCATCTGTTCGCGCAGGCGGGTCAAAGCGGCAAGAGCGGCCTGGCTTTCGGCGGCTTTCTTGCTCTTGCCCTGGCCCCGCGCCAGCTCGACGCCGGCATGGTGAACGGTACACTCGAACACCCGGTCATGATCCGGTCCGGTGGCTGAAACCACGTGGTAAACCGGCACTTCGGCCGAAATCGCCTGCACCAGCTCCTGGAGCTCTCCTTTGGGGTTTTCAATGATGGGAAGGACGGTCAGCTCCCCAAATACCGTTCGAAAAACCCGCAGAATGAGCGCCCGCGCGGTTTCGAAGTCGCTGTCCAGGAAGACCGCCCCTAGCACGGCCTCGAAGCAATCGGCCAGCGCCGAGCTCCGGTCCCGCCCGCCTTGCAGCTCTTCGCCCTTGCTTAGAATCAGATGCTGCCCAAGGCCAAGCTGCCGGGCATGGTCGGCCAAGGTGCGGCGGTTGACCAGCTTGGCGCGGGCCTTGGTGAGTGGCCCTTCATCAAAATCGGGAAACCGCTGATAGAGTTCCTGGGTCAGGACCAACTGGAGGACCGCATCCCCGAGGAATTCAAGGCGTTGATTGGTTTGGAGCGAGGCGCCTTGCTCGTGGGTAACCGAGGGGTGGGTCAGCGCCAGCTTGAGCAGGGCCGTGTCCCGGAAGGCGTATCCAAGCTTTTCCTGCAGTTGCTCGTATTCCATCGCTCAGAATCACCGGTTCAAATCAAGCCTTGGCCGATGATGCCCCCGTCTCTGCTCCAGCCAGGTCCGTTGTGCCCCCATCAGCCGGGGAAGAGGCGGCCCCCTCCGCGGCGGGTTCCTGAGCCTGAGCCACCTCGGCGGCGGGGCCTGCTCCACCCGGGCTCTGGGGAACCGCCGGGTTCAGGCCGTGTTCGAGAAGTTCGGCCACATCGCGCTGAACCGCATCAAGCTGGTTCAGTTGCAGGACAGGGTCCACCACCGTAAACACATCCCCCGTGCGAGGGTGCTCGTAGATAAACACACGCTGCCCGTCCCGGACGACCTGCTCCTTGACCTTCAGCAGCCGCTTGCGTTCGAGCATGACCGCCAGGATGTACATCGCGGGAGCGTAACGTGGATCATTGATTTCCACCAACTTGCGCAGGAGGGATTCGGCGTTCTCCTTGTGGATCGGCTCGACGGGCGGCGGCGGCAGCTCGTAAACCCCCTGCCAATAGGAGACGAACCCTTTGCGCTCCCGCGCCCCCTCGCTGTACTGCTTGTCCCAGCAGCCCCGGCAGATGTCCAGCCGCCGGAATCCTGTCCGCTCGTCAAAAAGGAGGGTGTGATAAACCTCCTTGTCGGCAAAGGACTTGCCACACGCTTCGCAAGCGTGGGCGCGGGATTGAATGTTCCACTCGATCATGGGCACGGCTCAAAAACGGCTCAAACTCACCCCTATTATTCCCATCAGGCCAGCCGCCGCAACCCTCAACTGCGCATGGCCGGTCGCTCGTCGGGTCCCCCCAAACCTTGTATTCCAGTCCGGGTGCCGGAACTGTCGCTGGCTGATGGCTCAGCCACCTCAAGCAGTCCTGGACCTTGTCCGGCGGTTCGAAGCAAACCGCGAAGCATACCACTCGCCAACCTATAACGAGACACAGCTCCGGCGGGAGTCTCTGGACCCCTGCTCAAGGCTCGGAGCCGGGATGTCGCCAATGAACAGGGCTGCGCGCCCACGCTGACGAGAACGTCCCGGCAGCAGGCCGCCCTTCTGCCGCGCCTGGAGGGTGGACTCCAGGTCGGCGCAGGGTGAACGTGCCAGACTTAAGACCCGGGCGACCCGGGACCTCAGAAGGCCTGCAGGCGGAAAAACCGTTGCGGCTCGCTCGTGTTGACGGGAACGGTGAAGCTGAAGCCGCCATTGCCATCGAAAACATTCGTGAGCGCGGGAGTCCAGCTTGCAGCCGG
>ERZ795052.4073-NODE-4073-length-15410-cov-6.072029_pt1 | contig 15410 bp, 18 predicted proteins | sample MGYA00375136_ERZ795052 | MGnify/ENA primary metagenome ERZ795052 (study PRJEB30181, sample SAMN05720156) | activated sludge metagenome | isolation source: Anaerobic digester | place: Japan | collected 2015-05-26 ... | reverse complement strand
CCCACAATGTTTTGAACGCCAAGCACCACAAGCTTGAGGCCGAGATAGTGGCGCAGGCGGGACGCCTCGGCACCGTCACCATCGCCACCAACATGGCGGGCCGCGGCACCGACATCATGCTGGGCGGCAACCCCGAATTTTTGGCCAAGCAGAAGCTGGAAAAAGACGGCTACGCGCCCGCCGACATCGAGGCGGCGACCTCGTTCCTACCTGTCAAGACCGACAAAGAGCGCGAGGCGAAAGAGGAATATTTAAGGCTGCTCGACGCTTTTTCCCAAGTTACCAAAAAGGAAAAGGAAGAGGTCATCGCGCTGGGCGGTCTTAAGATAATCGGCACCGAGCGGCACGAGAGCCGACGTATCGACAACCAGCTCCGCGGCCGCGCCGGCCGTCAGGGCGACCCCGGCGAAACGGTGTTTTATATCTCGCTCGACGACGACGTCGCCCGCGTCTTCGGCGGCGAACGCCTAAAAGGCATAATGTCGACGCTAAATCCCGACCCCACCGTGCCCATTTCGAGCGCCATGGTGACGCGCCAAATCGAATCGGCGCAAAGGCGCGTCGAGAGCCGCAACTTCTCGATAAGAAAGCAGGTGCTTTCCTACGACGACGTCATGAACGTCCAGCGCGAAATCATCTACGGCGAGCGAGGCAAGGTCTTGGACGGCATCGACGTTCACGAGCAGATTGTCAAGATGATTCCGCCGCTTGCCGCCGGCATCGTTCAAACCCATGCCGACTATTCGGGCGACTATCATGAATGGGACTACGAGGCATTCAACCGCGCCTTAGAGCAAAAGCTGCTTCCCGAAGGCACCAAGCTGATGAATGCCGAGCTTGCCTCCTGTTACGACGTTAAAAAGCTGACCGACGCAGTAGTTAAGGCGGCCACCGAGACTTACGAGAAGAAGATCGAGGCAATCAAAGCCTACGGCTTCGACTTTTCCGAGCTCGAACGCATCGTCCTTTTAAGAAACGTCGACCAGAAATGGATGGACCACCTTGAGTCGATGGACGCTCTCCGCCAAGGCATCGGCCTTCGCGGTTACGGCCAGCGCGATCCCGTCATTGAATTCCGCCGCGAGGGCTTCGAGCTCTTCGACGACATGATAACCCGAATTCACAACGACACCGTGGCCACCCTTCTCAAGGTCTATCTGACCGAGGTCGAAAACGCCGACGGCACCAAATCGGCCAACATCTCGCTGGGACGGCCGGTTGCGCCCAAGCGCAAGCCTATGGTCAACAAGGGCGGCGACGTCGGCCGTAATGACCCCTGTCCGTGTGGCAGTGGTAAGAAATACAAAAACTGTTGCGGAAAATAATAAACGGTGTTGATGAGGTCTGTCTTCGCACGGGAAATCCCTCTCGGTGACAAATCATTTAATACAATACATTGGATTTATCCCCTCGGGAATTTTCGCGCAAATCTAAACGCCCTGACGCCGTTTATGAAGTAGTTATTGATTAAAAATAAAACATGTCGATTTTAGCAAGATAAACTAGACTATTCAAACATTATTTTTTTGAAGTTCTGGTAGAGTTTAAGATTGAAAGTTGTAAACAAAAAATATTGCATGAGGATAGATGATTATGTTGGAATTTGCGGATTTGAGGGATAAATTTCAGGCAATGAGGGACACGCTGAATATGGCCGGAGACTCTCTTTGACCTGGGCGGCGTTAAAATCAGAATTGAAGAACTGACAAAATTACAACATGCCGAGGGGTTTTGGAATGACCTTGAGGCGGCAGGCAAAGTCAATAAAGAGCTCAAGACGCTCACTAATAGAGTCGAGCGTGTCGAGAAGCTTTTAAGCCGTCTTGGAGATGCAGAAGTGCTCGCCGAGCTCATCGAGGAAGCGGGCGACGAAAGCGAGGAAGCCGCGCTACTTGCCGAAATCGGCACTTTATCGGACGGAATCGAACGATTAAGGCTGGAAACGCTCCTTAAGGGCAAATATGACAGCTTGAACGCCATTCTGACGCTCCACGCGGGCGCGGGCGGCACCGAGGCGCAGGACTGGTGCGAGATGCTATTTAGAATGTATTCGCGATACATCGAAAGAATGGGCTGGGGATTTGCCGTTTTGGACTCGCTGGTGGGCGACGAGGCCGGCTTTAAGAGCATAACTTTCCGCGCCGAGGGCGAAAACGCCTATGGCTATCTCAAGGCCGAGAAAGGCGTCCACCGCCTTGTCAGAATTTCGCCGTTCGACAGCAACAAACGGCGCCATACTTCCTTTGCCTCGCTTGAGGTGATGCCCGAAATAATTGATACTTCGGAAATAGAAATACGCGCCGAGGACCTCAAAATCGACACCTACCGAAGCAGCGGCGCGGGCGGCCAGCACGTCAACAAGACGGAATCGGCGATTAGGATAACGCATATCCCAACCGGTATTATAGTCGCCTGCCAAAACGAGAGAAGCCAAATCCAAAACCGCGAAGTCGCCATGCAGATGCTGAGAGGCAAACTCATAGAAAAGCGGGAAAGAGAAAGGGCGGAACAGTCGCAGTCGATTTCGGGCGAGCTTAAAAAAATCGAATGGGGCAGCCAAATCCGAAGCTATGTCTTTTGCCCCTATACCATGGTAAAAGACCACCGCACCGGCTTTGAAACGGGCAACGTTCAGGCGGTCATGGACGGCTATATCGACGACTTCATTACCGAATACCTCAGAAAAAGCTAAATCTTCGACGAAAGCGGCTTCGCCGAATGAAAAACGCTCAACGAAAAACGAAAAACGCCGGATAGCGGCTTCGCCGAATGAAAAACGCTCAACGAAAACGAAAAACGCCGGATTATTTTTTTTTGTTACACGGGCGCAGACAAATATAATGGGATATAAAATTTTAGGAATCGAGACGAGCTGCGACGAGACGGCGGCGGCGGTGGTAGAGGACGGCAGGAAAGTGCTGTCTTCCGTCGTCGCTTCCCAAATCGAGATTCACCGCCGCTTCGGCGGCGTCGTGCCCGAGATAGCCTCGAGAAATCACACTCTTTCGATAAGGGCGGTGGTGGAAAAGGCGCTTGCCGAGGCGTCATGCGCTCTTTCAGATGTCCACGCCGTCGCCGTTACCTACGGCGCCGGACTTTTGGGCGCGCTCTTGGTCGGCGTATCTTTCGCCAAAGGGCTGGCGTATGCCGCGAATAAACCGCTCTACGCCGTAAACCATCTGGACGGCCATATCGCCGCAAACTATATCGCCGAAAAGGAGCTTTGCCCGCCCTATATCTGCCTGCTCGCCAGTGGCGGCCACACCGCCGTTTTAAAGGTCAAGAGTTTCAGCGAGCGCGAGGTGTTGGGAACGACCGCGGACGATTCGGCGGGCGAGGCCTTCGACAAGGCGGCGCGGGTTTTGGGTTTGCCCTACCCGGGCGGCCCCGAGATAGAAAAAGCGGCGAAATCGGGCAAAGCAAACATATATTTTCCGCCGCCTTCGGCGGGCGGGTTGAACTTTTCTTTCAGCGGCATTAAGACCGCCGTCGTCAACTACGTCGCCAACGCCCGGGCGAGAAACGAGGAAATTAACATTGCCGATATAGCGGCGAGTTTTCAGGAGGCGGCCATAGGCGTCCTTTCCGAAAATGCGGTCAAGGCTGCGGTCAAGGTAGGCCTGAAAATTATCACGGTGGCGGGCGGCGTTTCCGCCAATATGCGCCTAAGAGAAAAAATATCGGCGAGCGCCGAAAAGGAAGGCATAAAGGTCTACTTCCCGCCGCTAAATCTATGCACCGACAACGCCGCCATGATAGCTTCCGCCGCCTATTTTATGATGAAATCGGGCATCGAACCGGCCAATCTTGAACTTGATGCCTGTGCATCTATCCCGTTAACGCGCAAATAATTTATTTAAGAGGAACCAATCTTAATTTATTAAATTTATCAAAAAAGTCAGTATTTTCCGTTAATTTATTTGACACTGAGGCCTATTGCTGTTATTATAAGTGAGCTTGCACTCCTTGAGGGCAAGTTTTTAACCTATGCCGAAAACTACAAAATAAGTGGTATATGGAAAAGTTTAAAGAACTTATAGCGCGCTCCGAAAAAGCCGTGGGAAGAAAAGAGGTTTTGAGGGGCATAACCGAGGGCACAATCTGGTGTGTGATTGTGTCGGAGGACGCGGATCAAGACATTAAGGACGAAATAGAGAGCGCGGCTTTCAGACGGGGTGCCGAATTAAGATGGACGCCGTCAAAAGACGAACTCGGCAGGCTTGCCGGCATCAAAGTCGCCGCCGCCTGCGTCGGACTTAAGAAAGAATCCGCCAAAAATCAGCTTTAACGACGAGCATGAACGAGGGTTGCGGGAGTGCTCACTCAAAAGAATACGGAGGTAACTTATGCCAACAATCAATCAGCTTGTCAAGCAGGGGCGTGAAAGACAGACCAAGAAGAGCAACACTCCCATTTTGGAGGAGTGCCCGCAAAAACGCGGCGTCTGTTTGTCGGTCACGACCACCTCGCCCAAAAAGCCCAATTCCGCGCTCCGCAAGATAGCGAGGGTGCGTCTTGTCAACGGTATGGAAGGAACGGTATACATTCCCGGTATCGGCCACAACCTCCAAGAGCACAGCGTCGTTTTGATAAGAGGCGGCAGGGTTAAGGACCTGCCCGGCGTCCGCTATCACATCATCCGCGGCACAATCGACGCAGCGGGCGTCCAGAAGCGCAAGCAAGCAAGGTCGAAATACGGCGCCAAGCGCCCCAAGGCCTAAAATCAAACAAAATTTAAACTATAACCATTTGTCTTAGTTAAGGAGATTAAATATGCCAAGAAGAAGCGGAGTTCCCAAGCGCGACGTGCTGCCCGACCCGATTTATAACAGCAAAGTTGTCGCCAAACTGATTAACCAGATTATGGCGAGCGGCAAGAAAGGAACCGCGCAAAGGATAGTATACAGCGCGTTTGAGAAGATTAAGGCGAAGATGAACGTCGAACCGCTCGAGGTTTTTCTGAAGGCGCTCGAAAACGCCATGCCGGTGCTTGAGGTTAAGGCCCGCCGCGTGGGCGGCGCAAACTATCAAGTGCCGCTTGAAATCCGTCCCGACCGCAGACAGACTCTGGGCATCCGCTGGTTGGTCAGCTATTCCGCCAAGCGCAGCGAACGCACCATGGACGAAAGGCTGGCAAACGAGCTTATGGACGCCTACAACAACACGGGCGGCGCTGTCAAAAAGAAGGAAGACACCCACCGTATGGCGGAGGCCAACCGCGCCTTCGCGCACTTCAGGTGGTAGAAGTTTGAATCTCTGCCGTTTAGCCTAAGGCAAGAGCGCGCACGGATTCAGAGGTTTTATGAGAGAATTTGAACTTAGTAAAATAAGAAATATCGGCATAATGGCGCACATAGACGCCGGCAAGACCACGACATCGGAGCGCATACTGTTTTATACCGGACGTGTGCACAGGATGGGCGAGGTCCATGAAGGCACCGCCATTATGGACTGGATGGAGCAGGAGCAGGAGAGGGGAATCACCATCACCTCGGCGGCGACTACGACGACGTGGAAGGGCTGCCGGATAAATCTCATCGACACTCCCGGCCACGTTGACTTTACCGTTGAGGTGGAACGGAGCCTTCGCGTTTTAGACGGCGCCGTCGCGCTGTTCTGCGCCAAGGGCGGCGTCGAGCCGCAGTCGGAGGCGGTTTGGCGGCAGGCCAACAAATACTCGGTGCCCCGGCTCGCTTTCGTCAACAAGATGGATATCAACGGCGCCGACTTCTTTAACGTCGTCAAGATGATTAGAGAGCGGCTTAACGCCAACGCCGTTGCCCTCGAGCTTCCGATAGGGCGCGAGGATACCTTCAAGGGCGTGGTGGACGTAGTCCGCGGCAAGGCAATCTTTTATGCCGACGAGGACCTTGGCGTCCACGCCACCGAAACCGACGTCCCCGAGGAATACAAAGCCAGCTACGAGGACGCTAAAAACAACCTTCTTCTGGCGGTGTCCGACTTCGACGACGCCATCATGGAGCGGTATCTTTCGGGCGGGGAAATCGACCTCGTAACGCTAAAGGCCGCGATAAGAAAAGCCGTCATAGCAATGAACATCGTTCCCGTGCTTTGCGGCAGCGCCTATAAGAACAAGGGCATCCAAAACCTTTTGGACGCCGTAATAGACTATCTTCCCTCTCCGCTCGACGTTCCCGATGTCGTCGGCGTCAATCCCCACACCGAGAAGGAAGAATCGAGAAAGCCGTCGGACAACGCGCCGCTCAGCGCGCTCGTCTTCAAGATAATGACCGACCCCTTCGTGGGACGGCTGGCGTTCGCGAGAATTTACTCGGGCATGTTAAGGACGGGCGACCTCGTCTACAACACCGTCAAGCAGCGCTCGGAGAGAATCGGCAGGCTAATTAGGATGCACGCCAACGATCGCGAGGAAATCATCGAAGCGTCGACGGGCGACATCATCGCGATAGTGGGCTTAAAAGACAGCACGACGGGCGATACTCTCTCCGACAAATCGCGGCAAATTATCTTAGAGAAGATGGTTTTCCCCGAGCCCGTCATCAAGGTTGCCATCGAGCCCAAAACCAAGGCAGGCCAGGAAAAGATGGCGATTGCGCTCGCCAAGCTCGCCGAGGAAGACCCCACTTTCCGCGCCTACACCGATAAAGAAACCGGCCAAACGATCATTTCGGGAATGGGCGAGCTCCATCTTGAGATTTTAGTCGAGCGGATGGTTCGCGAATTTAGGGTCGAGGCCAACATCGGCAAGCCGCAGGTCGCCTACCGCGAAACGGTGCGGGGGACGGCGGAGGCCGAGGGCAGGTTTATCAAACAGACGGGCGGACGCGGCCAATACGGCGTCTGCACCATAAGAATTGAGCCGCTTTCGGCGGGCGAGGGAATCGTCTTCGAGGACGCCACGGTGGGCGGCTGCATACCTAAAGAATATGTTAACGCCGTCAAGGCGGGCGTTGAAGAGGCCAAGCGCAGCGGCGTTTTGGCGGGCTACGAGGCGGTGGACTTTAAAGTCACGCTCATAGACGGCAACACCCATCCGGTCGACTCATCCGAGATGGCATTCAAGGTGGCGGGCGCCATGGCGTTTAAAGAGGCTATGAAAAAAGCCTCGCCCGTTCTGCTCGAGCCCATTATGGCGGTTGAGGTAACGGTGCCGCGCGACTATATGGGCGACGTCATGGGCGGAATTACGGCCAAGCGCGGCTCCATCAAAAACAGCGAGGACAGAGGCGGCGGCGTCGTCATCGATGCCGAGGCGCCGCTTTCCGAAATGTTCGGCTACGCTACCGCGCTGAGGTCGTCGACTCAGGGAAGAGGCACCTTCACAATGCTACTGTCCCACTATGCCGAGGCTCCACGCCATATCACCGAAAAGCTGAACGGCATGAAATACTAAGCAAAACGGTATACCGCTTAAATCGAAACCGAATAATAATATAAAATGTAAATTTTGGAGGAACTGAAAATGGCAAAAGCAAAGTTTGACAGAACAAAGCCCCACGTCAACATCGGCACCATCGGCCACGTTGACCACGGCAAGACTACCCTCACCGCCGCCATCACCATGTATGGCGCGTCCAAGGGCAACGCCAAAGTTATGAAGTATGACGAAATCGACAAGGCGCCCGAAGAGAAAGCGAGAGGTATAACAATCAACACCTCACACGTCGAATACGAGACCGAGAAGCGCCACTACGCGCACGTCGACTGCCCGGGCCACGCCGACTATGTTAAAAACATGATAACGGGCGCGGCGCAAATGGACGGCGCCATTCTGGTTGTTGCGGCCTCCGACGGACCGATGCCCCAGACTCGCGAGCACATCCTGCTTGCAAGACAGGTCGGCGTCCCCTATATCATCGTCTTCCTCAACAAGTGCGACATGGTCGACGACGAGGAGCTCCTCGAGCTGGTCGAGATGGAAGTCAGAGACCTCCTTTCCGAGTATAAGTTCCCCGGCGACACCACGCCCATCATCAGAGGTTCGGCGCTGAAGGCAATGGAAGCCGGTCTCGGCGGCAACTTCTCCGACGCCGCCTTTGACTGCATCAGAGAGCTGCTCGACACCGTCGACAACTACATTCCTTCGCCCGAAAGAGATAAGGATAAGCCCTTCCTCATGCCCGTCGAAGACGTCTTCACCATCACCGGCCGCGGCACCGTGGCAACCGGCAGAGTGGAAAGAGGCATGCTTAAGACTGCCGACAAGGTCTCCATCGTCGGTCTTAACCCCGAAATCAAGGAAACCGTCGTCACCGGCATCGAAATGTTCAGAAAGATTCTGGACTACGCCGAGGCGGGCGACAACATCGGCGCGCTGCTCCGCGGCATCCAGAGGTCGGAAATCGAGAGAGGTCAGGTTCTCGCTAAGCCCGGCTCCATTAAGCCCCACACCAAGTTCGACTCGCAGGTCTACGTTCTGACCCAAAACGAAGGCGGACGCCACACCCCGTTCTTTGACGGCTATCGTCCCCAGTTCTATTTCAGAACGACCGACGTTACCGGCTCCATCAAACTGCCCCAAGGCGTTGAGATGGTCATTCCCGGCGACCACATCGATATGGAAATCGACCTCATCAGCCCGATAGCCATCGAGGAAGGCCTCCGCTTCGCTATCCGCGAAGGCGGCAGAACGGTCGGCTCCGGCGTCGTTGCTAAGATAATCGAATAATCTCGAGGTTAGTTCCCCAAAATTACCGGCAGCGGGGGAGATTGTCCTCCCCCGCCGCACCGGATTTTAAGGAGGTGCATTTATGCGCACTAGAATTACTTTGGCATGCACCGAGTGTAAGCAAAGAAATTACAACACCATGAAAAACAAGCAAAAAACTCCCGATAAGGTGGAGCTGTCCAAATATTGCAAGTTCTGCCACAAGCATACTCTCCACAAAGAGACCAAATAAGGAGAGGTTAGGCAGGCGGGGCAAAACCCGCATAACCGAAACCGAAAAAGAGGAAGCTATGGCGGAGCAAGCAAAGGACACAAATAAAAAACCGGTCCAAAAGGAAAGAAAAAAGAGGAATTTCGGCAAGAGGTTCGTCTCCTTTTTCAAAGGTATCATTTCCGAACTCAAGAAGGTCACCTGGCCCAAGGCAAAAACCGTGATTTCGTCTACCGGCGTCGTTCTGGTGGTGGTCTTGGTGTTTTTGGTGATTATTTTCGGGATTGATTACGGCCTTTCCGAGCTACTGAAGCTTTTGGTCGGAAAAAGCGCATAAGCTACTTTTCCGAAAAAAACCCTTACTCGGCGAGACTGGGGAACGCGGGGGTTTTTGGGGCCGGCGCGTTTTGGCTTTCTTTTGAAAGCCGCTGGGAGTGACTATGGATAATAACGAAGCGATGTGGTATGTGCTCCACACCTATTCCGGCTATGAGGGAATAGTGGAGGACAACCTTCGGAATATGGTGGAAAACAACAACCTCCAAAACTATATTTTCGAGGTCAAAGTCCCCGTTGAGGACGACGTCATCGAAAAGAACGGCAAAAAGAAGGTTGTGCAGAGAAGGAAATTTCCGAGCTACGTTTTCATTAAGATGATTTACACCAGCCGGATTTGGTATTACGTCACGCAGACGCGCGGCGTTACCGGCTTTGTGGGACCGGGCGGACGTCCGCAGCCTCTCGATGCCGACGAGGTCAAGCGCATGGGGCTGGAAATAATCGACGTTGCCGATTTCAACATAAAGGTCGGCGACAACGTTCAGATTGTTTCGGGGCCGCTCGAAAAATTTGTGGGCGTCGTCGAAAGCATTTCGGGCGAACGCCAGAAGGTCAAGGTCATTGTCTCGATGTTCGGGCGCCAGACGCCGGTCGAGCTCGATTTTTCCCAAGTCGAGAGAATGTAGCAAAAAGTCCGAGGTTTTGCCTTGGCAAACAATTAATTTGAATATTCGGCGGCTTTGCCGCCTCGGATAGATATGTGGGAGGGCGTAAATTTTTATGCGCCCGAAAATACCACCGCGGCTTTTAGCCGAAGGAGCAGGTTATGGCAAAAAAAATAACAGCTGTAGTGAAGCTTCAATTGCCTGCGGGAAAGGCGACACCGGGTCCTCCGGTCGGTTCATCCCTCGGCCCTCACGGCATCAACATCCCCGGCTTCACCAAGGAATTCAACGAAAAGACGGCGAAAAACGTCGGCCTCATCATACCCGTCGTCATCACCATTTACGCCGACCGTTCGTTCACCTTCATCTTAAAGACGCCCCCCGCGCCCGTGCTCATTAAAAAAGCGTGCGGGCTGGAAAGCGGCTCGGCGCGTCCCAACCGCGACAAAGTCGGCAAACTGACCAAAGCGCAAGTTAAAGAAATTGCCGAGCTCAAGATGCCCGACCTCAACGCAGGCAGCCTTGAAGCCGCCATGAGCATGATTGAAGGCACCGCCAGAAGCATGGGCATCACGGTAGAGGACTAAGGAGGGCGGAAAAATGAGAAAAGGCAAAATTTATACCGATTCCAAGAAGATGATCGACAGCGCCAAGGCCTATGACGCCGACGACGCAATCGTTCTCGCCATTGATACGGCCAAGGCCAAATTCGACGAGACCATAGAGCTTCACGTCAAACTGGGCGTTGACCCGCGCCACGCCGACCAGCAGGTCAGAGGCACCGTCGTGCTTCCCCACGGCACCGGCAAAACCAAGCGCATCTTAGTCATCGCCAAAGGCGACAAGGCCGATCAGGCTCTCGCCGCGGGCGCCGACTTTGTGGGCGCCGAGGAAATTGTGGCGAAAATCCAAAACGAAGGATGGTTCGGCTTCGACGCTTGCATAACAAGCCCCGACATGATGGGCTTGGTGGGAAGGCTTGGTAAAGTCTTGGGCCCCAAGGGATTGATGCCCAACCCCAAATCGGGCACCGTCACCATGGACATCGCGCGCGCCGTCAAGGAAATTAAGGCAGGCAAGGTGGAATACCGCGTCGACAAGACGTCGATAGTCCACGTTCCCATCGGCAAGAAGTCGTTCGGCAAGGAAAAGCTTTCCGAAAACTTCGCCACCATTATGGAAGCGCTCGTCAAGGCCAAACCGGCCGCGGCCAAGGGTATCTATCTTAAGAGCATATACCTTGCCAGCACCATGGGCCCCTCGATAAAAGTAAACTACAAGATGTAATTAATCTAAACCGGCCAAAAGCCTTGACAAACTTAAAAATTTAATATACTATCATCGAGCCGGATACCCAAAGACCCAAGCGGCATTGGCCGTAATCCTTCTTAGGAGCTTGGCGAGGGCGTCGACCACCGTAAAATTTTATGGTATTGTCGCGCCGCGGTCTTATGGGCCGCGGCGCTAAATTTTTAAATCCTAAAAAGGAGGTGCAAAATAGTGTCAAAGGAAATCTTAGAGCAAAAGAAGCAGATTGTTGAAGACATAAAAAAGAAAATATCTTCCGCTTCCTCTCTCGTCATCGTCGACTATAAAGGTCTGACGGTTAAGCAGGACACCGAGCTTCGCGCCGAGTTCAGAAAAAGCGGCGTCGAATACCGCGTGCTTAAAAACCGCCTCGTTAAAATCGCTTTCAACCAGCTGGGCACCAAGGATTTCGATTCCTCGCTCGAAGGCACCAACGCTTTCGCTTTCGGCGGCCGCGACCTGGTGGCTCCCGCCAAGATAGTGCTGGACAGCCAAAAGAAATACGCCAACAAGCTCGCCGTCAAGTGCGGCATGGTCGATGGCAAATTTATCGACGAACAGGGTGTCAAGGAGCTTGCCAACCTGCCCCCGAAAGAGCAAATCATCGCCAAACTCTTGGGCTGCATGCAGGCGCCCATCGCCAACCTCGCCTATGTGCTCAAAGCCACTATGTCGGGTCTTGCGGTGTGCTTGAATAAAATAGCCGAGCAAAAACAAGCGTAAACAAGCCGAAAACAGAAAATAATTAGGAAAAATAATTAAAGCAAAGTTAAAAAATGGAGGAATAAAAATATTATGGCAGATTTACAAAAACTTATTGAAGAAATCAAATCAATGACGGTTATAGAGCTTTCCACGCTGGTTAAGGAGCTTGAGAAGGAATTCGGCGTCAGCGCCGCCGCTCCCGTAGCAGTCGCCGCCGCGCCCGCCGCCGCAGCCGCCGCAGCCCCCGCCGAGGAAGAGAAGACCGAGTTCGACGTCATTTTGAAGGACGTCGGCCCCAACAAGATCCCCGTCATTAAGGTCGTGCGCGAAGTGACCGGTCTCGGCCTCGTCGAAGCCAAAGCCGTCGTCGACAACGCTCCCAAGCCCATCAAGGAAGGAGTCGCCAAGGACGTCGCCGAAGGCATCGCCGCCAAGTTCAAGGAAGCCGGAGCCACCGTCGAAATCAAATAAGTTTGATAATCGAAGCAAAACTAAAGCCGCGTTTTCACGCGGCTTTTTTTGTGCTATTTTGTAAGTTTTGGCTTATATCGGCTTAATTGATCACCTAAGTTATTTTGATAACGAATAATTAGTAGGCTTAGTTTGACTTAAAGAAAAGCAAGCGTTTTATGCCTGCGCCGAGCAAGTGCTAATCCCGCTCCTTAATCCGCGTTTTGCAGATGGTGCCGCGTATGGTGTCGTCGACGGTGATATGGTCGAGAGTGCAGCGGTGCTTGCTGTTGTGGACACAGTCGAAGTTGCATTGAACCGCCGTCTCGACAGCCGACATCATATCGAAATCGGCGCCCGCCTCGACGTCGGCGAAAGCCTGCGCCAATATACCGCCGTCGCGCCTGATTTTAGAAAGGCACCTTGCGTGGTCGCTTATCGTTATGATGCCCGCCGTGCAGCGTGATTTTATGTTGTGCTCGCAATTGTTGGTGTGGCAAATGAGATTTTTCATATTTTTTCCTTTTGGGCTCAGGCTCTTAAGGCCGCGTTATTGTCCCGCTTTTTAAACTTCTGTTATTGTGGCTTTTCTCCCGTTTATAGTGTTTCTGGTTTTCTTTCAAAATATACTTTTTTATTTTGATTTTTAGCGCGCGGCGTGGTATATTTTATATACTTAAGCGGAGGTGCGATATGAAGGTAATACTACTCGAAGACGTCAAGGGACTGGGCAAAAGGGGCGAGCTCGTCGAGGCGAGCGATGGATACGCCCGAAATTTTTTAATCAAGAAGAAGCTGGCAAGGGCCGCCGATGCCGCCGCCGTCAACGAAATTAAGCAAAAAGCGGAGGCCGAGGCCGAAAGAAAGCGGCGCGAGCTGGAGGACGCCAAAAATATGGCGGAGGAGCTCAAAACAAAGTCGGTGACAGTGGCGGTGCGTTGCGGCGATGGCAAAATTTACGGCAGCGTGACCAACGCCGACGTAGCCGAGGGGCTGGCCGCGATGGGCTACAATGTCGATAAAAAGAAAATAATAATAAAAGAGGGAATAAAGGAACTCGGCGTCTACACCGCCGAAATCAAGCTTTATCCCGAGCTCAGCGCGACGATAACCATCAACGTCGTCAAGGCCAATGCGTGAGGTTGAACTCGGGGGCGGCGAGAGGCTTGAAAGCTTAGACGTCGGCGGGCTTCACATAATAAGCTCGCCCGGGCTTTACGCCTATACCGCCGATTCGGTAAAGCTGGGGATGAGCGCGAAATGCCGCGCCGGCGACGCCGTAGTAGACCTCGGCACGGGCGGCGGAATACTGCCGCTTCTCATTTACGGCTACTTCCGCCCGCAGAAAATCGTCGGCGTCGAAATCAGGGAAAACGCCGCGAAACTAGCCGAAAAAAGCGTTTATCTTAACGAACTTGAAGATAAAATAGCGATTTTGAACATTCCCATTCAGCAAGCGGCCGAGGTTTTGGGGCGCGGCGCCTTCGACGTCGCGGTCAGCAACCCGCCCTATTATAAAGTCCAGAAAGAGGGCTTCATCAGCGAAAACGAGGACGCCGCGCTATCCAAATTCGAGGTGGCGGTCACGCTTTCCGAGGTAGTGGCGGCGGCCGCGGCTCTCATAAAACGCGGCGGAGCGTTTTATCTTTCGGTTAAGCCCGAACGGATGGCGGAGGCCTGCGCGCTTTTGGAAAACGCCCAAATGGCGGTCAAAGAAATCAAGCTCTATTCGCCCCCAAATAAAGACAAAATCGCTTTTTCAATAATAAAGGCGGTAAAGGGCGCGGCCGAGGGCTCCGAAGTTTTTTTAGTCCGGCTGTAATAGCTCGGGAGGCAAAGAGGAGAAACAATGTTATATTTGGTGGCGACGCCCATCGGCAATTTAAAAGATATCACGCTGCGCGCTTTGGACGTTCTTAAAGAGGCCGATTATATCGCCTGCGAGGACACCCGGCGCGCGCTTATTCTTTTAAACGCCTACGGCATTAAAAAGCCGCTGATTATCTATCAAAAGCACAACGAAAAGAGCGCGGGCGCCGAGATAATCGATTTATTGAAAGCGGGAAAATCGGTTGCGCTCATCTCCGACGCAGGCATGCCCGCGGTTTCCGACCCGGGCGCCGCGCTGGTCGCGGCGGCGAGAGAAGAAGGGATTCCGCTCACGGTAATTCCGGGCGCCTCGGCGGCGGTCGCGGCTTTCGCGCTCTCGGGCATCGAGAGCGGCGGATTCACCTTTTTAGGGTTTATCGAAGGAAATCGAAACGATAAAGTGTCGATTTTGCAAAAACAAAAGTCCAACCCATTGCCGCTGGTTGTCTATTCGGCGCCGCACGACCTTGAAACTAACGCCGAAATTTTGTATTCGGTTTTAGGCGACAGAAAGGTTTGGGCGGTCAAGGAAATAACCAAAATCCACGAAACCGTCACCATTTCCACGCTCAGGGATTTTTCGGCGGGCGTCCAAAAAGGCGAATTCGTGCTGATTATCGAAGGGGCAAAAGAGGAAAGCCCGCTCAACGCGCTTTCGGTCGAGGAGCACCTGAAGCACTATTTAAGCGCGGGCATCTCCAAAAAAAACGCCGTCAAAATCGTCGCCGAGGAACGCGGCGCAAGCAAGAACGACGTCTATAAAGCCGCGCTCGGTCTTGAATAGCCGCTCGAATATTTAAAACGATTCGGCAATCTTTTTGAAAAACCGACCGAATACTAAACTTCCTGACTATTTTAAGCAAATTTTTTTCGCCGATTGGCTCTTTTTCAGCATTTATTACCGTTTTTTGTTCTTAACATAATCAATTTTTTCTCATTTTTTCATACTTGCGAAATGATTTTCCGCGTTTTAGATGCCGCGGCTTTTTAATCAAAAAATTTTATAAAGACCTAATCTAAAAATCCAAATAATACTTTGGCTAAGTATGTTTTATAAGTAAGCCTAATTATTGACAATCGCGCGTGCATATGTTATATTGCTCTATGTATGGTACGCGCTCTCTTTGGAGGTTCAAGGATGGTGAAGCGGTTTTATAAAATAACTTTGGCGGCGGTTCTTGTCGTGTTGCTCGCTTTGGGGCTTTGGGCATGTAACGACATGGGTGAGGAATCGCCCGTCGTCTACATAGAAATCAGGCACACCGCCACCACC
>ERZ795052.4069-NODE-4069-length-15419-cov-4.361234_pt1 | contig 15419 bp, 10 predicted proteins | sample MGYA00375136_ERZ795052 | MGnify/ENA primary metagenome ERZ795052 (study PRJEB30181, sample SAMN05720156) | activated sludge metagenome | isolation source: Anaerobic digester | place: Japan | collected 2015-05-26 ... | reverse complement strand
CCGGTCCAGAGCCATCTCCAGCGCGCACCCCGCCACGGCCATTTCCGCGGTCGTGGCCTGCATGCGCGTGGACCCGCTGATGGCCATGGGGCCGGTGGGGATGCAGACGTCGCGCACGCGGCGGTCCGCGATGATCTCCGCGCTGCGGCGGATGTCGGCCAGGCGCTCGCGCGGATTGTTGTAGATAAAGGACACGCGCGCGCCCGCGTCTACGCCTTGCCACGCCGCGCCGATCACAAAGCTCGTCTCCCCGCCTTCGGTGATGGCGAACAGCGCGTCGCCCGCGGCCACGCCTCGGTCCATCATCTGCCGCCGGCCAAACGCCGCATAGTCCTCATAGCCTTCCACGGACCGGATCAGAGCGTAGTCGCCGCCGGACATGACGCTGGCCGAGCGGTTCTCCCAGTCGGGCAGACGGCCGGCCAGACCCGGCGCGCGCAGCTTGAGGTCCTGCCAGAAGCGCCGCCACGCCTGGTCGAGCAGAATGGACAAGCGCCCTGTGGCGCCGCAACCCGCGAAGAACACCCGCCCCCCGCCTTCCACGGCCCGCGCCACGTCCTGGGCCATCGCCTCGGCCTGGCCTGTGGCCGCCCAATCGCGCAGCCGCGCCAGCACGTCGCGATCCACGGCCAGCAGCTTGCGCAGCCCCGCCGCCGGGTCGGTCCCCGCCGTCTGGCTCAGGTCCATGGTCTCGGGGTGGAACTGCTCCGTGACCAGATTGCCCAGATGGAACTGCTTTTCCGACTCGACAAAGCGCTTTGCGTCCGGATGCATGCGAGAAATCACTTTCTTACAAGGATGATGGACAGCGGCGCGGCCGAGACCTCAAACGACCGGCGCTCCGCCGCGCCCGCGTCGCGCTGCTGGCCGCCGTTGAGGTCCGCCGCGAGCAGGCCGCCGGTCAGCGGCTCGGCCAGCTCCAGCCGGAACGCGCTGCCGGTCCGGTTCCACACCGCCAGCAGGCTGCCGCGCTCCGGGTGGCGGAAGTGCTTGACGCTGACGCCCTGGGGCAGGGGCGCGGCGAGCGCCGGCTCGTCCAGGAACTCGCCTTCCGCGAAGTAGTCCAGCCCGATGCGCCGCAAGGCCAGAACTCCGTCCAGCAGCCGGCGCTGCCGGCGGTTGTGGAAGAAGTGGTCATAGGCCCAAAAAAGGATGCCTGTGACGAACAGCCGGCCGAGAATGTCGAGCAGGTAATCCTCTTCCACCTGCGGCGGATCGCAGGGCCAGGGCTTCTGGAACACCTGGTCGATGAGCGTGGCCTCGGGAAAGGTGTAGCGGAACATCTCCGGGAAAGCGTAGGCCAGGCCCGCGCCCCAGACGGTGTGGGCGAGCTGGAAATCGAGCTGCGTGGCCAGCGCGTCGGTGACGAACTCGCTGAGCAACACGGCGTCGCCCCTGCCCTTTTCCGCCAGCATGGACCGCATGGCCTTTGCCAAGTCCACGTTCGCCGCCACCCACGCGCGGTCATGAACGTGGCCGGGGTCCGCGCAGAGCTGCGGCCGCACCGCGAGCTGGTCCACGTACACGCCGTCCGCGCCCAACTCCTCGATCACGTAGCGGATGTTGTCCAGCACCCGCCGGCGCCACGGCTCGTAGCCTTTGCACATGCCCGCCAGATCGTGGCTGCCCCAGCGCACGACAAGCGGCCGCCCGTCCGCCTTCTTCACCGAGCCCGGCCGGCCCAGCGTCTCGTATTCGTGATGCGCGGTATCGAACGAGAAGGCGTTGACGTAAAAGAGGACCTTGCCCCCCTTTTCGTGAACCCCGGCCAGCGACTGCTTGAGCTCATCCTCGCTGCCCAGCTCCGGATCGGGCCGAAAGAGAGGATAGGACGAGTCGAACCCGTCCACGTTCCACCCGGCCGCAAGCATGTTGGTGAAGCCCCGCGGCGCCGACTCGTCGAGCATGTCCGGCAAATCGCGAAAGCGATGGCCGATGCTCTTGTCCTGCCACTTGAGGTCATAGTGACACGCCGGGCCAGGCGAACGGCGGATGAAGCCCGGCGCGCGGCGCATGGCGGGAAAGGCCGAGCGGAACCACGCGCGGTAGATGTCCGCCCCCCGCCGCCAGCCGCCGCCGTGCAAGGCGATGACGAAGTCGCACGACCACGACTCCAGCGGCCGGTTCAGCTTTTTCTCGATCCACATCTCCAGCCCGCGCGCCCCGCGCCGCGCGCGCACGGCCAGCGTGGCGTGTTCCAGGCCGGGGTCGTGCGCGGCCAGGTATACGCCTCCCTTCGCGCCGGCGTAATCCATCCACGCCATGGAGCACCGGCCCGAGTAGTCGTGCGCAAAGACCACGGCCCCGTCCTGCTCTTCCAGGTCGAAGCCGCGCTCGCGCACCGCCAGCGTGCGGTCCTTCCACGGCGCCTGGCGCCACTGGGCCTTGGCGAACAGCTCGCTCGCCGGGTCCGTCACCCTCATGCCCGCGCAGTAGGGGTAAACGAGCTCGTCCCCCTGGCCCGGGTCCACGGCGCCGCAGAGCCGGAACACCACGCGGCGCAACACCGCTTGGGGCGGGCTGGCCGCAAAGCTCAGCCGCGCGACCACCGCGTCCTCGCCGAGCGCGCGCCATTGCAGCCCGGCGCGCACGCCCGAGGGCAGGTGGTGAAACGCGCCCTCGCGCGAAGAGATGACCTCCGCGTGGCACTGGTCCGGCCGCAGGGTTTCCTCGCGGCCCTCGTGTTCGATGTCCGCCTCCCAGCAGGACTGAGCCGCATCGAGAGGCAAGGTCCAGCCCAGGCGCGGGCTGGCGATGCTTTGCAGCGCGCCCAGCGCGGGCGCGCCTTGCAGATCCAGGGAACCCGGCAGGTCTGGCGGCATAAGGCGTTCATCCTCCACAGGACGACCGGCGACGACTCAACGCGCGGCCTTCCGCGTCTGCGGCAGCCCAACCCGCGGGGCCGCGCCCACGCTCGACGCCGTGAGCGCCAAGGCCAGAAGAAGACCCTTGCGCATGGCTTTCACCTCGCGGTTGTCTGCAGCCCCAGCAGCCTCACCGCGTTCTCGCGGGCGACCTTTGGGAAGACGGTCTCGCTGATGCGGCCCGACGCGCGCAACTTGAGCAGCAGGTCCACCAAAGGCGTGGGCGTGTCGGGCGCGCAGATGTCCGTGCCGAACAGCAGCCGGTCCTGGAACTCCTCCAGGAAGCGCCCAGCGTACTCTTCGTCGCGCGCCAGGGCGTTGTGGCCGCTGCCGGCCGAGAGATCGCCATAGAGGTTCGGGTACTTGCGCATGAGCTTGGGCACGACGCCTTCCTGCCGGATCGGATAGCTGGGGTATCCGCACCGGTCGCCCAGCGTCTCCAGCGGCGCCATCTCGGCCCAGAACGGCTGCGAGTGGCCGAGGAACTTGAGGCCGGGGAAGCGGCGCAAGCTCTGTTCGAGCTGAGGGAGGCCGGGCTCGTCGTAAAGCCCATAGCACCCGCCGATGAACGGCCCGATGTGAAACGTGAGCAGCATTCCCGTGCTCTGCGCGTGCTTGAAGAGGTTCTGGACCATGGGATGCAGGAAAGGCAGGTTGGCGGTCACCTCGCCCACGCCCTTGCAGCCCTGCTCCCTGTAGTACTCCAGCAACTCGTTCAGCGGCGCGTCCGCGCTGTTGGTCATGGACCGCGGGTCCACGTTGCAGAAGGGCACAAAGCGGCCCGTGGTCCGCGCGATGTCAATGGCCTCCTGGTTCGACTGCGGGACGTAGGCGCACTCGGGCGTCACCCCGGGCAGGATCACGGCCTTCTCCACGCCGATCTTGTCATAGCGCTCGATGAGGCGCTCGGGCGTGTCGTAGACGGGCTTGCCGTGGCGCAAGGGACCAGGCATGCGGCGAGTGTGGACGTGAATGTCGATGAACATGCGGCGGCCCTTTCATGTGAGAACAGAACGCGCGCATTCTATCACCGCCCCCCGGACCGCGCGAGCCCCTGGCCCCGCGCCGCTTGTGGCGGGCGCCGGCGGGGGTATAATGCCGAGACGCCTGAACAAAGGGCGGGCCTCTGTGACGCCAGCCATGGAAAGGACTCGCGATGAAGAAGAGCCTCGCAAGATTCATGTTGCCGCCGGACCTGCCGCTGGAAGCGATCTTCCCCAAGATCAAGGCTATGGGGTATGACGGCATCCAGTTGCTGCTGGGCGCGGACAAGGGCGACGTGCGGCTGGGCATGTCCGACGCCGAGTTGAAGGCCATCCTGGCCATGGCCGGCAAGGCGGGCATCGAGATCCACAGCCTCCTGCCCTCGGGCCTCGGCCGCTTCATTGACCCGGATCCGGCCGCGCGCAAGAAGACCGTGGACGAGTTCAAGCAGGGCTTGGCCATCGCCCGCAAGATGGGCATCCACGTGATGCTCGTCCACCCCGGCCAGATCAACGAGCAGGCGCCCTATGACGCGGCCTATGACTGGGTGAAGACCAGCTTCGAGAAGCTCGTCTCCACGGCCGAAAAGACCCGCTGCTGCCTGGCCATCGAGAACGTGTGGAACAAGTTCCTGCTCAGCCCCCTCGAGATGCGCGACTTCGTGGACGGATTCAAGTCCCAAGCCATCCGCGTCTACTTCGACGTCGGCAACATCATCCTCTACGGGTTCGCGGAACAGTGGGTCCGCATTCTAGGCAAGCGCATCGCCGAAGTGCACTTCAAGGACTTCCGCCGCGCGGCCGGCACGGGCGCGGGCTTTGTGCCTCTGCTCGCCGGCGATGTCAACTGGCCGGCTGTGATGAAGGAACTCAAGGCCATCGGCTACGACGGCTACGTCTGCGCCGAGCTCGGCGGCTACGCCCACGCGCCCGACCAGGCGCTGAGAGACGCCGTCACGGCCATGGACGCCATCCTGGCAATGTAAGAGAGACGGTTTCCCGGGTCCTGGGGTTCTGGGGCTTGGAAACGGAAGGCATCGCGGGCGGGTTCGAAGAGAGCCCGCCCCCTGTTTTTGCGCGTGGAAAGAATGGGAGACGCGGGGCTTTCCGTCCCCGTCCGTTCCATGACTCCCATCCATCCCAGCCAAACGTCACCTCTTGCCCTTGGCCGCCTCCAAGACCTCGCGCGGCAGCAGCAGCTCGGCCGCGTTGCGCGCCAGGCATGGCGGCACGGTCATCAGGAGCTTCTCGCCGGTCGAATTCTCGATCCACCAGAGGCGCCCGTCCTGGCCTTTGGGCACGGGGACGCTGAAGTATCCTGTCCGCTTGAGGTCTTTGAAGGTGAAGACCTTGGCGCCGTCCCCGTCGAGCATCGCTCCGCTGAGGTCCGTGGCATAGCCTCCCACCGCCTTCGTGCCCTTGGGCACGTAGAAACACAGCGTCCAGCGCCCCGACAGCGCGTTGCCCGCCCGGTTCTCCATGGAGGAAACGACGGTCAGGGGCAGGCCGGGCGGCAGGTCCAGGTCGGTCATGTCGCCGCCGTCAGAGATCTCCAGCGTATGCAAGCCGTCGTAGGGCGAGCGCAGCGTCACGGCATGGCGGACGCCGTCCGGCGGCGCGCTCTCGTCAACCGCCACAGGCTCCAGCGTGGCCTCCTTGGCCGAGAACAGCCGAACCTTCACGTTGCCGCGGTCGCGATAGTGGGCGATCAGGCCTCCCGTTACGCCGATCTGAATCGCTCCGGGCTTGTCCAGCCAGATCATGAACCGCCGCGTGCCCCGGCCGCGCAGGGAGAGCGCGCCTTGGGTTTTGGCGCTCAGCTTCAGCGGCGCCGCGGGCTCCAGGTCGTCGCTATACTCGACAGGCTCGAAGTTCAGCGTGGCGATCGGGTTGTTCGCCACGCCCTTGGCCACCATTTCCATCAGCTCGTCAGCGCTGAACGGCTCGCTGCTCTTCCAGGGATGCTTGGGCTCCGGCGTCTCCCACTTCACGCCCTCGGGCAGCTTCACCGAACGGTCGCGGAACCGGTCGCGGTGGCAGATGGACACCGTGGAAAGCAACATGCGGCCGCGCATGCGATAGGCGTGGCGCCATATCTGCTCGAACGCGCGCTGGCGCGCCGGCCCGGACGCGGCCCGGTACTGGTTGTAGAGCTCGGCGTAGCGCGTGTAGAGCACGAGGTCGTCGAGCCGCGCGTTGACCGCGGGCGTGTCCGCCAGCTTGCGCGCCGCGGCCAGCGCGCGGTACATCCTGCCCACCACGTCTTCGGGACCACGCGGCGAGCGGTCCCTGTTGAGCAGTTGATAGAAGTCGCGCATCGGCCCTTTGGCCGGGCCAAAGGCTTTGTCCAAAAAGTCCTCGATATAGGCGTCCACGCGCTCGGCCGCCGACACGTCCCACAGCAGGATGGGCGAGAGCCAGAAGCCCAGGCCGTCGGCGCCCCAGCTGTCGCCGTTCTCCGAGTTCATGAAGCGCGCGCCGTTTTTGTGAAAGTAGGGGATGGTGCGCTGGAGATAGGCGATGTTGCCCCCGCGCTCGCGGCGGGGCATGTCGTGGCCCCAGGGGAAGACCGAGTGGTACTCGCGCACGCCCAGCGTGGCGCCCTGGGCCGACCAGCCCTCCACCATCTTCTCGATCGTGAAGCCGCCGCGGATGAAGCTGGTGGCCAGGCTCACCACAACCTTGGGGTGGACCTTGACGCTGGGCGGCGGCGAATGCTGGTTGTAGGCGTAGATGCCCACGTACTTGGGCCCCAGCCCCAGGCCGTTGATCGCTTCGGCCACGTCGTTGGCCAGGGTGACCACCCGGTCGCTGACCGACCCCATCTTGGCGCAGGCTTCGCATTCACACCACCCGCCTCCGTCCGACGGGTCCATGGAGATGCTGTCCTGGCCTGGGTTGGCCTTGAAGGTCCGGACAGCGTAGTCCACCACCAGCTTGCGCAGGCCGGGATTGGAGATGCAGAACTTGATGTCGGCGCCGCCGGTTTCGGGCGTCTTGCGCTTGCCGCCGACAAGGGCAAAGTACTCTGGATGCTCCTTGAACGCCTCGCGGTTGGCGCTGATGACGCCGCCGTAGGAGTGGCCGGTGCTGAGGGTGAAGTCCGAGGTTACTCGGTTGCGGGTGTGCCAGCGCTTCCACAGCTCTCTGTTGGTCCAGGGCGCGCCCCGGGGGGCCTGGCGGGTGACGAAACTGGGCTTCTGCAGCGTGTCCACGGTCGCGCGCAGGTCCGGGATGCTGGGCACGACCTCCCAGGTGTCTGTCAGGAAGAAGAGCCGATAGCCCATCCTGCCCAGGAAATCCCATACCGCGTGGGTGGCGGCCCGGTCGCTGGCGCCGATGAGCCACGCGCCCTTCTCGTGGGTGCGCAGCAGGTACTCGTCCCGCCGGAGCGGGTCGGCCGGGGCGAACGCGACGCCGGTCTTGAGCGCCGGGAAGTCGGTGTGAACGCCGACGGCGATGCCGGCGGCGCCGTCGCCCTGGACGATGTCGAACTTGGCGCCGGCGATGCGGCCCAGATAGGCGGCCAGGTCGCGCGCCGCTTCGCGCGTCAGGTCCGAAGCGCCGGGCGCCACGACCACCTGCTGGAGGGCCTTGCCTTCCGCGGCCAGCCGCGCTTCCACAGGAGCGGCGACGGCCAGAGACGCCGGCGTCAAGAGACACGCTGCGACCGCCAATGGCAAACGCGATAGACGCATGGGGGCTCCTTGAATTGTCGGACAGGCCAGAAACGTCCGACGTGTCAGGCCAATCTGGCGGAGGTCTTGATCAGCGCTTCGGCTTCCAGTTGGGGTCTTTGGGCGACCAGAACATCACGGGCGCCACAATGCCGCCCGTGCCCACCTCGGATAGGGTGGGGCTATCCACGCGCACGGCGATGGTGTTGGGCTGGGCGGCGCCGAAGCGAACCGCCTTGGTGGCGTCGAGGTCAAACGGCCTGAAAGCGCCCGGCACGCCCGGCAGGCCTTCATTCGGCTCCGCGCTCGTGCCGAGGAGCTTGCCGTTCACCCACACCGTGGCTGTCCGGTCCACGCCGCCGAACCACAAGTATATCTTCCGTCCCCTGAACTTCTCGGGAATCACGGCCGTGGACCGGTACCACGCCGTTCCGCGGTAGTAGTGCAACCCCTGATCGCTCCACGTGCGCGTCTTGGTGAGAATGCGCTGCCAGTTCCCTCCCAGGACGCCATCGCGATGCCACCCCCCCATCTCGCCCAGCCCGGCCGTGTCCAGCATGAAGTCCCACGCGTCCGGCAGGCCCGCGGCCATCTCGCCGGCTTGGGCGAGGCGCTCGTAGCCGGACATCACCGTCGGGGACCAGAACCGGTGAAAGTAGCTGCGCGGGTTGTCGGAGCGCTCGTTGAAGTCAAGCAGTCGCGCCCACGAACGCTCCTTTGCGTCGGCGGGCTTTTCGAGGACCTGCGCCACCATCAGGTCGCTGAGCGCCATGAATTCCTGCGCCTTCCGGCGCGCTTTGACGAAATCGAAATCGTTGCGCGCCGCGATCATGTCAAGAAACAGCTCCATGCGGTCAAAGCCCAGCCGGACGGCGTGGACGCGCTGGGCGAAGAGCGTGTCCTGCCCCCCGGCCAGCCGGGCGGCCTGGTCGAGCAGGGCGCGCAAGGCGGCGCGGCGCTCGGGGGTGAAGATGGGGAAGTAGACGTAGGCGCCGCCGGAGCAGAAGGGCGTGTCGCGGAACGCGGCGTCAATCGCCTCATAATACGTCTTCATGGGCTGCGAGGCCGGGCCGTAAAACTTGGCGTAGAACTCGTTGAGCAGGGCGTCCACGCCGGTGTCCACGTTCCACATCAGCCGGGTGGCGAGATAGAGATAGGGGTTGTCGATGCTCCACGAGGGCAGAATGACCTCTACGCGCATGGCCGTCAGGCCCGCCTTGCGGAACGCCGGCGTCTCGTGGCGCACGCGGTCCACGTAGCTGATGGGGAACTGGGGGCAGGCGAGGTTGTTGTAGTAGCCGCGGTAGTACATCTCGTCCAGGCCGAACTCGCTCCACCGGTCAATGATCCAGCGCAGGATGTGGCGGTCCGGGCTCATGGGGTTGTCCATGCCGCGGATGCGGTCGAGGGTGATGGGCGCGAAAACGGCGACAAAGCGCTTGTTGGGCTTGACCTTTGCGGGCGGCATCATGTGCTGCGCGTAGACGTACATGGCGATGTGGACGTCCGGGAACTCGGGCTCAAGGGCTTCGATGAGCTTGTTGACGAACCAGACGTAGCGGTCGGTCATGGACTCGGCGCCGCAGAGGGGATCGTGGACGCCGCCATCGAGCGCGCGGCATCCGGCGCACTCGCAATAGCCGCCGCCGTCGTCCGGCCCCAGGCCGAGCTGCTGGCGCGGCAGGCCGGCGCGCAGGCGCTCGCGGCAGGCCGCGAGGGCCAGCTTGAAGACGTCGGGGTTGCTGAGGCAGAGCTGGCGCTTCTGGCGTTTGCCGTTGATCAGAGCGAAGTACTCGGGGTGTTCGGCGAAGAGATTGTCGCGGCCGGCGCCGCCGCCAAAGGGCGGAATGCCGTGGCCGCCGGTGGAGCGGACCAGGCCGCCCATGCGCGCGCGGCGCGGCCAGTCGCCCCACTGGATGTGCTGGAGCTGGCGGAAGGAGAACGACGGCGCCTGAAAGGTCTGCTGCGCCGGGGCGTCGAGCGTCTTGGCGCTGGGGAGGACACGGCCCAAGTCGCCGGGCATGTACCAGCGCACGCCGAGTTGTTCGAGCAGGTCGTAGACGCCGAAGAGCGTGCCCTCGGCCGAGAGGCCGCGAATGGAGACGGAGGCGGCATCGACCACGAGCGCAAAGGAGGAGGGGTTGTCGCCCTTCTGGCGGGTGGCCGTGTCGAGGGAGGGGCTGGCCGCGCCGCCAAGGAGGATGGGCGCGAGGTCTTTGGGCGCTTCCTTGCCTTCCACGACGGGCAGCGTGGCGCCGCTGATGAGACGGACGTGTTCCACAAGTTCTTGAGCGGCCAGTTTCTCCTGTTCCTGGGGCGCGGCGGGCAGCACAACGGCGGCGGCGGGCTGGCCGTCGCGGACCAGGGGCGCGGCGACGGCGGCTGCGGCGAGAATTGCGGTCATGAACAGGGTCTCAGAAAGGGAGCGAGTACAAAGACACGAGATCGAGGGCACAGGGCGTCTCCTTGGCGGCCATTGGCCGCGAGTTACGGGGGAAGACAGGTCAACGGCAGGTCACTCCGCGTCCACGCCCACGTCAATATCCGCGGCCGCGTCGAACAGGTTCCACTGGTACACGGCGGCCTTGTGGCGGATGAAACGCGCGTTGACGCCGAAGTGGTAGTAGTCGGTGATGGCGGCGTGGCCGCTGCCCTGGTAGAGGCCGTAGGAGCTGCTGCTGGCGATGTAGGGCCAGTAGATGAGCCGCATCTGCGGGTCGCCGTACCAGGCCACGCGGCCATCGCCGTACAGGGCGTTGTAGCCGTCGCGGTGGCCCCACAAGCCCAGGGCGGGTTTGGTGATCGGGTCCGTGGCGTTTTTGTGGAAGGCGTCGGTGACGATGGCGCGTCCGCCAAGCTGCTTCTGCGTCTTGAACATAGGCTCGCCGTCTTTGATGATCCGGGCGGGCTTGGTGTGGAGCAGCCGCGCCTCGTCAGGATCGCGATAGATGGTGGACGCGTCCACGACGCCGTGGTACCAGACTTCGCCGGTCTGGAGGCGGTAACTGTAGTTGGAGTGCAGAACCCGCGCCTCGCCGCGCCGGAAGTTCATAATCGGCGCCCAATTCCAGTCGCCGGACATGATGCTGTTCTTGTCGAGGCCGCCGCACTTCCTGGCTTCGGAGAGCGACGTTGTGGCGTTGGTGAAGCCGTCTGCGTCCTTGAAACTCAGGGTTCCGTCCCATGTGTAGAAATCGGGCGGCATGCCCGAAGACGAAGGGCAATAGAGGCCGGTGATGTCCGGCGTCATGCCCGTGCTGACGAGCGTGCCCAGGCCGATGGGCGCCATGTTGATGTCGCCGGCAGGCATAGCGCCCGGACCGAGGTTGGAGGTGGCGTAGCGCTTGGCGCCGACAAAGATGGCGCGGAACTGGCGCGCGGCCATGGCGATGCTCTTGTTGCGGTCGGAGGCGACCAGGGTGTACGTAACGCCCGTGGCGGCCGAGCCGTCGGCGCGCGTGCCGCCGACAAACCGCTCGTCCCTATAGAGGCCGAGTTCCGTGGCCATGCCGCCCGGCTCGCCATAGAGACGGCGCGCGCTGCCGCTGTAATAGGTGGACAGCGGCTCACCGGTGGAAGGATCGAGGAATCGGATGGGCGTGCCCCAGGACGGGCAGACGGGATAGTAGCCGCTGTAGTCGCCGCAGTAGGCCTCGAGGGCTCGGCCGGTCTGGCTGAGGTTGGAGACGCACGAGGCGCGGCGGGCCTTTTCGCGCGCGGCCGAAAGCGCGGGCAGCAGCATGGCGGCGAGGATGGCGATGATCGCCACCACGACGAGCAGTTCGATGAGCGTAAACGCGGCTTGGGGGAAGCGGGGGTGTCCTTTCACGGGGAAGCCTCCTGTTGCGGGAACTCAGGAACCGCCGACCGCGGCCAGACTGTGAACCGGCCGGCACGTGGCGCCTGGAATCAGGACGGGCGTGCGTTTTTCCCACAGCGCCGGGCCGCCGCCGCACTCGATCTGGTCCATGAGAATGGAGAGCGCGCGGGCGAGTCCTTTGTGGCTGTCGCCGAAGACAAGGCTGAGATCGGGCAAGACGTGCCGGCCCGGGCCGGCGCCGCTGATGGACAGGACGCTGATCCGCTGGGGCACGGGCCATCCCCCGAAGCGGAGACGCTGCACGAGGCGCGTGGCGCGCCGGCCGTCCTCGACGAGAAGGGCCGTGGGCGCGGGGCGAAGGGCTTCCAGCGCAGGCAAGAGACGGTCCTCCCCCTCGTCATCATTTCCCAAAACCAGAGGCGGAATCGTGTCGAGGCCCATGTCCCTTGTCTGCGCCACGAATAGATCGTGCATCTCCTGATAGTGGCGCGTGCCCAGGCGGCTGACAAAGAGAATCCGGCGGTGGCCCAACGAGGCCAGGTGGCCCAGGGCCATGGACATGGTGGCTGGCTCGTCGGCGGTGACTAAGCTGAGCGAAGGCGGCGCCTCGCCCCGCCACGGCGTGCCGTAGATAACCATAGGCACGCCCGCGTCCATGACAGGTTTAAGCGTTTCGGCCGAGAACGGCGCCTGGGCGATGACGCCTGCCTGCCGCTTGGCCCAGGCCGTCCACGCGGCCAAGCACTCCGGCGACTCGTTCGGGACGCAGTGGAGCGTCAGATCGAATGAGCGCTTGGCAAGCGCAGGCTGTACCGCGACAAGGATGTCCTGAAAGAAAAAATGCTCGGACTTGCCGAAATAGGCCAGCCCGATGTGGCGCCAAGGCACGGAACGCTCGGCTACCACGCACCCCCGCCCCGCCACCGGCGACACCAGCCCCTCGGACTGCAAGTGCGCAATGGCTTGGCGCACCGTGGTGAAAGCAACGTCGTGCTCCTTCATCAGCGCGCGGTAGGAGGGAATCACGTCCCCCTGCCGAAGCCTGCCCGAGGTGATCTCTTGCCGAATCCGGTTTGAGATGTCTTGGTGTTTGAGCACCACGCACCCTCAAGGGCTCTGCGCGCCATAGATCAGACGCGCTGAATCGGTGCACCGATACACTTGAATTATAACAAAGGGCTGACGCCTGTCAAGGAGATGGCGGAAAAAGCTATTTGCGTTGCGGGGTTTCTGGCAACGACGTCTGTTCGGTCCGTCGCCAACCATCAAGTCGCCCCGCACCCGGCCTCCGGCCTTCCGCTTCCAGAAAAGAGAAGAGCCATGTCCACACCAGCCCTGCTCAACAAGCTGTGGTTCCCTGTCTTGATTAAGAAAGAACGGGGGAGGTACAGCGAACGACGGTCTCACGCGCCGACGTGTGGGTACCACGCGTTGGGGTCAGAATCGGTCCTTTGCGACGGGAACCTCCGTGCGCGCCCCACGCGTCCCCGCAAACGCGCAGAAACAAATTATCTCCTTTGTTTTCAGTATTTTATGACACGCAAAGGCAATAGCGATCCCAAAGCCTCCGCAACCTGACCTTGCGTCGAGGGATAGCCGGACCAGAGTCCGGCGTGGGTCCTGTTGCGCCGAATTCAACAAGATTCCCCTGGAGCGCAACGCCGAAAGGAAAAAGGGGAAAGGGAGCAGTCCAGCGTAGATGGCAACTCCATCTCGCCAGAGTACCAGGCCACCAGCGCGAGGGGGCCCTTGGCCACGCCTCAGCGTCAACCGTGCTCTGTCACTTGGTGGATTTGGAAGCAGGCGCAGCCGACTTTGTCGGCGTGGCGTGTTTGCCGATGGCCCAGCGCAGCAGGGCTCGCAGCGCCCAGGCCGCAAGCGTGAGCAGGGCGACCAGACACATGAACGTCACCAAGTAGTTCAGCGGGTATTGCGCCACAGAGAGCACCGGTTTTCCATACCCCCACCGATTCAGGAGCCAGTCAACCCCAAAAGCGGCCAACCCAAACCCGACAAGCCCAGCGACTGCGTGCCGCATATCCTCGCGGCTAGGTCGCATGGCGATGCCGAGCGCCACGACAGCATAGATGAACAGCCACGTGCGCCATTCTGAGTAGTTGGCTCGCCAAAGCGCCCTGCCCAGGCCTGTCACTGCGTCATAGACATCGTTGAGGAAGAGCTTGATGCTCCAATCCGAGGTCCCGACCTTCATGGGCACGCGCTTGACACCATACGCCACAGGCCACTTGAGGAGCCATCCAATCAAAGCAAGGACCGCAGAGCAACCCGCGATCGGCGCGAGCGAGATGATAGTCTGGCCGACAACAGGTATCTTGGAGGGGGCGTGCTCAACGCTGCCCCCGCCAGCGCCGAACAACCGCACTTTGCGAACCTTGGCGAAGGTCAGCAAGCACGCCACGGCATGGCTCAGCTCGTGCACAGCCACCGCTGGGGCGATGAATACCCAGTAGATGCGGCCCAGAAGAGCGCCCCAGAAGCGATCGGCGCAGAACGCGACCACAAGGACGAGCAGGAACCAGGCAAAGGTTAAGGCATAGTCCATGATGGGACCTCCCCGACAAGCACGACTTGGGCCGTCAATACTTGAAAACGGACATGATTCTGGCGCAAAGCAGCGCATACGCCATAATAAAGGCGCTTGGAGGCGTCTGCGATTGTTCACGGCGACGGTTTCGGCCCCTTGCAGCGTCCACTATTGGCCGACCGATGCGCTTCTGCGGAAGTTGACCATCGTCTTGCCACGCCCCGCCGGGCATGTTCCACGTGGAACACACCCCGCTACTGCGCGTCACCGAGGCCCACTGAATCCAGAAGCCGCTGGAACTCATCTTCGCTCGTGAAGTAAACAACCATCTTCCCCCGCGCGCCGAGCGTGTCCAGCGTCACCTTAAGGCCAAAGCGCTCACGCAGACGATCCTCAAGGTCACGAATATGCGCGCTCTTTGCCATCTTCGCACGCCCGCGCAGGGGGGGGCGAACCGCTCGCGAGGCCGTGACGCTGTTCTCTACATCGCGCACCGACAGCCCCTCGCGCACAATTCGCTCGCACAGATCAAGTATCTTCTTCTCGTCGTTCAATCCGAGCAGCGTCCGGGCGTGGCCCATGCTGATTGTTCCACGTGAAACAAGATCAAGCACAGTGTCAGGCAGGTCAAGCAACCTGATGAAATTGGCGACCGTTGAGCGGTCTTTTCCGGTCCGTCGCGCAATCTCCTCCTGCGTCAGCCCAAACTTTTCGCTCATTTCCTTGAACGCAAGACCTTTTTCGACAGGGTTCAGGTCCTCGCGCTGCAAGTTTTCAACCAGAGCCAGCGTCAGCGCGTCGTCGTCGGTAATCTCTCTGACGATGGCCGGAATCGCGGTCAGGCCAGCCTCGCGGCTCGCTCGCCACCGCCGCTCGCCAGCAATCATTTCATAGAAGCCGTCCTCTGTCGGCCGCACCACGACCGGCTGCAGCAGGCCATGCTCGCGGATGGACGCAGCCAGCTCAGCCAGTTGCTCGGGCGCAAACGTCTTGCGTGGCTGAAACCGGTTGGGCCGGATCTGGTCAATCGCGATCTCCTCCGCGCCCCCCAGAGGCATCGCCCCAAGCCCCTCGTCCACAGGACCCTGCGACAGCAGCGATTCAAGCCCCCGTCCCAGCCTTTTGTTCTTCATCATGGCGTGCTACAACCTCCCTTGTCAGCTCAAGATACGCCCTAGCTCCGCGCGACCGCAGATCATAGTCGAAAATGGACAACCCGTGGCTCGGCGCTTCGCAAACCGCAGGATCCCGCGGAATGATCGCATCAAAGACCTGGTCTTCGAAGTGACTCCTCACGTCCGCAATCACCTCATACCCGACTTCGGCCGACGTGTCGAACATGGTGAACAGAATCCCCTCGATGCGCAGCCTGGGGTTGCGGCTTTTCCTTAAAGCCCCGATCGTCCCCACCACCTGCGCCAACCCTTCCATCGCATAGAACTCGCACAACATAGGGATCACCACTGTGTGGCACGTTAACAGCGCCATAGTCGTCAGCGCGCCCAGAGAAGGGGGGCAGTCAATCACCAC
>ERZ795052.4064-NODE-4064-length-15434-cov-13.976071_pt1 | contig 15434 bp, 9 predicted proteins | sample MGYA00375136_ERZ795052 | MGnify/ENA primary metagenome ERZ795052 (study PRJEB30181, sample SAMN05720156) | activated sludge metagenome | isolation source: Anaerobic digester | place: Japan | collected 2015-05-26 ... | reverse complement strand
GAATCCTATAATATTGTTGTATTATATCCCTACTATCCCAAAGAAATCTAACTAGAATTACCATATATTTCCTATGTTAAGATAGGATTAGTAAATAATGTATAATAATCAAATGTTATTGTATTTGTCTAACTGTCAATTGATAACTATATATTATCTAAAATGTCTTTTATTTCAAATGTAGGATCAAATACAATTGTATCAGAAGTCATTGTTCCCTAATGAAAAGTCCCATTACATGTAAAATCGCCCACTTCAAAATGAGAAGCTGATTCTAATACTGGATCTGTATATCCTAAATCTAATACTTTCCAGCTACCAGATATAACATCGAATATTAATTTCTAATACTTACTATCATCCTACTATTCTTTTGCATATATACCCTAATTCCGTTCTAAGAACGGATCATTTGTATTCTAATTTATGGTTAATAGGGGATCTTCTACTGTCATTTCTTCTGTATTAACAATTGTATAATCGCCTTCAACATATAAATTTTTAACTCGTAAGGATGCGTATTCTTTTGATCCACCCTATGGAAATTTTATTAATTCTATTATATAATTATCGCTTTCTTGCGTTATTAAACTCTAATCATAATAAGGGAAAAACGATGCACCATTCAATAGTCCTGGGTTATTTATATCACTATCAAATATTGATAATAAACCTTTTATGTATACATTATCATCAAAAGAACTTTCCTATTCTTGATATAAATCCTAATATAAATGAATATATGATGTAGTTGTAGTTTCATCATAATACATTTCTAAAAAGGGATACTCCTAATCATATTTAGAAGCAATTATTTCATCCTACTAAATTAAAATACCACGTGATAAAAAATTAGGATCAGTATCATTCATTCTAAGTTTGAAATAATCCTACAGCGTCTAATATGCATTATTAAAAATTAAATTATAATTCTATTTCTACTAATCAACGCCAGAATTTGGTCTATCGCTTATCTACTAATCGTCTTTATAATCAATTGTAGTATTTACTTTGAATAATTTTGACATTATATATCACCTGCTATTAAACCTATTCGCTCATTACTATGGTATTCTAATCAAATTGTGTAATTTTAAATCCTTTATATTCAAATGCACTAGGATAAATATCTAATGTTTTTGTTACCCCATCATACATAGTCATTGATTTATTCTATGTATTAATTATAAATATATCTTCAATCTACTAATTTTGAATAGTTAACTAATCACCGTCAACAGTTGGTCTTATGGTACCACCCGTTAATCTTAGATATAAATCATCGTGATTGTGTGTATCCTACTACTATCCAATATCCTACTATGTAAGAGTAACATCACCTATTTTTCCATTTACACTTGTTACTGGTACATTAGCATCAAATGTTATTTTATTTGTTAATGCATCAAAGGTTAAAATTAAATCTCCATTCTATGACTAAAATGTTATTTGATCGTTGTAACTTAAACTAAATTGTGTAGAAGAATTATCTTTAACATCTATATTGATAGCACTTAATGACTACTAAATTAAATCCTATTCACTTAATCCAGATACAAATTTAGTTCCATTAAAATATATATATTTATCGGCAATAAATGTATTAGTGTTTGTTCCCCCACGCTATATACTCAATATACCAGTTGTTATATCACTTATATCGTGTGTATGATCTTCATACTATACATCTGAAATTTCAAAATTAATAGTATTAGACAAATCATCAAAGGTAAGTAATAATTTATCATTAGAACTGGTAAAATTAAGATTTGTTAATGGTTCCCATAAAATAGCGGTAGAAGAACCATCTCCTATTTTTAACGTATATGAAGGAATAATTCCAGGATCTATTGTTCCGTATTCTAATAAATTATCTACTACCTATTGCACAGTATCAATTCCACGAGGAATAAATTGAACACTTTCAATATCTGTTTTTGGGTAATTAGAATCTACAATATTTGTTCCCTATTCAAAAATATGTTCTATTCTATTTAGTATTGAATGTCGTATATATATATTATCATTTAATATTTCTAATGGATTTGTTGAACTTTGATTTATTTTAATTAGTGTATATTCAAGCTAATTATTATATCCTTGTGTCTAATCTGGTATTAGTTCGCCCTAATCGGGATCATATAACTAAAAGGTTAAATCTTTAAATTGTAAATTGGTACAATCTAAAATATCAATAAAATTAGTAACCCCTGTAAATGTCTATTCACTAAAATTAATTTCTGAAGTTTGATTCCCTAATCCCGTAATAGTAACATTATCTAAATTAGATATGGTTATTGGTAATTGACCTTCAATCTTTATCTTATTTGCAAATATATAATTGATATTACTAAATTGAAGTATATCCTCAATTTCCTATACGGTCACCGTTGACGAAGTGTTTACTTCATCTTCAATAAAAATACTTAATGTTTCATTTCTATTTATATAAAAATAAAATATATCTTTTTCTGTTGTAGACTAATCTAAATAATCAAGATAATTTCTATCGTTAACTGTAATTGTAATGTCTTGTAATGTCTATACATTAACACCAACATATTCCAATTCACCTATATATGAAATACCATCATATAGTGTATAATCAAACTAATCATCTTGCATTAATGTTAATATGTCAGAGATTGACGAATTATGCCCCTAAATATAAAAAGAAATCTCTGGTAAACTTATCTAATATAAATCAAAGGTTCTAGCACCTTTAAATAACATTATATATAAATAACTATCATATTCAGGTTCATATGTTGTCTAAATATCAAATTCAAGTTCAGATGAAATAATATTATCTTTGCTACTATTCTATAATACTCGTATAGAAGAATGTTCTATATCTCCTATTATTTCCTATGTAGAATAATCCTATAAAAATGTAATAACATTGTTTTCACTATGTAATACTTTATATGTTTCATTTCTTGAAATATTATATACTTCTATTACATTACCAAATGTAATAGTCTAATCATTATATGTTAATATATAATAATTATTTACTGGGTCAAACTAAACAGATCCATTCTATAATTCTGTACTAACAGTATAGATAGTAGGAATAGATATTCCATAATATTGATATGGCGTAATAAATTTTGTGTGATATTTAGATATGTTAAATAATATAGAATTAATAAAATTATCATTTAACTAATCTTTATTTATTACTGAACTTTTAGTAAATAATGTTGGAAATGTTTGCATGTTATCACTCCTACTATGAGAATACTACTGTTGTCTAATTATCCATAATATTTAACCCGAATATTTTTAATCTCTAATTACTGCATTTAACTAAATCTAAAAATGATTCAGGAGATAACCTGAAACTCATTTCTTTATTTATGGTATCTAATTGAAACAATACTTTTGAATCTGATGTATTTATTCTTAACTATTTAATTGTATCTACTGTTGGTGTTATAGTATCGCCAACTATTTCAAAATACCCCGTATGACTATGAATTTCTTGAGACTAACTAAAATCAGTATAATCAAAAACTATATCACCTGTTAATGTATTTACTGATTTTACGGGCACCATTAAATTAAACAATATTTTATTCTACTACTAATTAAAATTTAAGTCTAAATTCTAATTCTAAGACTATATCTACAAATCCGTATTTGATCCACCGATTATAAATTGTGTTGTATCAAATTCATCTTTAACTTCAATATTTAACTGCGATTCAATCTAATCTCCAAATTCTTCAATAGTATTTCCAGTATATAAACTTGTACCATCGTATGCTATATACTAATTTATAGTATCCATAATACTATTATTAGTACCGCCACTAGCAATAGATAAGATACCGCTTGTTATATCTGACATATCGTGTGTATGAATGGGTTCCTAGAAATTATCGAGATTAAAATTAATTGTATTTGAATTGTTATTAAATCTTATTTTGAACCTACTGGGATTAGTTGATGTAATATTTAATAGATCCTAATTCTAATCCCAATCTATTACTTGCTAACTGCCATCTCCTATTTGTAAATCTGTAAAAGACTATTTAGATAAATCCATTCTTACCGATGGTTTTATTGGAAATACTTGAAATTCCTAATCTGTTATATATTCTATATCTCCATAAATTTTCTAATTATTGATAATTATTTCGGGGGGATTATTCTAATGTATATTCTAAGTATCAAACTAAATTATATGTTTAATTAATTCAGAATTAACATTTTGGATATATATTTTATCTGTGAGTTTTGACGTATTAACAGACTGTGATATGTAAATTAAATTGAGGAATAATTCGCCCCCTTGATATTCAGAAGCAGTAAATGTTCTTTCCATCTAACAAAATTGACTGTCTGTAATATTATCAAACATTAACCACGATTCGCCCTAAATATCAACTAACTATGGCTACTAACTTCCTGTTAATGTCCAACCACTTAAATCTTCTTGTTCTAAATTTGTTAACATTCCAATATTTAAATTTCTTATATATCCCTAATCATCATTTTCCTAATAACTACTATCTTTTATATATTCAAATTTTATAGTTAAATCCCCAAAAATATTTTGGGAATATGTATCGGAGTCTACTCCGCTAAGATTTAATACTTGACTTCCATTAATATAAACATTGAACCAATCCCATCCAGATTCACTAGATACACTCCAGTCAAATGATAATAAATTTGAAGATGTACTGCTAACATATCCCATCTACTTAAAATCTTTAAATATAATATTGTTACTATCTACTATCTTGAACCCAGTAGTATTACTAGCCGGAAATGCAATAATAGAAGTCTAATTCCCAAGACCAGTAATAGTTATATTTTCTTTATCTTCTATTAATACTTCTGTATTAATTTCATCAGTTTCTACATACAATATTCCTTTTACTATGTATGTAGTATTATCATATTTTAATAAATTTGTAAAATCTTCCTAATGAATATGTGTAACATTAGATATATAATCATCTATTATTATATATAGTCCATTATATCTATTCACATAGAAATAAATCTACGATCCTTCATTTAATGTATTTATATTTGTATAAGAATATATTGTGATTGTAAGATCATCGATTGAAATAATATTACTTATTGATAAATCATATTCACCATAATACGTAACTACATTTGGGATTTCATACTCATTTATAATATTAGTAATTTCACTTAATATATTACTAAATCGTAAATTATTTTCCTATAAATACTAACCAAGATTAGTTATATTAATAGAATATAATTTTATATTAGAAGAACCAGTATAAACACCAAAATACATGAAGTTATTATCTACAAAAGAATAATCACTTTCTATTGTAATATTTGGATATATATTTGTATCATAATACCCACGTTTTACCTTATATACGATTACACTTAAATCCTAATTTTCTATCTATGTAATTAAATCCTAAGTTTCATTTGGCTACTAAAAATAAATATATGATTCGTCTATTTTATATATCTTATATCTTTCGTTTAGCTAATTATTTTTCAATTCCTAAATACTATTTATATTATAATCGTCTGTTAATACTGGTATTGGCTATTTATATAATTTTATAGACTAATCATATTCCTATGTTATTGAGACTTCATCTAATATTGAATCTTCAAGTAAATAAATATTTGATATATTTTCTTGATTAGTACGAGACTAATTAAACATAAAAGTTTCAATAAACTTTTCGTTTATTATTTCTCTTGTTATTACCTATCCATTATTTACTAAATTTGGAAGATTATTATAATTATGAATCATATTATACTCCAGTTAATATATCAATATCGTTGACCATCTAATTTGTATAATAAGGATCAAATATAGACAAATCTCTATCAAATATTGTTACACTCTAATTGTTGCTAGGATTCTATTTTATTATGGATTGCTACTATAATACTAAATTGTTATAAATCTAATTGCCATGCTAAATATTACTTTCAGTTGTTATATCTTTAACATATATTTCATTACTATTTTCTATTATATATATGTCCTATAACTATGGAATATTCAATGTTGTTCCCAACTATAAATCAAATTCCTATATATCCTATTCTAACTACTATACTGGAATCTATACATTTCTTGATAGCTATGAATAAATAGAATATAATTCACTATCTATTAAATTAAGCATATTGGTATCAATATTATTTGATAATTCTATTCTTATTGTCTAAATTACTACTTTTTCGGGATATCCAGTAGATGAAAATTTTGTAAATATTGTAATATAATATAACTAATCATCGTTAATTTTTCTATCTAAATATCGTTTGATATTATATTGAATATCAATTAAATTAGATGGCAATCTTAAATTTGCAATAGTTACCTAATTTATTCGATTATACATATCATCATCAGATAAAGAAGGATTATATAATTTTTCAATTCCCGATTCTTTATATATTAGTGGAGTAAACTATTTTCTTATATCTATATAATCATCAACTACACCAGTTGTTTTTAAATTTCTGAACATTACATTATTTGGGTTATTAAATAAACTTAATGTTATTATGCTGCCGTCTATTTCTATATTCTATTCGTAAATATATTTATCGGTTTTCGGTATATCCCCTCTATTATATTCAGTTAATTCATGATACCATTCATTTGAGTATGATCTGTTCTACTATAATATAGTATACTAATTATCTACCTTCTAATTTGTAATTATCTAATATTGACTTAAATCCAATTCATATATGAAATCTTCATCCTAAATTTCCTATAAATCATGTGATATAAATTTTCGTATTATTAAATTATTCTATACTGGTAAAGATTCAATAGTATCCTCATTGTAATAGAATTTTAAATAATCATTAAAGAAATTATAAAAATTAAATTCTTGAAATAAAACGGTATAATCTGAAATAATCATATATTCACCTTGAGTTATGGATACAATAAATCTACAGTAGATTTTCTAATAAAAGACCCGATAGATATTTCGCCACTATTTTTATAATCCTCTGATACTTGCTACATTTGCTATACAAAAGAAAATAATAATTCATTGGGTAAAGTATTTAATAATAAGTCGGATAACTACTATATTTCCAAGTTTATAGATATTTTTGGTTCTGGTAAATCAAAATCCTACCCATTTATTGTTAACGATTTCTACTATGGTAACTACTATTCATGAATTTTAATTAGCCTAGGATCAAATGGGCTAAATCCAATTTTCTACATGTGTATTAATTCTTCAAAATCTCCAATATCCATCCAAATGTTATCTAAAACTTCAGATCTATAAATATGTAATGTCTAATTATAAATAGAAAATGTATACAATACCGTTCTGTTATACTCATTAATATCGCTGAAATCTAATATCTATAATTCATTAAATACAATACTTCCGGATAACTACTACCCACCAATCGGCTAAATATTCAAATTATACTAACCATAAGATTGTTTTTCTGGTATTAGATTAAACTATATATTCTAATCGGTATACTGATATGTAATTATTAATTCATCTACTAATTTATTACGATAATTATTATCACGAGTAAAATTTAGAGAAGTTTCAGGCTAAATACTAAAAATAACAGAATTGTTATTTATTTTGGTGGGGAAATATTGACGATTTAATTTGGGATTATATATACTTTCTATATTCAATATTCTTACATTAGATTCCATCTATACTGGCAATACCCATTTATATAGATACGGATTTCCATCAATTGTAAAAAGTGTATTATCATTTTCAGTTGCTATATATTGCTACCGTTTTACAGGTAATAAAGATACCTATATTGGAGTCTACCCTAAATATTTTCTATATGGTATTTGATTACATAACCCCTAAAATTGTAATATTATATCTCGTATATTATTCATAAAAATTCACCTTTATCTAAAAATTGCTAAATGAACTAAATAATTGTTTCATTTGGAATATCCGTAAGATATGGTTCAAGTGATAGATAAATGGTATTTATCTTTGTATCTTGAACATCTAAATCATTTCCGGTAATGGTAATATTGGATATTCCATTTATATTTATTTCGGATAATTTTTCAAAATCCTAATATATAGACTGCTATCCAGCTTTCTATATATCTATAAAATCGTCAATATTGATTTCGTTAAATACATTAGAGTAAGTGCATGGTATATACCATCTGTATAGGTATAAATAATTATTATTTTTAGATAATATATATAGTGTTGTAATATGGTTTTCTTTGTTTATTTCAATTTCCTATTGATCCTAATTAAATTCTATTTGACCATTAAACAACTAATCTCCAATTGGTATTAAATCTAAATTACAATAGTTACCATCAAATGCTGGAGATAAAATTAATTTAGAATAAGTATTTTTGTCAATATATTCGTAAGAGATTAATATATCATCAATTGATTTATCTTTATCCTATACAGCATAAGAAAAATTTATTTCTTTATCGGGCTAAATACTAAATAATATATTATGATCATTTATATCAATAGGATAATATTGTTTATTTGTTTTCAAATTGTAAATACTATTGACAGATCTTATTATTTGATTACTATTAGGGCATATCCAGTTATATACAAAATCTTCTATATACTCAAATGAATCATCATTCTATACAGATTTATATTGATACTGATTAGTTCCATATTCTATAAAATATACTGGGGTCTATCCAAGATATTTATTATACGGATAATTCTATAATGTTTCCTAATATTTTATTAATATATTTTTATTAATTTCGTTTTTTGTATTTGCAAATGACGAATTTATGATCATTGAATGCTCCTAATAGTTAACATAATTAAATTAAATATAAAATAATGTTATTATTCAGATTTTTCTTCGTGCCACTATTTTAATTTCTTCATTACTGATCTAAATTTACTTTCAACAGAAGGATTTTTATTTTTATTCATGACCTACTACCAATTTAGCTTTCGTATGATTCCCTAATATGGTGATCCACTATTAATCTACTATTTCTATTTTTTCACTAATTTTTCTACTGTATAATCTGATACATCTTTATCTTTAGGAATCTTTAATGCTTTATGCAACTATCCTTCTTTTACATCTGCATCTGAAGGTTGAGACGATTCTAATAGTAAATCAGATTTAACATCTAATAATTTTTCTATGTCGTTAGGCATTTAACTCATCTCCTCAATCATATTTTTGATTGAATGTAAAGACAAATTTCCAGAATAAATATATAGTATCTGTTATTAAAAAATCTTCAGGAAGCTATACCATTGAAAACGGCTATCCCGAAGTCATATTATCTGGGTCAATATTTGTAATCTATGGATCTGTTACTTCATTAGTTAAGGGGTTTATCATCTATGTATTCTAATCTATTCCGCCATATGTTAAAATAAGTGTATTAAAACTAAATTCGGGATCTTCAAACTATTTAGTAATAGGAATAGAAAATTGAACCATAATTTTATCATAATCATACTATTCCATATCAAATATTTCTACATATGTTTTCTAATTTACTAATGGAGTAGTAATCTATTCTTGTAAAAATTTCTTTCTATATGTGCTTTCTGAAAAATAAAATATATTTAATGGACTACCCTATTTATTCCAAGTATCTGAAATCTAATTGTAATATAATATTTCTATATTCTATCTTCTGCTTATCTAATATCTTTTTACGAGACTTAACTATTTATAATCTTGTATAATATTTTTATTTTGCATATTATCAGAATATAATTCTAAATATTTTATGGCATCAATAGATTCATTACGTGTCTAAAATAAAGACTACAATAATTTATATTTTCCCCATTTTAATATTGTATTATTGGTGTCAATTAGTGTGTTGCCCTATTTATTTTGAATTTCTACTTTACCTTGTATGGATAAAATATCATTTTCATTTGACATATAATCATCCCCATTACTAATTAAAAATTGATCTAATTACTTCGGCTGGTGTTTTTAATGTATTGAATGTAAAATGAACAAAGTCATATTGCTTTGCCCTATCTGATGTTAAGTTTGATGGAAGCTGGTATAAATCAATAAATATTACTTCCATATTTATAGGCAGGTATTGTCTATAAATAAAATCCATAAATTGTATTAACTAATTTTTAATATTTACTGTTCTCATCTACTAACTATCATAAACTATTACTAACGATCTATATACTGATTTCTACAATAAATCATCCATAATATCGGTTTTTATGTTATCAATTATATCTTGTGTTTTAATTTTATTATGTAATAAATAATATTGAGAAATTTCTTTATCTGTATTTTCAATAAAGTTTTTATATTTTCTATATAATTCCTATTTCTATTTTTCAAAAATTGTTTGAATTCCACCATCTTTACAATATGAATAAAAATCTTTCTAATTGGCTATCTACTAATAACTGTTTATATGAACACCATATGTTTCATTAAATAAAATCTAATATAATTGTAATACAGAAGATAAATTCTTAAATGAATTATCTAACAATTCATCAATATTAGATACTATTCCACGATTAACGTAATTCTTTTGTAAAGTCTTAAAAAATTCTAATGATAATAACTAATATATCTGCGTATTCTACTCAATCTTAAATGAAAATTCTTCAAATATATCTATATCTAAAAGATACATATAGAATGTTTTTTTCATATAAACATCACTGTCATATGGATTAAATAAATCTCCATATCGATACATAAGTTGTTCCTATTTATTAATAAATTGTAGCATACTTTCCTAAAATAGTGAAAACAATTTATTTTTATTATCTAATGCTTCATCCTAAATATAAAATGGTGTTAATTGCCTGTAAAAATATTCTTTTTGAATATCCATCTATTCTAAATCAATATCAAATCTATCAAATATAGTTACACCAATTGAATAATAAATAATATAATTTTTATACTACAAATCTAAAATATAATCTTCATTTACTATATCTGTAAAATCATAATTATATAATAATTTTATATCCTATATTGGAAGTCTAGTCTATATAAAGCCAGATATAAAATTTTCCTATTCACTTATATCTATATTGTTTATTTCTAATGCCTATAATGTTAAAAATCTTCCTATACTATAATCTAACTAAGAATAATAAATATCATATACTTTCATAGATATATAATTAAATTTTGTAAATCTTCCCTATCCAGAATCCTATTCCTATCTAATAAACATATTATCTATTGCAAAATATTCTCCAACATTAAATGTGTTATATACAGATAGTTGTACATGATTAATTTTTAATTCAATACTAGTACTATGTAGTATAAATTCCAGTGTAAACTAAGTTGAATCTGTATCATACTACCACTACTCAAATTCTAAATCCTATAATGAGTCTACAAACTACTATCTAGTATAATATCTGGTTCCTATTTTTCTTATGTTTATCTACTATTTTTTATTTGATAGTATTGTTCCAGTATGATCTATAATATTTCCCTATACATAAAAATATAAGTTATAAATATCATCAATCTAATTAATCTAATGTTCTAAATATATTCCATCAAAATAAGATTGAGAAAGTGAAGTAGTTTTTTCAAATATACAAAATCCCTACTCCTAATCAACAATTGTTCCATTTAATGATGGGTCAAAGTAATAGTAATCATAATGTTCTGTATCAAACTACTATCCAATAAGATTAGTCTATGTTCCATTATACGTTTCAAACAAATCATCAAAATTATAATATGGATAAATATTAACAGGATCTCCAATTTCATCAAACTCTAATACAAAGGTAAGCGATGTTATATTACTATTTAACATTAAAAATAATTCATATTTAGTAGTATATGATAAAATACTGAAATTATACTAATGACCAGTATTATCATATATTTGTTTTATGTTACATAGATTTCCCTATTCCAAATGAATATAATTATAAATATCATATGCATTTGTAATATTTAATTTTGTCATCTATTTATTATTAACTACCTATTCATTTGAATAAGTATAAATATCCTAATATGGAATAGAGAAATATTTAATCATATATTACTCCTTATTATATCTATTTTTCAATCTAAGACCATTGAATCTAAATATCTCTGAATATCTATGCGTTATCAATTCCATAAGAAGTGATTTTAACATTAAATACATCAGTAGTAGTAGCGTTTAATTCTGGTATAGTTATAGATGACTAATAATTTCCTTCGCCATATTGAACTTCAACATCAATGTTCTAACCATATGTGTTCTACATATCTTTCTATGATATAATTATATTTTCATAATTTTTATCTACCTATTCTATTTTTACGGTTTTTTCAATTATTGTTGTGTTTTCTATAATTACCAATCCATTTTCATTAAATAAATATTGACCTTCGCTTGATACCACAACAATATATGCAGGAAAATCAAATAATATACCCGAAAAATTCTTTATTATCTATATTTCGTAATCACCAGTTATTGAATAATCTACATTAACTGTTAGAACAATACCTTCTGCTCCAATTTGGCTATTATTTGCTACATATATTTCACCAATCTGTGTTGTATCAAAATGGGATAAGAATATAGTAGTATTATTAATTTCTTCTAATGAATTAAATTCAAATATTTCCTATTGTTTATATTTTATAGTGTCATCTTCGTTGAAATAAAAATTAAGCATTTTATTCACCCTCTTAACTTAAACTAAGTTCATTCTACTTTTTAATTTAATTGGAAATATATTACACAAATATTATAATGTTGTTACTGTAAACTACTATGTTATTACTAGGTGTATAGGATCCTCATTACATCCATCTGAAATTTTAGCAATTTTTTGTCCGCACTAATTATTTTTCTATATCTATCTTAGTGAAAAAATATGTGGCTATATTGCTTGCGGTTCTCCTAATGGTCCTATCTAATTGGCATGTGGAACAATTAAAACTTTATCGTTATTTACAAGTATTGGAACTTTTTCCACAAATACCGTTAAACAATTTCCTGGTATTGGTGTGCCCATTTGTGGTATTCCATAAGCATCTAAGTGCCCCATTGTTATTGAAGTCTAATTCTAAACTGGTAATCCCATATTATCTCCTCACAGATCAGATAAAAATAATCCCGTACTGTTTAATTTTTGGAAATTACAATAATCTATTCTTACATATAATGTTTCGGGTGTTGGTTCTATTATTCCTGGCTAATTTATAAATCCGAATAATACATACTTAAATGGTTCTCTGCCCATTGCCTACTAATCTTCATCCATATAAAAATCATCATTCTATATATCATAGAAATGTGATATATAAAACATTTCTTCGGTAGGTAGGTTATCTAATGCAAATGACTAAAATAACGACTACGGAATTTCTACTTGAAAATTAGAATTATTCTATGAGTATTCTAATCGTGTAACAGGTGTATTCTATTTTTCATGGCTACCAAAATATAATGGACATTCGGTTCTATTTATTTCTGTATTAGTAAGATTATCTCTTAATATCATTTTTATTGAAGATTTATTGATCTACTAATCAGTAAATCCAAAGATTTTAGATTGGGTTATCTATAATGTATAATCATTATTATCACTATATCTATTTACATCAAATAACATAGGTGGTACTACAATCTGTATTTTATAATCAAGTGAATATTCTAAATAATCTCCTAATAATTCTGTAATCTAATTATTCATATCCTATATTTTAACTACATACATCTATAACTATACTTTTTTATTACCAAATTCATCTAAGAATTCTGGTGGAACTACTATTTTTTCATTATTTAACATCTAATTCTATACTGACCACAACTATATTTTATAATTATATGAAATAGTGATATTTTCTTCTGGCTATTGAGTTAATTGTGCAATACCATCACTATAAATAAATTTGCCCTATCTATCTCTATAATAAATTGCAATACCATCATAATCTGGTTCTAAAATTATACCTTCGAAATTTACTATTAATCCACTACGTATTATTCCCTAATTCTATAATGTAAATACAGTAGTATTATAGTCTGGTTCTCCTTCGGGTAATTCTTCTAGTATTGGAGTAGCGGTATTATACTAACAACTAATAATAGATCCAAGCTATGGCTAACTATCAAATGTTATAATTCCCGTTGTATAATCTATATTCCCAATTCCAGTTATATTGCCGTTAAAATACCGATAAGTTACCGTTATTTCAGTTGTTGGGATTGTATCCTTTAAATAAATTATCCCCGTAGAATAATCTATAATACCGTTGTCAGATAATATACCTAAATCATCTTCAATTGCAGATTCAGTAATAGATTCCCCATCTACTATTATTTCTAAACTACCTGATACTATATTTTCGTTCTATAACTGAAACTTATAATTATTACCATCTATTATGCCTAATGGTATTTCGGTTTCTACCAACTATTCTTCTTCTGTATATGTAAATCCATTAAGTGTAATTATTAATGAACCCTATTGTATATATTCATCTATTGTGAATATATTATTAATTCCATCTATTATTCCCTCTGGTATAATATCAACAAATTCAGTTATATATTTATATTGAACTGATATTTTTTGCTATGATGGTAAATTGAATGTTAAGGTATTACTCTAAGTATCTATATCCATTTCAATTGTAGTTAAATCTATATATGTATCTGTTCCTGGATCAAATTCATATGGTCTGGTTTTATCAATCTAAAATCTAGGATCAATTTTATATTTTAATGTATCTATCTAAATATCAGTATTTGGCTAATGAAATATCATATTTATTCCATCAGGTATTTCAGATGGTTCAACATTTGTCTATTCTATAACATATTTATAAGTACAACTTAATGTAGATAAAGGAAGAGGATAAGATGTTAATACAAATTGTCCAGTATCATATAATATCATACCTCCATCAGATAAATTACCCTATCCATCATCTGTTATAATATTACCATCTAAATTTATTGTAATACTATTTGGATATATAGGACAATTTTCTGTACTGAATACATTATTAAAACCATTTTTTGAACCCAACTAAGGTTCATCTAATATTTCGATTAAATAATCATAATCAAATGTTACTATTTCTTTTGGCTAAATAAGAAACGTTATAATACCATTTTCATAATCAATTGTATCAATAGCTGTATCGTTTCCATAACTTGAATACTACTATTTATTATCACTGTTAACTTTTACTGTTTCTCTCACAATTTCTTCTGGCTAGTATCCATTTATATAATGTTTAACACTAAATTCTTTATTGGATGAATCTGGTTCTTCTTCTGGGATTTCATATTTTATTTGAACAATATTTTCCATATTATCTATAAATATCTATGACATAAATTCATTAATTTGTTCTGGTGTAAATGTTTGACCCTATGATGTTTCACGTTTTATCTATAATTTCTACATTTCTTCTTTCAATGTTTGAAC
>ERZ795052.4060-NODE-4060-length-15449-cov-5.757633_pt1 | contig 15449 bp, 14 predicted proteins | sample MGYA00375136_ERZ795052 | MGnify/ENA primary metagenome ERZ795052 (study PRJEB30181, sample SAMN05720156) | activated sludge metagenome | isolation source: Anaerobic digester | place: Japan | collected 2015-05-26 ... | reverse complement strand
CGGGGCAGCGACCTGAACCTGAAATTTTTTAATCCTTCTTCTATCCAAATCCTGTCGGATGAAACCAGGTCTTCGCCGTAGAATGACCCGTCGATGCGGAGTGCCCTGGTCAGTTTTCCGGGTCCGGCAAAACCCTCCACTCCTCTTATCAGTACCGCCTGCGGGTCTTGTTCTTTTCCGGTTACAACATTCAGCATCCAGTACATGCCGTAAATGAAATAAACATAAACCAGGCCTCCCCTCCCGAACATTACCCTGTTTCTGGCAGTCTCGCCCTTTGAAGCATGGCAGGCTTTATCGTCTGAGCCTCTGTATGCCTCGGTTTCAGTGATCATATACCTTAGAACTGTGCCGTCGTTCTGCCGTACAGAAAGATATTTGCCCAGCAGACCCGGGGCCACCTTCAGCACATCTTCGGTGTAGAAACTGTTAATGAGTCGCGGATTGTTATCAGTAGGGAACCTTTTCCTCATAATTGTTCCATTCATCAAAAACTGACCGGGCATCGTCATACCCAATCATTACAAACTGTATGCTTCTCTGCCCGGGTTCCTTAAGCATCTCCCCGTAAATTGCCGCGTCGCTGAAGCCGGCTGCCAACGCGTCATTGCGGTCGGTTGCGTAACAAACCTTTTTTATTCCTGCCCAGTAAATTGCTCCAAGGCACATGGGGCAGGGTTCACATGAGCAGTAAATGGTGCAGCCCTCCAGGTTATGTGAGCCGGTCTTCTCGCAGGCTTTGCGTATTGCAATAATTTCGGCATGTGCGGTAGGATCATGACTTAAAACAACACGGTTTGATGCTTCGGAAAGGATGCCTTCATCGTTTGCCACCACAGCACCGAAAGGCCCGCCGCCCTCAGTGATGCTCTGCCTGGCTCTCTCAACAGCCCTCCGCATATATTCACGGTCCTTGTCAGTAACCATATAAGGATTGGTTTTATGAAAATCAACCTGCGAAAATACAAATTTCAGGCCTTCCTGCTCCATATAAACGGCTCCCGGGAAAAGAATGATTTGTATCCGGTGTAAAATAAATTATTTACACAATTCTTTTTTTTCAAAATATGTTGTATTTTTGCAGACCCGTAAAAACGGGAGAAATTGCTTAAATACAAGTAAATCAAATAAAAACATTACAAGGTGAACACTTTGAGTTATAAAACGGTGTCGGCCAACAAGTCAACGGTCAGTAAGGAGTGGGTTCTTATTGATGCGGAAGGACAGCCGCTTGGCCGCCTGGCCTCAGCTATTGCCATCCTTCTGAGAGGCAAGCACAAAACAGATTTTACCCCTCATGTTGATTGCGGCGATAATGTTATCGTGATAAATGCCGGCAAAGTGGATCTTTCAGGCAACAAATGGGAACAGAAAGAATATGTAAGGCATACAGGGTATCCCGGCGGGCAAAGAATGACAAAAGCAGATGAAATGTTGAAGAAGAATCCTGTTTTTCTTATTGAACATGCCGTAAAAGGTATGCTGCCCAAGAACAGGCTTGGAAGGGCCATATTCAAAAATATGCACGTGTACACCGGGGCCGAACATAAGCATGAAGCCCAGAAGCCAAGAAAAATTGAATTAGAAAATCTTAAATAGCAGACATGGAAATTGTTAATGCCACCGGAAGAAGAAAGGCTGCAGTAGCAAGGGTTTACCTCTCGGAAGGTAAAGGAAATATTACCGTAAACGACAGGGATTACCGCGAGTATTTTAACAACGATACTCTGAATTATTATGTAACCCAGCCGCTGGTTCTGCTTAATGTTGCGGAAAAATATGACATCACCGCCAACCTTACAGGTGGCGGTATAAAAGGTCAGGCCGAAGCGCTGAGACTCGGTATTTCAAGGGCATTGGTTAAGACAGACGCCGAAAGCAGGGCAACTCTTAAATCGAAAGGTTTACTTACACGCGACCCGCGTGAGGTTGAGAGGAAAAAGCCGGGCAGACCAAAAGCACGCAGGAGATTCCAGTTCAGTAAACGTTAGCAGCTGTCCTGTGAACCCGTACATGAGCAAGTTTAGTATCTAAATTGCATTGACTCCCGGCCTTCGGGACTACTCTGCAATTGACAAAATGAATGTAAACTTAAAAATCATAAAATGTCCAAAATCACTTTTGAAGAATTACTTGACGCAGGTGTTCATTTCGGCCATCTGAAAAGAAAATGGAACCCCGCAATGGCTCCCTATATTTTTATGGAGCGTAACGGAATACACATTATCGACCTCGAAAAAACAATAGAAAAGCTTGAGGAAGCCGCCTCTGCCATGAAACATATTGCCAGGTCGGGTAAGAAAATATTGTTTGTCGCAACAAAGAAACAGGCCAAGGAGATTGTGGCCGAAAGAGTAAAGCAGGTCAATATGCCGTTCGTTGTCGAAAGATGGCCGGGCGGAATGCTTACCAACTTCCCTACAATCAGGAAGGCGGTGAAGAAGATGACCTCAATCGACAAAATGTCAACCGACGGAACTTTCACAAACCTTTCAAAGCGTGAGAGACTTCAGATTGCCCGCCAGAGAGCGAAACTCGAAAAAATGCTTGGCAGTATTGCAGATCTCACCCGACTTCCATCGGCTCTTTTTATTGTCGATGTCTGCAAGGAAAATATTGCAGTTCGCGAAGCCAAAAGGCTCGGTATACCGGTGTTTGCAATGGTTGATACCAATTCCGATCCCACCGGCATCGATTTCCCGATCCCTGCAAACGACGACGCATCAAAATCCATTTCGGTGATCGTCGATTATCTCTGCAAGGCAATTGAAGAGGGTCTGAATGAAAGAAAACTCGAAAAAGACAAGGAGCCTTCGGCAAAAGACAAAAAGGAGATAAGAAAAGAACTCGAGACTAAAGCTCTTCCCGATTCAGTAATCAAGGCTATTGTTGAAGAAGAAGAGGAAGTCGAACCGGAAACAGTTACCAAGAAGAAGATTTACTTCGGTGATGATGAGGAGGATGCAGGCGAACCCGTAATCCTGGATGAAATCGAAGAGGAAGAATCCGAAGAAGAGGCCGGTGAAGAATCTGAAGAGGAGAACGAAGAATAAAAGAATCTGATTTATTGAAATAAAAAAATATATAAAATGGCAAACATAACTTCTGCAGATGTTGTAAGGCTAAGGAAAGTGACCCTTGCCGGTATGATGGATTGTAAAAACGCGCTGGAGGAGGCCGACGGCAACTTCGAAAAAGCCATCGAGATTATCCGCAAAAAGGGACAGGCTATAGCCAATAAAAGGGCCGACCGCGACGCAACCGAGGGTGCCGTTCTCGCAAAGGTAAGTCCTATGGGAAACCTTGGCGCAGTAATCGTACTTAACAGTGAAACCGATTTTGTTGCAAGGAATGCCGAATTCCTTAAACTGGCAGAAAGTATTCTCAATACCGCAGTAGCCAATGCACCTGCAGACCTTGAGACACTTAAAGCATTAAAACTCGACGGAGTTCCCGTAAATCAGAAAATCGTCGAATATATTGGGGTTATCGGTGAGAAAATCGACCTCTCATTTTATGAAAAACTCGAAGCCGCCCATGTGCAGGCATATATACATCCGGGAAATAAACTCGCATCTCTCGTAGGCTTCTCGAAGGCCGGACTTGACCAGCAGGTTTACAAGGATATTGCAATGCAGGTTGCCGCCATGAACCCGGTTGCCGTCGATAAGGATGATGTAAAACCCGAAACAATTGCACAGGAAATTGAAATCGGCAAGGAACAGGCCAGACGCGAAGGGAAACCCGAGGAAATGCTCGAAAAAATTGCCCAGGGTAAACTCAGCAAGTTCTTCAAGGAAAGCACACTGCTGAACCAGGAATTTATTAAAGATTCCAAAATGACTGTAAGACAGTACCTTCAGTCAGCCGACAAAGATCTTAAGGTTACAGGTTTTGTGAGATATTCACTCAATATCTGAACCGTTCATGACTTTAATAAAGAGGGTGTCTCAAAAGGACACCCTTTTTTTTTACATGGTGCTTTATTCTGCTTCTCCAACAGAACCGTGACTCCGGCAAAGCGTAGTCTTTAAAGGGACGAGCCCGGGATGTCAATAATCCCCTCGAAAAGAAGAAAAGCCTTAATCCGGTCATTTCTCCCCTCCTTAACTGGGAGGGGGTGGACGTACGTCATCTGGCGGAAGGGCGGGGTGGTTCTGCTCTTTAAACGCCCTCCCGCTCAAAGTGAAGTGTTCAGAACGTGGGTTTTTGTTCTGGTTTGGTTTTCGCCGGAATTATTACCTTAGCATTCAATATTCAAAATTATCCGCTATGACCTTTTCGCGTATACTATTAAAGCTGAGCGGCGAATCACTGATGGGAAACGACTCCCACGGTATCTCAGCAAAAGTCCTGAAAGAATACGTTTCCCAGATACTGGAGATTTCCAGTGAAGGATGTGAGATTGCCATAGTGATCGGGGGCGGCAACATTTTCAGAGGCGTCAGCGGAACTTCGGCAGGCTTCGACAGGGTAAAGGGCGACCAGATGGGTATGCTTGCTACAGTCATAAACAGCCTGGCCCTCGAAAGCGAAATAATCAGACAGGGGGGGAAGGCAAAAGTATTTACATCTATACGCATGGAGCCGGTCGGTGAGCTTTATAACCGCGACAGGGTCTCTGCACTTATGAAGGAAAATGTCGTTTGCATTATCGCCGGCGGAACGGGAAATCCGTTCTTTACAACCGACACTGCCGCCGCCCTGAGAGCGGTTGAACTGTCAGCCGGGGTGCTCCTGAAGGGAACCCGCGTGGACGGCGTTTATAATGCAGACCCTGAAAGGGACCCCTCCGCCGTGATGTACGATAAAATCTCATACGATGAGGTTATAAGGCTGAATCTTAAAGTGATGGATTCCACGGCATTCACACTGTGCCGCGATAATAACATGCCAATGATAGTTTTCAATATGAATGTTACGGGGAACCTGGCTCGTATTATTAAGGGTGAAAAAACAGGGACTCTCATCAGCTGATTGGCCCCGGTTTGTTTTTACATCTATTTTATTATTTTTGTTTCACTTTTTGGCAAACGGATAAATCCTTCGTTATGAATGAAGAAATAGAACTCGTTCTAGAGGAAGCAAAGGAAAGAATGCAGAAAGCGCTGGAGCACCTTGAATACGAACTCGCCCGTCTGAGGGCAGGCCGCGCCACGCCAAACCTGCTCGACGGAATCACCGTCGATTATTACGGCGTTAACTCACCCCTTTCCCAGGTCTCCAACATCCACACCCCCGATCCGAAAACAATCATGATTCAGCCGTGGGAAAAGACGATGCTCGGAACAATCGAAAAAGCCATAATGGCAGCAAATATCGGGCTCGTACCCGTAAATAACGGCGAAGTCATCAGAATCAATATTCCGCCTCTTACCCAGGAACGCAGGCAGCAGCTTGTGAAACAGGTAAGAAACGAAGGCGAGACAGCCAAAATAAGCATTAGAAATTCCCGTAAATGGGCAAATGATGAGCTTAAGAAACTTCTGAAGGAAGGCCTCCCCGAAGACCTGGAGAAAGATGCCGTGGAAAAAGTTCAGGAGATGACCACCGACTACAGTGCAAAGGTCGATAAAGTTATCGGGCTTAAGGAGAAGGACATCATGACCGTCTGAGGAATTCACATTCCCTGCTCCGGCTTCAGAATCAGTTTGTATTTCGCATTTTCCTTTACAGCCTTTTCGCTGAAGAAATCGTTATAGAATCCTCCTTCGACATATCTTTTTGTCTGCGACAGGTAAAACCGGCTTGCCGGCACACCCGATATGCCGGTGGGAATTATTGTAAGCGATGCATCCCAGTCGGCTGTATTAAAGATATGCCTCTCTGAGGCTCCGTGGTTTACCCTGAATTCGTTGTTGTAGGAATAAGGCGATACGGTGTGGTTGCTGCCGCCTGTCCTGTATGTGTCCGAATTGAGTCCGAATATCCTGTCAAGAATCTTTACTGAACCCATGGGGTGCATAAGCTGCATCGTGTGAATATCTCCCCATTTCCATCGTGCTGTATCGGGTCCGCAACGTCCCGTTATTTGGGCAACCGACTCTTTGAAGCTCTTTAAAATAATATCGTCAAGGGTTTCCTTCTTTTCTGTCGTAACATCGTCAACCCATTCGTCGGGTCCCTCCTTCAGAATTCTGTATACATAATAGTCTTTCGGCGTTCCGCCTATGGAGTTATAAAGTTCTCCCAGCTCGTCGCCCAGCAGTTTGCGGGGTAAAATATGTCTGCAATATTCAAAGACTGTCGGGGCGGCAAGATCTTTGTTCATTTCATAATTCCAGCGGCTCAGTGCATCATAAGCAGCTTTTTCCGTTTCACTCAGGTCGCCTGCATTACCGGCCGCCTTAATAATAAAAGGTGTCAGGAGGGCTGCATATTCGGATGTCTGGTCGGTAATCATCCTCTTGAAATCATCTGTGGTATACATCTGTTTCTCACCGAGCATTTTCCGTATCCTGTCAATCCGGTAAGGAAGTGCAAATTCCGAGCTGATGAAATAAGGGTAATCGTCGCTCACGGTTTTGTTGTTGGCCGAAGAGACATGACCTTCAGGTGGGTTGAACGACCACGGGAGCTGGTCAAAAGGCACATATCCCCGCCAGTCCCATTCATCGGTCTCCCCGTTCCGGACAAGTGTACCGGGCCCTTTCCTTACCGGTATTCCTCCTCCTGTGTTAAGGCCAATGTTGCCGTCAACGTCGGCATATACGAAATTCTGGCTTATCGACCTGAAATGACTTATTGCCTTTCTGAATTCCTCAAAGTTGCCGGCACGGTTAAGCAGGTAAACGGTACGTATTTCATTGCTTTCATCATAACCCGACCAGTGCATTGAAATCACCGACCCGCCTGTATCTTCAAGTCCGGAGATTACAGGCCCCCTGTGTGTGAAACGCAGCACAAGTGTGGTATCCTTCCCTCCTTTTATTCTGATTTTTTCCTCTTTTATCTTCATGTCAACCCAGTTCCCGTTAAAGAAATATTTGCTGGAATCATCAGGATGAATCTTTTCTGCGAACAGGTCAATGTCATCAACCATAAGGTTTGTCATGCCCCATGCTATTTTTTCATTATGTCCTCCCACCACGAAGGGTTCGCCTGGCACCACCACGCCGGTAACATTCAGTTTTCCGGGTATTACCTGATGCATCTGTATCCAGATACCCGGCGAACCGAGGCTCAGGTGCATGTCGTTGCACAGGAAGGGTTTGCCGGTTTCGGTGCGGCTGCCGGCGACAGCCCAGTTATTGCTGCCTGAAAATGAAGCAACCCCTATGTCGCTCAGTTTTTGCATTGAGGTTATCAGATCAAGTGCCTTTTTGATTACTATTTCTTCGAGCCGGAAAGACGGGAAGACTGTTGTACACTCAGCCTTCCAGTCGGGAATAAGCGATACGGCTTTCTCCGGGCCTGCTTTTTCGACCAGCCGGTAATTGAAAAGCTCCGAATAGAGATTGTCCGATGCAAGGTCCCATCCCATATAGCCGATAATATTTGCCAGGTCGGTAAGTGTCCACGGATCTGGCCTGTATGAAAGGATCCTGAATTCAGGGGGGAGTTTTCTTCCTGCATCTTCAATATACCGGTTTACGCCGTCGGTGAAAGCTCTGAGGCAATCAAGAATTTCCGGTTCTGTCGACGCAATTACTCTCTCTGATTTGTCAGTCATGCAGAGGCTCCTCAGGAAAAGATCTGTTTTAACATAATCTTTCCCGAAAATCTCCGACAATCTGCCTGTTGTCGCCCTTCTTATCAGATCCATCTGCCACAGTCGTTCCTGTGCCATCACGTAACCCGTCGCGAAATAGAGATCATATTCATCGCCGGCATAAATATGCGGCATGCCTCTTTCATCGCGGTAAACAGTTACTTCGGTCTTAAGTCCGCTTATTTTCAACTCTCCGTTATATTTCGGTATTGCCCCGCGGCTGACAGATGAGATTAGTATCAATCCTGCGATTAAAACAATCACTGCCAGAACCAGAAGTGACAGAAGGGCAATCTTAATGGCTTTCATGGTCTTGATTTTTTTGGTTAATCAATTTAAGAAATATATTTCAATTTTATACCCTGACATTCTTTAACCCTGTGGTGCAGTTTGAGCATATTTTTATGCTGTTGCGCTCCGAAAGCAGCCTTCTGCGGAAAAAGATGCTTTTTTCTCCTCTCCATATACTGATGAAAGTGGCTTCCCTCAGGTTTCCGAAGGAGAATTCCGCTGATTTGTCGAAACAGCAGGGCAGAACCTCTCCATCCCATGTAATAACAGGGTTCATCCAGAGTCTGAGGCATCTGTTGCGCATGGTCCCCTTCCTGACATACCCGCCGCTTCGTTCCGCATACCTTCTGAATTTTTTGAACCCCTTGTGCGGGGGGAGCCAGTATCCGTACCCGCCGCTTATTACCTGCATCGACTTCAGCCTGAACCTGAATCCGTTCTCCATTGCGAACCTGCGGGCCTTCTCAATATGGTGATAATTATACATGCTGACAAGAAACTGTATTTCCAGCTTAATGTCTGACCCGTATTTTCTTTTGGCTGCCGACAATATCCTGATTCCTTCCGTTACCTTCTCAAAATCTCCGCCGAGCCTGTATCTCCCGTAGGTATCCTGGTCCATTCCGTCAACCGGTATTATTACTTTCCCGATTCCCGAGGTAACAAGTTTCCCTGCCGTTTCATCCGTAATAAAATGGCCGTTAGTCGAAAGGGTCATCCCTATTCCCCGCGCCCTCGCGGGAAACGCAAAAAAATCAGGATTGAGCATTGGTTCACCCTGGAACCAGAGATTTATATTGAACAGGTATGGCTTCAGTTCATCAATAATCTTCCCGAAAGTGTCACCGTTCATAAAACCTTTATCCCTGTTCAGGCTACCTGACCCGTTTGCACATTCGGGGCAGGATAAATTGCAGTGAGCAGAGAGTTCGGCCCCGATTGCCGAAGGATAACCCCAGAGAAAAGGCCTTCTGGTTATGACCGAAAGGAGCCACGATAAAAAGAGCAGCAGTATGTTGATATACTTTTTCAGCCTCGAAAATTTTTCTGTTAACGTCCTGAAAGATAAAAAAAAGTAAAGTTTCACGCTTTTTCTTCAGGGTAAAAGGGGTGCTTTCCGGTCTTAATTATGAAAGCGGAGAAGACTTTCGGAAAATGAAAAGAATAATAACCATAAAATCAGATGTTATGAAAAAGTTGATGTTTTTGCTGACGGCAGCTGTAATGGTTGCCTTGACGTTACCCGCTGAAAAGGCTTACGGTTCGTCAAAGGATAAAGATAAAAAGAAGCCCGACCCGCAGGCTGTGCTTACCCTGAGGGGCAAGGTTATTGACAAGGAAACCCTGACGCCTCTGGTATTTGCTTCCGTTGTGGTAAAGGAATCCAACGTGGCCACCGTTACCAATATTGACGGTGAGTTCATAATTAAAATACCCGAAAACGAAGTATCCAAAAACCTCGAAATCTCCTTTATCGGGTATAAAAACAAAACCATTCCGCTTATTGAGCTGAAGGATGACGGTTTCAGGAATATAATAACACTTGAATCGGCTCCGATTCCTCTCAGGGAGATTGTTATTAAGCCAATAATGCCGGATGAGATTATAAATAACCTAGTTAATTCCATTCCGAAGAATTATCCCAATATTCCAAACCTTATGACGGCTTTCTACCGTGAAACCATCCGTAAAAACAGGTCGTATATCTCCATCGGGGAAGCCCTTGTTGAAATATTCAAGGCTCCGTACCAGAATGATCTCAGGTTTGACGCCACAAGGATCTACAAGGGAAGGAAAAATTCGGAAATGGCAAAAAGCGACACTGTTCTGTTCAAGCTGCAGGGAGGCCCGGTGACATCCCTCGAGCTCGACCTTGTAAAAAACCCTGAGGCAATACTTACAAAGGATGCTTTGAAATACTATGTATATAAACTTACCGGGGTGGTTGAAATTGACGGCAAACCAAACTATATTATCGAATTCAGTCAGAGGCCCGAAATCACCATGCCGCTCTTTATGGGGAAACTGTTTGTCGACACAAGGAGCTATGCCCTTTCAGGGGCCGAATTCGGTCTTAACCTTTCAAACAAGGAAGAAGCTACTTCAATGTTCATCCGAAAGAAACCGCTCGGCATGGAGGTTACTCCCGAAGTGGCATCCTACCTGGTTAAATACCGCGAACAGGATGGCAAATGGTATTTTGCATATTCAAGGGCCGAAGTGAGGTTTAAGGTTAACTGGAAGAAGAGACTTTTCAATACCAACTACACCACAATGTCGGAAATGGCTGTGACCGACAGGACGGAGGAAGAAGTTATTAAATTTGCAGGTAAGGAAAAGCTCAGGTACACCGATGTGTTTATTGATGAGGTTGCAGCTTTTGCCGATGAAAACTTCTGGGGCGAGTATAACGTGATAGAACCTGATCAGAGCATCGAACAGGCTATAAGACGACTCGCGAGAAGGGTTAAATTCAGCGACCGTTAGAAGAACAGCAATCATTTTAATGCCGGGAGAAAAGGAAATAATAAGGAGGATCCGACAGGGTGACATAAGAAGTTTTGAAACACTTTTCCGGTCCTCCTATGTTTCTCTCGTAAGATATGCCGGATCACTGGTAAAAGACACCGACACCGCCGAGGAAATAGTACAGGAACTTTTTACCAGCCTGTGGCAGGAAAGAAAAAACTTAAAAATAAAGAGCACTGTGACAGGATATCTTTTCAGATCGGTTCATAACAGATGCCTCCATCACCTGGAACATCTCAGGGTTGTCGGGAAACACCGTGATGCAGTGATGGCGGGATCAGATATCCTGACCGCCTCGGCAGATGATGAAGTAAACTACGCTGAGCTTCAGAAAACAGTTGCAGATGTTATTGAAAACCTGCCTGGGAAATGCGGGCAGATTTTCATTATGAGCAGATTTGACGGACTTAAGTACCGTGAAATATCGGAAAAACTGGGGGTTTCGGTAAAAACCGTCGAATCGTGCATGGGCAGGGCTCTGAGAGAATTCAGAAAAATATTATTTGAACACGGGAAATGATGACAGGAAAGAAACACAAAGAGGAAAGATGGAATAAAATGGCCGCTTTTCTATCGGGTGAGGATGTTGACACGGAAAATCTTCCTTCGACGGAAAGCGCTGAAAATGAGAAGCTGGCAAGGTACTGGAAGGCTATCGGAACCGGTCATCGCATGAGGTTGATCGATACCGGCAAAGCATGGGAGAAGGTTCAGCCGGTAACAGAAACAGGCCATACCTTGAGGAAAGCAGGAACACCCATGCTTATACTCAAAATCGCCGCAGCACTTCTCATTCTTGCAGCCCTCGGAACGGCAGGTCTCTATTTGCCGGAGATATTTCAGAACAGGCAGGTTACTGTTGCCACATCGGGTGATGAGTTCAACAGGGAGGTTATACTTCCCGACGGCACCCGCGCCTGGCTGTACAGAAATTCAAGACTTTCCTGGCCTCATGCTTTCAGGGGCGGCATAAGGAACGTAAATCTGAACGGAGAAGCCTTCTTCGAAGTAACACCCGACAGGGACAAACCGTTCATTGTCAAAGCCGGTAAAGAGGCTACCGTAAGGGTCACCGGCACATCTTTCAATGTGGCATACAGCGAAAAGGCGGAAAAGGTGGAAGTATATGTCGAGACAGGTTCGGTAATCCTGTCCCTCCCTTCCGGAGAAAGCCTGGCACTCGACCCCGGTTATATCGGCGTTGCTTCTGATGAAAAACTCATAAAGTCACTTAATGAGAACAGAAACTACATGGCCTGGAAGACAGGTCTTCTGGTCTATGAAGATGCCCCCCTCAGCAATTTACTGCCCGATCTTGAGAAGACCTACGGAATAGGGATTACCGCGGAAGACCCCTCAATACTGGATTACAGGATAACCACGACATTCGATCACGACCCGGCGGAAACAATTGTTAATGTAATTTGTATTACATTTAACATAAGATACGTGAAAGACGGAGACAATTACCGTCTTATGCGTAAGTAACGCCCCGAAAGATGAATTTATGCAATGTCTGCATAAAAAAAACCGGACCAGGCATTGCCATACTGGCAATCTCTCTCTTTGCCTTACCCCTTAACGGGCAGGAGGAGATACTTGATTCATTGCTGTCGTTCAGCTCGGGTACAGTAAGAACGGCCGGTGCACTGAATATTATCAGCCGCAAAACAGGTTATTATTTTACATACGACAGCAGGATTGTAAACCGCGAGCGCAGGGTCAGCCTCGAATTCAACAATACAAGGTTAAGAGATATCCTTAATACAATTCTGGGCAGCGATTCGCTGACCTATTCCGTGGTAAACAGATATATTATTATCTACAAACCTCAGCCTGAAGCGCCTGTCCTTCATGAAAAACCTGACTGGGAGATAAAAGATATTTCCGGAAGAATCACCGATTCCGAGACCGGAGAACCCATACCCTACGCGAATATCGGCATACCGAAAGAAGCAAGGGGTACCATTGCAAACAGCAACGGTGAATTTATTTTCAAGATATCGGGCAGCTGGATAAACGACACTATTGTGATTTCGCACATAGGCTATCATCCTCAGATAATTCCTGTCAGCAGCAGCTTCGACAAAAAACTGAATGTAAATATGACCCGGGTATATGTTCCCATCCCGGAAATAATTATACGCAACCAGGTGCCCCAGGAAATAATAAGAAAGGCGTACAACTCGGTTGCAAAGAATTACGGCACCTCGCCGGCCAACCTGACTGCCTTTTACAGGGAGGCTGTGCTGAAAAGGTCGGACTTGCAGATTTATTCCGAAGCGATATTGGAGATTTACAAATCATCATACACTTCTCTGCTGCCGGGCGACCAGATAAAAATATTAAGAAGCCGGAAAATTGAGAACCTTGGATTAAGAGATACTTTGACAATCCGCCTCAGGGCAGGACTTTACAGCTGCCTCGAGCTTGACGGGGTGAGAAACACTTTCGACTTTATTGAACCACGGAATTTTGACCAGTACGACTACAGAATGACCGATATCGTGAGGATCGGCGATGAGGCAGCTTACGTAATTGAATTTGATCAGAAACCGAATGTCGATTTTCCTTTATACAGGGGTTCTTTATACATTAACACCTCCAGCTATGCGATAGAGCTGGCCGAATTTGAGATTAACCCGGTGATGTTGAAAAAAAGGAAAGACGATTTCATAACGTACCAGTCGAAAGGATACACAGTTTTGCCGGCATCTGTAAAATATACGGTCAGCTATAAAAACCGTGGCGGCAGATATTTCCTTAGTCATGTGAGGGGAGATCTTAATTTCTCGGCCAGAGAAAAGAAGAGGCTATTCAGCTCAGGGTTCCTTGTTTTCTTCGAGATGGCTGTAACCGACATAAACACGGAAAATGTTACCCGGTTTGAAAGGGATGAAACTGCTCCGCTTTATTCGGTTTTTTCAAGAACCATAAAAAGCTATGATGACGGTTTCTGGGGCGATTTCGATTTTCTCAAACCTGAAAGCGACCTGCTCCGGGAGCTTAAAAACATGAAGATCAGATTACAGGAATTTCAGGGCGGCAATAAATAAAAGCATATTCTGTACCGGGTCAGTACCTGTTCAGAATATTGTATAATGCCGACAGATCGGGAGTGAGAATAATCTCTGTCCTTCTGTTTTTCTGTCTTGCATCGGCAGTGTTGCGGCTGTCGACGGGCAGATACTGGCTTCTTCCTGCCGCAGTGAGTCGTTTGGGATCTATCTTCGTACCTTCAAGCAGCACCCTTACCACTGTGGTGGCACGCTTGACGCTCAGGTCCCAGTTATCTTTCAACTGCCCGCCCGAAGGGTTATAAGGAACATTATCGGTATGCCCCTCTATTGTAATCTGGATATCGGGGTTTCTTTCAAGCACCGCAGCCAGGTTCCGGAGGGCATTCCTGCCGTTGGCATCGATCTCCCAGCTGGCCGATTTGAAAAGCAGTTTCTCATCGAGCGACACGTAAACTTTTCCGTCGCGGACAGAAACCGTGAGTCCCATATTTTCGAAGCCAAGCAGTGCCTCCGACACCTTTGCCTTAAGATCCTGTACAATCTTTTTCTGCGCGTTCAGGATCTGTTCAAGCTCCGCCATACGGGCATTTCTTTTTTCAAGTTCATGCGAAAGCTCATCGAGGGATGCCTTTTTAATATCGAGGTTCTGTTCGAGCTGTCGCAGAAGGTCCTCTTTTTTCTGGAGGTTCTCCTGTGCTGCCTGCAGTTCCGCAAGGAGCCTTTTTGTCTCACTTACATTGCCCCTGATGAGATCTTCCTGAGCATTCTGAAGCTCACTTACCTTCGACTGCATTTTATTATAGTCTGCCTTCAGCCTGTCGCGCTCGTCAGTTACCTGTTTAAGCCTGCCGGAAAGCTCCCTGGTTTCGGCATCCAGCTTCTCAACCTTTGCTTCCAGTTCGCGTTTGTCCATGGCAAGAGTTAAATTCTCGGTTTTGAGCTCATCACGCTCGTTCATGTACATCTTGCCTGTTTCTTTAACCGATTTATACTTTGTTGCAGGAACACACGAAGCTGCAAAAAGCAGTAAAAGGAATGCCGGGATAGTGCAAGTTTGTTTTATCTTCATTTTACCGGTTGTTTAATTTTCAACGGAACTTTTTTTCTTTTGTTTTGTTTAAGCCATACCTGCAGTTGCAAAAATAAGAAAAAGGAGGTATTGCCGGCGCTCAATGCTGGGCGATATTATTTATTATCTTTGCACTGCCGTTTTAATTAAGATGGCTGATGAGTAACAATTACCCTTTATTAGGTTCCATTAATGACCCTTCCGACCTGAGGAAGCTGAAGCAGGAGGAGCTTCCTGCCGTCTGCAACGAACTCCGGAACTTTATTATTGATGTTGTGAGTTCCAATCCCGGTCATTTCGGAGCAAGTCTTGGCGTGGTGGAATTAACCGTGGCGCTTCACTATGCTTTCAACACTCCTTACGACAAAATTATCTGGGATGTGGGCCACCAGGCATATGGTCACAAGATTCTTACAGGGCGTCGCGACAAATTTCATACAAACAGGAAATACAGGGGAATAAGCGGGTTTCCCAAAATGACCGAGAGTGAATATGATGCATTCGGCACAGGTCACTCTTCAACCTCAATATCCGCAGCGCTCGGCATAGCTGTCGCCTCACGGCAGAAAGGGGAAGATAGGCAGGTTGTGGCGGTAATAGGCGACGGGGCAATGACCGCCGGTCTGGCATTTGAAGGCCTGAATAACGCGGGAATTGCAAAATCGAACCTGCTTGTGATACTTAATGATAATAATATTGCCATCGATGAAAATGTAGGCGCCCTTAAGGAGTACCTGCTCGATATAACCACCAGCCGGACCTACAATAAACTAAAGGATGAGATATGGCACATCCTGGGGAAGATCAGTAAAAAAGGCCCGAACGCCAG
>ERZ795052.4058-NODE-4058-length-15453-cov-34.735355_pt1 | contig 15453 bp, 15 predicted proteins | sample MGYA00375136_ERZ795052 | MGnify/ENA primary metagenome ERZ795052 (study PRJEB30181, sample SAMN05720156) | activated sludge metagenome | isolation source: Anaerobic digester | place: Japan | collected 2015-05-26 ... | reverse complement strand
ATCCACTGTTTTCAAAATTTAAGTACAACCACCCTCCACCACTCGACAGAATAGAAGCAATATTAAAAATCAATAAACCTTAATTTTAAACTCTTTCATATCAACCGAACTCTCTTCATCTTCCCAAACTCTAAAATACTTAAAAGTAATTGTAGCTTCGCCTTTTTTCTCGCCTGAAAAAACATATTTATGTTCACCTGATGCACCTATTAATTTTGTAGAGAGTTCAATATGTTCATCTTTTAAAAACTTAACTACTTCTTCATTATCAATTTTATAGTTCCATGAATAACCAGTTGTTATATTTTCATCAAGATTATTTATAAATTGTTTCGCCATTTATGAATCCTTGATTATATAAACTAAAATTTTAAAAAAAGGTTTCAAAATAGAAATTTCATTTATGATAAAATTAAAAATAAAGTCGAATCTGGAGGTGAATTTTGAAAACAAAAATTTTAAAGATAAATGATAAGGCGATAGATTTTACCTTGAAAGATCAAAATGGTGATAATGTTTCACTCTCAAAATTAAAAGGAAAAAAGGTGCTCCTCTCTTTTCATCCTCTTGCTTGGACATCAATATGTGCTGAACAGATGAAAGATTGTGAAAAAAGTTTTGAAAAATTTGAAAAACTGAATGTTGTTCCTTTTGGAATCAGTGTAGATTCTGTTCCTTGTAAAAAAGCATGGGCAGATAGTTTAAATTTAAAAAAATTAAAAATTCTTTCTGATTTTTGGCCTCATGGAGATGTTGCTAAACTTTACGGAATTTTTCGAGAAAAAGATGGTTTCTCTGAAAGAGCAAATATAATAATTGATGAAAGTGGTAAGATAATTTTTATTAAAATATACCCAATAAGAGAGCTCCCTGATTTAAATGAAATATTTAATTTTTTAAATAATATATAAAAATGAAAAATATAAAAAAGATAATACTCATATTTTTAATCATTTCAATAATTCCAATAATATCTTTAGTTAAAGGAAAAACAACCTATTCTTTGGTTCTTTTAAAAGAAAAGGTTGAGAATGGTTCTCTTGAACTTATAAAAGAATCAAAAGATGGATATCTTTATCTATGGAATGGAAGTGGTAATATAAATGTTCCATATACATTCATAAGAACAATAAGAGAAGAAAGCGATGGATATAATACTTTTGAATCTGTAAAAGAGAAATTGAAATTATATGAAGAGAATTATAAAGAGATAGTCAAACTTACTTCAATTGGAAAAACAGCTGAATTAAGAGATATTTATCTTTTAAAAATTGGTAAAAATAGTGAAACTTATAAACCAACAATTTTGATAGTTGGATGCCATCACGCAAGAGAATGGATGAGTGTTGAAATGGTAATGAAAATTATTGATTATCTCTTAACAAATTATGATAAAGATGAAAAAGTTAAAAATTGGATAGACAATTTTGAAATTTTAATCATTCCTGTTATAAATCCAGACGGATTTGAATACACGATAAATTATGATAGAATGTGGAGAAAAAATAGAGTTATAAATTATGATGGAAGCAGAGGAGTTGATATAAATAGGAATTATGGATACAAATGGGGAATATCAGATGGCTCATCTTCGGTTCCTTCATCTGAAATTTATAGAGGAAAATCTCCATTTTCTGAACTTGAATGTCAAGCAATAAGAGAATTAGTTTATGAAAATCCTCCAGCTATGACTCTATCCTATCACTCATTTTCAGAAATCATTATTTATCCATGGGGATATACATCTGACCCTCCTCCTGATAAAGACATTCTTGAAGAAATTGCGATTGAAATGGCTAAAACAACTGGCCCACCAAACGATAATGATTATCCAGGACCTTATGATTACTATCCAATGCAATCAAGTGGGCTTTATCTAACAAGTGGTGATTTAGCTGATTTCATTTATGGAGAGCTCGGAAGTCTTTCATATACAGTTGAATTAAATTCATCTCAGGAATTTTTTGATCCCCCACCTGAACTCATTGAACCAACTTGGGAACAAACAAAAGGAATATTTTTTGTTGCTATGAATTATGTTGATAAATTGGGGCTTCTATCTTTAAATATTACTGATAAAGATGGAAATCCATATGATGGAGATATCTTTATTGTTGAAAAAAATTTGAAAAGAAAAACTCAAAAACCTGGAATTTTTAATTACTTCCTAACAGAAGGAGATTACACAATTTCTGTTCAGGGGAAAAGAGTAAAAGTAAAGATTAAAAATGGAGAAAAAAATGAAATTTCAATAAACCTTGGTGAAATTAATGTAAATCCAGCTGTCATTGATTTCGGAGAAATTAATTATCAAGATTATATAAATTTTGAATTTGAAGTTGAGGGACAAGGTAAGATTGAGGCAGATGAAAATGTGATTTTATCAAAATATGAATTTTCAGGAAAAGAAAAAATTGGTGGTTTTATAAAAACAGAAAATTTTGAATTTGATAAGGATTACGAATTTATAATTAAACTAATTGGGAAGGGCGATGTAAAAGAAGTTTTAATTAAATTTAAATTTATAAAAGATACCACACCACCTGAAATAAAATTTAATGTTGAAGATAATTTCATTACAAATAAAAATAATATACAAATTTCTGGAGAAACTGAAAAAGATGCTAAGATCTATTTTAATGATAATGAAATTAAAATTGATGAAAATGGAAAATTTTTTATAGATGTTTCTCTTAAAGAGGGATTGAATGAAATTAAATTTACTGCAATAGATAAATTTGGAAATTCAAAGGATTGTTTTTTAAAAATAGTTTGCGATCTTACACCTCCAGAAGTAAATATAGATATCCCTAATGTTTACAAAACAGTCGAGAACAATATTGTTTTAAAGGGTTTAATTAAAGAAAAGGTGAATATTTATATTAATAATATAAACTATGGATTTTTTAATGAAGGAGATTTTGAAATAGAACTGCCTTTGAATAATGGTATTAATAAACTAAATATTGAAGCGATTGATTTAGCAAAAAATAGAACTCTTCTATTAAGAACAATTTATAAAGTTGAAAGAAAAGTTGTTGAGTTTTTTATTAATAGTAAAAAAATATATATAAATGGTGAAGAGAAAGAAATTGATATAGCTCCATTTATTCTAAATGGGAGAACCTATGTTCCAATTAGATTTATAACAGAAGCACTTGGTGGAAATATATTTTATGATGAAAAAGAAAAAAGTATATCTTTCACTCTCTATGATAAAAATGTTTTAATGTGGGTTGATAAAAAGAACTATTTTATAAATTATAAAGAATATTTTATGGATTCACCACCAATATTAGTAAAACCAGGAAGAGTTATGGTGCCTATTAGATTTATCGCTGAATCAGTTGATTCAAAAGTATTATGGGATGATGCTCTTAAAAAAATTACAATAATATTTCCAAATAATTAAAAAATTAATTTAACCCATACCTCCACCAGAACCACCACCACCTCCGCCTCCACCACCAGAAAATCCTCCCCCACCTCCACCGCCAGAACTCCAAGAACTTCTTGAAGTTTTATATGCTGATGATGTTGCTGAAACAGCTCTTGATATAGCATTATTCAGTGAATTAAAACTAAGATCAAAATTTGCAAATGAAGTACCTACTGCTATTGGTATTAATCTACTATTTTCAATATCTTCAATTTGAGGGAATACAATTTTCAATGCTTTTAAGACTGTCTTTGCTACTCCAAGAATTGTCCCGTAGATTAAATATTTCTCCCATACAACAATTGATTTTGGACCATATTCTTTTAAATTTGAAAAATCATTAAGGAAATTTTTCAGTGCCATCCATTTATCGAACTCCTCTTTTCCTTTGTAAGATCTTCTTTTAAGTGCAGATGAACCAACAATTAAATATATTGGAGCAAGAATCAATAATAATAAAAATAACAAATTTCTTGTGATAACAGTTAAAATTATACCTGCTATTGGAATAAAAAAACCTAATCCCCTTGCAAAATTACTTTTTCCCTCACTTTTTTTATCAAAAAAGTCATAGTTTTTTGATTCCTCTTTAATCTCATTTTTGAAATCCTCAAAAATATAATAATAGTGTTCTTGATTTTTTTTAATTTTTTTATTTAATTCTTTAATGGTAAAAGAATCGCTTATGTCAAAAAGAATTTTATCAACAAGGATTTTCTCAAATCCTTGAAGCTCGTCATTTTTTTTATTTAATGTAAAAATATAGTCATTTTTTGAATTTGGATCTTTTTCAACATTAATTATTCCTCTATGTATCAAATCCATAATTGTTGCTTTTAAAAATGTATCATTAAAAGAACCGAAAGTTAAAAGGTGACCTAAAACAGCTGGTTTTATATCACTCGGTGGTTCTCTAATATAATCATATTCTTTTGGAACTTTATACTCTTTTCCATATTTATTATAAAGATAAAAAATATAGAAAAGTAATAGAGCAAAAATTACAATTGGTAACCAAAATAAAATTGATGTTAAAACTCTTTTTACATTTGAATCTCGTGCCCATTTTGTCTCCTCTTTTATGACATTATCCTTAATATTTCCAGATAATTTCTTTGCTTCAGTAAAATAGTTTGATGGAATTAAAATTCTTGCTTCAACAAAAGTATATTCTGGAACATCATCAACTTTCAGATAAATTGTTTTATCATCAACCTTCTCAATATTTCCCCACAGAGGACCATGAGCCCATACATAATAATCATCTTTAGGAATAGGTGTTAAAAGTCTTATTGTTGATTCAAATAGTCCAATTTTTTTATCCCATCCTGTCCCCTGAAGTTTCCAATAAAATTCCCCATAATCTTCATAAACTTTTGTTACTCCTTTTAATTTATATATAAATTTAAAAGTTTTTGTTTCATCAGTAGCACTATAGAAAAAATTCACTCTGTAATTATTTCCAGTATCTTCAATATAATAGGTATTAATATTTTTTGTTTGCTCTTCCTTATAAAGAGTATCTCCTTCATAAACTAAAAATTCTTCTAAAGATTCATAACCAGTTTTTGGTAAGTCATAATACCCAAATGAAAAGGTCCCTTGAAAAGAATAACTTCTTTCCTCAACAAAATAGGCACTTCCATCTTTATTTATTGTTACATCAATTTTTACATTTGGAATAGAATAATCTTTTGCAGATAAATTTTGAATGTTTATAGAAATCATTAAGATTGGCAAAAGAATCATTAAAAAAAATCTTTTTCTCATATAATCTCCTTTTAAAACAATTTATACTATTTTATCAAACTTATTTAATTATTTCTCCACTATAAGTTATACTACTTTTTATAATTTTGATATAAATTCCTTCGTCAACTCCAATTAAATTTCCACATTCACAATAAATATTTTTATTACTTTTTATTATTGAATATTCTTTCTTGATTCTTTTTTTCCAGAGATGAAGGAGTTTACCTTTTCCAATTTTTTCATATTTAAAAAGTTTATTTTTACATTTTGAACATCTTATGATTAACATTTAAAAAACTATTTTTACGCAACTTTTAACTAAAAAAATAATGATGATAAGAATTACAATAAAAACGAATAATCTAAATAAGCAACTCACAAGGCAAAATCCTTTTTTCATAAATTAATTTTACATTATTTTGAAAAAAAAGGGTAAATTTATTATGTTATAATTTTTTTCATGAAGATTGATGTCCTCGTGGTTGAAATTGGATCAACTATCACAAAAGTTTCAGCATTTAACAATCTTAGAAAGAAAAATCCAGTCTATCTTGGAAAAGGGATATCTTCTACAACAATAAAAGAAGGAGATATAACTATTGGACTAAGAAATGCAATAGAGGATTTAAAAAATAAACTTAATATAGAAAAATTAACATGGTCACATATGTATGGAAACTCATCCGCCGCTGGAGGATTAAAGATGACTGTTCATGGTCTTGTTCCAGAAATGACAGCAAAAGCTGCAAAAGAGGCTGCTCTTGGTGCAGGTGCAATAACAAAACTTGTAACTTCTGGAATTATCAGTAAATATGATTTAGAAAAAATTGAGGAAATTAAACCTAATATAATACTTCTTTCAGGTGGAGTTGATTATGGTGAAAGTAATATGATTATTGAAAATGCGAAAAGACTTTCAACTTTAAATTGTAAACCTCCAATAATTTATGCAGGAAATAAAGCAATACAAGAGGAGATCAAAAATATCTTTGAAGAGAAAAGTTTTAAAATTTATATAACTGAAAATGTTTATCCTGAAATTGATAAACTGAATATTGAACCAGTAAGAAAAATTATTCAAAAGGTTTTTGAGGAACACATAATTCATGCTCCAGGGATGGAAAAAATAAAAAATTATGTAGAAGGAGAAATAATTCCTACACCTGGTGCTGTTATGAATGCTTTTATACTTCTTTATGATGAGATTGGTGATGTTATGGGATTTGATGTTGGTGGTGCGACAACAGATGTCCACTCTGTCACAGAAGGTAAAATAGAAAAAGATTCTATTGTTATATACCCAGAACCAATTGCAAAAAGGACAGTTGAGGGAGATCTTGGGGTTTACATTTCACATCAAAATGTAGTTAATCTTTTTGATGAATTAGAGGTTGAAAAAATCAAAAAATATTTAAAGTATTTAAAACCTATTCCAAAAACTAAAAATGAAATATTTATAACAAAAAAACTTGCAGAAATGTGTATTAAAACATCACTTCTAAGACATGTTGGAGAGGTAAGATTTCTATATACTCCTTCAGGAAAATTAAAAGCAATTTATGGGAAAGATTTGAGAGGAATTAAATATGTTGTTGGAACTGGAGGTGTATTAACACAAATTCCATCAATGAAAAGTTATTTAAAGGAAATTTATAAAAATATCAATGATGAGAGGATACTTCTCCCAAAAAATCCAAAAATTCTAATTGATAATTATTATATTTTTTCAAGCATTGGTACTATTTCGAAAATTTATAAAGAAACATCGAAAAAACTTCTTCTTGAATCAATTGGCTTTAATAACAAAATGTTTAAATGATATTTCCTATCTCTATCAAATCAAAACAGGATTTTAACCATTTTACTATCAGAATCATTTATCTTAATTCTGAAATAAATAATCTTTTCTTTTAAACTTTTTTCGTCTTATGAATCTTTATCTTATCTTATTTAAAAATATTCTTTTTTTATTTTTTATTTTTTTATTTTCAAATCTTTACTTTAATAAAATATTTGAATTGTCTTAGCCATTCATTAATGAATCTCATTTACTGTTTTTACATAACTTATTATAAATTCTCTAACTATATTTCAAATCTCTATTTTATAGAAAATTACATTATTATTCCATATAATATCGCCTTGCAATAACAAACCACTTGACAAAAATTAATTTCAACTTATAATTTTTTATTAGAAATTAGCACTCTTTAATTTAAAGTGCTAAATAGGAGGTGAATATATGAAGCTTAAACCAATAGGAGACAAAATAATTGTTGAACCAGAAAAAGAAGAAGAAAAAACAAAATCAGGTATTGTTTTACCTGATACTGCTAAAGAGAAACCACAAAGGGGTAAAGTAATCGCAGTAGGTCCAGGCAAAATTTTAGACAACGGACAGAGAAGTCCAATGGAAATAAAAGAGGGGGATATTGTTATTTATTCAAAATACGCAGGAACAGAAATAAAAATCGATGATAAGGAATATTTAATTTTATCTGATAGGGATATTTTATCTGTTCTTGAGTAAAAATAAGGAGGTAAGATATGGCAGCAAAAGAAATTCTTTATAGTGAAGATGCAAGAAAAAAACTCCTTAAAGGAGTTGATGCTGTTGCAGAGACAGTTAAGGTGACTCTTGGTCCAACAGCAAGACATGTTGTTCTCGAGAGAAAGTTTGGATCTCCTATTGTATCAGATGATGGCGTTTCTATTACAAAGGAGATTGAATTAAAAGATCCATTTGAGAATTTAGGTGCTCAACTTCTCAAAGAAGTTGCATCAAAAACAAATGATGTAGCAGGAGACGGGACAACAACAGCAACTGTTCTTGCTCAGGAAATGATACATGAAGGACTAAAACTTATATCTGCAGGAGCAAATCCAGTTCTTCTTAAAAAGGGAATGGATGATGCAGTTAATGAGGTTGTAAGTTATATTAAAAAAGTTTCAATGAAGGTTGATGAGAAAAAGAGAATAGCAGAAGTTGCAACAGTATCTTCAAAAGATCCAAAGATAGGAGAAGCAATTGCAAATGCCATGGATAAAGTTGGAAAAGATGGAGTAATAACTGTGGAAGAGTGGCAAGGTCTTGAAATTAAAGTTGATCTTGTAGAAGGAATGCAGTTTGATAGAGGCTATATATCTCCTTATTTTATAACCGATCCAGAGAAAATGGAAGTTGAACTTAAAGAACCATATATTGTGATAACAGACAAAAAGATTTCAGGAATTCAAGAATTTTTACCACTTCTTGAGAAAATTGTTCAAACAGGAAGGCCTTTCCTTGTAATAGCAGAAGATATTGAAGGTGAAGCACTGGCAACTCTCGTAGTTAACAAAGTAAGAGGAACATTCCAGTGTTGTGGTGTTAAAGCACCAGGATTTGGTGATAGAAGAAAAGAAATGCTTATGGATATTGCAGTATTAACTGGTGGAGAAGTTATCTCTCAGGATTTAGGAATAAAGTTTGAAAATGTAACACTTGATATGCTTGGTAGAGCAGATAAAGTAAAGGTTGATAAAGATAATACAACCCTTGTTGGTGGAAAGGGAGAAAAGAAAGAAATCGAAGCAAGAATTGCACAAATCAAAAAACAGATAGAAGAGACAAAATCAGATTATGATAAAGAAAAACTTCAAGAAAGACTTGCAAAACTTTCTGGTGGAGTAGCAATTATTAAAGTTGGAGCGGCAACAGAAACAGAGATGAAAGAGAGAAAGCATAGAGTTGAAGATGCGGTTGCAGCTACAAAAGCAGCAGTTGAAGAGGGAATTGTTCCTGGTGGTGGAGTTATATATATAAATGCCCAAAAAGTACTTGACTCACTAAAAAATAATGAAGTTGATTATAATGCAGGAGTGAATATTATTAAAAAAGCCCTTGAATCACCGCTAAGACAAATAGTAGATAATGCTGGAGAAAAAGGAGTTATGATTGTCGAAAAGATAAAAGAGAGCCCAGTTAATATTGGTTATAATGCAGAGAGTCATAAAATTGAAAATCTATTAGATGCAGGGATAATTGATCCTGCTAAAGTTACTCGTTCTGCTCTTCAAAATGCTGAATCCATTGCCTCCTTGCTTTTAACGACTGAAGCTTCAATAACAGAGATACCTGAAAAAGAAAAACCAGCACCACCTCCTATGCCAGAATATTAATAAGAGTTTCTTATTTAAGGCTCCGATTTCTCGGAGCCTTTTTTATTTTTATAAAATCTGATATATTTTTTATATGGATTTTATTTACCTTTTTATAAATCCAAAAAAGTTTTTTTTAAACTTGAAAAATAAAAATAAATTTATTATTTTATTAGTATTTTATATATTATTAACAACTATTTTAATTTTTTCTATAAAAAATATTTCGAATTCAAAGGAATTTTTCTATGGCTCAATCATTCAAATTCTTTTCAATTTTATTTTTTTGATTTTTTTAGCTCTATTCCTAAAAGTTTTTTTAAAGATGTATGGTATTGAAAGAAGTTTTATCTTATCTCTATCAGATTCATTATCAATTTTTTTACCATCTTATATAGTTTTTGCATTGATAATTCTTATCAATAAAAACTTTGTTTCTAATTATCTATATAGTTTAATAATTCTTTTTGCTTACAAGGAATCATTTAGCTTTCTATATAAAACAATCTTTTATTTTACATATTTACCAAGGGCCCTTCTTATTTTATATACTATAATTGGAATCAGATATATAAGTAATCTTAACCTTAAAAAATCTATTTTCATAACTGTTTTAATATATTTTATTTTCTATATTGTTTATGTAATTTAAAATGAAAAAATTATTTTTTAATGGGAAAATTTACGATGAAAATTTCAATTTAAACAAAAATCTTTTAGTAGACGATGGAAAGATAATTTATATTGGAGATGAAGATATAGTTTTGCATGAAAAATATGAGAAGATTAATTTAAAAAAATCATATTTAACACCTGGTTTTTTTGATTCGCATCTTCATCTTTATCTTTATTCAAAGTCGCTTTTTGAATTAAATTTATCAAATATAGATAATTTTAATGATTTAATAATAAAATTGAGAGATTATAAAATAAAAGATAATATTATATATGGATTTGGATGGGATGATGAAAAATGGAGAGTTAAACCAAATAAAAAATTTCTTGATAAAATTTTTAAAGATAGATATGTAATTTTAAAAAGAAGAGATGGACACTCTGTCTGGGTTAATTCAAAAGTATTAAATGAAATTAATATAGATGAAATATCCAAAATTAAAGGCTCAAAAGTAGAAAAAGATGAAAATGGTGATTTAACAGGAATTTTAAGGGAAAGAGCATCTGATTATGTTATTGAGCATTTCAAGGAAAAACAAAATATAGATGAAATTTTGAAAGAGGGAATAAAAAAAATTCAATCATATGGAATAACAGCAATATGTAATATGGATGGAGATATCCTTACACATCTTATAAAAAATAAATTCAATTTAAGAATAATGAATTCAATACCATTGAACAAATTAAAAGAAGCAATTTCTATTGGAATAAGATCTGGATTTGGAAATAATTTCTTAAAAATTTGTGGACTAAAAATATTTATGGATGGTTCATTAGGTTCAAAAACAGCATATATGAAAGAAAGCTTTGAAGATGAAAAGAACAATTTTGGAGTTAAATATTTTGATGAGAAAGAGCTCGATGAAATTGTTAATGAAGCTAATAAAAATGGAATTTATGTATGGATTCATTCTATAGGAGATAGAGCGAATGAAATAGTTTTAAAAATCATTACAAAAAAGGGAAGAAATAAGTTAAATAGGATAGAACATTCTCAGATTGTTTCTGAAAATTTTTTAAATATTTTGAAAAATAAAAAGACATTTTTATCTGTTCAACCATCACATATAATACTTGATATAGATAAAATTGAGAAATTTTTAGGAAAAAGAGGAAAATATACATATCCATTTAAAAGTTTAATCCAGAATGGAGCTACATTGATTTTTGGATCAGACGCTCCTATTGAAAATCCAGATCCATTAAGAGGAATTAATGTAGCAGTTAATAGAGAAATTTCTGGGAAAGAATTCTTCAAAAGTGAAGCAATTGACATTAAAGAAGCATTTAAATCTTATACAATAAATCCTGCTAAAGGCGTTGAGATGGAAAATAATATAGGAAGTTTATCTGTTGGTAAATTTGCAGATTTTGTAACTTTTACAGATGATCCATTATCTTTTAAAGGTGAGTTAATTTCAACATACATTGAAGGTGAAAAAGTTTTTAAAAAGGATTAAAATGGAGGTTTTTTATGGACTATTTTTTTATCGTAAATCCAGTTGCGGGTTTAGGTAAAGGATTAAAGGTTTGGCAAAAAATTGAGAATTATCTCAATAGTGAAAAGGTTAAATTTGATTATAAAATCACAGAGTACCCTAAACATGCAACAGAAATAGCAAAAGATGTTGTTAAAAGGGGTTACAAAGTATTGATTTCAGTTGGCGGAGATGGAACAACAAGAGAAGTTGCAGATGGTATTGAAGATAAAGATGTTTCATTGGGAATAATTCCAGCAGGTAGAGGAAGAGATTTGCCAAGAACATTGAAATTACCTAAAAATCCATTAGATGCTTTGAAATTAATTTTAAAAAATAGTAAAACTATTGAAATAGATCATCCGAAATTAAATGATGAAAGATTTGTTAATTTTTGTGGAGTTGGTCTTGATGCTGAAGTTGCAAAAGTCGCTAATACTAAATATAAAGGGTTTGGTGTTCTTTCATATTTATTTGCTTTTTTAGAAGTACTTATAAAATGGGAAGTTCCTGAATTTGTAGTTGAAGTTGAAGGTAAAATTAGGAATATAAAAGCATATTTAATAACTATTGCGAATGGAAAGTTTGCTGGTGGTGGGATGCAGATTTCACCTTATTCAAATATGGAAGATGGATTATTAGATATAATAATATTCCATAACATGACCAAGTTAAAATTATTTTTTAATTTTCCAAGAGTTTATTTTGGCGGGACTCATATGAAATTAGATGTGGTTGAACACATAAGAACAAAAGATATTAAAATAAATTTTAAAGAAAATATCACAACTCAGGCAGATGGTGATCTTGTCGATGGAACAACAAAACATTTTAAAATTGATGGTAAAAAAATAAAGGTTTTTGTAGGTGAAAATTATTAAGATTTTTAATGATAATTATCTTTATAATCAGAAAAATTATATTTTTAAATATTTAAGAAGATTTTGAAGGAGTTAAAATGAAAATTTCAGGTATAGTAATAGCAAGTGGAGAAGGTAAGAGAATTGGTAAAATAAAGCAACTTCTTCCTTGGAAAAATTCAACAATATTAGAGAGTATAATTGATACTTTGAAAGATACAGACCTTGATAAAATATATATTGTTTTAGGACATGAGAAAGAAAAAATTTTAGAAAATATAAAACCTCATTTGACAGAGAAATTTGAGGTAATTTTTAATGAAAATTATAAAAAGGGAATGTTGACCTCAATTCAAGAAGCAGTAAAAAAAATTCCAAATGATTATTCTGGTTTTATTATTTTTTTAGGTGATCAACCTTTTATAAAAAAAGAAAATGTCGAAAAATTTATTGAAAGGATTAAAGTTGGAGATTATCCAATTATTGTTTCTTGTTATAAAGGTGAAAGAGGTCATCCGACTTTTATCACATTAAAGTTCAAAGAAAAAATTCTCTCTTTGGATCCAGAAAAAGAGGCTTTAAGAGATATAATTTATGATGCGAGAAACAAAAATTTAGTTTTTGATTTTGAAACTGATGATGAAGATGTTATAAAAGATATAGATACTTATGAAGATTATATAAGAGAAAAGGAGGCACATAGTGCATAACTCAGAGATATTTAATTTTGGAAAAGAGTTACTTGATAGAGGAGAAATTTTTTCTCTCGTTTCTATAGTTGATGCACCAGGTTCTTCACCAGGAAAGCCTGGTTTTAAAATGATTGTAAAAGAAAATGGAGAAACCATAGGAACAGTTGGAGGAGGGGCTCTTGAATTTATTTTAACTAAAGAGGCATTAAAAGCAATTGAAGAGGGGAAACCAAGAATGTTTTCTAAGGATTTAATAGATATAGGGATGAGTTGTGGTGGAAGTGTTGTCGCTTTTATTGATGTGATTGGTGTTAAAGATAGAATTTATATTTTTGGTGCAGGGCATATTGGATATTCACTTTATAATTTTTTAAAAAGTTTTCCATTTAAAATTTTCATAGTCGACGATAGAGAAGAATTTGCAAAAAGTGAAAAATTTCCTGATGCAAATATAATAAAAGAGGATATGGTTGAATTTTCAAAAAAACTCGATATTAAAGAAAGAGATTTTGTTGTTATAGTATCAAGAGAGCATGCAATTGATTTTAGGGTTGTTAAAGAAATTTTGAAAAAAGAGAGATTTCCTTTTTATCTTGGACTTATTGGAAGTAAAAATAAAGCTAAAGAGTTTAAAGAGAAACTAAAAAGTGAAGGTTTTCCTGATGAAAAGATTGAAAAAATTCATTCACCCATAGGAATTGATATAAATGCAATCACTCCAGATGAAATTGCTATAAGTATTATTGCTGAATTAATCAAAGAGAAAAATTCGCGCTCTTCAAGTTTACAAAAGTAGACACTCTATTTTTGTAAACTTTTCTGTAAACTATAATTTATATATGATCTTATAAAAGGCTTAAATAATCTAATAAATAATATTCTTAATCCAAGTTCTTTTTTCAAATCTTTAATATAATCATCTAAGCCCCTTTTTTGATAATTTAGGAGTTTCTCACTTTCTTCTGTATCCAGCCAGTCAACTGCAAAATAATTTTTTGTAAAAAGTTCTTCTGGTGGCATTCCTATCCCTATTTCATTAAGAATTTTAGAAACCATATCTTTATAGTAATATTGACATTTTTTTCCTCCTCCAATGTTTAATATCTTTCCCCATAAGTCATCTCTTTTTATTGCATTCACAATACTCAAAGCAATATCCTTTGAGTGAACAAACTCAATTCTATTATTCAATGGAACATCAAAAAGTCCATTGATAAAATTTTCTATTTTTAAATCAAAAGTTATTGATGCACCAAGCCTCAAAATTAAATATTTTAAATTTGATTTTTTTATCATCTCTTCACACAAAACTTTATGGTATGAATATATTTCATTTGGATGAACCTCGTCAGTAACTTTAAGTGGTGGCTTAAGATGCTGAGTTATTCCATACACATGAACTGTCGATGTGAAGATTATTTTATTTGGTTTATCTAAACTTTCCATTGTTTCTATCAAATTTTTTGTCCCTTGAACATTTATTTTCTCAGCTATTTTTGGGGCTTTTTCTATATCAATTCCAGTTGATGATATTTTAGGGATTATAAAAGCAAGATGAACGACTAAATCAATATCTTTTAGAGCATTTTTAACATCCTCTTCTTTTGTTATATCACCCCAAAAAAATTCTATATTTTTCATTTTTTTAGCACTCTTTAAATTTTTTTTATTTTTCAAATCAAATACTCTTACATCGAAGCCATTTTTAACCAATTCAGTAGTTACCTGCTGACCAATGTTGCCCAAACCACCAGTTATTAAAACTTTCATAACTCTTCCTCCTTTTTTATATTATTCAAGATAAACTTAATTCCCTTTTTTGAGAAATCTTCATTTTCTTGATCTAAGAATAGAGAGCTTTTTAATATCATACCGATTGCTAATGAGATAATTAATTGTGAAATAAATTCAGAATCAATTTCTTTTTTAATATTTCCTTCTTTTTTACCATTTTCAATCATCTCATAGACATATTTTTTATATTTTTGAAATTGATATGATATTTTTTTCATTATTTCTGTTTCTTTTGATGCCTTTCTTAAAAATTCAAGAAATATTGTAAATTTTCCTTCAGATGTTATAAAAATCTCCTCAAGTATTACTACCATTTCTTCCATTGCCTTAAGGGTATTTTTTGATCTTTTCTCTATTTCATTCATTCTTTTATCGAGTTCTGAAAGATATTTATCGAGAATTTCTAAAAACAAAAATTCTTTAGTTGGAAAGTGGTAAAAGAATGCACCTTTACTTATTTCTGCTTTATTACAAATATCCTGAACAGTTGTTGAGTCATAACCATTTTCAGTAAAAAGAGTTTCACTAACTTCAATAATTTTTCTTTTTGTTTCTTCACCTTTTATCTTTTTTTCATTCATAATCTTTCCTTATATAAAAATAAAAGTAACTAACCTTGT
>ERZ795052.4038-NODE-4038-length-15518-cov-4.448296_pt1 | contig 15518 bp, 11 predicted proteins | sample MGYA00375136_ERZ795052 | MGnify/ENA primary metagenome ERZ795052 (study PRJEB30181, sample SAMN05720156) | activated sludge metagenome | isolation source: Anaerobic digester | place: Japan | collected 2015-05-26 ... | reverse complement strand
CTTGCTTTGTTGTGATTTGCTTTCAAATTTTATCTTTGTCTTAGTTCTTTCAATTTATCCGTATTATTCATCAACAACAAATTGGTTGTGATTTGCTTTCAAATTTTATCTTTGTCTTAGTTCTTTCAATATCTCTAACGTAAAAAGCAGATTGTTAGAATAATAGCACAAAATCAGGATAAAAAAAATCAAACTAAAGAACTTAAAATCCCGCTATCAGGGCGGGATTTTTTATGGCTATTGATTGCTCAACAGTTAACTTTCTCAGAACAATTCTAGTTGTTGTGAGGTTGGTGGTTTGTCTTGTGCTTTTTTACCATAAAATATTTCCATCTGCCCAAACTGCTTATCGGTAATTTGTAAAATGCCCACCTTTCCCTCTGAGGGTAATGATTTCTTTACTCTCTTTTTATGCACTTCGGCATTTTCGCTGCTGCTGCTGTGTCGCAAATACATGCTGAACTGAAACATCTGAAACCCATCCTGCAATAAATCTTTTCGGAATTGGGCAGCCAGTTTGCGTTGTTTTTTAGTTTCAGTAGGCAGGTCGTACATTACAAGTGTCCACATAACACGATAGGCATTGAGACGTTCAAAATTCATGACAACTCCGGGTAGGTTAATTTTCTTTGTTCACCGGCAAAGCATTTTACCAAGGATGCAGCGGTGCGCTGTGTGGCAATCATTAAAGGGCTGTTTTCACCATCTATTTTTACATCAATCACCGGTATAGTCAATAAATCTGCCTTAATAACTTTAGAAAGATCGTCAGTGATGCCATGTTTAAGGATAATATTGATGACCAACTGATCTACCATTGGTCTGTAGGGTTCCATCAAGTCATCAGCAAGGCAGTAGGCATTGTAGCGGTTATGGTGGTGTATGCCTTTGGTAGGCAAAAGTCCGGCAGCCACAATGCTTCTTGCCATCGTTGCTCTTAGAATTGCATAGCCATAATTCAGGTAATTGTTGGGTGGTAAACCATCACGTTGTCGCCTGAACAAATTACCGGGTGCAGATTCAATTGAAGCGGGAATTTTAGTAAAAATATTGGACCAGTAAAAAGCTGCCGCAACGCCTTCAGCATTTTCGCTATCGCCACTTTTCACATTGTTGTAAACAGGGTAGAGGCGGCCTGCATCAATTTGCTGTTGCGATAACAAGGCGGCTTGGTTTTTTATTTTTTGTATGATGGTTTGTTGCCATAGCTGTTTGCGCAATGGCTCACTGGCAGCAAGCTGGCTTTGGTACCTTTCATGTTGCAGGGTGTTGCCTTGCAAGGGTAGTAGCAGTCCTGCAGGATGCCGGGTATTGTTGCACGTAATTACAGCAACATTGTTTTGCATTAATGCGTCTAACAATCCGTGCGAAATGGTTATTTGCTGATGGTCGAGCACTACCACACCAATATCTTCAACAGGAATGGTGGCTTGCGCCTGTTGTTTAAATAGAGGGTCAAGTTGACTGTTTTTCTCAACTTCAGGCAATCGCACTATCAGTTGTTTGTCTTTAAGACTCAGATAAGCAGGATTGCCAAAATAGAGGGTGCGCTTGAGCATTTAATTTCTAATGAAAATTAATTCTTGTTTTTTAATCTTTTGATTTTTTGTAATTGTTCTAAGTCTAATTTATCTTTTGTGCGGCCGGTGTTAAATTTCATGGTAATTAAATGATAATAATTGACCACCGGAATCTGCAAACTTTTTACTTGTAAGAAAACTTTTTCTTTCCAGGCATCTTCAAAATCAACTAAGTTTACCTTGGTTAAAAAATCAATTTGCAGAGGTGGCTCGCCTAAGGAAATTACCTGAGGTTTGTTAAAATCAAGACTCTTAACTGATGCAATGGCTTCTTCGTTTTTACAAAGACTTGCAAACACTCTTAAGAATTGCTCTTTGTTTATAGCACTTGGATTTAGCCAAAAATCTATATCACCGGTATAACGACCATAACCATGGTAGTTAACCGCATATCCACCTATTAAAATAAATTCAACTTGATGTTGGAATAAGCTTTCTATGACCTTAATAAATAGTGGTTCAAGAATTTTCATCAGAAGGGTTGATTTTGAACTTACTCAGTATGCTTATTTTTTCCTCTTCCGAAAGATTACTGTTTTGTGTTGTTTCACGCAATTGTTGTAAATAAGCCATTCTTTCCTCAGGATTCATCTTAGAAGTATGTAAAAGCATTTGCTCATCAGCTTGTTGCAAAGTGCTTATGGATGCTTTACTAAAGTATGGAGTAGCAGGTTCGTTAACTACATTTGCTCTATTGGTTTTTAGTTTTATGCTGTTATTGTAAGGTTTAATATTTCCTAATCGGTCAATGTTGAGTTTGATGCAAACATTTTTTATTGTAACATCCCCTTCCATTGTGCTTGTTGATTTGTTGTGCCAGTCAATTTCTCCTTTTACTTTTTCCTTAATATTGGTTGGGATGATTGGGTCTGATATATCTGCCTTTACACATAATAAATCTTTTCCAGAAAAGCTAACGATCTTATAAATTCGTTTCAAGAGAGTTTTAATATTTTTCCAATCAATCAATTCTGAGCATTCTCTTTCTTCTTTAGTAGGAACATAAACCAAATCACCCGGAGAAAGAATAATTTTATCAAAGCCTTCTTTGTCTTCTCCGATTTTATAGCCTTTTACAATATTTTCAATGGCTTTGTGAGTTGCAATAGATTCAAACCCGCACCGCTCTTTTGTTTTCTGATTCTCATACATAACAAAGTAAGCCATAGCACCTTTGTCGGTTTCATAAAACCCGCCATTAAACATATCATCTAAATCCACTGTTCCGTCTAATCGAGTAACTGATTTAATTTCTTTTCCAATCTTTGAATTTTCAACAGCCTTTTTGTTTAATTTCTCTAATCCTTCTGCATTAAATGCTTCTTTGGGGTCGTTACCGTACTCTTTAATATGTTGTAAAAAGAGATTATTGAAGGCACTATTACGTTTTTCATTTTCAGAAAAATAAGGGAAATCATTTTTCATTTTCTCAATTGTCAACTTCTCTACATAGTCCTTCTTTGTTAAAGCCATACGCTTTGTCTTGTATGCTACAAAGGAGGCTACGGATATCGTTTCATATTCTGTTCCATTTAAAATATAGATAGTCTTGTTTTGTGGCTTTCCTTTTTTATTAATCTTTCCGGTTTCAACTTTCTTACTATTCTTTAGGAGATAGGACTCGATTTCTTTAATAAGAACATCCTTTTCATCAATCCCTGCATTACATTGTTGAATTATTGATTTAATAATTTGTCGAGCTAATTTATCGTATATGTAGGATGCGGTTTTCCTTTTTGCTAAATCATTAAAAGAAATCTGTCGCTCAATTTCAATAGCAAATGCTTCTTTTACTGATACATCTTTGATTTGTTTTATCCAAATTACCCCCAATGGCTCTTTAAACATTGATCTTCTAACCGCCATCCATTTATTATTAGGCTGTTGTTCTTTATAATCTCTTTTGGCTTTCCCATTTTCGACCTTCAGGTACGCTGTACGGTTCTTGGGTGTGGAAGTGATTTTGTTATTTGTTTTAAACGTTACAATTGTTTCTTCCAATTTATCTTTAGTATCTTTTGTGAAGCTTTCCCAAGGAGTTTTAAAATCCCTGATTTTTCCTTTTACAAGAGTACGTTTAAAGTTCTTGATTTCTTCATCTGTATCAGCAGCACTTAGGGTATTTAAATAACGAATATGTTCTCTTGTAGTAGCAGCAATAACTAAAGCGTCTAAAGCATGATGGCGATGGTCTATCCGTTTTATATCCAATTGTTCATTTTCTTTTACATTGAAATGGATTATTGGATTGCCGTGTTCGTCTTTGTCGTGGATAACATATTGATTTCCTGTTTCTTCTTCTAATCTGTCAAAACGTGGCTTCATCAATTCCTTCCATACTTTATTCAATCCCCAATTATTTTTAAGTTCGGAAGTAATTGAACCACCCGTGAAAATGATTCCGTTTTCATTTTTTGCCACAGGTGCAAGAAGTTCTGCCAATTTTCTGCCTATATGCCTTGTATCATTTAATTGCCTTTCAACAAAACCTTCTGGAACCTCGTGAGATAATAAATTCTTACGTTTTGCTTTCTGAAATTTGAAAGCTTCATTACAATGTGCTTCATATTGTTGATAAGTAAATAATGTATATTCTTTATCGCCATATTTGCACTTTCCTTTACACTCATCAATGAAATTTGCAGCAAGTTTCTTCCCTTTAGCCTTGTTAACTCCCCATTCTGAAATTACTAAGTTATTGAAGCTGTCATTTTTCATCAAAGCACGTGGAATAATATGCTCTATCTCGTATTGCGCATTATCAAACAATTTACTCAAGGGAATAATTTTTCCTGTATAAGGAGAACGGCAATTTTGACTAAGCCAAAGAGCATATTTTTTAATTTCCTGTTCTGTTGGAATTTTTTCATCTTTTACTTTCTTAGCCCAATCTATTTCGCTTTGTTTTGAAAGGTTTCGCCATATTCTAAATTTTTCAACATCAATAGGACTTTCAGGATTTGGTTTTACTTCAAAAGTTGTGTTTTCAATTTGTGTTTTCCATTCAAAATTTTCATTCTCAAACGTAAATGGATTTGCTTCATCTTTGTCAATATGTTGCTCAAAACCGTCATTTATCAATTCATAAAGTAACTTTTTAATACGTTGTTTCTCTTTAAAATTACCCTCCTGTGTATCTGATATTTTTTTACGTTCATCGCTATTGTTTTTTAAGTTTCTACCTAACTCAATATGGATTTCATTTATTTCTCCATACTTATTCCAAACATCACGAACCAAAAACATTGTTTCCCTTACAACTTGCTCCACAACAGGATTTCGTAAGCTGTTATTCGGAATTGCTTTTTGAATATATTTCCCAAAATCTTCAACAGAGTTAATCGGTGTTTTATCTTTTTCGGAATGCTTGTCGTAGATTAGATAGCCTGCCTGATAGGTGTTTAAGCTTTTTGTCAAATCTTCATTCCCGATAAAACTTTTTAAAACTTGTTTTTGTACATCATCATCGGCAATTTCGTTTAGTCGCCTTATGTTATGGTTTATATTTTCTAACCGTTCTTTAATTTGTGTTGCTAGTTGCTTGGTAGTGTCTGAAACTTCCTGCTCATTCCAATAGCTGCCACAACGCATTACAGGCAACAGTTTTTTAATAGCACAAGCAGAATATGAGCCGTATTCTTTTTTGAGTTCAGACAATTTTGTAAATAATTCAATTACCTTGGACTTATTAGGATTATCGGGTAGAAGTTTATTTAAGGCCGTTGTTATTCCCTTTTTAGATTTCTCTTCGTCCGATGAAGTAATGGAATAGTCAATATGCCACAGTTTTATCAATTTATCTTTGTCCGTTAGCATTTCGTGTCCATCAAACTCTGCTTTTTTGAAAAGTGAGCGATAACGCGCTAATGTTTCATTTCCTTTCAAATCATCACGTCTTGCATATAGGTTTATTCTGTGAGAATGAATTTTTTCTTTTTTATCAATATCAAGTTTGATATTGGTTTCAGGGCGATTCTCTATCAGCGTGTTTAAAATATCTTTCTCAGTGATAGATACTTTGGAATTAAATAATTCAAATAACTTTTCTTTTACCATGTCATTTATAACAGCATTCGTTACATCAACATCTAATATGGTTTTTCCCTCAATTTTTACTTCTCGTTCAAACACTCGGATATTATGAATGTCCTGCCAAATACGAAATTCCTGAAATAAAGGTGATGAGCGTGGAATACATTTTAAGCCGTAAGTTTCACCATCAATACCTTTTCTTTTCTCATAGCGACATTCACTGATTGAGTTTTTCTGCGATTTCAACTCACGTTGATAGTAGATTATATCCTTGCTGATAATATGTAGCAAATCATGAATTTTAAATTCTGCTAATTTGGGCATATTGTATTTTGTCTGTGTTGGATAAAGTAGTTCAGCAAGTTTGATTAAAGTGCTTTGGTCTGAATTTATCTTTTGAAGTTCGGGATTTAGTTCACATTGTTTCTCCCAAATATCTTTCAATTCTTTTTCATAACGCCACCTGTAAACAGGGTATTGACGAGCTTTAAAGTTTCGTCCTACTTTGTATGCTTCTTTTATTTGCTCATAAAAGTATTCGCCCGGATGTTGGTTGTTCTCTTGGATTTTTTCACTCAAAGCGGTTGTACATAATGCCCAATCACTTTCTTTCGGTAATTGCGGTTTGTTTTGTGTAAACTTACCATTTTTATCTATTTTTTGAGTGACTAAAAAGGTAAACTCCTTTTTCTCAATTTTTTCACCCTTGTCATTTACTTCTCTTGCCCAATCAGGCTCTTTCTTGCGTATTTCCTCCCATTTGTGTAATCGTTGGTCTTCTGCTTCTATTAAATAGGTGTTGGTTACGTTCCCCTTTTTATCTTTCTTTACTTCTATAAATGTTACGGATTTAATTTTTGTGATGGACACAAACTGTGTTTCAATACCGTCTTCACCAAAATCATTTTTATTTTTCCGTTCTATAAATTCATCGTAAGGCAAAACATTAGTTGTTTTCAAATCTTTCCTACTACTTTTAAAACCTCTGCGTTGATTGAGCATATAGATGATGCGAACCAATTCAGGGATTGTAATCTTAGATGTAAGTGCTTTTTTGCGCAGATAGTAGATGATCCAGTCTTCGGGAACAATACTTTTGCCTTTTTTACTTTTATTTCCTGCGATACCAAGCTCCTCTTCAAACTCATCAATTGTTTCTTTTGAAAAGGGCAAATAATCACTTATTTTAAGCGAATAACCATTGTCATTAATTTCTGTTTTAAATTTCTTTGAATCATCGAGCGGAAAATTCGTATCAAGCCAACCTAATGTTTTAAATACTTTTATCAATCTTGATCTGCGGAGTTTGTAACGATGTTTAAGTCTTCTTGCTCCACGTTTTCCTCTGCGAAACGCAGCTTTCGTTTCGGCTTGTGTGCCACTCTCAAATTTTTGAAGATAATCTCCATCCAACGGAATAATACGACTTCCAAGCCATTCAATACTGCCGTCATTTCCATAATCATCAAACTTATCAGGTAGGTTAACCAATGCTGCACCAATTGAGTTTGTGCCAATGTCTAGTCCTAAAACTTTTTTCTTTTTCATATCATTCTTTTTTTACTTTTGTAGCGAAGCAAATCACAATAAGGATTTTATTCCGTAGTGAGGCTTGCCTCAACAAGTTTTTGCCCTTGTACTTAACAGGGGCTTTTTAATTTTATAATTAATGGAATTTGTCGATAGTAGTTTGTCTTTTAATCTTACATAATAAAATTTCGTTTCTAAAGTACAGATTAATATCTTAACTAGCAAAGTTGAATTTATATTTTTGTCTATAAATTAGGCACAAGGGTTACCTAACACATTGATTTGTTTTGCAATGAGATTTTGGATTTTTGTATTTTGCTTTTTTTTATCTTCAATAACAATGGCTCAAGATTCTTCATTCACAATATATGGTCATCGCGGCTGCCGTGGCCTGATGCCGGAAAATACCATTCCTGCATTTTTAAAAGCAATTGAATTAAATGTGCTTCACCTAGAATTGGATGTTGTTGTTACAGCAGATTCACAAGTAGTAGTTTCGCACGAGCCCTGGATAAACAACAAAACCTGTCTGATGCCTGACAGCACTCCGCTGCCAAATTTTAAAAGAGCAGCTTACAGTATTTATAAAATGCCTTATGAACAGGTGAAAAGCTATGACTGTGGCAGCAAGTTTTATGCAAAGTTTCCCGGACAACATAAATTGGTTGTAGGTAAGCCATTGCTTTCAGAGGTGATTAGTACGGTGGATACATTTTGTTGTAATACAAAAGGCGTGTTGCCTTATTATTCCATTGAGTTAAAAAGCAAGAAGAATTGGATAGGCACATTTCAGCCGGAGACAAAACAGTTTGTTGATTTGGTGATGAAGATTGTGCAGCAATATAGCGAGAAAGAAAGATACGTATTGCAGTCATTCGATCCTGAAGTGTTACGTATCTTACATCAGGATTACCCTGAATATACGTTGGCAGCTTTGAATGAAACCAACAGGGATGTAGATGCTTTTTTTAATGAACTTGGTTTTGTGACAACAATTTACAGTCCTTGGTATGTGCTTGCAACAGCAAAGACTTTAGAATATTGTAAACAGCACAATATTAAAATTATTCCATGGACGGTGAATAACGACAAAGTATTTTTAAAGCTGAAATATAGCGGTGTCAATGGCATTATTACAGATTATCCGGATCGCTATCGTTAAGTTATTCATACTTGTTTTGAATCGGTTAGATAGCTTTGTTGTGAATCATGAGCTTTAAAATAAGAGTTAAAATAATATTTTGAAATGATTTATTACTGAATAATTATTGAATTTTTCAGCATCAATAAGCAAGAATTGTTAAAAAATTAATTACTATTTGATGGACAGTGTACTTATTTTTGAAGCTTAAATTTAACAATCAAATTACGATGCTTAAATCAATTTCATTAGTTGCCGCTTTGGCGGTATTTGCTTCCGGTGCATTGGCACTAAACCCTTCAAAGGAATATAAAGTGCTTCCGGATAAGTACGGCATGACTTATAAAGAAGAAAAAATTAAAACTCCCGATGGTGCTATTCTCAATGCATGGCTTTTTGAGTTGCCTAAAAAATCTACCAACTGGATAATTATGAGTGGCAGTGGTGATGGCAATATGGCTGATAATATTGAAATAGCCAATTCATTTTTAAGTGCAGGATATAATGTTGCCATGTATGACTATCGCGGTTATGGTAGCAGCAGTGATTTTAAAATAGATCCGGATTTATTTATCTATCCGCAGTTTATTGTTGACCTTAATGCTGTTTGTGATTATTTGCGTAAGTCGCGTGCCATTACAAAATTTAATTTGTATGGTAAGGCTATTGGCGCAGGCCTTTCAATTGGTGTTGGTGCAAACAGAACAGAAACACAGAAGGTGATTGCCGATGGCCCTTGGATTGGTCTTGAAGTAATGAAGAAAAAAATAAAAGATAAGACAGGCAAAGAGGTGGTTATGCCTTTTGGATTTGATAAGAATCACGAGCCTATGTATGCAATGGAAAAGCCTAAAGGAATAAAAGCCCTTATGGTTATTGTTTCATCACAGGATAATCTGATTAACCCAACAGATGTAAAACAAATTAAAGGCATCAGCGAAACTTATGTTGTAAAAAACTCGCCATCCAATGCAGAGAATTTTACAACCGATAAAAATGCTTATTTTGAGAAAATCTCTAAATTTTTAGGAAACTGATTGTTTGTTCGACAGCACAAAGACCGGCAGTTTAAAAAGTTGCCGGTTTTTTTATTGTCTTTGATTTTGTCCGGCAAGCGACTCCATTACCGAAGTAACGATGCTTAATATCAAAGAGAACAGCAAGGCAATGCCAAAACTGCTTACTTCAAATCCATCAATCAATCGGTCTGTGATGATAATTATGATGGCATTGATGACCAATAAAAATAAACCTAATGTGATGAGTGTTATTGGCAGTGTGAAAAGTACAAGTATTGGTTTTATCAATGCATTTAAAAATGCTAAAACACAGGCTACCATAAGTGCAATGCCAAAACTCTGAACATGCACACCGGGCAGAATGTATGACACCATCATTACTGCCAGCGTAGAGATTATGAGTTTAATTAAAAAGTTCATAAATTGATTTTATTAATTTAAATTTTACTAGCTGATTTTAGTTTGGGTGCAAGCCATGATTTTTCAATCGGTATAAGCCAGTTGTTTTTCATTTCTCTTTTTGTTTCAATGATGTTACTGAATATCATCAATGGCTCATTGCTGTTTCTGTTTTCTGCAATTTCCAATATTTGTTTAACAGTGTGAAGTGTTATCGTATGATGAGTCATTTCAGCAATGCGAAGACGATTTAAAAAGTCAGTATTGATTTTTTGACCACATGCACGAACTACATGAAAAACCTTATCGAGAGAACATCCGCTGGCAACTGCCATATTTTCATCAACACCAATGATCAGAAAATGATTATGTAAAAAAGTGAATGAGGCTCTTAAAGTTTGTTGATGTGCTGTCCAGTCACTAATAAAATAATTCAGAATTGGATTGATAGCTTCAATATCCTCTTCTGATAATAATCTGTCCGACTGAAAAATCCAGATACGAGAGTCGTCCGGTAATTGGTCAAAAGGTACGTACATAATTTAAGTAATTCGAGTTACATTCAGAATACCGCTAAGTGCGGAAAGTTTTTTCATCAGTTTGGTCAGATGTTCTGTGTCGTGAACAAAAAGCATGATGGTTCCTTCAAACAAACCTTCATTACTTTCGATAGAGATAGATCGCATGTTCACTTTTAATTCGCTTGAGATAACCTTGGTAATATTGTTTACAACCCCAACATCATCCATTCCTGTTATTTTAATACCGGCCAAGACAGAAAGCTGCTCCTGACCTGTCCATTTAGCTTTTACAATTCTGTAAGCAAAGTTGCTCATCAGCTGCATGGCATTGGGGCAGTTGACACGATGTATTTTTATTCCGTCATTGATGGTGATGAAACCAAAAACGTCATCACCGGGAATAGGGTTGCAGCATGGCGAAAGTTTATAATCAATTTTATTCAGGTTTTCACCAATGACAAGCATATCGGTTGAGCCGCGTGCTTGTTTTACCAACTCCTCTAAAGTAGGCTCTGCTGTCCGCTGACTGCGCACACGCTGGTCTTTATAGTTTACGGCTTCACGCAACTGCTTCAAATCAATTGCATCCATTGCTATGCGATAATATAACTCTAAAACATTCGGAAGTTTGTAATAAAGCAGAATGTCGTTCATGTTGATTTCTGCTACAGGAATTTTAAGGTGTTTTATTTTTCGGTCAAAAATTTCTTTTCCTTGTTCACCAAGAATTCTTTTTTCATCCTTTAATGCTGATTTAATTCTGCCTTTAGCTTTTGCAGTAATCACAAAACTCAGCCAGTCTTCTTTTGGACGTTGTTTGTCGGAGGTTAAAATTTCTACCTGATCACCACTATTCAGTGTATGCGAAATGGGAGCTAACTTGTGGTTTACTTTAGCTCCTATACATCTGCTGCCAATATCTGTGTGGATCTCATAAGCAAAATCTAATGCAGTGCTTTTGACAGGCAATGTCTTTAAATCTCCTTTAGGAGTAAAAACAAAAATTTCATCTGCAAAGAGATTGAGTTTGAAGTCATCTACAAAATCGAGTGCATTGCTATCTGGGTTTTCAAGCATTTCCCTTATGCGGGTAAGCCATTCATCCAAAGCAGACTCTTGCGAAGATTCTTTATATTTCCAATGTGCAGCAAAACCTTTTTCAGCAGTTTCATTCATTCTTTGTGAACGAATCTGTACTTCAACCCATTTACCCTGATCACTCATCACTGTGGTGTGTAGTGCCTCGTAGCCATTCGATTTTGGTGTTGAAATCCAATCACGTAGTCTGTCAGGGTTTGGACGGTAACTATCCGTAACAATAGAATATACTTTCCAGCAATCGGCTTTTTCCTGACTTTGAGGTGAATCAATAATTATTCTTATTGCAAATAGATCATATATTTCTTCAAAAGTTACACCTTGTTTTTTCATTTTCTCCCATATGGAGTGAATGGATTTTGGCCTTCCTTTAATCTCAAATTTAAATCCTTGCTTATTCAACTCATCTTTTATCGGATGAATAAATTCAGAGATAAATTTATCACGTTCTTTTTTAGTGTCTCTTAGTTTTTCAGCAATGGTTATATATATATCAGGTTCTGTATATTTCAAAGCCAGATCATCAAGTTCTGTTTTTACATTATAAAGCCCAAGACGATGTGCCAAAGGTGCGTAGAGGTAAGCAGTTTCAGAAGCTATCTTCAGTTGCTTGTCACGTGCCATACTTCCAAGCGTGCGCATGTTATGAAGCCGGTCGGCAAGTTTGATGAGAATTACTCTTACATCAACGCTCAATGTAAGAAGCATCTTTCTGAAATTCTCGGCCTGTAATGAACTTGAATGATCAAAAACACCTGCAATTTTTGTCAGTCCATCAATAATTTGTTCTGCAACAGGGCCAAACAAATCTCTGATGTCGTCTAATGTAAGATAGGTATCTTCAACAGTGTCATGCAACAATGCGCAAACTACAGGGATGGCAGAACGAAGACCGATTTCTTCTGCAACAATCTGTGCAACGGCAATTGGATGATAGATATATGGTTCACCGGATTTTCTTCGCATTTCTTTATGCGCTTCCAATGCAGTATCAAATGCAAGCCTGATTATTTTTTTATCTTTTTTATCGAGATCGGATTTGCATGCCCTCAATAAATGCCGATAGCGTTTACTGATTTCTTTTTTCTCGGCTTCAAGGTCAATAACTACTTTGCTGTCTTTGCCTGAAGCAGAAACAGCAGGGAGATTATTTTTATTTGAATTATTTTCGGAACCCATCAGTATAAAAGTACAGATTTTTATGTTACCTGCAATTTTTTTTGTCAGTAGAATTAATCAAACAGGTCAAACATATATTTAGTTTTCTCTTTCGCGTAAACGTAATGCCGTTACAACTTGTTTGGTATCTCTTGAGAAATCACCCTTAAGCATCCAGTCATAATAGCTCGGATCTGTTTTAAAAACATCTGTTACCAAGCGGCCTTTATACTTTCCAAAATTGAATACTTCGCGCTTTTTATCATCATAAACTATACGTCCGGCCAAATCAACATTTTTACTGTTGTTGCAAAATGAGTGAAGGAATGCAGCATCAGGTTGTAGCTGATCGCTATAACGCTCCAGTTGTGCTTCCAGAACTTCATAGGTTGCTCTCACATCGGCTTCTGCAGAATGTGCATCAATTAACTCCTGATTGCAGTAGAATTTATATGCAGCACTCAAGGTGCGCTGTTCCATTTTGTGAAAGATGTGCTGCACATCAATTAACTTGCGTCCACGTATGTCAAATTCAATACCGGCTCTTAAAAATTCATCAACTAATAAGGGTACATCAAACCGGTTTGAATTGTATCCGGCCAGGTCAACATTGTTGAGATAATGATTTACATCGTTTGCTATTTCTTTGAAAGTAGGGCAGTCTGCAACATCTTTATCATAAATGCCATGAATTTTTGAGACTACTTCAGGAATGTGCATTTCAGGATTGATACGCCAGGTTTTGTTGGTTTTAGTTCCATCGGGGAGAATTTTTAAAATACCCAATTCAACAATTCTGTCCATGCCGATAACTACTCCTGTAGTTTCAAGATCAAAAAAGGCAAGTGGTCTGTGTAGTTTCAGATTCATTTTATTTTCCTTCTTTAACGGGAGGTGTTAGTTTAAAAGTCTTTACCAATTGCATTTTAGGTTCGTTACCTGTGATGATAAAATCTTCATCAGCACGACCGGATTTTACACCTTTAACTTTAACCTTATAATTACCCGGGCTGAGATAAATATAGAGTTTACCGTTTGAGCCGTTTATTGTTTTCACTCCTGATGATTCACCGGTATCGTTTCTGATGATCATACAATTTGCATCACGCGCAAAAGTGCCATCAGCTTTTAAAAAAGTAAAATCACAAACAACTTTTTCTTGTTTAATGATAGGGTTGGTGCAAACAAACTTTATAATATCTAACTCTCCTGAACCATGTTCTGTAGTCTGACTTACAAACCCTGTTTTACAATCGGATGTTAAAGAAAAATATTTATCATCGTCTGTAGTATTTAATGGATAGCCTACATTTTTAGCAGTACTCCAATCCATAGATTCATGAGGTTTGGTACTGAAAAAAATATCAAATCCACCAATGCTGTTGTGACCTTCAGATGCAAAAAACAAAGTCTGATTATCAAAAAACAACCAAGGGTTTATTTCATCGTATTTTGTATTTACTGCATCACCAAGATTCACCGGATCTGACCATTCGTTTTTACTGTTTAAAGTTGTCATCCAAATGTCTTTTCCGCCTTTGCCACCTTTAAGGTCTGCAGAAAAATAAATCGTATTTCCATCATCTGTCATGCAGGCACCATCAACTTTTGAAGCCGGAAATTTATTTATTGCAACTGCTTTCCCGAATGATTTTCCATTGATTTCTGACGTATATAATGGAGAAGAAATACTGCCCCCTTCTTTAGAAATCAATAATTTATCACCATTTGCATTTAATTGCAAAGGTTCTTCATAATACATAGTATTGATACCTGTACCAAGTGTTTTAGCTTTACTATAACCCGTATCCTTTTTTGTAAAATAACCATCTGAAATTATTTCACCATATCCATCAACTATTGCTCCGATATTACCTTTTCTATTGGAACTGAAGTAAACATTGTTGCCAAACATATCACAAACAGGTCTGTAATCATTGTTTGGTGAATTAACTAATTTACCCAAATTAGTAAAGCTTACTTGTATTGGGGTTTTCTTCATATCACGAAAGTGATAACACCATTCCACATTATTTTCAAGATTCAATTTTGGATTAACTTTTCCGCCATGCGCTATTTTAAATTTCTCATAGGCATCTACTGCATCATCAATTTCTTCAAGAATAAGAAGAGCACGACCGGTATAATAATAAACATCTTTGGGAACATCTTTTCCTGCAGCAGCCTTAATCAGAAAACCGGCTGCTAATTTTTTGTTTACATTGGTGTTTAAATAACATTGGCCAAGCCTGTAATTAAACTCAGTATTGCTAGGGTCGTTTTCCTGAAGTTGTTTGTAGATGGGCAATGCTGACTTATAGTTATCACTTTTAAAATATTCTGCACCTGCTTTTTTCATTTCAGAAACCTGATCTTTCCCTAAAACAACTTTTTTTACCGGCTTTTTAGATTGCTGTGCAAATGCAACATTCAGCCAAAGTAATGGGATAATGACAAATAAAAATCTCATAATAATTTATAATAAGTTTCTGTTAACATCAAACTGCTCAAGATAGTCGGCTACTTTTCGAAGAAAACTACCACCAAGGCTTCCATCAACGATACGATGGTCGTAAGACAATGAGAGAAACATCATGTGACGAATACCGATAGTGTCACCAAATTCTGTTTCAATTACAGCAGGTTTTTTACGAATGGCTCCTGCTGCCATAATGGCCACTTGTGGTTGATTGATAATGGGTGTACCCATAACATTTCCAAACGTACCTACATTGGTCAAAGTAAAAGTTCCACCTGCAATTTCATCAGGTGAAAGTTTATTTTTGCGCGCTCTGCCACTCAAATCATTTACTGATTTTGTAAGACCAACAAGGTTCATTCTGTCAGCATTTTTTATCACAGGCACAATAAGGTTGCCACTGGGTAATGCAGTTGCCATACCAATATTAATGTTTTTCTTGAGAAGTATTTTAGTGCCGTCAAGTGAACAGTTAATCATTGGATAATCTTTTATTGCACGTACAATTGCTTCTATAAACAATGGAGTGAAAGTGATTTTTTCTTTCTCTCTTTTCTCAAA
>ERZ795052.4023-NODE-4023-length-15566-cov-3.761137_pt1 | contig 15566 bp, 8 predicted proteins | sample MGYA00375136_ERZ795052 | MGnify/ENA primary metagenome ERZ795052 (study PRJEB30181, sample SAMN05720156) | activated sludge metagenome | isolation source: Anaerobic digester | place: Japan | collected 2015-05-26 ... | reverse complement strand
CCACACACGTTCGTCGAACCGTACGTCTTACCCACAAACACCTTTCCAGGTCTACTCTCCCCTTCAGCTCTCGCATTGCCAAATCCGAACCTCCTTTGAGAACCCCAAAAACGGGGAGTTTCTTCCGCACGCTCCCGGCGTACGTACGGCCCAGCCTTGTGAACGCCCCGAAAAAACACCGGAAAACGTCACCAGGACGAGAACCCGGGGCCAAAATCGATCGTTCATTTTAACGGACAGGCCGCACCCAGCCAAGAGAAAAGCGCCGAGACGGCGAATTTGTCTCTTTCCGGTGCGAGCCGCTTCGACTCCTACGACAAGATTCGGTCGTCCGGCGGGCCCGGCGGAGCATGCCTTCCCGGCGGCAAGATTTCCAAATCCCGGCAACTAAGGCTCACGCAGTGGAAGACCGGCTTGGAGATTTGCTTGGCACAAATGCGTGATAGGCGCGCTTCCCTTCTGCGAGTACCTCTTTCGGAGGCACTGAATCCGAAAAGTCCCGCACCTGACTTTCAGGAAGCCCAAATCGCATCAACGATACCGCGTGATCGATGTTGTCCCGAGAAACTGTGGGGCCTTCCCCAAAGCGGGCCAAGCTGAGACGTTTTCATTCAGGTCTCCTTTTGACGGCGGGAGTGCTAATCTTGGACCGGGGCATTAAGCGCTTGTCAGGGTCTCTTCGATTGCTTAGCATGGCTTGGTGGCTTCCTACGGGCCTTCATTACCGACCAGGCGAGTCGCCGGCTGTTTGCCGCGGGTCTCGGCCAAGATTTCGGGAAGACCGGACTGCCGGCGGTGCCAAGCCCGACGGAGACTATCGCTGTCCGCGGAAAAGCTTGGAGGAACGGCATGAAGCAATATCTCACTCTCGCCCTGTGTCTACTCTGGGCCGCCTCGGGCGGCCGGCTGAACAGCCCGCTACTGGGAGCAAGCAAGCCGAACGTCATCTTGATCTTAAGTGACGATCATCGATATGACTTCATGGGTTTCCTACAACGCGTGCCAGGGTTGGAGACGCCGGCGATGGACCGGATGGCGCGCGAAGGCCTTCATTTTCGAAACGCCTTCGTGGCCACCTCGCTCTGTTCCCCAAGTCGAGCGTCGATCCTGACGGGGCGCTACGCCCACGACCACGGCGTCGTCGACAACCAGCGACCTATCCCCGAGGGCACTACTTTCTTTCCCTCTCTTTTGCAGCGCGCCGGGTATCAAACCGGTTTTGTCGGCAAGTGGCACATGGGCGACGTGGGAGACGAACCGCAGCCTGGATTCGATCATTGGATCAGTTACGAAGGGCAGGGTACGTACTACGATCCTTACCTAAACGTCAACGGAACGCACGTAAGGCGCGAGGGATACACAGCCGACATTGTCACCGATTACGCCGTCGAATGGATCGACCGAGTTTCCCAGGGTCCTTTTTTCTTATTTCTCTCCCACAAATCGGTCCATGCCATGTTCGAGCCGGCCAAGCGGCATTTAGGGCGTTATGAGAATCTGCAAATCCCCTATCCTTCAACCATGGCCGGCAGACCCGAGAACTACGCGGGGAAGCCCCGCTGGGTGCGGGAGCAGCGCAACAGCTGGCACGGCGTAGACTACATGTATCACGGGGAGATGGACTTCGACACCTTTTACCGTCGTTATCTGGAAACGCTACTCGGCCTTGACGAAAGCATAGCCCGGTTGCTGGATCATCTGGTCGAGAGAGGCCTCGACCGGGATACGGTCGTCATCTACATGAGCGATAACGGGTTTTGCTTGGGAGAACATGGTCTGATTGACAAACGCCACATGTACGAAGAATCGGTGCGCGTTCCGATGCTGGTGTGGGCTCCCGGTCTGTTCCCTTCCCCCCGGGAAGTACAGGAGATGGTCCAAAACATCGACGTGGCCCCCACCATTCTGGAACTGGCGGGCCTGCCGGTCCCGAAAGACATGGACGGTCGGTCCTTTCTGCCTCTTCTTCGTGGCGAGCCTACCGAGTGGCGTGACGCGATTTTCTACGAGTATTATTGGGAGTGGAACTTTCCCCAGACTCCGACCGTCTTCGGTATTCGTACGGATCAGTTCAAGTACATTTTCTACCACGGCATCTGGGATATTGACGAGTTGTATGACGTGGTGAATGATCCGGAAGAGAAGAAGAATTTGGCGCTGGAACCCGAGCATCAGAATTTGCTGCAGAAGCTTCGCCATCGCCTCTTCGATTGGCTGGAAGAGGAAGAGGCGATGAGTATTCCCTTCCGCCGCCCTCTGGGCTTCCGCGCCGCCGACCGCAAACCGTGAAATCCCGAAGCGTACTTTCGTCGATCTTGCTGGCGCTACTCCTCGTGGGGCTGATCCTCTCCTTACAAGAACGGAGGTCGAACCCCGCTTCTCCTCTTATCGTTTCTTCTGAGCGCATGCTAATGGGGACAATCTGGCGAGTTCAAATCGTTGTCTCCCACGGCGAGCAACAGAAAGCCGAAAAGGCCGTCGAACACCTGTTCCAAGAGCTGAACAGGATTGAAGCTCTGATGAGTGAGTTTAGGCCTGATTCTCCGGTGAGCCGCCTGAACCAGGCCGCCGGGACGGGGCCCCAAGCCGTTCCGCCGGAACTTGCCGATCTCATCCGACGGGGGTTGGACTACGGCGACTTGACGAGGGGCGCCTTCGACATCACTTGGCTTGCCCTGCGAGGAATTTGGCGTTTCGACGACAGATTCCGTCCGCCTTCGCCGGAAGAGGTGGAACAGGCGCTCTCGTTCGTCGACTACCGCCGGGTCGAGCTCGACGGAACACGGATCAGCCTTCCCCCGGGATATGCCGTCGGTCTGGGCGGAATCGCAAAGGGCTACGCCATCGATCGGGCCGCCGCCGTTTTAAGAGAGCACGGCTTCAGCCACTTTCTCGTGGAGGGAGGAGGAGACATCTTCGCCTCGGGGCGGAAAGGCTCCCGTGCTTGGTTGGTAGGCGTCCGGGATCCGCGGGGTGGACCCTCCGACCTGGTGGCGCGGTTATCCATAGAGGACGTCGCTGTCGTCACTTCCGGTGACTACGAACGCTACCGCATCGTCAACGGCGTCCGTTATCACCACATCATCGACCCGAGAACCGGTTGGCCGGCCGACGGCTGTCGATCGGTCACGATCTTGGCCAAGACCGCCGAGCAGGCCGACGCCTTAGCTACCGGAGTATTTGTCCTGGGTCCTCAAGAAGGTCTGCAGCTCGTCGAGCGTCTAGCGGGCGTGGAAGCTTTCATCATCGACCAACAGGGGGAATTTCTCTTTTCGAACGGCTTCCTCCGCTACGTGGTCGGAAAGCCAACCGAGACGGTTCTTCCACCTACGATCGATTGACGACTTTCCAACCCTGGAGATTGAAAAAAGGGAGGGGGCGCTCCCCGCATCGGGTGCCACGCCCCCGTCAACCCCAGACCTTGAGGGTCATTCATTAAAGGGCTTGGCCCGTTCAATCCACCTGTTCAGGTCCCTTTCGTTCTTGTTCAAAGGCAGTCCCGGGTGAATCGCACCAGCCGGGCAACGCTCGGCGGCAACGACCAAATCCTTATAGGTGCCGTTCTTTGGGTCTGAAATGGTCATCTTCCCGTTACTGCCGTAGACAAACAGCTTCGGGTTCACCTTCTGGCAGTCGTCGCAAGCCGTACAAAGGTCCTCGTCAATCCAAGGACCCATTACCAGTTCTTCTTCCTTTTCTTCCGCCTCAGCGACGGCCGCGGCGGAAGCGGCCTGCGTTGGTGCCGGAGCAGGCTTTGAAGGCTGCGCCGAAGACTGTTTCTGGGGACCATTGCCACCAAGGGCGGCGGCGCCGGGAGCAGCAGACGTCACCGACGAGAGAAGACTTCCCAACGACGCCGACTGCCCTACAAGGGCTTCTGCCATACGGCGGGCGATATCCTGCGGATAGGTCTGCTTAAGCCGCTCGATCTCCGCTTCGTACTCGGCTTTGATCTGGTTCAGGCGCTCGTCGAATTCCGCTTCCTTCTCCGCCGCCAACTGCTCGCGGACGCTCTCAGGTATCAGTTCGCCTGCCATCTCTCGGAGCTCACGCCAGAAGTCAAGCCGTTCTCGCCCGAGGGCGACGATTTCCTGGGAAACCTCAAGGCGATCCAGTCGTCCGTCGTTCTTCAACGTGTAAATGAAGGGCACCTTCCCCTCGGCCTCTTCCGGCGACAGTTTCAGGTACTCGTGGTAGAGCACCAGTTCACCCGGCAGCTTCTCGGGGTTAATCCGCCGGAAGTGACGGGCAAAGCGCACCTCCGTAGCGGCCCAATCGGCCACCGTCACAGGCAGCTCCATCACCTGATCCTTGCCGTTCTCATCTTTGTACTTAAGCTCGTAAGTGGGCCACTCTTGATCCACGGACGGATTGCCGTCCAGATCAAGCCGATCCGCCAGCCACTCGCCACCGTCCGGATCATAAACAAAGTAGGGATAGGCCCGGCTCTCCAGTGCCAATTTGGCATTCCCCTCCGAAGCAGAATCGGGAATGCCGTGCTCGGTCTGGCAAGGGCAGTAGATATTGAAAACGGCCGGCCTTCTTGACGCCAGTCCCCGCAAAATTGAACCCAACAGGTGAGCGGGTACGGCCTGAGACGTCTGCACAACGAAAGACGTACGGTGGGCAATGGCTATGAGACCCAGCTCCTTCCGCGGTTCTTTCTTGCCGTGCTGAGCCTTGCCGTAGGTGGCCATATCAGAAACCTGGCCCAAGAAACCCGAGGTACAGGCCTGACCGCCGGTGTTGGAATAAACCTGGGTATCGAGAACGGCCACGCGGATAGGTTTCCCCGAAGCCAACAGGCGGGAAAGGTTTTGGAAACCGATGTCGTACATGGCTCCGTCACCGCCAAGAGCCACGATCGGCGGACAGAGAAGAAACTCTTCGTCGGTGAATTTCTCCCAGTCGAAGGAAGTGAAAAAGTCGTCATGTACCTTCGGGTCGTAGGCGTCCTCGACCTCCAGCTCCGCCTTCCGCACCAGAGCAAAGTTGTCCGCCATCTTTCTCATGTGTCCTTCAAAAATTCCGATGGCCAAGGAGGGAGCGTCCTGAAATAGATGGTTCGCCCAAGGGAAAGGATAAGGATTGTAGGGATAAGTGCTCCCCCAAACCGATGAGCACCCGGTGGAGTTCGTCATGGCCAAAGCGGCCCGGCCTTTTCCGCTGGGTCCGGATTTGTAGCGCCAGCTCAGGTCCTTCAACTGCTGGATCAGTTTCGTCAACTGACCCAGTCTTCGGCGATTCTCCTCCTTCAGATCAATGTCGACCTGATCGACTTCGCCGACCTTATCCAGGTCGACATCCTTGGCCAGCAGCAGACGGGCCTTGGAATCCAATTTCTTGATCAAGTCGTCGACCCTCTCGACAAACTGCTTTACATGCGGTTGTAGCGACGCCTCGATGGCGGCCACCAGCAGATGAACTCCCGTCTTCTCGCCACACCCCATGCACGACCCGTCTCCACCGACCATCATCAAGTAATTCGCTTTCTTCAGAAGAAGCGTCTGTAGTACGCCGATCCCCTGGTGCAGATCGCGAATCTGAACGAAGCGGTCCGGGGTGTCGGGCAGCTGTTGCCAGAACTTCCAGTTTTCCTTCAGCCGACGGACCGTTTCCTCGTCCTGTTTGACGGAAATCAAAGCACCGTCCGTACACATCTCCACGCAAAGGTTGCATCCTTTGCAAGCATAAGGATTCACCGTGACCGCCAGAAGACCTCCGCTACCTTCCTCCTTCTTCTCGAAGGCGTCAAAGAAGGGTACCGTTTTGGCAAGAGGGAACTGCTCCAAGATCCCGACGACACGAGCAAACTCCTGATCAAGCTCCGTCTGTGCTACGGGTTCCAATCCGAGACCGCGCGATACGTTCTTGTAAGCCAGGTCGATCACTCCATCGACGGATGGATTGGGAAGCGTCTTCAACAGCTGACGAATCTCCCGGCTCAGCGGCTCGATAATTCCCGAAAACCGCACCAGCGGCTTCCCGTCGGCCGCGTGTCGGGCCGCCGCCTTCAGCACCTCAGCGATCTCCACAACAAGACCGGGAATGGCCGAATCGGGACACTGGGTCCAACAATGTCCACAGGCTGTGCAGTTCTCCGGCAGGAACTTGGGTACCTCGAACCGAATACCGGTCATATCCCGAAACGTCCCGGTGGCCGCAGGTATGGCGCTCAGAGCCGCATAGGGATCGGCGATAGGATCCTGTCCCTGCTGATACCATTCGTAGACTTGGTCATAAAACCGGACGGGATCCCCGATTCCGGGCTGAGGAGTCGGCGTCAGAACCGGTTCCTCCTCTTCCTTCAACTCCACCACGGCCGCCTCGTCGCTCAGCCGGCTGTAATCGAGTTCCTTAACTTCCTTGAAACCTCGGGTAATCACCCGGAGGTTCGCCTCCACAACCGCGGGTCCGCGATGACCGAACTTCTTCTGCAACTGCTTGGCAATCGCCTCGAAGAGTTGTTCTTCCGTCAACCGTTCGCGCTCCATCAACGGCGAAGCCGCAAAGAACGCACCTTGGAAGGCCGCCCCTTGCATGCGGAACTGCAATTCGGGGTCCGGCGCTTCCGAGCGGGCGATAGCAAACGCATCCAGATGGAAGAAGCGAATCTTCTTCTCGCGGATATACTGTTTCGCCCACATCGGCAGGTTCCGCCACAGCTCCTCCTCCGGCAAGTCGTTCTGAATGATAAAGACTCCGTTCTCGCCTAAACCCGCCACGGGATTGGAATGACGGAAGACGTTCGGGTCAGGCGACAGAACGACGTCGACGAACTTCAAATCGCAGTTCAGCCGGATCGGTGCTCGTGCCATAACCGCATAGAACGTGGTGGGTTGACCTTTCTTCTCGGAACCGTATTTGGGGTTCGCCTTGACATATAGGCCCAATAACTCGGACAAGGTCAGAGCCAAGTTCTTACCCGTCGTGATCGCGCCCCATCCACCTACGGAATGGATGCGCACGGCCATGGAACCCTCCGGCAACAAATTCACGTTGGGCTCCGGTTCTAAAGCCAACTCTTCGATCTTCGGGTAAGCTTTCTTGACCTGTTCCTGGTACTCGGCCAGTTTGCCGGTTGCGTTCGGCCGGACGAAATCTACACCCAGGTAGAAGAATCGCCGGTTACGGCCTTCCGGCAACATGTTCTTCACCGCTGCCAACAAGTCACCCGGCTGGACGTCACGGCTTCCCAAACCAAAGCAACAGGAGTAAAAGTCCGGAGCCTCGTCCAGACCGTAGGCACAAATCCCCGGGTAAGCCGCTCCTGACCGGGCGCGCCCATTCTCCAGAGCCTTCAGAACAGCCCCACGCACCTCTCGCAACATGGGCAAATCACTGGCCAGAGGCTGATCCACCCGCTCCATTACCAGGGCGCCCTTCTTGCCGCGAAGCATGGCGGCCACAAGATCCTCGGGGAAAGGCCGAAACATCGTCAGGTTGATGACCCCCAACTTCACCCCCTGCTTCCACAGGTAGTCGGCCACCTCCTCCAGGTTCCACACGATCGATCCCTGGCCGATGGCGACGTAATCCGCACCTTCCACGCGATAGCCGGAAGCTCGGGCGTAGCGACGCCCGGTCAGGGAGGCGAACTCCTCGAACACTTGATCGGCAATCTCCTCGATATGGTCGAAGAAGAACGGCCGCTGCGCGGCCACGCCCTGGGCGTAGGAATCCTGATTTTGCACCGTCCCCAGCATCGCCGGGTAATCCACATCGAGCAACTCAGGTATCCGCCGCCTCTTCTCTCCGAACATCAACTTCTGAGCAGGTGTGGGGCTCTCAATGATGTCGGAGGGATTGCCAAGGAACTCCTTCACCAGCTCCGCCTCAGGCAGCTGCAGGGTCTCGATGACATGACTGGTAAGAAAACCGTCCTGAGCCAAGATCCCGGGATTCAAAGACAGCTCGGCAATCTTGTGAGCACAAAGATTCAGGTCCGCAACCTCTTGCACGTTCTTGGCGAAAATCTGGAAGAAGCCGGTATCGTCGACAGCGTGGTAGTCGTCATGGCCGCAGTGAATGTTCAGCGCATGCTTGGTCATCGCCCGGGCGGCGATGTTGAGAATGTACGTGAGTCGTTTTCCCACGGCCGCATACAGCGACTCGTGCATATAAGCGATACCCTGCCCGGCCGAGAAGTTGGAGGAGCGTAAGCCCGTCATACTCATCCCGGCGGTAACCGCCGCGGCGGCATGTTCGCCCTCGGGCTCAAAGAAAACCAGCCGCCGACCGAACACGTTCGGCTTGCCCGCGGCGGCGGCGGCAGCAAACCCCTCACCCATGTTGCTGGCAGGCGTTATAGGGTACACACCACCGGCCTCACTTCCGGCAGTTTCCATCGCTACAGCGGCCCCCGTGCCGTCCAGCGCCTGGGAAATGCCGGGGAACTTTACTTTCTTGACTTCCTTATCCTTAGCCATGACTTCTCTTTTCTCCCTTCCTCTCGCGTCTCACTACGCCTGACAGAGCCGGCAAACAGAACGAACCGACTGCGACAGGCTGGAATCTCTCAGACTAATGTCATTTATCTCGGGCGAGCCTCGGTCACCCTTCCCAACGGGGGGCCCGTTCCTATGGAAAGAGCAGGTAGACCAATCCCCGTTCCTAACATTAGCGGAGTGTTCGCAATTAGTATGCCACACTTTCCGAAAGTCCTAGGTCGGCACACCCCCCCCTAAAGCAAGCCTCTTACCGGAACCTCCCGCTTCTCGAGCTATACTTCGTAGGGCATATCACCCACTCCTTTCCCCTCGAAACGAGTGGGCTGGGCCATTTGACAGACCGGCTGCAACACGTTTCCTCAGCTTCAACGCTTCGGCCCGCGGCCGCCACTTACCCCGACGAGCCCAACAAGAATCGGTGGATCCTTCCCAGGCCGGTCAGCCCGGCACCCGCTCCACTACTGCGGCGAGCAATCGCCGGAGATCGCCGGCCATCCGTTCCGCCGAGACGAGCACCTCTTCATGGCGCAAGGGCGAGCCGGCCAGACCAGCCGCCGCCCGATTCGTGACCCCGCATAGAAGGCTCACGTCCCGGTCAAGCTGCCGCAAGGCAATGATTTCGGGGACGGAAGACATGCCGACGAGATCCGCTCCGAGCCGAGCCAGCATCCGGACTTCAGCGGGAGTCTCATACTGCGGACCACGGACGGCCGCGTAAACACCCCGCTTAAGCGGCAGTTCTATATCGGCGGCGGCCGCCGCAACCAAACGCGTGAGCTCTCCGTCATATGCCGCCGAAAGATCTACAAACCGGGGGCCGAGGCTTGCCGCTTCCGAACCAGTCAGCGGGCTCTCGCCGGTCAGGTTGAGGTGATCGCTCACCAGCACGAACTCACCCGGTGTCAACTCTTCGGCGATCACCCCTGCGGCGCTCACCAGGAGAAATCCGCGCACACCCCAACCCGCCAAAGCACGAACCGGGAATACGACCTGCTCGACGCTGAGACCTTCGTACAAATGCAGGCGGCCCGCAACAAGGACCAGAGGGCTCCGTCGTCCGATGCAACCCACTACCACCACTCCCGGATGCCCGCTTACACTCGGTTCAGGAAAGCCGGGCAGTTGGGCGAAACGGACCCTGGCAATCGGCTCCGCCGTTTCCGCCGCACCCGCAAAACCGCTGCCCAAGAGTACGGCCAGAGAGGGAGCTTCACCCAAAGAGGATTGCAAAAAATGAACGGCTTCGAGCAGCCGAGCCTCTTGCGTTGTCTCAGCCACCAGCGCCTCCGACCGACGAAGCCGGGTCGATCAGCTCCGGACTCCTACCTTTGCCATCTTTTTCCGAAGCCGCTTGATGGCCAGAGCCCTTTTGAGACGCTTTTTCTCGCCGGGCTTCATGTGGAAGGAGTGCTTTTTCGCCTCGCGAATAATGTCTTCTTGTTGTACTTTCCTTTTGAAACGGCGGAGAGCACTTTCCAGTGATTCGCCGTCCTGCACTACCACAAAAGCCAAAGTTTCACCTCTTCTCCCAATATATCACCCACTGAAGCGGCCTCAGGCCCGGAGCCGGGCGACCGCATGAACCGGTAGGTCCCTATTTATAAGCCACCAAACCTCGCCGTGTCAAGGCTATAGTCAAAAGTGCGGGCCTTCTTCAGCATTCGAAGTCCTCTCCCAGAGTCACGAAGTGGCCGGAACTCCGGCGCGCAGTGAGCAGCGCTTCAAACCCGGTCTTTCTCACTAACACGACAAAACCTCAGGCTCGCTCCGTCAGGTGCTCGAGGTAAGCGTCGAGCTCCGCCACCGCGGAGGGTGAAAGCCGCCGGGCGAGCTTCTCGTCCATCACCACCGCACGGAGAATGGTTAGAATCGCCGCCTCAAGACGATCGCTCCGGTCGCCTCCGTTAAGCAGGATGCTTCCGGTTGTACGGGGCTTTGCTTTGGTCTGCCTGTCCTGCGAACGCTGTACAACCTTCCACGCAGATTGGACATCCTTTCGCTCGAGCAAGTCCTTTAAGTCCCCTGACCGGGCGAGGGCAAGCATGACTTGGTAGAAACAGGGGTGGGTGGAATGGAGAGGTTCGAGTCGAACTCCTTCGACCGAACTGAGCCTCCGCGCGCGGAGCCTCAGGGCAAGAAGGACCAACGCCAGCAGAATTCCCAGCACGATTAGCGAGACCACCACCTGCCGGACGTCCCACCTGTCCCACCGCCAGTCTCTCAGAACCGCTAATAGCTGTCCCATAATTCCTGCTTGTAATAAGATTGCTTCTGCTCCAAACGTTCAATCAGCCGTCTCCGGCTTTCGGCAGGATACTCTTCAGCACTGATGTTCTTGGCGGTTTCGATGGCCTCGTCGAGGCGGTTGAGCACATCTAGACTTTCGATCATGGCCAGAGAGGCCTGCACATGGTCGATCCGACAGTCACCGTCGGCCAGAATCTTCCGGAAAACAGCGACCGCCGCCTCGTGCTCCCGCTGAAGTTGCAGGAGGGTCCCTATGCGAAACCACGCCCGACAACGTAAACCCGGTTCGGCTTCGGGATCCGCCGCCAACCGCTGGAAAGCAGCCAGGGCTTCCGCTTGTCGTCCTTCAACAAATTGGGCGTCAGCCAATCGAATTTCCACCTCCAGGCGTTCCCCCGGGGACAGGCCTCCGCGAAGAGCGTCCTCCCAATGCTGCACCGCTTGCCCGAGATCGCCGAAAGAGTTTGCATAGATCTCGGCCAACAGCAGATGGGCCCGCACGGCAAGGGGTTCCCCCGGGAACGACGTTATCAGGCGTTGCAAAAGGTGCACCGCCGTCGCCTGCTGACCCAGGCTCTGGTAACTGATACGGGCCGCCTCCAGAAGAGCCTGCGCCGCCCACCGGCCCGAGCCCGGAGTATCCGCCAATTCCAGATAAGCTCCGAGCGCCGCTTCGTAAGCTCCTACGCGCCAAAGCTGGTGGGCTCGCTGCATCGCCACCTCGAAATCCGGGCGGCTTACCCGTACCGAGTAGGCGCCCCACGCGAGGGTTACCAGGGGAACCAGCAACACCCAAGGCCTGCCACTAGAGTCTGCCGGTTCATTCATCGTTCTCTTCAGCCGACACCCAGGTTATATCCGCCACTCGATCGCCCTCCTCCAGATCGATGAGTCGTACACCCATAGAATCGCGCGTCGTCGTCAATCGAACCTGTTCCACCGGCAAGCGAATGAGTTTGCCCTGTTCCGTCACCAGGATCAAGTCTCCGTCGCCATTCACATAGCACACGCCGATCACGGACCCATTGCGTTCATTCCGTCGGATGTTGATGACACCTTGTCCGCCGCGACGTTGCAGCCGATAGAACTTCAAGGGCGTCCGCTTCCCGAAGCCTCTTTCGGTCACCGCCAAGACCTCGCCCCTCCCGGTGTCTTGGATCACGCACATAGAGACAACCGCGTCTCCCGTCTCCAGCTCGATCCCGCGGACCCCGACCGCCGTTCTGCCCATGGGACGCACATCTTCCTCGCTGAAGCGAATCGCCTTCCCTCCGGCGGTCGCCAAGAAGATCTCGTCCTTGCCTCGGGTCAGCGCGGCTCGAAGCACTTGATCTCCCTCGTCTAGTCCGCAAGCGACGATACCCCCGCTTCGAGGCCGGGAATAGGCGGCCAGTGACGTCTTCTTGACCGTGCCGCCCCGGGAAACGGTGAACACGTAGCGGTCCGCACTAAACTCCTCCACGGCCAGGATATCGGCCACCTGCTCCCCCTCTTCCAGAGAGATAAGATTGATGATCGGCTTTCCGCGGCCGGACGCCCCTACGTTGGGAATCTCATATACCTTCAACCAATAGATGCGCCCGAAATTCGTCAGGACCAACAGATAGGCGTGCGTGTTCGCCACGAACAGGTACTTAATCAGATCCTCTTCGGTCGCCGTCGCCATGCCCCGTCGACCCTTTCCGCCCCGGGCCTGGGTTCGATATACGTTCAGAGGAGTCCGTTTCACATAGCCCGCCCTTGTAACCGTGATAACCACCGTCTCTTCCGCGATCAGATCTTCGAGAGTCAGGTCCGCGGTCGCTTCGACGATCTCGGTCCGTCTCGGGTTCGCAAAGGCTCGCTTGAGTTCTTCAAGCTCCGACCGAATAACCTCTTTCAAGGCCGCCTCATCGGAAAGAATCTCCCGAAGGCGAGCGATTTCCTTCCGTAGATTCTCGAGTTCTTCCAGAATCTTCTCCCGTTCCAAGGCCGTCAGTCGCTGCAAGCGCATCTCCAAGATTGCCTGCGCTTGCGCCTCGGAAAAGCCGAACCGCGCCATCAGGCCGTCCCTCGCCTCGGGTGGAGAGGACGAGGCACGAATCAGAGCGATAATCTCATCCAGCTGATCCAGCGCCCGTTGCAACCCTTCCAAGATATGAGCCCGCTTTTCCGCACGATCCAACTCGAAAGCCGACCGGCGCCGGACAACCTCCCTGCGGTGCTCCAGGAAGAGCTCCAGCATTTGCTTCAAGGTGAGCACCTGGGGACGGCCGTCGACAAGGGCTAGAAGATTCACCCCGAACGAGTTCTGCATCGGAGTGAGTTTGTAAAGGTTATTTAGTACGATCTCAGGAACGGCGTCCCGTTTCAGCTCGATGACCACTCGCATGCCTTCACGGCTCGACTCGTCCCGCAAATCGGAAATGCCGTCCAGCTTCTTTTCGTGCACGAGCTGGGCAATGCGTTCCACCAGACGCGCCTTGTTTACCTGAAAGGGAAGCTCCTCGATGATGATGGCGGTTCTATCTCGACCGACTGTTTCGAACCTTGTCCGGGCCCGCATCTGCAGAATTCCACGCCCTGTAGCGTATGCTTGGCGGATACCGGCGGTCCCGTATATGAACCCCGCCGTCGGGAAATCGGGCCCCGGAAGGACTTCCAGGATTTCCTTCAGGCTCACCGACGGCCGATCCAAAATCAGCAAAAGAGCATCCACCAACTCTCCCAAGTTGTGCGGCGGGATGTTTGTGGCCATTCCAACGGCAATCCCAGAGGCACCATTCAACAGAAGGTTCGGCACCTTCGTCGGCAGGACTACCGGCTCCAGCAGCGATTCATCGTAATTGGGCTGAAAGTCCACGGTGTCCTTGTCGATATCAGCCAGCAACTCCTCAGCCAGGCGCGACATGCGAACCTCGGTGTACCGCATCGCCGCCGGGGAGTCACCATCGATGGAGCCGAAATTCCCTTGCCCGTCGATCAGCGGCTCCCGCATTGAAAAGTCTTGTGCCATCCGAACAATCGTGTCGTAAACCGCCGCCTCTCCATGGGGATGATACTTACCTATAACCTCTCCCACCACGCGGGCCGACTTCTTGTGAGGCTTGTTATGGAAATTGCCCAGTTCCCGCATCGCAAAGAGTACGCGGCGATGAACCGGCTTCAGCCCGTCCCGGACGTCCGGCAACGCCCGTCCGACGATGACGGACATGGCGTAATCCAGGTACGAGGACTTCATTTCCTCTTCAATGTTGACTCGGATTTCCTGGTTTCCTTCGCTCATGTTCTCAACTCAACAGCAGTTAATCCGTTATCGACCGGAATGACGCCTCCTAGATATCCAAGTTCCGGACGTTCAGAGCATTTTCCTCGATGAAGCGCCGACGCGGCTCGACCTGGTCGCCCATCAGAATCGTAAAAATCTCGTCGGTCTCAATGGCATCCTCAATAGTCACCTGGAGCAACTTCCGATTGGCCGGATCCATCGTCGTTTCCCACAACTGCAGCGGGTTCATCTCCCCCAACCCTTTGTACCGCTGGATTCCCACGTTCCTCTTGCCGGCTTCAAGCAGCCAATCCACCAACTGCTCGGGGTGCGTCACGTGCGGTTCGCCTCCGTTTTGAAATACTTTCACCACCCCCCGAAAGAACGATTGGACTGTGCTGTAAAGGTCCACGAGACGAAGCCATTCCGCCGAAGAAAGGAAATCGTAGTTCAATTCCAGCTGAAAGCCTCCGTCGCCACGAATAACCAGACAGGGCAGGCCGTGCTCCCGATCCTCCGTCACCCCAACCTCAATTCCATGGGCTTCCAGCCGGCTTCGAAGCGATTCCAATACGGTCCGATCGGCCAGGACCTCACTCCCACCTTGTCCCAATGTCATATCCGGATCAAGTGATGCCTTCACCCGCTGTTCGCGCATCGCCAGCCACGCTTCCAGTACGCGTTCCAGCAGCCCGTTTCCGCCAAGCTTTCGCACCATTTTCTCCTGCAACGTCCGGTAGTCCAGAATGGCCCGTAACTGCTTTACCAGCTCTTCCCCTTCATAGCGAATCCCCGGCGGGTCCACCACGACGGCTACGTTTTCCGTCGCCCTCTCCATCAAGAAGTCGGCCAGCTCTCTCTCCCGATGTAGGTAGGTCTCCTTCTTGCCGACCTGAACGCGAAACAGGGGAGGCTGGGCGATATAGATGTGACCCCGTCGAATCAACTCCGTCATTTGCCGGTAGAAGAACGTAAGCAGCAGCGTCCTGATGTGGCTGCCGTCCACATCGGCATCGGTCATGATAATGATCTTGTGGTACCTAAGCTTCGCTGGATCGAAATCTTCGGGACCGATCCCGGTGCCAAGGGCCGAAATGATGGTGGCAATCTCATCATTAGTCAAAACCTTATCGAAACGCGCCTTCTCTACGTTCAGAATCTTCCCCTTGATAGGCAGCACCGCTTGTGTCCGTCGATCACGACCCTGCTTGGCCGACCCACCGGCCGAATCTCCTTCGACGATAAAGAGCTCCGCCTCCGCAGGATCCCTTTCCTGACAATCAGCCAGTTTCCCGGGCAAAGACAGGTTCTCAAGAGCTCCTTTGCGCCGGGTCAAGTCCCTCGCCTTGCGAGCGGCCTCCCGGGCTCGGGTCGCCTCAATCGCCTTTTCCACGATCCGCCGCGCCTCCGCAGGATGCTGCTCCAGGTACAAGGTGAGCTGCTCGTTACATACCGTCTCGACCAAACCGCGGATCTCGCTGTTTCCAAGTTTCGCTTTCGTCTGACCTTCAAACTGTGGGTTGGGGAGCTTGACGCTGATCACCGCGGTGAGACCTTCCCGCACGTCATCGCCGCTGAGATTTTGCTTCAGATCTTTCAGAAGGCCGAGCTCCGTTGCGTAG
>ERZ795052.4022-NODE-4022-length-15569-cov-5.134781_pt1 | contig 15569 bp, 11 predicted proteins | sample MGYA00375136_ERZ795052 | MGnify/ENA primary metagenome ERZ795052 (study PRJEB30181, sample SAMN05720156) | activated sludge metagenome | isolation source: Anaerobic digester | place: Japan | collected 2015-05-26 ... | reverse complement strand
CCAAACCGGCGGGCCCACCCAAGGCAAACGACCAAGCCGCGCCGTGCAGAACGCTTGCGTAAACTCCCAACGCACCAATGCCCGCCGTCGCCGCCGGGGAAACCTGCCTGGAGGCCGCGTAGTACGAAATCCCGACCCAGACCGACGGACTCAGCGCAGCCGACGCAAGCACCGCGGTCAATACCAAACTTGCCACCCAACGAACCAACACATTTCTCTTCCTCATGGCTTGTCCTCCTGGATCCACTCCCCTAGCACAAGCCGTTCCAATCTTGGCGTTGCTACCTGAAATGCTCGTAGAACCGCCTCATGCCGCCGCGCTCCGACAAATCCGAGTCACGAGCCGTCCTCCAATCGAATCCTTTCGCCTTCGTTCCGTCATGAATGTCTTAAATCTTTCTGACATTCACTCACAGAGTCCGGAAAATTCTTGACTATGAGAGGTGCCGGCGGCAAGTACCAAAGAAGCTCTCTTCTGTGCGAGAGAACCAGGAAGCACGACAGGCAGGTCCCGATCCAGCCTTTGCGCTCTTCTGCGCGTGCAGTCTTTCAGCCTACCGAAGTTCCGAAGTACTGCAGGAGTTGTCCGACATTGTGCAGACGCCAGACTTCGCTCAACACGGGAACGAGCCGGCGGCATGAAAGATGCTGGAGAGTTCTGAAGGAAGTCGTCAGAGGAAATCACGGAATATGGCACATCCGACGGAGAGTTCCAAAGAGATGAATGAATGCCGGAGGCCGCGTCGGACCATTTTCGAGGGCCTCTTGCTCGCCGTCTTCGTATGGTCGGCCGGCGTCCTCTTGGGTGCATGGGCGGCCGCACCCCTCGCGTCGGAAGGCGACCGGCTCCCCCTTCCGGGGACTCGCCCCTTACGCGCACAGTTTACGGAAATCTCGGGCCATAACCTGCTCGTCCTCGGTGTAGCAGCCTCCGGAGCCCTGACTCACTTCGTCTTCACCGCGGCCGCCGTAGCGGGATCGGGTTTGGTCTTCGGCCTTTGCGTGGGCGACTGGCAGCCGACACCGTTGGACCTGTGGGTAGTGGTTTCGGGCTACGCTTCCTGGGAGTGGCTGGGACTCTGGCTGGCCGGCGCGGTGGGTTTTCGGGGCGGCAGGTTACCCCGTAACCGGCTTATGGGAATGCTGGGCTGTGCCGTCCTGCTGACTCTGGTCGGAGCCTGGCGGGAGAGTCGCTTCGTGGAGAGCTTCGAGGCGACGGATTCCCCGACTTCGCGGCCGGCGGCGGGAGCCGCAGCCGATCGCGGTAACACCCCCCTCGGACAGGGAGGGAGCGGAGAGTCGGCCCATCAAAGGCGCAAGGCGTCCTCGGACTACCCGGTTACCGCCAAAGATCTCCGCGCCCAGCCGTCCTTTACGCTTCTTCAACCACCCGCCAGCCGAGCGTATCGGCCAAGGCATATACCGACTCTTTGAGGTCTCCGAAGTATGTGACCCTGTGCCAGCCCCAAGCGTCCCATTCCGTAAACAGCTTCTCGATGTCGCCGATCGGTTCGGCACACAACTTGGTTCGACAGGCCCGGTCGTCCAACGAATTACCTACGCTCTTCGCCTGATGCAGCAGGATCTGCTTCCGATCCGGTCCCAGTTCCACCGTCGTGAGCATGTACCCCGCCGGGAACAGCGAACGCACCGCGGCACCTTGTCGATCCTCCGAATGGGTCAGGATCTCGAATTCGTTCGCGGCGCCCGCGGGACCGAACGGTCTGTTCGAGGCCACGCAGTGGGCGTAAATGATCTGTCGCTTGGAAGTATCGACGACCGGGTCTGAAATGTAGCCCGGACGGCCTTGCGTCAGCGTGGTAAAGACCACCATGGTGGCGGCCGACCGAACGTCGCATTCACACCCGCCGACGAGTCCTTCGTTGTTCAATTCGTGGAAACCCAAACAGGGGTAGGCATGAATGTGTCCCCCGTAAAAACCGCCCAAACAGTTAACGGTGATGGCGTTGGCATCGTGCTTTTCAAGTACCGCTTTCTCCGCAAGATACATAGCCGCAGAGTTCTCCAGCTCTTCACGCGATACGCCCTCGACCTTGCTCGCCGCCTCTTGCCAGCGATCGGCGATTTCCGCGGCCTGGTCCTTGTCGGCATTCTTCCAAGCCTCGTTCAGCTCCTCAAAACCCATAGGGATCACGGCAATGCCCAGTTCCTGTTCGATGGCTTCGCCCAGTGGCGTCTCTTCCCCACCGACGGCCAGAATTTTCGCTTCCCGGAAGCGCTTTCGCCATTCATCAGGAGGAAGCACAGCTACCTCGTCGCTTCTGGCAGCCAAGTTGCCCGGCCCCGGCGTGCGCTCCCTCCGCACTCGTTCGGTAGCCGCCGTAAACTCCGCCGGACTACCTCCCCGCTGGATGACCTCAAAGCATTGCACTGCGGCCACATGATCTTCGAATTCCGATGAAGCCACAAAGCCCACGTTGGGACTGCCGGTTCGCAGGAAAGAGGAGGTGTAGACCAGAAAACCGCCACTCCCTCCATACTGGAAGTCGAGGTACAGCGTCGGCTTCCCGGTAGCGGCACAGCTCTGCACCACGCGGTTCCAGCAATTCATCTGGTAGACGATGTAACCGTCCACCGAGTCCGGACGACTCCCCTCGATAATCCCGGCAGCAGCCTCAGGTCCGTCGGCAGTAGAAAACATAAAGTCGTACTGCGGACAGCTCCGCTGCAGTTCCGACTGTATCCTTTGCATCACCGGCCGAAAATCGAAGCCCACGTTCGGCCAATCGGGCGTCTCTTGCACCGGGGCGTGTAACGCGAACAGCACATGCAAGCGCAATCTCCGGGGCGTGTTTTGCGATCCGAAGATCACTCCGCCCAGACTCGTCCCCGCTCCGGCACAACCGACGCAACCAGCCAGGAAACCGCGGCGCGATAGACAGCTCCCGCAATCTCGAATCGTCGACAAGCGGCCATCCTTTCTCATCGTATTCCCTCCGCAAGAGCCATTAGGTTCTTGACTACCCCTAAACCCACACCCAACTCCGTGTTCCGCCAAACAACAACGGAAACGAAAGGTCCTCAAGCGGACCGCGTAACCGCTTTACGGGCGGACACTGCTTCATCGCCGCCGCAGAACCGGGGTGAATCACTCCTGGCGACCAGCCGCCCGTTAGCCCCATCTTCCAAGCGTTTCCGAAGTCAATCATAGGCTTCGCCCTTCGTCCCGTCGAGCGCTAAAGCATTCTTCTTAGGTCTTGAAGAAATTGAGCCAAGGCACGCAGAGATCCCAAGAACTCGTCCCTTTCTGTGACCGCAGGCGTTACGACTGAGGCGGCACAGCTCGGACGTATCATCCAAGTCGGCAGTTCCGGGGAGGCAGGTCGTTTCCCCGCGTCCGGTCGGCTCTGGGCCTTCCGGATTCCGGGGTTTCGTGGATAACCTCGTGATCTCCTTCACGCCGGCCGATTCGCCTTGTGACCTTCCGGCGCATCGGACCATGGGACCTTCACGGCCTCACAAGAAGAAGTCCTGAAGACCTGTTGTCGGCAATTACCGAAGCTGCATCTTCAATTCACTGGGATGAAAGCACACGCACCTCAACGTTGCGCGGGCTTGTCAGGACTTCGAGAATTTTCGGGAAACGCGGACTGCGTGGATTTCGTCGATCATGCGGTTCAAAGACCCTTGGAATCCGTCCGCGGGATCGGCGTGATCTACGCTTCCGCGTGACCGCCGTCCTTTGCCACCCTGAAGCTTCGGCCCTTTGGAACCCCGGTAACTCCGTGGTTTAGCCGATTTACCGCAAGTTCGTTTTACGGCGATCCGATTTCAGCAACGGGCCGGCCTCACCTGCCCGTCCCGCGAACGGGAGCCTGGTCCTCTTGCGCGCCGTGTACTTCCGGATATCTTTAGAGAAGGGTGCACCGGCATGCTGCGAAAAGTCATCTTCTTGTGGATTGCTTTTGGTTCCTTATGGTTTCATGCTCCGACTCCGGCCCTGGCCCAGGAGAGTGAAGACCTTTCGATCCTTGATGATTGGCTGGTCCATCGGAATGCAAAGAATTCTTTGTACTTACACCTCGAAAGAGAAGCCCGGGCCCGCCTCCATCGACGACAGCAAGAAATGTCGACGGTACAAGGGGCGACGGCGTGGCGAGGGGAGATTACCAAAGTCCGGCAAACTCTGAACCGACTGCTTGGGCCTTTTCCTCCCCGTACCCCCTTACAGCCGCGCATTCTGGGGGTGCTCTCCAAGCCGGAGTACCGGGTGGAAAAATTGGTCTTCGAATCACTGCCGGGTTTTTATGTAACGGCCGCTCTCTTCATCCCCGACCCGCTTGATGTACCGGCTCCCTCCGTCCTCTTTTGCAGCGGACACTCCGTAGAAGGGTTCCGCAGTTCCCCGTATCAGACCGTGATCCTGAACCTTGTCCGCAAAGGATTCGTGGTTCTTGCCTTCGATCCCGTGGGGCAAGGCGAGCGACTTCAGTATGCCGATCCGCAAACCGGGGAATCGAAAATCGGCGGTCCTACCCAGGAACACTCCTACGCCGGAGCGCAGAGCTATTTGAACGGCGTTTCGTTTGCCCGGTACATGATTTGGGACGGCATACGTGCCATCGACTATCTTGTCTCCAGAAAAGAGGTCGACGCCCGACGCATCGGGGTCACAGGACGATCCGGCGGAGGAACCCAGACGGCCTACATCGCGGCCCTGGATGACCGTGTCCTGGCGGCCGCCCCCGAGTGTTACATCACCAACTTTCAGAGACTGCTTCAATCCATCGGCCCTCAGGATGCGGAACAGAATTTCCTGAACGGACTCAGCAAGGGGGTGGATCATGCGGATCTGCTCATTGCCCGCGCGCCTAAACCCACCCTGATGATCACCACGACGCGGGACTTTTTCAGCATCCAAGGGGCGCGCGAGACGTTTGAGGAGGTCCGACGAGTTTATGCGGCGTTGGGACACGAAGCCGACATCATGATGGTGGAAGACGATGCACCGCATGCCAGTACGCCTCGAAACAGGTCGGCGATGTATCGCTTTTTCCTCCATCACTTGTCGCATCAGGGAAACGACGAGGACCTCCCCGTCTCTCCGCTCTCGCCCGAAGAACTTCGGATCACGCCGTCAGGACAAGTCTTGAGCTCATTGGGAGGCCGATCGATTTTCGACATCGTCAAGGAAGAGAGCATGAGTCTTCGGCGCACTCTCGAGGAAAAGCGCCGAAACCGATCGATTCCTTCGTCCCTTGTCGAGGATGTCCGCAGACTCTCCGGTTTCGAGATGCCGGGTTCCGCTCCGGAGGCCGTTTTCGCCGGTCGATATCGGCGACCGGGCTACGCCGTCGAGCGCTATTTCGTCGCCGGACCGGGCCGCTACGTGATCCCTTTCCTCCTCTTGCGTCCCGATGCTCCAGGTGATCATGCCCCGATCATCTACCTGAATCCGGAAGGGAAACAGGTGGACGCCGGCGTTGGGGGACGAATGGAAGCTCTCGTCAGAGGCGGTTTCGTCGTTCTGGCACCCGATTTGCTGGGCGTCGGTGAGCTGGGCGGCGGTGATTTCCGGGGAGACGCCTACGAGTTCAAGATCGGCGTCGGCCGTTACAACACCTGGTTCTTTGCCGCCCTTCTGGGAAAGAGCATCGTGGGGCTTCAGGCCGCCGATATCGTGCAGTGTGTCCGGTTTCTGAAGGAGGAGCCCGGAATAGATCCACGAGACATTCGGGCCGTCGCTCTGCACGAACTTGGACCCGCGTTACTTCATGCAGCCGTCTTCGAGCCCGCCATCGGAGAAATCACGGTGGAGGGAATGCTGGGCTCTTACTTTTCCCTGACCGAGACACAGTATTACCAGCCTCGCCTGATACACGCAGCGGTTCCCGGAGTTCTCACGTCGTACGATTTGGCGGACCTGGCCTCGCTTCTGGCTCCCCGACGACTGGTGATCAAAAACCCGATCAGCGCCGACGGCGAACGTTTGCCCGAGGACCGGGCGAGAGCGATCTTCGACGTTGCCCGGGAAACCTACGAGGCCCAAGGGGCGGCCGGTTCCTTCACTATTCAGACAACCGGACATTGACTCGAAGGGCAGTGATCCCGACGCTGACGTTTCAAGAAGACGTTTCAAGAATAGAGAGCCTGACTGATGCTCTGGCCCGTGCCGGCGTCGAACCCGGCTTGACTCGAGGACGCGCATAACAATTATCGGAAACCCTCCAACAGGGGCCCATTAGACCCTTGGCGGAGAGGCGAAATCTCAGGCACACCGGCGGCCGGTCAGTAAGGAGGTTAGCGAGATGGTTAAGAAGCTCTTACGGCTGTTTGTCCTGCCATTCTTTATAGCCCGGCTTTCTCAAAGTTATCCGGCCGTACTACAGGAAGGAGCTTCCCTTCCCAACATAGTCTTCATCTACGCCGACGACCTCGGCTATGGTGACCTCGGTTGCTACGGGGCCCGGGGGATACCCACACCCAACGTGGATCGCCTGGCCCAAGAAGGGATCCTCTTTCGCGACGCTCATTCTCCCGCCGCCACTTGCACACCGTCTCGATATGCGCTCCTTACCGGGGAGTACGCTTTTCGAAAAAAGGGAACCGGCGTTCTACCAGGAGACGCAGGTTTAATCATCGGCACCGAACAGTACACCCTCCCCGCCATGCTCAAGAAGGCGGGCTACACCACGGGGGTGGTGGGAAAGTGGCATCTGGGTCTGGGGAATCCGAAGCCCGACTGGAACGGTGAGATTCAGCCCGGACCGCTGGAGATCGGGTTTGACTATGCTTTCATCATACCGGCCACGGGAGATCGTGTGCCGTGCGTGTACGTGGAGAATCATCGTGTCGTCAACCTGGACCCGAACGACCCCATCCAGGTCAGCTATGAAGAGAAGATTGGAGATGAACCGACGGGACGCGATCATCCCGAATTATTGAAATACCCTCCCAGTCACGGTCACGATCAGACGATCATTAACGGAATCAGCCGTATCGGATACATGGCCGGCGGCAAGGCCGCCCGTTGGGTCGATGAAGATATAGCCGACGTCATCACGGAGAAGGCCGTCAAGTTCATCGAGGCACATCGGGACGGCCCCTTCTTCCTCTACTTTGCCACCCACGATATCCATGTCCCTCGGATGCCCCATCCCCGGTTCGTGGGCAAAAGCGAACGTGGCTTGCGGGGGGACGCGATCGTGGAATTCGACTGGTCGGTAGGACAAATCATGGAGACGCTGGATCGCCTGGACCTCCGGAAAAACACGCTTTTGATCGTCACCAGCGACAACGGGCCGGTGGTGGACGACGGCTATCGTGACGGAGCCGTGGAACACCTGGGCGACCATAGACCGACCGGTCCCTTGCGGGGCGGCAAGTACAGTCGTTTTGAGGGCGGCACTCGCGTTCCGATGCTGGTGCACTGGCCCGGAGTTGTACCGAAGGACTACGTAAGCGATGCTTTGCTGTCCCACGTGGACATGACGGCGTCCTTGGCGAGATTGGTGGGACAGTCACTCCTGGAGAATGCTGCACCCGACAGTTTCGACGTCCTCGACGCACTGCTGGGGCGTTCAGCAGGCGGGCGCGAATACTTGGTGGAACAAGCCGGCGGACTTGCCTTGCGCTGGGGAAAGTGGAAATTCCTCCCTCCTGTGGAAGGGCCCAAGATTAGCAGCAATACTCGTATCGAGTTGGGAAACGATCCCTCGCCCCAGCTCTACGACCTTGAGAGGGATTTAGGGGAGCAAGTAAACTTGGCCTCGCAGCACCCGGAGTTGGTGCGGCAGATGGAGGAGAAATGGGAAACCCTCCGCCGAAGCCCGTCCACCCGCCGATGAAGCGGAGGTCTTGCGGGCAACCGACGGAAGGTACCGCCGACACCTTGGTCCCTTCGAGAGAGCGGCGCTCGTAACGCCCATTCGAAATTGCTTTCCGGCGCGAGTGCAGCACGTGGACACGACGGAATGAATGCCGACGACCTCTACAACCGCAGGCTGCTGTGTCGGCGGTTTACAGTCCGGCGCCGTCTCGGTAATTGCAGGTGAAGAGGACACAAGAGGATGGCAGTCGGTAGAGCCGGTACGGACGTCATAGACCAACCAGTCGCCCCGTCTCCTTGTTGGATAAGCCGGAGCGAAAGCACGTTTCGCAAGATCCCTTCAGCCCACAGCGAACCGCCCGACACCTCACGTGACCGACTTGTTCCAGCACAATCCGCTCCAGGTGCTCCGCCATCCGCCCCTTCACCAGGACGAGATCCCCGGGTTTGAGCGAACTACGCAGGAACGCGGCTGCAGCATGAACCCCGGGGAAACTATGAACCATCTCGGTCGCCATCCCTCCTTTTAACGCTCCCGCCACCGCTCGATGACTGTGCTCACCTACGAAGACGACCATGTCACAGATGGAGGCGGCGTCCCGACCCAGGCGGTACAACCTGCGCCTCGGCCCTCCCGAGCCTGCATCCGAATAGTCGCCGGCTACCAGAATCCTCCGACAGGCCTTTGAGCCGCCCAAGACTTCCAGGGCCGATTGAAAAGTCTCCGGGGAGCCGCTGAAATCGTCTCGAATCGCAACGGCACCGGAAGGCAGAGCCACGGGTTGCAGGCGACCGGGAAACGGTTTCACTCGTTCACAAGCCGCCACCGCCGCTTCGGGCTCTACGCCCAGTTCAGCAGCCGCCGCCAGAGCACAGAGTATCGGATTGACCCAGTGACGGCCGAGTAGCCGAGTTCCCACCAAGAACGGACGTCCCCGCCAGTTGATCCGAAAGCGCAGCCGGTCGGGCCATGCCCACGACTCTACCTTCGTGCACTCAAGGAGAGAGCCCTCGCCTCCTCCTGCACGCACGACGCGGAAGCGATCCGTCCCCTCGACGTCGGCAAAGAAGGGTTCGCTTCCATTGACGACCACTACTCCTCCGGGACGCAAGAACCGAAGAACGCTTTTCTTCTCCTCTGCGACGGCCTGCAGCGAATGAAACGAGGCCCAGTGCGAGCGCGCCACGGAGAGTAGGACGACCATGTCCGGAGCGAGCATCCGCGCCGCAGCGGCAAGGTATCCCGGGCGAAAGGTTCCCGCCTCGATGACGGCGACACGGTGCCACGGCCGAACTCGGAGGACATTCAACGCCAGGCTTCCCCGCGCGTTCTGTGTGCCTCTCGAGGCGAAGGTGCGCCAACGGGTCCGGACCAGCTCCGCCAGCAATTCTTTCGTAGTCGTCTTTCCCAGGCTGCCGGTAACCAGCACGAAGCGGGTGCGCCGCAGGCACCGACGCCAAACGTACGCCGTCCAGTAAAGACACGGGTAACCCGTCAAGAGGATGCGACGACCCACCGCCTGACGGATCCAACGCTCGGTGCGTGTCATACCAACGCATTCCCCTCAGATCTTTCGGAGCGAGGCGACGCGCGCATTTCCATTCTTAAACCAGCGGAAACAGAGATGCGAGCAGCCAACACCACAGAAAGCCACTGACTGCCAGAACGGTCTCCCCCATCGTCCAGACTTTCAACGTAGCCGAAGTATCCAGCCCCATCAGTTTCCCCACCAGCCAGAAACCACTGTCGTTCATCCAGGACGTTGTCGTGCCCCCGAAGCCGATGGCGGCGGCCAGATAGACCGGATGTATCTCGGGAGGCGAGGCGGCGAGAGCGGGAGCGATGATGCCGGCGGCGGTGATCATGGCCACCGTAGCCGATCCCTGCACCACGCGAATCATGGCCGCCGTCAAAAACGCCAGCCAAAGAAGAGGAATCCCCCATCCTTTCGCCGCCTGCGTAACCACCTCTCCCACACCCGTTTGGGTTAGGACATAGCCGAAGGCCCCTCCTCCACACGTAATAAAGGCGATCACAGCACCGGACGCGACTGCGTCTTCCAGACCCGACACCACTTCTCGAACGCCCTTCCCCGGGCGGCAGGCGGCCAAACTTACAGCAGCCGCTGCACCAAGTAGAAAGGACAGGTTCTTGTCCTGCAGGAGCGCCCACAACTGACGGGGCGTCTCTTCCCCAGGCCACACCAGCGCACCAACCGTGCCGGCTGAGATCAGCAGCACGGGGCCGAGAATGGGAGTCAGGGAAACCAGAAAGCCCGGCAAATCCTTCTCCGCTAGGAGAGCCGTCTTTGCCAAGGATTTCGTATCCATCCCCAGAACCTCTCCGGGCTCCAGGTTCAAGCGTCGATCAATCCACCAGCCGTATCCTAGCCCCGCCACCAGCGCCGGCACCAGAGCCAAGACGCCTCCGATCAGGATCATTGTCAGTAGCGGCACACCGAGGATCTCCGCCACAACCACCGGCCCCGGTGTCGGTGGAACCAGGGCGTGCGTCGCCGCCGCCCCGATCCCCGCCGCACAGATCATCCAAGCGTAGCCCCGGCGTCGGCGAGCATATGAAGCCCAAACCAGGGGAGCCAAAAGATAGAACACGGTGTCGAAGAAAACGGGAATTGACAGCAAAAAGCCGGAGGCCAGGAGGGCAAGCGGCTCTCGCTCCTCACCCAACCAACGTGAGAAGGTCCGGATAATTCGGTCGGCCGCGCCGCTATCGACCAAACACTTGCCTATAATCGCGGCCAGAACCAGAAGGATGCCGATCTGCTTCATCACAGCGGCAAAACCCTCGGCTACAATTGAAAGAGCCTCAGCCGCCGGAATGCGTTCCGACATCAGCGCACAGGCGGCAGCCGTCAACACCAGGGCCAAAAAGGGGTGGAAACGGAAGTACAGCAACAGGACGACGAGGAGAACTATTCCGAGCAGAAGACAACCCAACGGTCCCAACGCGGTATTTCCTTTCAGTCCTCCAGTAAAAGCGGCGGCTCGACGCCCATCTCGCGCTCGCCTTTATGAATAGCCGACCGGTTCCTCTCCGCCTCGTTCCCGAAGAGAGGTTGCCACCATGGGATCGGAGAAGTCCGAAAACCCTTCACCAATAGCAAAATAGCAACGAAGAAGGCTCTGAAGAACCCACCCGTCTTCCACGCGTCCCTCCCAAAAAAAGTGAAACGTCAAAAGACCCCACCAGGAGTACCGTAGTTGCGGTTCACCGTCAAATCTCACGCCGACGAAGACATTGACCAAACTGCCCATACTTCGTCAACTGCGGTTGGTCAGTTGTCGCAGAACATAGCGGAGGATACCCCCGTGACGGAGGTATTCCACCTCATTCGCAGTATCCACCCGCGCAAGGACAGGAAATTCGGTCACCTCCCCGTTCTCCCTCCCGGCCCGCATGGTCAGTTTTGCTTTGGGTTGGAGATCATCGGTCAGATCCAGCAAATCGTAAGTTTCGAAACCCGTGAGCCCGAGGCTCTCCGCATCGGCTCCGTCTAGAAACTGGAGCGGCAACACCCCCATACCGATCAGATTGCTCCGGTGGATCCGCTCGAAACTTTCAGCCAAGACCACCCGCACACCCAGCAATGCAGTTCCCTTGGCGGCCCAGTCTCGAGACGAGCCAGAGCCGTATTCCTTACCGGCAATCACCAGCAACGGAATCCCTTGCTCCCGATAGCGCACGGCGGCGTCGTAAATGGAAATCGGGGTCGGATCGCCGGCCAGACGTGTATACCCTCCCTCCACCCCGGGAACCAGCCGGTTGCGCAAGCGGACATTGGCGAAGGTCCCCCGTAACATGACCTCATGGTTACCCCGCCTCGACCCGTAGGAATTGAAGTCCTTCGGATCCACCCCTTGCGCCATGAGATACCGACCCGCCGGACTGTCCACCGGAATCGATCCCGCCGGCGAAATATGATCGGTTGTCACGGAATCACCCAGGAGAGCCAAAACCCGCATTCCCTCAACCGGCCTTAGAGATTCGGGCTCGGGCTGCATCCCGTCAAAGAAAGGAGGACGCCGGATATAGGTCGAAGTGTCCTCCCACTGATACCGACTTCCCTCAGGTATGGGAAGGTTCCTCCAGTTCTCGTCTCCCGTGAAGACGTCGGCGTACCTTTCCCGGAACATCTCCGTGCGGATCGCTCTGCGCATTGTTTCCCGGATCTCTTCCTCCGTAGGCCAGATGTCCCGCAGATAGACTTCCCGACCCTCGGGCCCATAACCGACGGGCTCGTTATAGAGATCAATGTCCATTCTCCCCGCTAGAGCGTAAGCCACCACTAGGGGCGGAGAGGCTAGAAAGTTGGCTCGCACTTCCGGGCTGATTCGCCCTTCGAAGTTTCGGTTTCCGGAAAGGACGGAACAGACCACCAGCTTGTTCCTAGTCACGGCTTCGGAGATCGGTTGCGGGAGAGGTCCGCTGTTGCCGATGCAAGTGGTACAGCCATAACCGACGAGGGCGAACCCCAGAGCGTCTAGGTATACCTGCAGCCCCGACTCCTCAAGGTAGCGAGTGACTACTTGGCTTCCCGGCGCCAGACTTGTCTTCACCCACGGCTTCGTTCGAAGCCCTCTCTCCACCGCTTTGCGCGCGAGCAATCCCGCGCCCAACATCACCGAGGGATTCGACGTGTTCGTACAACTGGTGATCGCCGCAATAACTACGGCGCCGTCCCGCAGCCGAAATGGACTCTCCTTCCCTGAGTCCTCGTCGACCAGCCGAACAGAGACCTCGCGCCATTCGTGGCTCGACATCCCTCCGTCACGTTGCGCTACGTTCGCAACCATGTCACCGAGGGCCCCCTCCACTTTGCTACGGGCCGAGCGCAAGCCAATCCGGTCTTGAGGTCGTCGAGGTCCCGCGATGCTGGGTTCCACTGTGGCAAGATCCAACTCGAGGACGTCGGAGTACTCCGGCTCTGCTGGAGAAGCGTCGTGAAAAAGCTCCTGCGCTTTGAAATACCGTTCTACCAAGTCGACCAGCTCCGCCGGCCGGCCGGTGAAGCGCAGGTACTCCAGCGTCTCGCGGTCCACGGGAGACACGGCGCAAGTGGCTCCGTACTCGGGAGACATATTTCCCAGTGTGGCGCGATCAGCCAATGAAAGAGACGCCAAACCGGGGCCGAAAAACTCCACAAACTTGCCGACGACCCCCCGCTTTCGCAACATCTCCGTGATCGTCAGGACCAGATCCGTCGCCGTGGTTCCTTCCGGGAGCCGACCTTTCAGGCGAAAGCCGAGCACCTCGGGAACCAGCAAACCTATAGGCTGACCCAGCATAGCCGCTTCAGCTTCAATGCCTCCGACCCCCCATCCCAGCACGCCCAGGCCGTTAATCATGGTGGTATGCGAGTCGGTCCCTACCAGCGTGTCCGGAAAGATCTCTCCGCCCTCCTCCGACTCTGTTGTAAACACCACACGCGCCAGGTATTCCAAGTTCACTTGGTGGACAATCCCAGTGGCCGGCGGGACCACTCGGAAATTACCGAAAGCCGACTGTCCCCACCGGAGAAACGCATAGCGCTCACGGTTTCTCTCGAATTCCCGCTGCACGTTCAAGTGGATGACCCCGGGGCGGCCGTAGAAATCCACCTGGATCGAGTGGTCAATGACCAGATCCGAGGGAATCAACGGATTAATGAGCGCTGGATCTCCCCCCAACTCGGCCAATGCGTCACGCATAACGGCCAGATCCACCACCGCGGGCACTCCGGTGAAATCTTGCAGGATGACCCGAGTCGGGCGGAAGGCAATCTCCCGTTCGGAAGGTGACTTGGGATCCCATTCCGCTAATGACCGGATGTCCTCCGCCGTCACCGTGACTCCGTCTTCGTGACGCAATAGGTTCTCCAACAGAATCCGAAGACTGTACGGCAACCGATCCACCCGATCGAAGCCGGCCGCTTTGAGAGCCGGAAGGCTGTAATAACGAAAGCGGCCGCCCGGCGTATCCAGCTCTCGACGCGTACCGTACGTGTCGTGCAAAGCATTCCCCGTCATCTCAACTCCCTTCCGGAGTTACTCGGCAAGATCTGAAGAAGGTGTCGCTTCCAGCAGGTCGTCCCCTCGGCCCCACGTCACTTCCTAAACACGTGTGTGGCGTTCCCTAGGAACATCTCCGCAACCTCGCCCATCGTCTCGGAGAGAGTTGGGTGCGTATGTATGGTCAGTGCGACATCATCCGCCACCGCCGCCATCTCGACGGCCAGGGTCGGCTCGGCGATGAGCTCGCCCGCGTTCACACCGACGACGCCCGCCCCCAAAATGCGTCCCGACTCAGGCTCGCAGATAAGCTTGGTGAGTCCCTCGGTTCGTCCCAGAGTTAAGGCCCGGCCCGAAGCCGCCCAAGGAAACCTCAACACCTTGACCTCGATTCCCTTGGCTTTGGCCTCCGTCTCGGTCAAGCCAGTCCAGGCCACCTCCGGATCCGTGAAGACGACGGCGGGGATTGCCCGATTATCAAAAGCCGTCTTCTTACCGGCGATCACCTCGGCCGCCACCTTCCCCTCGCGCATGGCCTTGTGCGCCAGCATGGGTTGGCCCGCCACGTCGCCGACGGCGAACAAGTTCGCTACCGAAGTCCGGCATTGCTCGTCGATCTTGATAAATCCGCCGGAGGTCAGTTCAATCCCTAGTTCCTCCAGTCCAAGGTTGCCGGAATTGGGCTTCCTTCCCACCGACACCAAGACGCGATCGAAGGTCTCGGTCCCGGTGTGGGAACCCGCAAAGGTCACCTCAACGCCTTTATCCCTTGTCCTGATCCGCTCCACCTGGGTTTTTAGATGGATTCCTTCAAAAACCTGCTCCAGTCTTTTGGCAAGAGGTCGCACCAGATCTCGATCGGCGCCCGGAAGAAGACCGTCGAGCATCTCCACTACCGTGACCCGAGAACCGAGAGCGGAGTAAACGGTACCCAATTCCAACCCGATGTACCCACCACCTATAACGAGGAGGCGCCCTGGGACGTCGGGCAGTCGCAACGCACCAGAAGAGTCCACCACCCGATCGTCCTCCAGCTCGACGCCCGGAATCAGAGCGGGCTTCGAACCCGTGGCGACAATCGCATGCTCAAACTCGACTTCCGTTCTTTCCGAATCTTCTATGATCACGTGGCGGGCGTCGCGAAACCGTGCCCGCGCCTGAATGTACCTGACCTGCCGGGCCTTGGCCAGCTTTCCCAAACCTCCGGTCAGCTGGAGAACTACTTTGTTCTTCCATGAGCGAAGTCGCTCCAGATCGAGGTTGGGCTCCTCAAACTCGAGTCCGAACTCGTTCGCTTCAGAAACCTCCGTAATCACCCGGGCGGCATGGAGAAGGGCCTTAGAGGGAATACAGCCCTCGTGTAAACACACCCCCCCAGGGTTCTCACGCTCGTCCACCAGAACCGTCTTCAATCCCAGGTCGGCTGCATGAAATGCGGCCGAGTAGCCTCCGGGACCCCCTCCCAGCACCAGTACATCCGCCTTGATCGCCTCATTCATCCACGGCGCTCCTTTCCTTTTTTCCATGCCTCAAGTTGCCGACAAAGACTGGTTTAAGGACTTGGTTTACGGAGTTTATTACAAGATGGCAAGGGGGGCCAGAAACCCCTTCCGCCCTGCGCTTCAGTGCTCGAACCGGTCGGTCTAGCACGTACCACCGACGTCGGGCTGATCTTCCGCAGAGAAAGGGGCATAGGAGTTGGGACAAGTCGTTGAGGGTGAGTGACTTAGGGCAAACCAGCGGGCCGTACGCTGCGGTCTACAACGGCGGC
>ERZ795052.4014-NODE-4014-length-15599-cov-5.559187_pt1 | contig 15599 bp, 20 predicted proteins | sample MGYA00375136_ERZ795052 | MGnify/ENA primary metagenome ERZ795052 (study PRJEB30181, sample SAMN05720156) | activated sludge metagenome | isolation source: Anaerobic digester | place: Japan | collected 2015-05-26 ... | reverse complement strand
GAGTGCATCGTGGATCCGGCCCAGTGGGCAGTGTTGAAGCAAAGGCTTGTCAAAGAGATCAACGAGGAAAAGGACAGCCTGCGCTTTTACTATCTCGGTGCAAACTGGAAGCGGCGCGTGGAGCACGTCGGGGCAAAAAAGACGGTCGATCAGGAGGGGCCGCTCATCGTATAAGGCGAAATGCGAACCCCAAGTGAGCAGAATTTTCAAGGTACCTTCGCGACATTGGCAAGTAACTGAATTATTTAGACAAATGGATTTCATAGAAGGGAAGGCAAACGAAATCGTCGGATCTTTCCGACGGTGCGCGGATTTCGCTTGAAATACGCAACAACTTCAAAGCTTTGCTTTTTAGGCGGTCGCCCCTCGTGCAGGGGCGTGGATTGAAACCCCGTCCGCCAGAGGAAAACGCAGACCCGCAGAAGTCGCCCCTCGTGCAGGGGCGTGGATTGAAACATCCGACTTGTGCTGGACCGGCTGTCTCAACAGGGGGTCGCCCCTCGTGCAGGGGCGTGGATTGAAACACAGTAATTGGCCCCGCTGCCCTCGTCATACCACGTCGCCCCTCGTGCAGGGGCGTGGATTGAAACTTCACAGGTCCCGTAACTATCCTCATAGCAGGGGCCGTCGCCCCTCGTGCAGGGGCGTGGATTGAAACTTCGCAGTCCGCACACAGCGTAAACAAATCACTTGTCGCCCCTCGTGCAGGGGCGTGGATTGAAACTTGCGCGGTCTTACGAATGGTCGGATTAAGGGTGGTCGCCCCTCGTGCAGGGGCGTGGATTGAAACACACTGGAACGCTGTATGTGGGATGAGCGTATGGTGGTCGCCCCTCGTGCAGGGGCGTGGATTGAAACATATGGGACCGTCCATGTAGTCCAATCATTACCGGTCGCCCCTCGTGCAGGGGCGTGGATTGAAACTGTTGTTTATCTGTCATAGACTTCGTGACGGGAGGTCGCCCCTCGTGCAGGGGCGTGGATTGAAACTAGGTACTCCCGATTAAAATACACAAAAAGTCCGTCGCCCCTCGTGCAGGGGCGTGGATTGAAACAGCGATGAATCATATTTTAGATACAGAAGGGACTCGTCGCCCCTCGTGCAGGGGCGTGGATTGAAACGTGGACTCCGCTAGGCAGGAAGTGCGGAACGTGGGGTCGCCCCTCGTGCAGGGGCGTGGATTGAAACACCCCGTATGGGGTCTCGCCGTCGAATCAATCCGGTCGCCCCTCGTGCAGGGGCGTGGATTGAAACGGGTAATATCTCAACGGGCGAATCGAATCAAGAACGGTCGCCCCTCGTGCAGGGGCGTGGATTGAAACCGCTTAAATGTAATCATCATGACAACAGTCCCTCGGTCGCCCCTCGTGCAGGGGCGTGGATTGAAACCAGTGCATCCTTCTTGCGGCCCGTAGCTCCGAGAGGTCGCCCCTCGTGCAGGGGCGTGGATTGAAACATCTACTGTGAGGACTGCGACGAATACGCGCCGATGTCGCCCCTCGTGCAGGGGCGTGGATTGAAACAACTGATAGGTGCTGGTAGCACGACCAATAGCTGTCGCCCCTCGTGCAGGGGCGTGGATTGAAACATGTGTGCTGATGTAGCGGCTAGGGCGGTGGTGGGGTCGCCCCTCGTGCAGGGGCGTGGATTGAAACATCAACGACGGGTCAAAGCGGGGAGCGGGGCGCTGTCGCCCCTCGTGCAGGGGCGTGGATTGAAACCCGATGATGCCCTGTAACCGAGCCGCCTTTAGAGTCGCCCCTCGTGCAGGGGCGTGGATTGAAACGGACTATAAACAGGGTCTATGATTTCATACCCGCGTCGCCCCTCGTGCAGGGGCGTGGATTGAAACTCGCCCTTATGTTGTTGATAGTTAGACCTGCAAGGTCGCCCCTCGTGCAGGGGCGTGGATTGAAACAGCTTCTTCCGATTCATCCATCGCCACTTCAAGTCGCCCCTCGTGCAGGGGCGTGGATTGAAACTAGGTACTCCCGATTAAAATACACAAAAAGTCCGGTCGCCCCTCGTGCAGGGGCGTGGATTGAAACTAACATCCTTTCCTTGTTTAATCTAGTTGGGCTTGTCGCCCCTCGTGCAGGGGCGTGGATTGAAACGTAGCACGGCACGCAAATTATATATCCCGAACCCGTCGCCCCTCGTGCAGGGGCGTGGATTGAAACAATTTTTATAGGGGACCGCAAGCCGAACCGCAAGGTCGCCCCTCGTGCAGGGGCGTGGATTGAAACACTGCGAGGATTGTGAAGAATACGCGCCGATTGATGTCGCCCCTCGTGCAGGGGCGTGGATTGAAACAACGCCAAGATACAGATTTTCGGGTTTTGCCTGGTCGCCCCTCGTGCAGGGGCGTGGATTGAAACTCGTAGTAAATCGTCCCGTCAAGAAGCTGAAGACGGTCGCCCCTCGTGCAGGGGCGTGGATTGAAACCACAATGGAATCTCCCAACAAGCGGCGGCGAACGTCGCCCCTCGTGCAGGGGCGTGGATTGAAACAAATGATTTGTTTTTCTACTGTGAGGATTGCGAAGTCGCCCCTCGTGCAGGGGCGTGGATTGAAACGCGCTCAACAGCGCCATGCCACGCACGCTGTTTGGTCGCCCCTCGTGCAGGGGCGTGGATTGAAACATCAGCTTGTCTGCGGTGACCTTGCCGTCCATGACGTCGCCCCTCGTGCAGGGGCGTGGATTGAAACCAATTTTCCAGATATGAAACAAGCGTGTCCAACTGTCGCCCCTCGTGCAGGGGCGTGGATTGAAACAACCCGGTTGTCAAGCAGGACAAGGAAGCCGATGTCGCCCCTCGTGCAGGGGCGTGGATTGAAACAATTATTTAGAGAGACCGCAAGCCGAACCGCAAGGTCGCCCCTCGTGCAGGGGCGTGGATTGAAACGCACCATGAATTATCTATCCTTTGTCAGTTGGGGTCGCCCCTCGTGCAGGGGCGTGGATTGAAACTTCATAGCAAGCGTCACAGTAAAGCTTTCCGTTCGGTCGCCCCTCGTGCAGGGGCGTGGATTGAAACGTGCGACAGACAACCGGACGTCTTGAGATATGCAGTCGCCCCTCGTGCAGGGGCGTGGATTGAAACCTTTTTCCTTTCCTTTCCTTTCCTTTTGATGATGATGGTCGCCCCTCGTGCAGGGGCGTGGATTGAAACTTCTCCGATCCGCCCATGCAATCCAGGCAGAAAGCGGGTCGCCCCTCGTGCAGGGGCGTGGATTGAAACCCGTCCCCTGTCTCTACCCGTCCGGGCAATTAAGGTCGCCCCTCGTGCAGGGGCGTGGATTGAAACAGCACGCCGGCCACGGTAAACGTCAGGCTGTCCGGTCGCCCCTCGTGCAGGGGCGTGGATTGAAACCATTAGAACGGCACCGGCCCGCCTGAAATTTCCGGTCGCCCCTCGTGCAGGGGCGTGGATTGAAACAAAATATCGGCTGATCGCCCCGGCAAATTCATACGTCGCCCCTCGTGCAGGGGCGTGGATTGAAACTCCTGAACGCCAGCGGCCATGTCACCTACTCCAAGTCGCCCCTCGTGCAGGGGCGTGGATTGAAACAGAATCTACGAATACAACTTCTCCGACATCACCGGGTCGCCCCTCGTGCAGGGGCGTGGATTGAAACCATGCGAGGCTCGCTAATTCATGACGCCCTCTACCGGTCGCCCCTCGTGCAGGGGCGTGGATTGAAACTCTGCGGGCCTCCCCATCCTCTCCCGGACGATCCTGTCGCCCCTCGTGCAGGGGCGTGGATTGAAACTCGTTTTCCGGCAAGCAAGACCAGACCGCAAACGTCGCCTCTCGTGCAGGGGCGTGGATTGAAACGGCAATCGCCTCGCAGATCGGCCCGAGGGCGAGGGTGTCGCCCCTCGCGCAGGGGCGCGAATTGAAACGTCACCCCGTCGCGCTCGTCGGCCGCCCGCAGGGGTCGCCCCTCGCACAGATGTGTTGCGGGAGACAGGGATGGATCCCCGCCTTCGCGGGGATGACATCAAAGGGGGCAGGGGATGACGCTTTGAGAAAGGGGGAGGAAATCGAGAGGGATAGCGGGGATGAAATCTGGGGAAAGCGGGGACGTCGTACGGAGAGCGCGGGAATGTATTCGCGGGTGATGGGGGACTGAGAAAGCAGGCGGGCTGGATGTCAGCGGAAAGTTCAGGGGATGAGGCGGAAGCCCTGTTCCTTGAAATGGCCGTCAAAGGTGAATGACGATCCGATTCCGTGGCGCCGCATGATTTCGAAGCTGACGCAGTCAACGAGGCTGAGCCGTCGTCTGGTCGCGACCAGGAGGGCAGCCATTCCCAGCTTGTGAAGCTCGCCCGTGACGTATTCCACGTGAAGGACGGGGACAATGGCCTCCTCGAAGGCCCGGACGGCCTCCATCCCGACACGGCTCTGCATGAGTGCGACGGTCTCCACGAGGACGTAGCTGCTCGTCACCGCCACGGCTCCGGCCTCCAGAATGTCCGTCCATGCGTTCCGCGCCCTGGCATGGTTGTCGTCGTCGCGATCCAAAAGAGCGTAAAATGCGGAGGTGTCGATGAAAACTCTCATCTGTCGTATGCCTCCGCAAGGTAGTCATCATGGCGCTTCGAGACATCGCGCTTTCCGGATTTGAATTTTCCCATGACGTCTAGTGCCCGCTTTTTTTTCTCATCGGCGGGCATCATGATGCCCGAGCGGATCACCCCGTCAACGGCGCGCCGTATGACCTCGGCCATGGATTCGCCCCGGGCGGTCGCGATTTCCTTCAGCGCCCGGGCCTGCTCTTCCGTCAGTTGAATCTGTGTCCTGACCATGGTTACCTCAGTGATTACGGTTACGATGTAATGATTACATAATTTGAGAACTGCGTCAAAGGTATTTTTGACCGGCTTGCTGCCTTCGCGCTTCAGAGTCACGCAAAGAGACGAGAATGGATGCCCGCCTTGGCGGGCGGTCGCAATTGGCATCTTCGCATGGAAATCAGAGTCCGCGGAATCCTTCGCGGGAATGACCATCCGGCAGAAGGCCTCCCGGTTTTTTCGTGATTAAACGCAGGCGTTTTGATAGATTACTGCCGGAACACCTGCCGGGAGCCGCGATGATGACGCTCGAGTACAAGGGACACATCGCCGAGATCCTGAAAGCCGCCAAGCGGATCGAAGGGACTGTGCGGGGGCTCTCCCGCGAGGATTTCCTGCGGGACCAGGCCCGGGTTGCCGCCGCGGGCGACGAGCTTGCCTCGATCGGGCGGGCCGTCCGGAATCTCCCCGGGAAAATCCGCCTGCGTTACCCGGCGATCGACTGGGACGCCTGGCCCGGCATGGCCGAGGCCTCCGGCGACGGACTCTGGGACGCGGTTGCGAGACGCGCGCCCGTCTTCGCGGAGCAGGTGAACCGGATCCTGTTCGACATCACGGATTGAAAGGAAAGCGAATGAAGCCGGCCGTCGTGATCGTGGACATGCTCAGGGACACCCTCGAAGGGGCCCACCCCATGCCCATCAAGGAACTGGGCCGCGAGATCGTGCCCGCCGTCAACCGCCTGACGGAATTTGCGCGGCAACGTTCCATCCCCGTGATCTTCTCCATGGACAGCTTCCTCCCCGGCGATTTCATCTTCGAGGGCAGGATGAAGAGCCACTCGCTCCGGGGGACCCGGGGGGCAGAGGTGACGGAGCTGCTCACGCAGGCCGGGACGGACCACTACTCGCCCAAGCGCCGCTTCAGCGCCTTCTACAAGACGGACTTGGATCAGACGCTGCGGCTCCACGGGGCCGACACGGTCGCCCTCTGCGGGATCGCGACGCACTGGTGCGTGCTGTCGTCGGCATTCGACGCCCTCTCGAACGACTTCCGCGTCGTCATCCTCGAGGACTGCTGCGCGAGCTTCAGCCGCGAGATGCACGAAAACTGCCTCGCGATCTACCGCAAGAACCCCCTGTACCCGCTGCTGCGCGTGATGACGCTCGATGCGTTCCTGGCCGAACTGGAGGGGACATGAGGAGGCTCAGCTCCCGGGAGTTCGACCGGGCCGTCCAGCGGGCGATCCTCCGCATCCCGCCGCCGATCCGCAAGCACCTGGACAACCTGGTCATCTCCGTCCAGAAGCGCCCGCCGCCGGAGCTGCTGGAGGAGATGGGCCTGCCGCCCGACGAGCCGCTCCTGGGCGTCTACACGGGAGCCTCCCTGATGGAGCGCTCCCACTTCGACATGCTGCAGTACCCGGACACGATCCAGATCTTCCAGGAACCCCTCGAGGAGATGTGCGAAACGCTGGACGAACTGGAGGAGGAGATCGAGATCACCGTGGTGCACGAGGTGGCCCACTTCATCGGGATGACCGAGGAGGAGCTCTACGAGCTGGGCTATGAGTGAGAAAGAGTCCCGGGGCCGGAAGCCCCGTACGGATGGATCAGGCAGAAGGCTGACAGTGGGGTGGAAACCCCCGGGGACGGCACGGCTGTCTGGAGACAGGTGACATGTACGACACGCTCAGGAACGTGGCGCTTGCGGCGAGCGCCGTCATCCTCTTCTTCTTCGTTCTCTTCGTCGTCAACCAGACGGCGCAGGTGGTGGGGCTTGCCGACCGTGTGAGCCCTGCCTTCGGGACGGCGGTGCTGTGGTTTCTCGTCGGTCTCTATGCCGCGCTGATCCTCGCCGCCTCGGTCTTTTTCCTGCGGCTTCCCAAACCGCTCGTGCCGCCCGAAACGGAGATGGAGCCGGAATTTTCCCGCTACCTCGACGCCCTGCGGACGCGGCTGGCCGCAAACCCGCGGCTCAAGGGCTTCGATCTGTCGGACCGCGCCGGGATCGAGAGCGCCCTGGCCTCGCTCGGCCGGGAGTGCGACGTCATCATCCGGGACAGCGCGGCCGCCGTCTTTGTGAGCACGGCCATCTCCCAGAGCGGGCGGCTCGACACGGTCTTCGTGCTCACGGCCCACGTCCGCATGGTGTGGCGCATCGCCTCGATCTACAACCAGCGACCGGCGCTCCGGGAGCTCGTCCGCCTCTACGCCAACGTTGCCGCCACGGCCCTCGTGGCGGGTGAGCTGGACGAGGCGGAGATCAGCGAGCAGATCGAGCCGATCCTCTCGTCGGCCCTCGGCGCCGTGAGCCTCTCCGTGCCGGGCATGCAGGCCGCGGCCTCCATCGTGGTCACCTCGATCCTCACGGGGGCCGCCAACGCCTTCCTCACCCTGCGCGTGGGGATCATCGCCAGAAGGTGGTGCGGCAGCCTCGTCGTCGACGAGCGCCGCGCGCTGCGCCGCACGGCCACGGCCGAGGCGGCCAGGCTCCTGGGCTCGATCGTCAAGAGCGGGACGGCGCGGATCTCCCGGGGCCTGTGGGATGCCTCGAAGGACAAGGTGGGCGGCGCCTTTTCGGGGCTCACAGGTGTTGCCCGCGACATCAAGGACTCCATCCTTGCGCTGCTCAAGATCAAGAAGGGCGAAGAGTGAGGCCGGTCGCGGAATGATGCCGAGAAAGGGGAATCCCGCCGCCGGCCCGATCGCGGCCCTCGCCTTCATCTCCCTGGTCTGGGGCTACAACTGGGTCGTCATGAAGGAGTCGCTGCGTTACGCGGGGCCCTTCGACTTCAACGCCCTGCGGATGGCGCTCGGAAGCGTCTTCCTCTTCGCCTTCATGGCCTGGAAGCGCGAACCCCTGCGGCCGCCCTATCCCGTCTGGACGGCCCTCATCGGGCTCACCCAGACCTCCCTCGGAACGGGCCTGATCGTGTGGGCCCTCGTCACCGGGGGGGCCGGGAAGACCTCGATCCTCGTCTACACCATGCCGTTCTGGATCCTGCTGCTCGCCTGGCTCGTCCTGGACGAGAAGGTGCGGGGCGCCCTGTGGCTCCCCATTGCGATGGCCTTCTGCGGGCTGGTCTGCATCCTCGAACCCTGGGCCCTCGGGGGCACGGCCCAGAGCAAGATGCTCGCCGTGATTTCCGGGGTGTGCTGGGCGGCCGGCGCCGTGATCCTGAAGCTCCTGGGCCGGCGCTACCTCAAGCTCGACCTGATCCGCATCACGACCTGGCAGCTCATCTTCGGGACCCTGCCGCTGATCCCCGTCGCCTTCCTGGCGCCCTCGCCGCCCATCGACTGGTCGCCCTACTTCATCGGCTCGATCGCCTACAACTCCGTGCTCGTCTGCGGGGTGGCCTTTCTGATGTGGACCTACGTCATCGACCGCCTGCCGGCGGGGCTGGCCGGCCTCGGGACCCTTGCCGTACCCGTTGTGGGCATGACGGGCTCGCGCCTGCAGCTCGGCGAGCCGATCGGCTACTGGGAGGGGTGGGGCATCGCGCTCGTCGTGGCGGCCCTGGCGCTGCTGTCGCTCATGCGGCTGCGCGAGCGCCGCAGGGCGGACATGGTCCCCGCGCAGGAGTGACCGGGGGAGCCGCCGGGCGGGAAGAAAGGGCGCGGTCGGGAAGAGCGGGGCGGGGACGGCGGGGCTTGATCTCTGACCGGTCACCCGCCGGCGGAAACCGGGGCGAGGCGGGGGTCGAACCAGGCGAGGACCGTGCCGTTTTTCTCCCTCGCGTAGGCGTGGTAGAGGTCGGGGACGACTTCGAGGGTCACCTCGGCGCCCGCCGCCGCGAGTTCCTTTCGTCCCATCACCGCCCGCCAGGCGGGGAACATCCAGTCCTTCGCCCCGTGCACCCAGAAAATGCGGCGGCCTTTCGCGCAGGCCAGGCTGAAAGGGGCCAGGATGCCAGAAAACACGGCAAAGTGCGTGAAGGAGGTCTCTGCGTCGAGGGCGCGCTTGAGGACGTAGGTGGCCCCGTCGGAGAGCCCCGTCAGCAGGATGCGGCTGCGGTCGATGGCCCACCGGCCGGTCGCGTGATCGAGAACCTTCTGCAGCAGCGCCGCATCGGCGTCGCGCCCCGTGATCGACCACGTGATGTTCAGGGATGCGGGGCAGGCCAGGGCGAAGCGCCTGCAGCGCGCCTCCCGCAGCCAGCTCCAGAGGAAATCCCTCCCGTGGCCGAAGCCCCCGTGCAGGGCGACGACGAGGGGGAGAGGCTCCGACCCGCCCTGGTGGCGGGGGATGTAAAACGATACGCCGCCCCGGGCGTAGGGGTCGGTGTCGAGGCCGTCGTGAAAAAGGTTCTCGGCCGGGTTCTCCTCCGGGTCGAACCGGGGGCCGGCGGCGCCGTTCCGGACGTCGGGTTCGAGGAAAAACCGGTTGACGGCCGGCAGGAGCGGGCAGAGCGGCAGGAGCATTTCCTGGACGCGGTGCATCCGCCGGCCGGCCTTCCGGACATTGACGAGGGCCTGCTCGAGCCACTCGGTCTCCGTCGTCGCCGCCAGGGCATCGGCGCACATCGCCGAGGCCTCGAGGAGCGTCCGCCGGGCATCCTCCGTTCCCGGCGCGGCCGGGGCGGCCTCGAGGCCGCTCCGCGCCTTCGCCAGGGCGTCCGCAAACGGCGCGAATTGCGCGCGCAGTTTCGGCACGATGCCCGGGTAGTAGTGCCGCTGGGCGGACTCGAAGGCCTCCAGCGCCGCGGCGAGCCGCTCCGAGAGCGTTTCCATGCTTTCCCGGGAAACGATCGTCAACGCTTCCGTCTCCTTTTTTCTGCGGGCCGCACGCCCTGTCCCCGGGATCCGCGTGTCGCGCGAGGCCGGCCTTCGGCCGGTTACCGGTCGATCGTGGTCTCCGAGACGTCGAGATGCGCGGCGATCTCGATGCGCTGCGGCGCAGCCTCGGGATCGACGACGCCCGAGCGCGGCGCAAAGAAAAAGACCTGGACGATCCTCAGATCCGCCTGCTCCTCGCCGTCCCCGTGTTCCCGGTATCCCCAGAGCCAGCCGTCGAGGCGGTACTTCTCCGGCCGGGCCAGGTGCTGTTCCGCCTCCCGGTGCGCCGTGTCGAAGGGTTTGATCCGGGCGATCTTTCTGACCCCCGCGATCTCGCGCCAGGTCTTGGCGACCCGCGCGATCGATCCGTCATTGTTCATCACGATCCGGATCTGCCCGCCGTCGCCGAGCACGGGGATGCTGTGCCCGTCCAGGTCGATCCGGCGCCGGTACTGGAGGATCACGCTCTTCTGGCGCCGGGCGACCTCGTAGATCCTGTTGACGACGGGAACCGATTCGAGAACCATGCGGATGCCCGCGGGCGCGGCGTTCGTCTCGGCAAGGCCCATCTCCCGGAGGAACAGGTCGGCGCGCTCGAGGTACTCCTCCTCCGCCAGGGGCCGGTCGCCTGCATCGAATTGAGACCGGCCGATCATCCGCACGGCCCCGCTTCCCGGGTAGACCCGCACCGCAAAGCCCGTTGTCCCCTCCAGGTCCCGCGAGTAGAGGGCGCCGTCGCGCGGTTCGTAGGAGAGGGCCCTGAGCGCCGGCGGAATCGGCATGGGCCTGAGGGTGTAGATGGGGGCCCACTGGGGGATTCCCGCCTCGCAGGGGCTGTCGGCTGTCCGTTTCGTGCGGAAGGCGACGGGGTACTGGGCGTGGTAGTGGGAGGCCGCATGGGGGCCGGCTGACAGGACGAATGCCTCGTCGAGAAGGGCTGTCCGTTCCACGTCCGGTCCGCCCCGCGTGATGCAGAGGGGCACGGTCCCCTCGCGTCCCTGGCGGAACCCCTCGATGAAGGCATCCGCCACGCCGTAGCCGCCCGCGGCCCGGTTGTAGAGGTCCCAGACCCTGCGGACATCGCCGGGGCCGCAGTACGCGGTTGTCGAGAACCCGCACACCATCCGGAGGCCCGGGCCGAGAAGCGTTCCCCAGCGCTCGTAGGCGTTCCGCATGAGCACCGTGTCCTGTGTGCCGTCGAAGCTATCGGGACAGCCGAACGCCGGGGCGGGCGCCGGGCATTCCCTGGGCCCGTGGGCCAGGACGTGCGAGGCGCATTGCCAGAAGTACCGCAGGCCGTCCCCGGTCCCCGTGCCGTTGCCGAGGAGCATTTTCCGCGGGTCCACCGTGTGGGTCTCCGATGCGCTCTGGGGACACTTCAGGGGGTCTTTCCCGTTTGGCATGGCGAGCCACGTGTCCGGCGTTCCGCAGGTGGCGCTGAAGAAAAGGTGCGCCGTATCGACGCCGTTGTAGCGGTCCGTGTCCCTGCCCGCAGGATCGACCGCCGTGTCGTGGAAAAACGGCTCGGCGTAGCACAGCCCCTCGTGCATCGGGCTTTTCGCCTTCGCGGGGAAGGGGGCGCCGGCCAGGAATTCCGCGGCCGTCTCCCGGGGGCCGCCGGGCGCGCCGGGGGCCGTCCGGACGGTGAACTCCGGGGGGCCGGGAAGGGCCGACGTCTGCAGGGGATGGCAGGCGACGAGGGCCGAGGCCCCCAGGACGGCCATCGCCCCGAGGGCGCATCGGGTGATCGTCTGCATGGGGTGTCGAACGGGTCCGGCCTGCCTGCCGTCTATTTTTTTTCGATGGTCTTCGACTTGATCTTCTTGATCTCTTCCAGGATCTCCGCCTTCCTGACGATGCCCTTTCTGTCCAGGAGGTTCACGAGGGCCTCCGAAAGCACCACCTCGTAGACCATCATCTCCTTGATGTCCTCGAACTGCTCCGGGTCCAGCTGTTTCGTCATGGGAATCTCCAGTGTCTCTCCGGTCTGTCTTGTCTGGCGGGGCTGTATGGTCCAGGCCCCCTTGCTCTTCCCCGGCTGCCCGCAGCCTACACCGGAGCCGCCTGCGATTTCAAGCGATGAAAAGGTCCTTCGTGGAAAAATTCGGATCGCTCGTCAGGTTCACGCCCAGCCGCCGCAGGCCCGCCTCGTCGCCCGGCGTGGGGATGTGGGTCATGTGCACCTCGCAGTTGGCCAGTTCGCTGAGCCTTTCGAGGGCGAGCTGGGCAGCGGGATTGGACGCGGAGCTGATCGACAGGGCGATGAGCGTCTCCTCGAGGTCGAGGCTCACGCTCTTCTCGTTGAGGATGCGCGTCTTGAGGTTCCGGACGGACTCGGTGATGGACTCGGGCAGCAGCTTGATCATGGACGGGATCCCCGCCAGGTGCTTGATGGCGTGGATGACCACGCTCGAGGCCGCGTGCAGCAGCGGCGAGTTGTTGCCCGTGACGATCGTGCCGTCCTTGAGCTCGATCGCGGCCCCGCAGTAGATGCCCTCGTCTCCCTTGTCCTGGGCCCGGGCCTCGCCGGCCGCCCGGCGTGCCGGCTCGACCACCTTGCGGTATTCCGGCACGAGGTGGAAGTCCTTGAGGAAAAGCTCGGCCCGCTGGACCGTCTCCCGGTCGGCGAACCCCATGGCGTACTCGCAGCGGTAGCGGAAGTAGCGCCGGATGAGCTCCTGCTGCGCCGCCTCCTGCGTGACCCCGTCGTCGACGATGGCAAAGCCCGCGCGGTTCACGCCCATGTCCGTGGGCGACTTGTAGAAGGACTCGCCGCCCGTGATGCGTTCCATGATGCGCTTGAGCAAGGGGAAGGCATCCACGTCGCGGTTGTAGTTCACCGCGATCCTGCCGTAGGCCTCCAGGTGGAAGGGGTCAATGATGTTGAAGTCCCGGATATCGGCCGTGGCGGCCTCGTAGGCCACGTTGACGGGGTGCCTGAGCGGGAGGTTCCAGATCGGGAAGGTCTCGAACTTGGCGTAGCCCGAGCGGATGTCCCGCCGGTAGTCGTGGTAGAGCTGGGAGAGGCAGGTGGCGAGCTTGCCGCTGCCCGGTCCCGGTCCCGTCACGACGACAAGGGGCTTTTCCGACTCGATGTAGTCGTTGACCCCGTAGCCCTCGTCGCTCACGATGAGATCCACGTCCGTGGGGTAGCCCTTCGTGTAGCGGTGCGTGTAGACCCGGATGTCCCGACGCTCGAGCTTGTTCTTGAACTGCCGGGCCGCGGGCTGGTTCTCGAACCGGGTGATCACGACCCCCAGGACGCTGATGCCCCGGTTGCGCAGTTCGTCGATGAGCTTCAGGGCGTCGGCGTCGTAGGTGATGCCGAAGTCCGCGCGGATCTTCTTGCGCTCGATGTCACCGGCGAAGATGCACAGCAGCAGGTCCACCTTGTCCCTGAGGTGCTGCAGCAGCCGGAGCTTGACGCTGGGGTCGTAGCCGGGCAGGACCCGGGCGGCGTGGTAGTCGTACAGGAGCTTCCCGCCGAACTCGAGGTAGAGGCGGTTGTTGAAACGCTCGACGCGCTGAAGAATCTCCGCGGACTGCTCCTGGATGTACTTCTCGTTGTCGAAGCCCACCTTGCCGGTCATCGCCACCCCCGTCGGGCGTCAGAATTGGAACGTCTCCGGGGGTGCACGTTAGCGGGTTTCGCCCGATTTGTAAAGCCTTTTACAGGCAACCGGCGAGCCACGTCATGCCCTTCTCTGCTGCCGGCAGGGAGGGGCGGTCGTCGCCCTCGGGCAGCCCGGCGGCGGGGTCTTCAGCGATTTGCCATTCGGTGTCGGGATCGTGAGCGTGAGGGGGCTCGTCGATGGGTTCATTGCGCCCCGATGTCGCGAGGCCGGAACCGGCGCGAGCCGCGACGCAGGCAGGGGCATGCAGACTACTGGGGCGCTCCCGCACAGATTTCCGTGGGCGGCCTGTTGTCGGCGGGCTGCACGGGGTCCTGCTTCTCCCTTGCCCACCTGACGGGAACGCTGCAGCCGGGGCAATACCCAGAATAATACTTCGCCATCTCCTCGTCGGTGCCGTACACCGCGACGCCCCTGTGGGGGCATCCGGGCCTGTGTCGGGCCATGTCGGCCCATTTCTTCATTTTCATGACTGTCGGCTTCCTCCTGCGAACCGCTGTCGCATTCACTGCCCCGGCGCCGCACCCTCCTGTTCACAGGGCCACCCGGTCCGGCTGATCGTGAGGCGCCCCTGGATCGTCATCAGTTGAAAGCGCTTTTTCAGTTCACGCGACGCATTCTCGATGATCAGCTCGCCCTTGTTTCTGCACAGCTGGTTGTAGAGCAGGATGATCGTGTGAAGGCCCAGGGTGTCGATCGTTCTGACCCGGGCCAGGTCGAGGACAATCGTCTCCAGGTCGTGCCGCGCATACGCCTGCGCCTGCCTGTGCATGGACTCCGCCTCTTCGGCCATCAAATCCCCGCCAGGCGTCACGTAAATGACTTTTCTTCGTTCGTCACAGCACACCAGCATCTCGTCACGTATCGCGCAGTCCTGTGATCAGTTTTCTGCGGGTAAACTGCTTTTTATAGAGACAACTTGCGTGCCATGTCCGTAACTTGTTAAAATATAAGCGAAATCAATAATTTGGAGGGGTTGACGCAGGGGAAAAGTGTAAATGACGCCGACACCTCGGCTGCGAGATTCGGGTCATTTCTCGAGTAACAACAGGTAATGATTATAGATTTTACACTTCTGCGAACTCGTAAATGATCCCGACAATATCTGCGCGGAACCCTTCATCCGCGACAATGACAAATACGAAAAAAGTCCTATGCCGGCCTCGGATTCCCGTTACAAGTAACGAACGGGCAACACTGCTATCGATTTCCCGGCTGAGCGGCGCCTTCGAGTACTTCGGCGGTGTGCCCGCCTGTCGCTATTCCTTCGCGTCGGAGCGGAGCACGAGATTGTCAATCCCGTGCTCGGCGAACTCCGCCTCGTAGGGCTCGGCGAACTCGTAAAACCTGGTGACGCGATCGATGGGGGACATCGTCCTGATCGCTTTTTCTCCCAGGGCCCGGACGAAGTCGCGTTCCCCCAATCGTTCGGTCAGTTCGTCCCAGAAGGAGACATCCATAAACTCGTCGATAAGCTCCAGCATTTTCTGCTCGAATTCCCTGTCATGGTAGTACTTGCCGTCCTTTTCATCGAGATCGACGTTCTTGAGGTCGAAGAATTTCCCCTGGGAGAGGATGTACTGCTCGAGCCGTTCGAATTCGTCGTCAGGCCTTTCCTCCTTGCATGAATTGACGACCCAGTTGGCCAGGAACAGGGCCTTCACGAGCGTCTTGTAGTGGGTTTTGCTGATCTCGATCTTCATCTCGGCCTCCTGTACACGTCCTTCCTGTGCCCCACGGTCAGCGCCAGCATCACTTCATCCCGGCGGTCGATGGAGTAAATGACCCTGTAATCTCCGCACCCGTAACGAAAAAGGCCGCGGAAGATCCCCTTCAGGGGTTTTCCGAGCACGATGGGGTGTTCCGAAAGGTGATCATCAACCTTGCCCACGATCTCACTCGCCCTGGCCTTGTCGAGCTTCCTGAGTTCCCCCAACGCATCTTCATGCCAGGCGACCTTATAGCTCAAGGAGTTTTTTGACCTCCTTGCTCGTGTAATATTTTGCATTCTTTTCGGAGATGCGCTCGAGGGCCAGGTAAGCATCTTCATACTCATCAAGGTATTTCTCCAGCATGTCCTTGATGTAGAAGCTCTTGGGCCTCTTGGTCTTTTCAGCCAGGTTTTCGAGTCTCTGCTCGATATCGTCCGAGATCCGGACATTCAAAGTCTTCGCCATGGCTATTCTCTCCGTCTATGTATAATATGTATGACATGTATTATATGAGATACTTGTAATGTCAAGTGTTATAGTCCTGCTCGTTGACTGCAACGCGGGATAAAGCGGGGAGGGAGAACAAAAAAGGGGCCGGCCTTGTCAGGCCAACCCCTTGCTTTCCTGGTGGGTCAGGGCGGAGTCGAACCGCCGACACTCGGATTTTCAGTCCGA
>ERZ795052.4010-NODE-4010-length-15610-cov-7.133912_pt1 | contig 15610 bp, 13 predicted proteins | sample MGYA00375136_ERZ795052 | MGnify/ENA primary metagenome ERZ795052 (study PRJEB30181, sample SAMN05720156) | activated sludge metagenome | isolation source: Anaerobic digester | place: Japan | collected 2015-05-26 ... | reverse complement strand
AACTTTAATCTTTGGCATTATGCCTATGCGAATCATCTCAAGGTAGACCGCTATGCCTATGACTGGGAGGTTTTGGCCGATATCCGGAAGATGGCCGAACCCTGGCGATTTGGAACGTACCCTCCGAGAGAGCCCTTAAACGGGCGAAAAATCCGGCTGGCTTACCTGGTGTTCGGCGCGCGGCACCTGAATTCCGTCCTCGTCAAGATTAATGGCATTCTGGCGCGCTATCACGACAAGGAGCGCTTTGAAGCGACCTTCTTCATTCCCGATCCCAAGCACCTCGTCTATCAATCACGTCAAGCCCGACAGGCGATCAAACAGTTTCAGGAGTATGGATGCAAGGTTGTCGTCCCGCCGGCCGGGTTTGATCTTTTGAAAAGGTTGCGGGCTGTAGCCTCTCAGATCCACGAAACGCAGCCGGATGTGCTGATCACAAGCGCCGTTCTGGCGGAATTCGAGCATTATTTCATTGCCTCGCTCAGACCGGCGCCGCTGACCGTCGGCCTTATTCAGGGACCGCCGGCGCAGTTTGCCGCACCCGATCTGGATTGGGGAATTTCGTGGTCGAAGCATCCTTTAATTGACGCGCCCTGCAATGTTTCTCTGGTTCACATTGGTCTGGAGCTGCCCGCGAGGGAGACCATCACGCCATACGCTAAAAAGAATTTCCAGATTCCGGAGCGGTGTCGGGTGATGGTGAGCGGCGGACGCTTCTTCAAATTCGAGGACGTGGATTTCTGGAAGGCGGTATTGAGGCTTCTCTCAAAATACGCCGACCTTCATTATGTTGCTTTCGGTGTCTCCCGGGAGCAGATTCCTTTCCTTGAACCGCTTTTGACTCCGGATATTTCCAGCCGGGTGCACCTGCTGGGTTGGCGGGAAGACAGCTTGCGTATCCTGAGTATGGCGGATATCCTGGTCGATACCTATCCTTCCGGGGGCGGCCATATTCTCGTCGATGCCATGGCCCTGGGGATCCCCTTTGTCTCCTTCGAAAACAATTACATGAAGAATTTCGATCAGACCGATTGGTCTGTTGCCGACGAATTTGTCTCGATTCCAGAACTTGTCGTCCCGCGCGGCGACTTCGGGCAGTTCGAGCGCACATCTTCAAGACTGCTGGATGACGATGCCTACCGCCGCCGGATGGGCAATCTCTGCCGGGAGCAGATTCAGCAATCCATGGGTGATCCGGAAGCGGGCGTTCGGCGCTATGAGGAAGTGATCATGGACATATTGCACAGGAAAGTTTCCCGGCAGGTTGATGCCGAATCCGGAGGTTTGGGAAGAGGCGGAGATTCCCGTTCCACGCTGGGGAAATGGGGGAAAAAAATCCGCGATTCCCTGACAGGGAAATAATTCTGTTTATGTCCCTGATAAAACGCAATCTCGTTGCCAACTACCTCGGCCAGGGTTGGGTGGCGCTGATGGGGCTGGCCTTCATCCCCCTGTACATCCGGTATCTCGGGATGGAGGCCTACGGTCTCATTGGATTGTTTGTTCTCATTCAGGCCTGGCTGGCGCTTCTGGATATGGGCATGACGCCCACCTTGAACCGGGAGATGGCCCGCTTCACGGCCGGTGCCCACAGTCCGCAATCCATCAACGATCTTTTGCGCAGTCTGGAGATTCTCTGTTTCCTCCTGGCCCCGCTGATTGCAGCAATCTTATGGGCATGTTCGGACTGGCTGGCAAGCGACTGGCTGAAAGCCGATCGACTTCCCAGGGCGGTGGTTGCTCAGGCCATCTCCCTGATGGCGGTCGTCGTCGCGCTCCGTTTTGTGGAGGGGATCTATCGCGGGTCTCTCTTCGGCCTCCAGAAGCAGGTTTGGTATAACGGCGCCAGCGCCGTTCTCGCCACCGTGCGCCAGGCGGGCGCCGTGGCGGTTCTTGTCTGGATTTCTCCCACCATTCAGGCTTTCTTTCTCTGGCAGGGCTTCCTTTCTCTGGTGACGATCGTTGTTCTGGCCCAAAAGGTCCACAGCGCCCTGCCCGAGTCCCCGAAACCGCCGGGATTTTCCCGCAAAGCCATTGAGGACGTTCTGGCGTTCGCCGGCGGCATGATAGGAATTACCTTGCTGGGAATTCTCCTGACCCAGGTGGACAAGGTTTTGCTCTCCCGTTTGATGACGCTCGAAGCGTTCGGCTACTATACGCTCGCGACGACGATCGCCGGCGTGCTCTACATGATCATCATTCCGATCACGCAATCCCTCTATCCGAGCCTGGTGGAGCTTTTCACCCAGCAAGACCAGGTTACGATGGCATCTGTCTATCATCAGGGAGCGCAGCTGATCACGGTGTTGACGGCGCCTGTCCTGATGCTTTTGAGCTTTTTCTCCGAGGGGGTGATTTTCATGTGGTCTGGTGACGCTGTGCTTGCACAGAAAACCTCTGTCATCCTCTCCGTACTGGTCATCGGAACATTTCTCAATGGATTGATGTATATGCCCTATCAGCTTCAGATCGCCCACGGTTCAACCGGTCTCATCGTCCGGACAAACGTTGTGGCCGTCGCTCTTCTCGTTCCGGCCATTTTTTGGGCTGTTCCCCGGTACGGGGCTGTGGGGGCCGCGTGGTTATGGGCGCTCCTGAATGTTGGTTATGCTCTGATTTATCTCCAGTTCATGCATCGGCGCATCCTTCAGCAGGAGAAATGGCGCTGGTATTTTGCCGATGTGCTGCGGCCTGCCGGCGGATCCATCATTGTGGGCCTTGCGGCATTTGCGCTTCAGCCGGCGGCCTTCCAAAAGCGATGGCTCTGGCTGATCTTTCTGCTGCTGACGGGGCTTTTGTCTCTGGCGGCTTCCCTGCTGATGGCAGACCGTATCCGGCCCAAGTTTTTTGCGATCATGAACCGGGCTTTCTACGGGTAGACCATGGATGGATACAGCTATCCGACAGTATATCTGAACGATGAATAAAACCGGGAGCGCTTCAACTTCCTCTCCAAATCCGCTGGTGTCCATTGTGATCCCGGCCTACAATGCCGGGCCCTATCTGAGGCAGGCCATCGACAGTGTATTGTCTCAGGACTACCCTCATGTTGAACTGCTTGTCCTGGACGACGGGTCCACCGACGACACGCGTAATATCCTCTGCAGCTACGGGAATCGGTTTTCCTGGGAATCCCATGCGAACATGGGGCAAGCGGCCACCATCAACAAGGGCTGGCGGATGGCCAAAGGCGACATATGGTCCTACCTTAGCGCGGACGACGCGCTGGCGCCTGACGCAGTCAGAAAGGCGATTCCATATCTTACGGACGGCGTCGTCCTTGCCTATGGGGATTTTAATCTGATCGATTCGTCATCAAAACACATTCGCAGGGTCAAGGCGCCCGACTTCAATTATCAGGATATGTTCAGCCGTCTGATCTGTCATCCGGGTCCGGGGGTTTTCATGAAGCGCCGGGCGGTGGAGGCTGCCGGTTTCTGGGATGACGCCTACAGGCAGATGCCCGATTACGACTTATGGCTCAGACTGGGGCTGCAGGGGAGATTTGTCCGGGTTCCGGAAGTGCTGGCTTTTTTCCGGGTTCATGAACGGTCTCAAACGTTTGCCGCTGCCGACGAGCAAAGGGCCTTGGAGCCCGTGAGGATACTTTCTCGTTTCATCGAAACAAAAACCCTGCCGGCCGATCTTCTTTCAATGAAAACAATGGCTCTCGGCAATGCCTGGCTTGTGACCGCCCAGCTTCAGATCCGTTCAGGACGCTTCCGGAGAGGTATGCAGGCCCTGCGCCGATCCTTTTCGCTTTGCCCGCGGAATTTTTTCTATCCGCGAACCTTGAGAATCCTGACCAACAGCCTGTTTAACCGAACCCTCCACCGGCTGGCCCGGTGGAAGAACCGGATCCTGCATTGAAAGTGTTTTCAGGGGACAAGGTTGTTGCCGTCACCGGCGCATCCGGTTTTCTGGGGCGTCATCTTGTCGCGTCCCTTCATGAACGTCCCGATGTCGGGCTGCGGGTCCTTGTTCACAGACGTCAGCCCTCACTTGCCATGGATGATGATCGCATCCGGACGGTTCCGGGCGACCTGCTGACGCCAAACGGTCTGGACTTGCTGCTTGCGCCGGATTGCACGGTGATCCATCTGGCCTATTCCGGTTCTTCGTCCGGTCCGGAAAATTTGAAGGCCGCATCCAACCTGGCTGACGCCTGCGCGAAAGCCCGTATCCGGCGGCTTGTCCACTGCAGCACGGCGGTGGTGGCGGGCCGGGTTGGGGATGATCTCATCAACGAAAACACGCGCTGCCGTCCGGCACCGGGATATGAGAGCACAAAATTCGAGATGGAGAGGATCTTCGCTGAAAAAGCGGCAGGCCGGTTCGAACTTGCCATTCTGCGGCCTGCGGCGGTGTTCGGCCCCGGCGGCAGGAACCTGCTCAAAATGGCGGACGATTTGAAATCGGGCAATCGGGTTATGAACTACCTAAAATCCTGTCTGTTCGATCAGCGCCCAATGAATCTCGTTTCGGTTGGCCACGTGGTTTCGGCTCTCACTTTCCTCGCTTTTGCCGAACGAAAATGGAACGGAGACGTTTTCATCGTTTCCGACGATGACCATCCCTGGAACACCTATCGCAATGTGGAGAAGTATCTGATGAAAGCGCTGGGTCGCGGTGACTACCCTGTCCCGAGATTTCCCTTGCCTGCTTTCGTTCTTTCCGTGATGCTCCGTATCAAGGGAAGATCGAACAGCAATCCCCAGCGCCGGTATGATGCGGGCAAACTGCGTGCCGCCGGTTTCCAGAATACCGTATCCTTTGAGGCCGGGCTGAAGGCTTTTGCGGATTGGTACAGGCGGCGGCCGGCAGACCCGGCGATTCAGAATTCGTGAGAATATTGACGGTCAATATGTCGCTCGATCCCGTTGTGGGAGGTGGAACGGCGGAAAGAACCTTTCAGTTGTCCCGTCATTTGGCCGCTCTGGGGCATTCGTGTACGGTTCTGACGGCTGAAACCGGCATGACGGCCTCGCGCCGGGCGGCCCTGAAAGGTTGCAAGGTCGTTGCGCTGCCTGTCCTGTCCGAACGTTTCCACATCCTGAAAGCAGGACAGGAAACAATAGCCGCTCATGTGGGGAATGCGGATATTGTACACCTCATGAATCACTGGACCCTCCTCAATGCTATCGTCTACCGGGCGGCGCGGCGTTTTGAAAAACCCTACGTCGTCTGTCCGGCCGGGGCGCTGGCGATTTTCGGGCGCTCCCGAATCCTCAAGAAAGTCTATAACGGTGTGGTAGGGCGTGATTTGATCCGACGCGCCAATGCACATATTGCCATTGCCGCCAATGAAATAGACCAGTTTGCCGGTTACAGGGTGGCGCCTGAGAATGTCACCACGATTCCTAACGGCATCGATCCGGATGAATATCAAACCTTTGACGTTGCCAAATTTCGAGAATCGGCAGGTTTGGGCGATGCTCCCTATATCCTATTCGTCGGACGACTGAATCTTATCAAGGGGCCTGATCTTTTGCTGCGGGCTTTTTGCAATATTGCCCCCGTTTACAGGGAATATCATCTGGTGTTGGCCGGCCCGGACGGTGGAATGAAGACTCTCCTCAAGGAAACAAGCATCAGGGGGGGCTTGCGGGAAAGGGTTCATTTCGTCGGCTATGTGGGAGGAGACGCGAAAGCGGCCGCATATCGCGGCGCGTCTCTTGTCGCCATTCCGTCGCGGCAGGAGGCCATGTCCATCGTTGTGCTCGAGGCCGGGATTTGCGGGAGACCGGTGCTGATGACGGATCAGTGCGGTTTTCCGGAGCTCAGCCGAGTAGATGGGGGCAAGATTGTCGCGGCGACGGAAAAAGGCATTGAGGAAGGCTTGCAGGATATGATACGAGATGTGGACGGAAGGGAATCCATGGGAGAGCGTTTGCGGCGGCATGTAAAAAAACATTATTTGTGGGATGTCATTGCTCAACGTTACAACGCCCTCTTTCTGAAAGTGCTTGAGAATTCCAATTCCCGATACATGAAAACAGGGGGATAAAAGATGTTCGGTGACAAAACTATTTTGATAACCGGCGGAACCGGAACCTTTGGCAATGCCGTCCTGCATCGGTTTCTGGAGACGGACGTTCGGGAAATCCGGATTTTTTCCCGCGACGAAAAGAAACAGGACGAGATGCGCAATGCCCTGCAAAATCCCAAAGTGTCATTCTATCTGGGCAATGTGCGCGACTATGACAGCATTCTGTCGGCGATGCTCAATGTCGATCTGGTCTTTCATGCCGCGGCGCTCAAACAGGTACCTTCCTGCGAGTTCTTTCCCTTGGAGGCTGTGCGTACAAACACGCTGGGTGCAGAAAACGTTATGAACGCCGCACTGGCTTGCGGTGTGAAGAATATGATTGTTCTCAGTACGGATAAGGCGGTCTATCCTATCAACGCCATGGGAATGTCCAAGGCACTCATGGAAAAGATGATGGTGGCCAAGGCGCGTTCCTATGGCGAAAGGGTAACGATCTTCTGCGGTACCCGCTACGGCAACGTGATGGGCTCTCGCGGATCGGTCATCCCGTTTTTCATCAATCAGATTCTCACGGGCGCTCCCATTACCGTGACGGACCCCGACATGACCCGCTTCATGATGTCCATTGACGACGCGGTGGATCTGGTGGTTTACGCGTTCCAAAACGGCAGGCCGGGAGACATCTTTGTCCAGAAGGCGCCGGCGGCGACCATTGAAACGCTGGCCAATGCCCTAAAGCGGCTCTTCAATGCAAAGAATGAAGTCCGGATTATCGGCACCCGACACGGAGAGAAGCTCTATGAAACTCTTCTGACCCGGGAGGAGATAGCCAACGCCGAGGACCTGGGCGGCTATTACCGAATTCCCTCGGACGTGCGGGACCTGAACTACTCCTGCTACTTCACCGTGGGGGAGACGAAGGTTTCCCACCAGGAAGATTACAACTCCCACAATACCCGACGCCTGGATGAAGACGGCCTGATTGAGTTGCTGTTGAAACTTGATTTTGTTCAGGAGGCTCTGGATACGGGGAAAATCGTTTTGTAAGAACTACAAAACAGAGATTTTCACCTGTTCTGCGTGAGAGACGAATCATCATGAAGAAAACGAAAAGCATCCTGGTCTTGGGCGCCATTGGAATGGCCGGTCACATGATTACGCTCTATTTTAAGGAGCGAGGCTATGACGTTACGGCATATTCCGTAACCCCTTTTCCCTATTGTGAAAATATCGTCGGCAACGCCTTTGAAACCGGCACATTTAAAGATATGATATTATGTGGAAAATATGATGTCATCATTAACTGCATCGGCATATTAAACCAGGCGGCCGACGAGAACCGTTCCGCCGCCATTTACTTGAACAGCTATCTGCCGCATCTCATAGCGGATATAATCAAAGATAAAAAAACCAAATTGATTCACATGAGCACCGACTGCGTCTTTGCCGGCAATACCGGCCCCTATTATGAAAATAGTTTTCGCGATGGTCTGTCTTTTTATGACCGCACCAAAGCATTGGGCGAAGTGGAAGATGATAAAAACCTGACCTTCCGCAATTCCGTCGTCGGCCCGGACATGAACGAAAACGGCATCGGTCTGTTCAACTGGTTCATGAAACAGACGGGAACCATCCATGGATTTACCGGCGCCTTATGGACGGGCGTCACCACATTTACCCTGGCCAAAGCCATGGAAAAAGCGATGGAGGAAAACCTCTGCGGCTTATATAATTTAGTCAACAACGACGTTATCTCCAAGCATGACCTGCTGGTTCTCTTTAACAAGTATTTCCGGAATAACAGCCTGACCATCCTCAAAAATGATGACCTGCGGCTGGATAAATCATTGAGAAACACCCGAAAGGACTTTTCTTTTGCGGTACCTTCCTATGAGCGGATGGTTCAGGAAATGAAGGTATGGGTCGATGCCCATCCAACCCTTTATCCTCACTATCAAAAGATGACTTAATATGAAAAAAATGAAAGTAATGACCATTGTCGGCACGCGGCCGGAAATCATCAAGTTGAGCCGGGTGATTTATGAACTGGATCAGTACACGGAACATGTTTTCGTGCATACCGGCCAGAACTATGATTACGAGCTCAACGAAATCTTCTTTCAGCAGCTCCATATCCGAAAGCCGGATGTTTTTCTGGACGCGGCGGGCGATACGCCGGCCCGGACTGTGGGGCAGGTGATCGCCGGAGCCGACGATGTGCTTGCATCCCAAAAGCCGGAGGCTATACTGATCCTGGGGGACACCAACAGCTGTCTGGCCGCCTATCCAGCCAAACGCCGCAAAATCCCCATCTTTCATATGGAGGCGGGAAACCGCTGCTTTGACGAGCGTGTCCCTGAGGAAATCAACCGGAGAATCATCGATCACATCAGCGATATCAATCTGCCGTATACGGAACATGCCCGGCGGTATCTTCTGAGGGAGGGGCTGAAGCCAGAGACGGTTATCAAGACGGGCTCTCCGATGAAAGAGGTTTTAGACTTTTATCGGCCGGCCATTGAGCATTCGGATATTATGGATCGCATGGCGGTTCTCCCCCGGGGCTATTTCGTCGTCAGCGCGCACCGGGAGGAAAATATCGACAGCGAAGTCAATTTCCGGGATTTTCTTGACACTCTTTCAGCAATGGCCAACAGATATGACAAAACAATCATTGTTTCCACACATCCCCGGACAAGAAAACGCATAGATGCGATGGGCATTTCCGGAATGGATTCCCGCATCCACTTCCTGAAGCCCCTGGGATTTCCCGATTATGTCAAACTGCAGATGAATGCTTTCTGCGTCGTTTCCGACAGCGGCACCATTACGGAAGAATCCACCATTCTGAATTTTCCGGCCGTCACCATTCGTCAGGCCCATGAGCGGCCCGAAGGCATGGATGAAGGGACGCTGATCATGTGCGGCCTCAACGCGCGGGATGTTCTGCAGGCCATCGATGTGGTGACAGCGCAGGCTTCACCTGACAGAAGGGTTTTCGATCTGGTTTCGGACTACCGGGCGGACAATGTTTCCAAAAAGGTTTTGAGGATCATCATCAGTTATACCGGATACGTCAACCGCACGGTTTGGTTTCGTTAGAGTCGTCCATGCAGATACTTCTTCTGGTCGTTTACTACTTGCCCAGCCCTATTGCCAGCGCGAAACTGATTCATGACCTTGCCCGTGAGTTTCGCAGCATGGGGCACGAGGTTCTGGTTGCCGCTCCGGATGACTCGATTCTCCGGGATTGCGAAATTAGCGAGGAGTCGGGGATCAAGGTTCTCCGGGTCAGGGCCGGAGAAATCAAATCCGCGTCGCGCTGGCTGCGGGCGTGGCGGGAGGCGAGGCTTTCCTCCATCATGTATCGGAAAGGAAAATCGTTCTTTCTGGAACATTCCTATGACCTGATCGTCTATTATTCCCCGACCATCTTTTTCGGCGGACTAGTGTCCCGACTGAAACGGCTCTATTGCTGTTCGTCGTATCTGATCCTGCGAGACATTTTTCCGCAATGGGCCGTGGATGCCGGCGTTCTTCGCCGGGGAAGTTTGGCTTACCGCTTTTTGAAATGCAAGGAAAAGCAGAACTACGACGCGGCGACGGTTATCGGCGTCCAGTCGCCCGCCAATTTGAAGTATTTTTCCGAACGGCGTCTGGATCGGAGATACCGGTTGGAGGTTCTTTACAACTGGGCGGCGGCAACGGGAACGATGACGGCAGGAAGCGTGTGGCGCGGCCGCCTGGGACTTGCGGATAAGGTAGTTTTCTTTTATGGCGGAAATATCGGCGTGGCCCAGGATATAGACAATATCCTTCGCCTTGCGGAGAGGTTGCACAATGAGCCTCGATCTCATTTTCTGCTGGTGGGCGACGGAACGGAAGTGCCCCGTATAAGGGCGCTGATTGGACAAAAAAAATTAAGCAACGTGACCATTCACCCCCCGGTCGATCAGGAGGCCTATCTTGACATGCTCGATGAATTCGATGTGGGGCTGATCTCTCTTGATCGTGGGTTGAAGACACAGAATTTTCCCGGCAAGATGCTGAGCTACATGGACAGGGGGAAGCCTATTCTTGCCAGCCTCAATCCCGGCAATGATCTGGGGGATCTTCTGGAAAGACACGAAGCCGGACTGGTTAGCATGAACGGCGACGACGACCGGCTGGAAGCGCAGGCAAGACGTTTACTGGCGGATGGGGAACTGCGTGCCCGTCTGGGCCGGAATGCCCGTTCTTTGCTGGAAGAACGGTTTTCCGTAAAGAGCGCCGCACGTCAGATTCTTTCACATGTGGAGACAAAGTCTTGAAAGACGGTGCGCTCGTTCTTGTCACCGGCGCCACGGGCGCCGTGGGGCCGCGCGTTGTCGCGGCGCTGCTTGAATCCGAATACCGGGTGCGCACGCTTTCGCTGGATGCTCCGCCTGAGGGCGCGTGGACTGCCGGTGTGGATGCCCGCCTGGGCGATGTCACAGATCCCGAGGTTGTCCGGGCATCGATGGTCGGAGTTGACGGCGTCATCCATCTGGCGGCTCTCCTGCATATCGTCAACCCACCCCAGGAACTGAAACCGAGCTATGAGCGAATTAATGTCGGCGGCACCTACAACGTAGTCGAAGCCGCGCTTCAGGCGGGTGTCGGAAGGCTGGTTTTCTTCAGCACGATTGCTGTTTACGGTCCATCCGATGGCGGTATCCTGACGGAAGATTCCCCTCTTCGACCCGATTCCTTTTACGCGCAAACCAAGGTGGATGCGGAGCGGATTGTTCTCGCGGCAAAGCGCGCGGACGGCAAGCCAATGGGAACGGTGCTGCGCCTGGGCGCGGTCTATGGCGCCCGGATCAAGGGCAATTACCGGCGCCTGCTGCTGTCGCTGGCGCGCGGACGATTCATCCCGATTGGCGCGGGGACGAACCGGCGCACGCTGGTGTATGAGAAAGACGCGGCGCGGGCGGCTGTGCTGGCTCTGCGGCATCCCGGCTGCGCGGGTGAGATTTTCAATATAACGGACGGACGGTTTCACACAATGAACGCGATTATCGAGACGCTCTGCGGGTCACTCGGCCGCTCGAAGCCCGGATGGTCGATTCCGGTAGGCCCCGTTCGAGCCCTGGCGGGCGTCATCGAAGACACGGGCCGCTTCCTGGGGCGAACCACGCCGATCGTGCGCTCGACGATCGACAAGTACACGGAGGATGTGGCCGTGGACGGAAGCAGGTTCCAAACGCGGACGGGGTTTTCCCCAAAATACGATCTGGCCGCCGGCTGGCGGGAGACGGTCGATGAAATGAAACAGGCAGGGGAGTTATGATCCAGGATATCACCACTGTTTTTAATCAGCTCGTTTCGTGGGTCACGCAGTACCGGATGGCTCTTTTGCTTGCGACCTGTGCGGCTCTGGGCGCCGCAGGCGCCTGGCTGATCGCCGGGATCCCCTTCCGGGAGCACCTGCTCGACGCGCCCAACGAGCGCAGTTCTCACACGGAGCCGACGCCGCGGGGCGGCGGCGTGGGAATTCTCGCGGCCTTCATCGTGGCGGGTCTGACGCTCCGCATTCCGACAACCTTCCTGTTTGCCGCGGTTTTTGTTTCCGCTGTCAGTTTCTATGGAGATTTTTTTCGGCTTTCGGTGCGGTTTCGCTTTCTGGCGCAGTTGTTTGCCGCTTTGGTGTTTTTGTTTCCGATTCTGCCCGCATTGAGCGCCCACTATGCCGCTTCCACCTTCGGTTTTTCTCCGTTCCTCTTTTTCCTGATCCTGCTGCTGATTGTCGTGTTTATGATCGGCACGGCGAATTTTTATAATTTTATGGACGGGATCAACGGCATCGCGGGTTTGAGCGGCGCGATCGCCTTCGGCCTTCTCGGCGCCTATACGCTTTATTATGCCCCCCTGTATGGTTACCGGGAGCAGATGTCTCTGTTGTCCGTCTGCATCGCTTTGGCCTGTATGGGTTATCTTCCTTTTAATTTGCCGCGGGCCAGAGTTTTCATGGGGGACGTGGGAAGCATTCTGCTGGGATTTGTGTTTGCCGCGCTGGTCATCATGCTGGCCCGCAACTATCAGGAGATGGCCTGCTTCGCCGCACTGCTCTTTCCTTTTTACGCGGATGAACTGACGACGATGGCCGTCCGGCTTCAGGATCGTGAAAGTCTTGTGCAGTCGCACCGCCGCCATTTGTATCAACTTTTGGCCAATGAAGCCGGAATGGCCCACTGGAAGGTAACGCTGATTTACGGGGTTGCGCAGCTTGCCGTCGGCGGAGGCGTGCTCTTTCTCAACGCGCATGGCGCGCAGCCGGTTGTACTTTTCCTGACGGCCTGCTTTATTGCCTTTGCCTTGGTCAGTCTGCTGATTCGCGGTCAAATCAAGAAAGCGCGCCCCTGAAGGCGCCTTAAGGAGTGACGGCAGCCATAGCGGGGCTAAAGCCCCGCCCTACATTCACTTTCCACTCATCACTTTTCACTCGTTGCTCTCCACTCATTGCTTTCTTGGCTTACGATGCCGGAAACCGCGGACAGCACCTGTTCGGGCGTGATGGCGGTCATGCATTCCCTGGTCGGACATTTCTTCAGCAGACAGGGACTGCATGGAAGGTTCGCCCGGATGACGGTGTGGCCTTCACCGTAAGGGCCGGTCCGGGCCGGATCGGTGGGGCCGAAAAGGGCGACCACCGGCGTTCCGACCGCCGCCGCCAGATGCATGGGGCCCGAATCCGTGGTAATGACGGCCCGGGCGCTTTTGTAGATTTCGGCCAGCACCGGCAGGCTGGTCTTCCCGCCCAGATTGATTCCTTTTCCTTTCATGCGCGACAGGATATCTGCCGCGTCCCTTCCGTCGTTTCCCGTAAAAATCACATCCAGTTTTAAATTCTCTTTTATCTCGTCGGCCAGTTTTGCGAACTTTCCGTTGTCCCAGAGCTTGGTTTCCCAGAACGCAATGGGACTGACGGCGATGTAACTTTTTTCCGCCAAATGGTATTGATCAAGCAGGCGGCGGGCCTGCTTGCTGGTGCCGTCCGTCAGAGGGAGAACAAATTCAGCCTTCCCGACGTCCGCGCCCAGATGGCGAAGAAAATCCAGGTAGCGATCCACCGCGTGTTTGCTCATGTCTTCCGGGATCCTTTCATTAAGAAACAATCCGCTCATTTCCTGCCAGGAATCATATCCCAGTTTTCTCTTCCCTCCGCTTAAAAAAACCACCACCGCACTTTTCAGAAGGCCGTGAAAATCAATGACGAGATCGTAGCGGCGGCACCTGAGCCGGCGAAGGAACGACCGCACTTCCCGTAAGGTCGCCGCAATTTTTCCCGCCTGAAAATCTGTAATCCACCTTTTGCGCCGGGACACCAGCACTTCATCGAGGTGCGGGTGGCCGAGGACCAGATCCGCCGCCGCTTCTTCGACGACCCAGGTGATGTGCGCGCCAGGATAGAGACGGCGTAGCTCCGCGAGGGACGGGAGTGTGTGAATCACATCGCCGATGGCGCTCAGTTTGACGATCAGAATGTTCATGTCCGGCCCCCCAGGATCAGACGGACGGCCTGAAGAATATCGTCCGCGATGAGATCCGGTCTCCCGGCAGGCGTTTCGGCGTCCGGTCCCTCGCCGGAAAGCGCGTCCGCGCCGTAGCCCGTTTTGACCAGCACGCCCCTGGCGCCTGCGCGGTGGGCCGCCTCGATATCGTTGTACCGGTCTCCGATCATCCAGGATGCGGATAGGTCTAGATTCAGCTCCCGGGCGGCCCTCAGAAACAGGCCGGGCGCCGGCTTTCGGCAGTCGCAGGCTTGCCGGTAGGGAGGCGCGCCCTCGGTCGGATGATGGGGGCAGTAATAAAACGCGTCGATCAAGGCGCCATTCCGGCGAAGCGCCTCCCGCAGGGCTGCGTGAATGGTTTCCACGAGGTCTTCACCGAACAGGCCCCGGGCGACGCCGGCCTGGTTGGTGACGACAATCGTCTTGAGGCCGCTCTGGTTGATCAGACGGATCGCTTCAAAAGCGGAAGAAAAAATCACCAGTTTGTCCAAAGAGTCTAGATAGCCGACTTCTTCATTGATGGTTCCGTCCCGGTCCAGAAAGATGGCTGCGTTTTTTTTCATTCCTCGTCAACTCTTTTGATCATCTCGGCGTGCGGCGGCTGTGCCGTTGAACAGGGTCAGCGCCGCCGCGACGACGTCTTCGACGGTGACCGCAGTCATGCAGCGGAAATCCGTCGGACAGGTTTTTTTCAAACAGGGGCTGCAGGATGTTTCTTTTCGCACCAGGATCGTTTTTTCTCCCGCGGGCGACGTGGTGACCGGATTGGTGGAGCCGAAAATTGCGACCGTCGGGATATTCAAGCCGCCGGCGACGTGCATGAGGCCCGAGTCGTTGCTGAGAAACAGCCGGCACTGTGAGATGAGATATGCCGAGTCCGCAAGCGTTGCGCGGCCCGCCAGGTTGATCATATCCGTTTGCGCTTTCCCGCGTACCTGTTCGGCCGTTTCCCAATCGTCCCTGCCTCCGAAAAGAAGGACCTGCGCGTTCAATATTTTTGCCAGGCGGTCTCCCGCTTGTGCAAATCTTTCCGGAAGCCACCGTTTTGCCGGGCCGTAGGTGGCGCCGGGAGCGATGCCGATGAAGGGCCTGTTGTTTTCCGGCAGATATTTGTGCAGAATTTCATGCGCGGTCGCGGTTGAAATGCGCGTTTCCAGATGCAGCGCACGATCCACATCCGCGCAGCCCAGCGCTTTGACCATTTCCAGATAATAGTCGATTTGATGGACGCGAAGGATTTCCGAGGTTCGCCGGACGGGATGCGTCAGCAGAAAGCCGCGGCCGTCGGAGCTGTAGCCGGCCCGCACGCCGATGCCCGCGGCCAGCGCGATGATGGCGGCTTCGATGGCGTTTTGCAGCAAAACGGCCGCGTCGAACTTTTTCGACCGCAGTGAATACGCCAGGCGAAGGACGCCGGGCGGATTGTCGAATTTGCGTGGATAGGGAAGAATTTCATCGGCGCCGGAAAACATCCGGTAGATGTCGGAGACGGGCGGCTTGGCCAGAATGGACAGATGCGCCTTGGGGTAGGCCGCGCGCATGGACGCGACGGCGGGCAGCGTCATCACGGCGTCGCCGATCCAGTTGGTGCCGCGGATCAGGATTCTGTTCAGGCCCTCCCGCGGCAGTTTATTTTTCGCTTCCAGCATCATCATCCCCAGGCGGGTCTGAAGACCCGCCCTACATTTTTTCTACGAGCCATGAGCTATGAACTTTTTTCTACCATCCACTATTTTCCCTTAAATCTTAATAACTTAATACTTAAAACTTAATACTTACCACCTATGACCTTTTACCCCTAACCTCTTACCCATAACCTTTTCACTTTCCACTCGTCACTCATTGCTTTCTACTTTTCCCTTGCCTGGCATTTCTTGGTCTTCCAACGCTGGTGCATCCAGAACCATTGTTCGGGATATTTGCGGATATGATCTTCAATGATTCCGGTGAAGACCTGGGTATTTTCCCGCACGTCGTCATCGCGGTTTCCCGTATTGCGGATGGCGACTTCCTCCCCGATGTCCAACAGATATTTTCCGTCGGGCATGCGGGTGGTAAAAACCGGCAGTACCGGCGCGCCGGTATGGAG
>ERZ795052.4009-NODE-4009-length-15615-cov-4.612211_pt1 | contig 15615 bp, 30 predicted proteins | sample MGYA00375136_ERZ795052 | MGnify/ENA primary metagenome ERZ795052 (study PRJEB30181, sample SAMN05720156) | activated sludge metagenome | isolation source: Anaerobic digester | place: Japan | collected 2015-05-26 ... | reverse complement strand
TGGAATTGGTGGTGTCAATTTCAATCCGGATATGGAGTTAATAGACATCCAGCCAATCAATGGCCGTTGTGTAGCCTTAGCGTGTAGGAACGTAAACACAGGCAACGTGTACGGTGCAGTTGGGCTTCATTCAACAACTAGAGATGAGCGTTGGCGAGTTATGTTTATATCAGTAAAGCACCGAACTCCAGAGGTTGCGCCACTGCGGATGCTTGCACGGTTCGCACCTACAAATAACTCCTACGAGCAGAGGTGGCGAGATGAGTGCTTGATGAACCTGAGAAAGAAATCCTTTAGAACCCAAGTAAAGATGGGAGATGTACTGTATAATACAATTGAAAAAAGGGAAGTCTGGGCCTTTGACACGCGAAAGTACATTCTGGCCAGCATGGTAGCGAATCTTCTTAGTGGTAGATATGTGGTTATGAGAAGAGGGGAAGTAATTCAAGTGAAGCTCCCCTCATGTGAGTTTGGTGAATTGAAGGAGTTCAAAGGTGCACTGTTCGATATGGCACCGGTCGCTGATTGGAGCACTGCTGTAGATGGTAAAAGATTTGAACACTTGTTACATTATCTCAAAACCAACAACATGCTTACTGAAGAAGTGATTCATTCTAAAGTTGGTGGCAGATACATTGTGTACAATCTTGGTGGGAAGTACACGTTGTCTGATATGACTGATGGAAAGAAATACACCCATTATGTGCTGAATGATAATGGCTTGAAATTTTTAAGAAGGCTCTTTATCCAGCACAAGTTACTCAAATAAAAGGAGGTATAGTTATGACTCGTATATGGCTGAGTACTAACACCTCATCATTGTGTGAGTGTGATAGGAGTATGATAGGAGTGTAATGTGAGTACGGTGCTGGTGTGTCGTCCACAGAGCCCCACACTTTTATACACACACATGTGTATAAAATATAATGAAGACCAAAGGAGGTATAGATATGGGTCCCGTAAGAAATGCAAAAAGGAATGCACGAAATAGGAAGCCGCATCAGGTGGTACATCTGTCCTATCAAGAGTATGCGGGGATGGTAGTGTATGTGGAAAAGAAAGAGAAAGACTGGGAAGTGAAGAACGTGTTTCCATTGCCAGCGTATATTAGAGCGATGTGTGGATGGGGGAATGGGGCGTGTGCTGTGTTAAACGATGGGACGATACAGGTGCTGTCGGATTCAGAAATCGTAACGTCGTATAATATGCCCGTCAGGCACATTAATAGTGTTGCGTATGATGGAGAAAATGTGTGGGTGATAGGCGGGGCTCATTCACAGGTAATAAAAATAGATATAGCAACGGGGGAATATACCACTATTACGAAACTGAGTGATAGCACGCCGCACATGATTACTTATCACGATGGGTATGTATGGGTGTTCCCTGATGAATCTATACAGAAAGTTCCTACCGTATCCTATATAGTAAAAATAAACGCACGCACCGCACAAATAGACACCATATTCAATGCACGAGTAAAGTCAATCTATACACTGCCAAATGAATTATATTCCGTGTATCTACCAAACACCTCTATGATGTTAGATATTAATACCGCAAATAATGTAGTCATTAAAATGAAAGAACTTAAGTCACGTACACAGGTTGTAAAAGATGCACACACCAATATTTCAGCAGTACAATTACATAACATGGGGTTGTCAATGCATATCATGGGATATGTGTTCCCACAAAACGACGCAAATCATGCGTGGCTTGGGTGTAATCACATAGGAAAGGTTGAGATGCTGGTCAATCAAAATAATGTGTATTATCTCTACCACGGACTTACCAGCAGGTATTTCAATCAGCATATTAAACCAGAAGTGTTTATTACCAACCGCACCATTGATATGACTCCTGCAGGGGTGTATCAGAAACATGAAACAATAACTGCGTATGCGAAAAAACGTTTGTCTAAAACAGAAGCCGTCACATATATCATGCAACATCAAACAGAGGTAACGCAATGAAATCAAAAAACAAGAATCGTAGAAAAGTACGTGTGATGCATCTAATATGCGATGCGTCTGAACGAGCAATCGTGTCCATCCACACGGATGCGAACACAAAAAGAGCAAATATAGAGTATGTGCTCCCAATCGAATTCCCCACTCAAATCGAGGCAATGTGTGAAATAGAAACACCAACCTATGGCACATGCCTCGGTATTGCATTGACAAACAAAATGCTCCTACTGATAAAAGATACAAAAATACTGTCTTCTAAAAAATTATTCCCCGAACCTGTTACCTGTATGGCATTTGACGGTACGTACTTATGGGCAATAACTGCATTGTCCAATGAGGTCATAAAAATACACCCCGATACCGGAGAGACTTCTGTGGTGATGAAGTTATATCCGCCTTCCGTGTACGCACCATCTACCGAGTGTTACACAATGCGATATATACAAGACTCAATGTGGATATTTACTGATACGCGTCAGTATGTAGTAAAAATATCTATTAAGCCCCCGCATATATGTACATTAGTCAATCCAAACCCATTTCGAGTATCTACGAATTCAGCACAGGACACCGTTATATACTTGCCTACTACATGCTCATTAGTAACACTCAACCCAGACCTTGCAAAAATAGTAAATCTCAAAGAAGTCCCTAAGAACACAATTGCGTATAACGAACGAACCAACACCTATGTAGTACCATACAATACAAATCCAAAATTAAAACACATCATTATAATACCATTTGAGACTGGTCTGATGCCTACCGCATGTGTGTGTGTGACTCACATGATCCCTCACACATGTGGTTAGGGTATAACTATATTAGCGATGTGAAAGTGTTAGTTGAAGATAATCAGCAATACTTCATGTATAAAGTATTGACTCAATTTCTATTTCATGACGATATTAAACCGATGGCATGGATAGAGGACAACACCCTCGCACTCTATCCTAATGAACGGTATTCCCGTAGCCAAATAGTTCCATACTATTCAAACGAGCAGTGGTCAAAAGTTGAAGCAATAAAATATTTAATGCAATATCAATCTTAATGTAGGAGGTTACCTATGACACTCATCAAAGAATATGTCTTTACTACGCCTCACATAACTACGGAAAACAGTAAAATCGTGCAAGAAATTGGCAACGGAATAGTACGATATAGCTACTATAAAACGAATGGTCAAAGCGTGCACGTAACCCCGTTGTCCGAAGAACAGTTTACAAAACTGCTCACTCACTTGCGATTAGTCTATGAAGAATATCAACTATACGATAACGGAAACTATGTCATCTATATGATAGAACATGTTGATCCTAATAAAACTATCGAGCATGTGTTTATCGATGGGAGAAACATTATTGACCAACATGTTAAAGAAAAATGGATTAATACATTAACTGAACTTGCCGCAAATGAAATACGTGCAACCATGTAAAAAGTACTTGACAAGTATCGATGAGTTTTGTATTATGTTTATAAAAATAATAAAAGGAGATAAACACCATGGCAAAGTACCCAATGACGTGTAAGTTTTGTAAGAGTACAATCGACCCAAATACCGATGGGTTAGCATTAGAAAACCAATACGGTATCATTAGTGTTCGACCAGATTTCGAACTCAAAGAAGGTGAGAGCGTGTGCATCGACTGTAAGCGCTTCCTTCTTTATACACAACAGTGGGTTCATGTTAAGAATGTGTCGTGAGAATGCACAATAAGAATAAAAAATAATAGGAGAAATAATCATGAAAAAAAGTGAAATTGATCTATCGAATAGTCTTGCAGAGTTGGCTCAATGTTTGTCTGGACGTCAATTAAGCTCCCAACTGATTGAGAATATCGAAAAAAAGATTATGCAGGAAGGTGGGCCTATGAAATCTCTGTTGACATATCCCATCCTCGCTACTATCGTTCGAACGTTTCTTAACGACTTCACGAAGATTTTGTATTTAACCCTTGCACAGTTTCATGACATACAAACCCCAGATGATAAGAATTTTGACCGACCAATATCTCTAACATATAATCATGATTTATCGGATCTGACATACGCAATCGGTCTTAATATTAGAACAACTTTAGCATATTTCAATTCAATAGTTGAATTGATCCGAAATGAAACACCAGAACGTAAAATGATAAAACAACTCCAACGTAAATGCCAAGATGATGTGATGTTTTTGCGATACGTTATCAAAAAAACAAGATGACCATTATGTTCTTGAGCAAGCCAATGAACGTGACTTAATACGCCTTGTAATATCTAATGCGCTTGTTAGTTAAGGAGGAAGGATATGAAAGTCCAAATGAAAGAGAAACCGCGCAGAGTTTTATTTGATGGAAGGTATGTGTGGGTAAGCAACTGGGATACAGACAATGTTTATAAAATTGATACGGCAACAAATGAAGTTGTTGCTACTATTAGAGTGGAGACATGGCCCTCAGACATCTGTTTTGACGATACTCACGTATGGGTATGTAATCACGATTCAAACAATGTACATAAGATTAACGCAGCAACAAATGAAGTTGCCGCAACGATTGAAGTGGGAGAAAACCCTGTAAGAATGTGCTTTGATGGTACACATATATGGGTGTGTAATTGGGGCTCATACACTGTCTCTAAAATTGATGTAGCAACAAATGAAGTTGTTGCTACTGTTAGGGTGGGTATGGATCCTATAGGCATCTGCTTTGATGGTACATATGTGTGGGTGTGTAATTGGGGCTCAAACACTGTCTTTAAGATTAATGCGGTGACAAATGAAGTGATTGCGATAATTAAAGTAGGAGAATGCCCTTCAAGCATCTGCTTAAATGAAAGATACGTGTTTGTATGTAATTGTTACTCACACAATGTCACTAAGATTAATGCGGAAACAAACGAAGTTGTTGCAACGATTAAAACACCAGCATACCCTGAAAAGATTTGGGTGGGCAAAAATATATGGATATTTTGTGAGTACTTAAAAAATCTTTGCATAATAGATAAACAAAATAATGAGCTTGTGAAGAATGTGTGTGTGGGAGAACATACCCAAATATTTCCAGATGGGAAATATGTATGGATATCCAAAAGCCAAGATGATTATTATACCCTTGAGAGGGGTGATGAACGTGACTTAATACGCCTTGTAATATCTAATGCGCTTGTTAGTTAAGGAGGAAGGATATGAAAGTTCAGCTGAAAGAGAAACCGTGCAGAGTTTTATTTGATGGGAGATATGTGTGGATATGTAATTATGGGTCAAACACTGTCACTAAGATTGACCCCGCAACAAACGAAGTTATTATGTGTTTATTCCTTATAGGTTCTTCAATAGTCCATAATCACCACGACACGACGGAAAGTGTCCATTAATAATGGAGGTATATTATGATTAAAAATAAGCATAAGACTAAAGCACGCATGGTACAAGCTGATACCAATTGGACATTTATGCAGTTGGAGGATGGTTCAGCATATATCATATTCAAAAAGCCTATCACGAAATCACAGATTCAATCGACATTAAAGATGTGTGAGATGTTACAAATCCCTCAAGATATGCTGACATTTTATCCGTCCAAAGAATTAGTAACCATTATCAAATGTGCACCACTCAATGACGCAATGTATAAGAAATGGTTACGAACTCTCTGTCCAATACTACTTTCAACGTGACAGGATGAATGCTATGAAAAAGTTTATGATTAATGCTCCGGCACATCAAAATGGGTATGAGATTAAAATGTTGCTCATGGCACATAAGTATTTCCCAAATAGTGATTTTGTAATCGATTCCGATGTGCTTATTGTATATAATGAAAGTATTCTATCTAACCATACTGTATGGACGAGTATTCTAAAATATCTTATATAATTTTTTCGAAAAAGTACTTGACACTTGACAATAGTTTTAGTATATTAACTGTAGGAATTACAATGGATCGTTGATCCAAGAGTAAATAAATGTAAGGAGGAGCGTATGACTCAGATACAAGACTTAATTGACCAAGATGCACGACGCTCAGTAATGGGTTACCTAGTGAAGTTAAAGGACATTGTGAACAGTAATTTTATTTTATCTGCCTCGTCAGTCGAAGGTATTGATCTTTTGGAAGCTATACGACGAGCTATAAAAATAGTGAAGCCAACTGAGAAGGATTGGGATACTATGGAGCAGCAGTTAAGAGAAGAATTTAACAACTCTACCTTCAGCACTATCTTGTGTAATAGGCTTCGAAGTGAGAGGGATCGGCTTACAAAAGAATTCTATGAAAAGGTCATGCGACGCCAGTGAATCGATTGGGCAAGACATCCGCGGTGAATATTATGAATGTAAAAGAGTATTTAGAAAGATATAGTTATGATGGGTTAGACTGCGGATGTCTTGTTGAGAAGTTTATACTATATTATACGTATATCGGTGAAAGTAATCGTGGACTTAAAAGAATATTGAATAAACATTATCTAATTTTTTCGAAAAAGTACTTGACACTTGACAATAGTTTTAGTACATTAACTGTAGGAGGTGCGAGATGAAAAAGGTAATATTAGAAAAGGACCCCAATGGCGTACAGAGAATTACGCTTATTGAGGCAGAAGAGTTAGAAAGACAAATTCCAGTGAAACAAGAAGGATTGTTGACAGGAGTGTTTACTGATTTCTATCGTAAGCACGCTCGCATATTTCGTTCTATTTGGGCTGGTATATGTGAAATAAGCATGATAGAAGTAGTAACCTATCTTGTAGTAATGGGATTACTAATTTACGCTTGGTATTATTTTCTGTTTGTAATAATACCACCGGAGATATTTCATTAATAGGAGGAATGAGTTATGTTATTCACAGATACACCAATTTTTCTAAACGAGACCCATCCACTGGCACGCCGTTATATAAAGTGGTGGAACAAACGCTGCAACACCAAAAGCTATTGGAAGCGTCTCTACTATGAATTTTTAATAGCGATCTTCTGTGAACTATCACTCAAGTATGGTGAGGTCATTTCCAAAAATGAAGAGGAAGTGTTTAAGAAGCCCGAATCGGTAAACGCCCATGCGTACTTTCTGGGCACACAAATTGGCGCATGGGTAAAGGCTGAGATACTATTTTTTATTGTTAAATTTATCTGTTGGGTAATGTGTGTAGTATGGCTATTTAAAGCAACGCAATGTAATATAATATAATAGGAGGAACGTTATGGGTTATAATTATAACGAACCGACGTATCACGAACCCACGTTTAAGGACCATGTACAAGCGTTCGTGTATCGAACGATTATTATGTACATATTATTTCTTGCGCTGATGGGAGTGCTTATTCTCGCAGCGCCGTTCATTATGCTCGCAATATTTATTATTAAAATCCCGGGTAGTATGTTGGGATTCTATCTTACACGCCTGTATCTTAACTATGTGCGGAAACATCCTGAGAAATATTTAAAAGAAAATATTATTGCAAAGGAAGTGGCAAAACGAAAAGCAGTTGTAAAAGCGCCTGTAAAAATTGATGACACATGGAAAATGGAGATTAAGTTATGAAGAAGAAAAATAGTAATTGTAATATGGATGTACCATATGAGTTATGCATATTCGATACACGTCCAAAATATTCACGAAGGCGGTGCCCTTATTGTAATGCTACCTCACATCGACTAAACAAGTACTTGCGTGAATGTCGGAATGGGCACATGTTTCATGATCCAACTACCCGATATATATTAGAGAATGGCCCACGTTATGATAAGAATGGTAAGTTCATAAACCCATGGGAATGGAGACCTATCATAATCAAGCTAATCTAATCATATTAAGCTTAAATTTTTATAGTGAGGTTGATTATTTATTATGATAACTATGAAAATCAAGAAATTAAAATATGATGTAGCAGTGGTAAAGGTAAATAATATTTACCACATTGTACGTTTGATGTTGCTGGCACATCCTATTCAGAACATCTTGAATATGATATTACAAATTTATTATCCAGCACATCAAATAGACTACTCAGATTTAGACACGCTAATTAGATTTATATTACCAAAATGTTCTGTACAAACATTCTTAAATGAATGTATGAACCTCTATGAGAATGATGAGTCTGCTGAAGGTGAAGAGATTAGAAAGTTTATACATAGAATTACTAGCCAACTTCACATTGCATGATCCAACATTAAATTAACCTCCATATTAGATGTATGATGTTTCTATATTTTATTTATATGTGTGGGGGTAGTCTATGTACTATACTATTACTAGCAATTTAGCAGATGATTCACTTACTATTACGTTTGTAAAGTCCGATCCACCATTTTCAGCATATCGTGATATATTAAGCCAACTGCTAAATAATCAGCACGTATATCAAAGGGTCGTGATTAATATTTCCACGGTAGAGAATGTTGATTCATCATTGCTCGGGTTTTTATTCGCAATATATAAATTATTCGGGCTTCAGCAAAGTAACCTCACGATTATCGTAGGTTCCGAGAAACAGTCTAAATTACTCGTATTAGTGGGTATTGATAAATATACCACCATTCAATTCATAGATGCTTAGTGATTATTGCTAAGGATTCTCCTATCCTGAGACTTCTTGTTGAGTTGTGTTCATCTCTTGCGCTTGTTGATCCACACCCTGCTGTTTGCTCTGAGGAGGTGTTGTCTGTTTCTGTGAAGGAGTCTTCGGAGCACGGCGGCGTCGTGGGCGCGTCGGTTGCACAGCGGTTGGGTCTAATGGTATTCCGTGGTCCGATTGCGATGGGAGGTACTCCACTACAGACTGTGTGGGCATTTGTGATGGCGCGGATTCCGTCGTATCATCCATAGGATAATTCCCATAATTTGCTTCATAGAGTTCTTGTGGGATAAGTCTGCCAATCCCCCCAGCGGTTAGATCTGGGACATAGTATACATTGGACAATTCTTCAATTGCATCTGCATCGCTTGTGGTAGTATATGCCCGTCCGAAAGTACCGCTCTCTTGTACTATGTAAGTAATCAGTGTTAAATCTGGATTGGTTTCCAATGGCGTTTTGGCTACTACAGTGACCAATTGTGTACTTTTGGGGGTATCCCATAACTGACCGTGATTTGAAGCTGCATGTTTTGTGAGTAAATATTCTTTTAATTTTGTAACATCAAGACGTATAATATAGTACACATATTTTATGATACATGATGTCAATAAGAAATTCGGGGGAATCAGTTTATTTTCCGCATGAATATAAAAATTATCAAGAGGGTGGGGAAAGATTGCTGAAATAAATCCATCTTGAATATATGGGTATTTTGCTAATACTATTCTATCAATTATCGGTTCAATAGATAAATCATATTCTAAAATCTCATCAGGAGATAAATTAATAGATTCTTTGAGAAATTCGTCAAGTTCAAATTTTGTTTGGCTTTCTTTCTCAAGTTGTAATTGTAATGCGATGCGTACTTTAATGGCTAAAAATTCAATCTTATCCCCACCACTTATATACCTTCGATACAATTCAAACGGCGTGATTAATTCGTTCGTATCTATTAATTCCGTTTTTTCTATTAAGCTTGATGGTGATGTATGTATAGCCGCATTTTTAACTAATTGCTCAAGTGTATTGGACTTAACAAATAATGATTTCATATTATACTTTCCTTTAGACAAAAGTAATTCTATATCTGAAAATATAATATAGCACATATATTTTTAAGTATGTCTGAACGATTTTGTAATTCATGCCCCTATCTCGAAGAAGCAGTTAATAGTCTAGTTGAATATGACTATCGTTATATTGTGTATCTCTGCACCTATTCTGATCCAATCTTTCGTGTGGTGTCACGCATATTAACACCTGAATGTCTATATAAGAGCAATCAAAAAATTCAACAACCTCAGTGGTGTCAAAAACGCAAGCGTGGAGAAAAGAAAATGTCAATCCAACCTGAGAAGAGTCACACACCAACACAAAAAAATAATATCCATACACCAGACGAAGATGATATGTATGGATATTATGAAGAACTGTATGAAGATACGCCGCCCGTAGAAAAAATTAGACGGCGGGATATAAATTAACGACCGTACTTATCTGATATTCTCACAATGTCAGATTCATCATTATCACCAAACGCAATATCTAATATCCGTCCGTACTGGCGATTGCCTGTATACATTGCACGATGTACAACAAACTTATGAAATCCGAACATGTCGCCTTCCTTACCTTCGACATATTGTAAATGCTCTTGTAAGAAGTTCTGAAACATAGTAATACGAGTATAATCATCTTCGATATTAGCAATTGTTGGGTCAATGGGTACTGAACTATATTGAATTATAAAATTATCGTCAAGTAGTAAATAAAATTGATCGCGTTTAAAATGGTATTGTAAGGACAATAGCTCGTTAGGTTTTATGTATAAAATCTTGGTGGTGCATTTTTCATTGTCCGCATATAAACCATACTGCCCCCACGGGCGTACCACGTTCTCATATCGGAATGGCGGGACAGTTACATTGTTCATTAATTTCATTGTATTTTCTCCATCATGTAATATTATTCAGGGACTACTTCCTTTAATATTTCTTCCATAGCTGATAATAAGGTATAATACATCTTTCCATTAAATTCTGCCAGATGGTCTTTACTAATCTTCTCGGCAAGTAATTGATTAATTTCAGCGTCGTTGTTATTAGAAAAATGTTCTAATTCTATCTGCATACCTTGTTCTAATTCGTCTTCATCATATTCCCCCTCATATGCTCTCGATTTCCCACCACTTAAAAAGTTCCGTAATAAGATATAGACTGCATCAATCGTTTCACTTTCTTTCGCATTAATAGCACGAGCTAATGTAGTGATGGTTGCAGTTGATGCTTCTGGCTGAGTAGTCAGATACATAATAATTTTCTTTTGTAGTTCTTTCATTATCGAATCCCCACGCCTAATTTACTTTGTAAATTTTCTCCAGATATTTGATAGATAATTTCACAATTATCTTCTTCATCATATGATTCGTAGATAATAACACCCCCTTGTATAATACCCTGAAACTCTTTTGAGGTGGTCATACTTATGGTCGTTCCTTCTTTAATATCGGTTTTACCGGTTATCTTACTCCCTTTGAAACGCTCGACAATTAATTTCTGCGCCATTGTAATTGCCGCTTCTCGTGATGTGATTCTACGCTTTACTTTAGATTGTAAATCCTCTTTCGGAGCACCAATTGCTACTACACGAAATGTGTTAGCATCTACCCAACCTTCTCGGATAATCTTAGTATCGGCAGAGGTTGATGGTGTTAATTGTAATTGGCTTTGTGGGATACATGATAAAAGACTGGTCAGGATAAATACATATAAATACTTCATAACTGACTCCTATTTGGTATTAATTTGTGGTGGTGTGGATAGTTTATATGGGTGTTTAATTACTAATAGATTGTATATTTGTTGGACTTGCTCACGGAGATCCAGTTGTTCTGCCTTGAGATACTGAATATCTTTTTCGAATAATTCTTTATACTTATCCAATTGCATATTGATTCGCTCATCAATAGTCTCAATATTTATTACCGCAATTGGTCGGTCTTCTAATTTGGTTACACGATATTGCAATACAGAATAACTCGCAACAATCCCAGAAAATAAAACTATTGTAGTGATAATTGTACCGATGTGCTTTGTAATTAGACCTTTCATTTTAAATATCTAACTTTCATTTGTGAATAATATGCTAACGCCTTTTCGTATGTTGTAAAATCCTTACTCTCTACAATTGCATAATTAATAACTACATTTACCCGATACACAGTTTTATTTCCTTCATCCGTAATGATTCGTAAGCCAAGTAAGACTGTAGTAGCATTACCATCTTTAAGTAATGTTTTACCCTCTAAGAAATCCCCATCTTTAAATTGGGGTAATATGTCATCCGTTGTTTTGTTCTCCGCTTTGACCATTCGTTAATCCCCCCTTCCATTTTTTCGTAAGAGCCTTTAGGGTGCCAATTGCGGTTGGTAGCGCCACAAAAATACCTACTAATAACTCTTTCATCGAATTTAGCGCACCACCTAATGTAGTTACAATTTCCTTCCCCTCTGCTATCTTCCCCGCAAACATCATCTTTACACCGCCCAATAAGTATACCATAATAATAACCGCAATAATAACACCCATAAGCTCAAGAAAGTACATTAACGGTCGTGAGGCTTTATCTAAAACTTCATCAACAACACAAATTGCTTTAATAATCTTTTTCTTTATACGTGTAGATAATTTTTCTTTTTCTCCCATAATATCCTCTTATGCACGTGTAATATTATATCGAAGCTGCCCATCCGTTTGATATTGATACTTTCTTCGCTGTAACTCTTCATCTAATTTAGCCCACACAAACCCTGTACCAGGACATTGTTTTGGTGATAGCTTCCCATGATTATATACAATAATATTATATCTATGCGAAGTAATTCGATTAATCGTAGGATACAATTTCATTAAGTAATCAAAGATTAATTTAAATAAACTTTGATATTGTGCATCAGTATAATTACTCGCATTCATCTTATCGGGATTCATCATCTCAATGCCAATAGTTTGTTTATCATGCGCTCCAGAAGTACTGTGATAGACATAATATGCAGGATCAATGATTTCTATAATTTCACCATCTCGACCAATTAAATAATGAAAGAGGGCAATCCCCTTCATATATTCCGCGCCACGTTCACCGTTATACATCCACCGTAATAAGTTTGTGGTTTCACTTCCACCCGCAGTCCCATGAATAACCACTTCAGTAATTGGTTGGTTTCGTATCTTTGTAATCCACCCACTCTGATATTTAGTTCTAATTTGCCGATCAATTGTAATGTTTACGTCAGCCGGTTTATTTTGTTCTGAAATAACTTTATGCGCTTCGGGTATTTCATCGTCTGCAGGTGGGATAATGGAGGAATTACGTCTGTGGACAAGAGCATTCACGACCGTGTTTAAAAATGTGAACATGGTATACCTACCGTTTTAGATATGAAAATTTAAAATCCTTTGCATTAAAATATGATAGAGTAAAAGTAATTGCTTCCTGTGGATTAAATTCCTTACAACTAAAAATATCAATATGTGCACTATTATTTGAATCAACCCAATGTCCTGCAATACAACTGGTTTCAATTAATTGAAATGAGGAATACCCAGAGATTAATGGATCTTCACCAAAATGGACGGCAACACAATCCCCATAGCGCTTCATGTTAATTAAATCACATAATTTAGTTGTATAATCCACAATCGCATCCTTTGATTTAATCAGATCATTACCCTCATAAATATCTAAAATTAAATGATATCCCCATGTATTGTCATGTATACTAGGTCTGCCGAGTATTTGTGATATTTCTTTAGTAGGTTCAAAATATTTTACAAGATCTTTATATAAACTATGTGCCTTGTTTGTGTTGTTAGAATTATAGTTACATACATAAATATCTAAATTTACAGTACTGGTTTCAGGCCACGTATGAAAATTCACATGCGATTCTGCAAGGATAATTGACCCACTAAATCCACCATTATCAAAGCTATGATATACACTCGTACATGGTGTGAGTTTATTCTTAATAATGAAATAAGAAATATCCTCCATAACCTTATGCGGATTTTCTAAGAGATCAATATCACATTGACAATCTATAAACTCACAAACATAATGTGTTCCATTCATTCGGCAAAACACCTCCTCGATACTACTAGTATCGACTACAAAAGAATCGCCCCCTTCCATGAAATTGAAGGGGGCTAGAACTAAATATATATACTAAATGCCAGAAAATGCTGACATCCGCCCAAATAATCTTTATTTCATATCACCACTGTGCGAGACTGAAATGCTACATACCTTGGGGTGCCATTTGAGGGTTCATGCCACCTTGCATCTGCCCTCCCATTTCATGCATCATTTGTTGGAATCCTTCGTCTGATAATACCTCTTCAGGAATCTGTTGAGTTGCCATATCAGATTGAATCGAGCGTTGTACTTCTTCTGGGCTACTCGCATCTTGGAATTTACTTAATAACCAACGCCCAAAGGAACTTCCTAAGTTACTACCGAGATATTGTCCAATCCCAGGCATACCTAATGCATCTCCTAACTCACGTCCTAAGTAACTACCGATACCGGATCCAGCAAGCTCACTTCCAAATTGCGCCCAATCAATATCTTCACCCGACATTAATTTACTCAATAATTCCTGACCTTGATCCCCAATAAATTGACCGATACCTTCCGAGCCAAGTAAGGATCCCGCAATGTTCCCTAAAAATGACCCGAGTGCTCCGGCTTGTTTAAATTTCACCACTGCATTGTCTTGAGTAAGTTCCAAGGTAACACTTGCAACATTATCAATACTATATGCATTAGCAACTTTTGTGATGACACTTTCAATTGCTTGTTTGGAATTTTCGTCCAATACGATTGTGTTTGCGTTGATCTGCATAGACTCTTCTCCTGAATCTGAAAATAAATTATCAATTTTACGACCTACCCACGCTCCGAATTCTGGAGCTTTGGATGCTAAATAAAAACTTATAACATCGTCAGCAATACCCGCACCGCCAGTAAGAAAATCTTCCACGATGGTACCACCGCGAATAATCCATCCCGCAATTGAACCAAGTGCCTCACCTATAGATTCCGCTATACCACGATCATCATTAGACTCAACCTCAGCAGCATCTTGGATATCTGAGATAAATTCATTATACTGCTCTTCAGTCATTTCGCCCGCATTCACATAATCTTGAGCGCGATTTATTAATTCTGATATTCGATTTGGATCAATATTCATAGCTACCAATCTAATATTTAATTCTTATATAGAAGAATAATCATAAATTTATATAAGTTTTAAGTTAAAAAAATTTTATTTTATTGTCTTTTAGGACCTGATATAGTACATTTTCAAGGATACTTATTTTCATATGATCTAAGGCGAGCTCATATTCACAATTAATGATTTCTAAAATTTCATGTAACAGGGTTTGTTCTATACGATCTTGGTCGTTCATGGCAAGTGAAATCGTTTTAGCAACGAAATCAACGATTCCATGTTCCAATAATTTTGGATCTAACTCAATCGTATATTCGAGCCCACCTACTTTAAGCTTTTGTGGGAGCGTGATAACATCATCTGCATCGACTAATGGTTGGCGTTTTCTTACAGGTGTAGTTATTTTTTTCCGTGGCATCGCATAATAGCTCCTCGTATAAATTTTGCGCCTTATCTAGTTTTATATATCTCGGAGATTCAAAAACCACAAAACCATTTTTATATTGCAAAATGCGATAATACGTATTGTCATTACTACAACTAATACGAACCAGCGCGAGTATACTTCGCTCCCCCTTCGATTCAAATAGTTTTGTTTTTAATATTTCGTACTTGTCTTGCATGACTACGTTATAATGGGTTATTTCGTACAATTATTAACAAGATGACACCTAAAAACCAAAACAAGGAATTATATATAAAGTCTATTTCTGGGATGTTCGTGTATTGGTTTTGTTTTGTTTTATATAGTTTGTATGTTTCAATTATGAAACCAATTAATAGCCCAATCCATAAGGCTAGATAATACCATATATCAAATACAAGCTCCAACACT
>ERZ795052.4007-NODE-4007-length-15617-cov-4.165917_pt1 | contig 15617 bp, 14 predicted proteins | sample MGYA00375136_ERZ795052 | MGnify/ENA primary metagenome ERZ795052 (study PRJEB30181, sample SAMN05720156) | activated sludge metagenome | isolation source: Anaerobic digester | place: Japan | collected 2015-05-26 ... | reverse complement strand
GGGCGGGGCGTGCAGCGCGGCGGCGATCAACGCGGCGACGAAGCTGATTACGCGGTGGCCGCCGGCGCCGGAGCGGCCGATGTATGCGGCGATTTCATCGTGTCTGGGCAACCTGGCCGGCGGGGTGGGGGCGCTGGCGGCGGGGTTTGCGGTGCGGGCGATGGATGGGTGGCATTGGCAGGCGGGGGGACGGGCGTTCGGGGGGTTCCACGTGGTGTTCACGGTTTCGCTGGTTCTGCGGCTGGCGTCGGCGATCTGGCTGCTGCCGCGCATTCACGAGCATCCGGGGGAGCTTTACGAGCGGCAGGCTGGGGACGCGCCGGATTGAGCCGGGCGCGGCTCAGGGCTGGGGCAGGGTCCAGGGCTTGTCGTCGAGGCCGCCGGTTTCGGCCTGGCGGGCAAGTTCGGCGACGCGGCCGGGCTTGAGGCCATCGCCCCAGAAGAGGGCATAGCGCAGGAGGCGGGTTTCGCCGGCCTTCATGGGCCCTCGGGGAAGCCTGGCGAGCTGGAACCAGCCGGCCTTAACCTTTTCGTCGAGGCGGAAGCCGGCGGAGGCGGCGCATTTCGCGGCGGCGGCGGGCGCCTCGGGGAGGATGATGACGCCGAAGCCTGTCGTTTCGTCGCGGCGCAGCGCGGCGGCCCAGCGCTTAATCTCTTCGCGGCGCTTGTCGGCGGGTTCCACCTGGCGGCCGTCGACGATGAAGGAGAACTGGGCGGCGGGGGCCATCCACATGGAGACCTCGTCATCGAGCACTTCGGCGTCCTTGAGCGCGAGCACGCGGCTGGTGACGTAGACGACGTCCTGTCCGGGCTCGATGAGCAGGGCCAGGTCTTTGCGCAGTCCGACGTCGGCGTTTTCGAGGGTGAGGCGGAGGATGAGGGCGCCGGGGCGCGAGGGGTCCTGGACCTCTTCGAGACGGGCGGTCTCGAAGAACTTGGCGTCGCCCCAGGAAGCGGTTTGACGCTGGCGCTGTTCGCCGCGCAGTCGCAGGCGGCCCAGGAGGGGGTCGGCGAGGTGAATGGCCTTGCCGGACTCGGTGGTGAGCACGGTGTTGGTCCAGGGCCGGCCGGTGACGCGCAGGGCGCCCTTTGGCGTGGCGACAGTGAAGCCCTTGAGCTTGCCTGCCTGGCGCGCGACCGTGACTTGGGCGGATGCGCCGGGCGCCATGATGGCCAGCGCCAGCGCCGCCAGCGCTCCCGCGCTCCAGCGCAATCGCATGCTGTACGCTCCTCAGCCCGCCGGTCCCCCACCGGCGCACTCCTCCCTCAATGGCCCTGACGGTTTTCATTCTAGCGCGTGGGGCGTGGCAGGGCAAGGAACGGAAAAGGCGGAGGAAAGGTCCGGGAACCCAAGCGGGCAGGTTCGCTTGGAACCGGCCGGCGGGTCATCTGGCGGCTTGGGCGAAGTCCTTGGCGGCCTGGATAAGGGCTTGGAACAGGGCGAGGTGTCTGGGGCGTTCGGTCATGCCTTCGGGGTGCCACTGGATGCCCAGGACGAAGCGGCCGGAGGTGTCTTCGACGGCTTCGATAACGCCGTCAAGGGCGCGGGCGGACACGCGGAGGCCGCGGCCTGGTTTGTCGACGGCCTGGTGATGGGAGGTGTTGACCTCGAAGCGGCCGTGGCCGACGATGCCGGCGAGGCGGGTTCCGGGCTCGACCTCGACCCAGTGGAGCAGGCGTGTGGCGGCGGGAGGACGGGGATGGACCAGGGGGGCGGCCCACTGGCTGGGCACGTCCTGAACAAGCGTGCCGCCCCGGGCGACGTTGATGACCTGGCAGCCGAGGCAGATGCCCATCATGGGCATGTTGCGTTTCTCGGCTTCCTCGACGCAGCGGAAGTCGAAGGCTTCGCGGCGCTCGTGGACAAGGCGGGTTTTGGGGTGAGGCTGCTGTCCGTAGCGGGCAGGGGAAATGTCGGGTCCGCCGGGCACGAGGAGGGCATCGACGGCGTCCATCATGTCGGCGGCGAGGTCGCCCTTGGCCGGGGGCGCGAGGAGCAGGGGCACGCCGCCGGCGAGGGCGACGGCGTCGACGTACGCGTCGGGCAGGATGCAGGCGGCGTTTTCGTTGACGCGGCCGTAGACGCCGCAGATTCCGATGCGCGGCTTTGTGCGGCTCATGATTCGTCCTCCGGCGCAGCCTTGGATGAAGCGGCAAAGGGGAGTATGATACAACGAAACGGACGGCAAGGACAGCGGCAAGGACGGCAGAAACGGGCGGGGCGGGCGATGATGGTGTGGGAGGGCGTGGGGGCGCGGCATGGTGGAGGCGTGAGGTGAAGAGGGTGTTGCTGGCGGCGGCGGCGGTGGCGGCGGTGGCGTGGCCGGCGTGGGCGCAGAAGGCGACGCTGGCGGTGCTGCCCTATCAGGCGGAAGGCGGCAGCCACTACGGGCCCGACACGCGGCGCGCGCTGGAGGAGAAGCTGGCGCGGACGTTTCAGTATGAGCTGCTGCAGAGTCTGGATGTGGACGGGGCCATGGCGTCGGCGGGGTTTTCGCTGGCGCCGGAGACGCCGCCGGCGGTGGTGGCGGCGTTCGTGCGCGACCGGTTGCAGGCGCGGCTGGCGCTGTGGGGCTTTGCGCGGCGGGGCCAGCCCGCAGGCTGGGTGTTCGAGTTCCGCTTCATGGACCTGGAAGAGAGCGACGACAGCCTGCTCTGGTCGGTGGAGAAGCATATCACGCAGTACCGCGAGCTGCCGCTGCTGCTGACGGATATCGTGGAGAAGGTGTCGGGGTTCCGGCGGCGCATCGGCGAGGACCCGCAGGTTCCGGAGAACCAGAGGATCGCGAATCCGCCGAACCTGCTGCCGAACGGTGACTTCGAGCAGGGCGACTTGACGCCGCTGCACTGGGAGCGGATCAACAACCTGACGACGTTCTACGACACGGCGGGGCATCCGGGGAAGTGCCTGCTGGTGGACACGGATGTGCTGGAGAGCCAGGTTCTGGATTGGCAGAAGGCGCTGGCGCAGGGGGCGGACTTTCGGCGCGCGCCGCGCAAGATGCCGACCAAGCCGCCGAAATACGACACGATCGGGGGGACGTATGGGGTGCACTTCCGCAGCGATCCTGTGCCGGTGAAGCGGGGGATGGTGTATCGCATGACCGTGGACGTGAAAGGCGGGTCGAAGCCGAAGATCTTCGTGAAGGGGTATGCGCCGTTCGGGGCCACGGAGTTCAGCGCGCAGGACCGCGAGATCTACCGGATGTACTTGTCGTGCGTGACGGTGACGGGCGGGAGGGAGTTCGACCGCCATACGCGGACGTTTATGCCGAATCCGTATTACGTGGCGTTTGACCTGGAGGACGCGGGCGGCGGGGAGTTGACGGCGGTGGCCACGGACACGCTGCGCGAGGTGATGGCGGCCAGGGGGTTCCCGCAGATTCCAGCGGAGCATCGGCGGGCGATTCTGGGCAAGACGGGCTTCAAGGCGCGCTGGGGCGCGCCGATTCCGGAGCTGCTGGTCCACGTGCGCGACCACTTGCTGTGCGCGCACGGGGTGTACGGCAAGGTGGAGAAGACGGACGAGGGGCTTCAGCTTTGCCTGCGGCTGATGAGCGCGCGGATCAAGCAGAACGTGCCGCTGGTGGACATGGCTTTTCCCGTATCGGACAAGGCGAGCGTGGACAAGGCGTGCGGAGCGTTTCTGGACGCTTGCGAGGCGCGGATGCCGTTTGTGGTGTACGTGCGGGTGATTCCGTACGCGTACTGGGCGCCGGGGCTGTACCGTTTCGACAACGTCACAATGACAGAGGAAGGGACGGGGTTGTGGTGAGGGGCGTTCCGCGGGTCCGGCTCGTCAATCCTGAACCGCGCCGATGTTGGGCTTGGCGCCTTTGAAGTAGCCGGGCTCCATGCCGGGCAGGGGGTCGAAGTCGTGGCCGCCAGCCTTGAACGGACGCGAGAGGTCCAGGCCGGCGGTTCGGGCCGGCGAGTCCGGGGGCAGCTTGAAGTCGGGGATGGGGCCGTCGGGCCACATCCGCTGGTTGGGGGCGTAGATGTTGCCGGGGCTGTACCACGGGGCCTTGGTGAAGTCGTGGCGGGGGCGTCGGGGATGTAGCCTTGAGAGTTGAGGGCCAATCGGTCGGTGTTCATGACGCCCAGGGCGTCGGAAGGGCCGCCCTTGGTGAAGGTGTCGGTCATGATGGTTCGGCCGGCGAGTTCGCGAGTGGCGCGGATGGCGATGATGGCCACGACGACCAGCAGCTCGATGAGCGTGAAGGCATTCCACGGGCGTTTCAGCGGCGGATTGAACATGGCGCTTTCCTTTTCGTCCCCAAGGAGCCCTCATGGCGCGGGGCTGGCGGCGTTCATCCCCCTGGCTCCCGCTGTTCCGCCGCGGCCTCGGCGTCAAGGACGGCGTCTATGACGGATTGAGCATGGCGCAACGCGGCGGCCAGGTCTGTTTCCGGGCGCCACCACTCGCCGAGGGCGCTGCGAATGATGTTCTGGCGCTCGCGGGTGATGGCCAGGTGGGCTGTGAAGGGTTGCGTGAGCGAACGATAGGCGTCTATCGAGCGCGGGTGTCTGGCCAGGAACTCCAGGGCGCTCTGGGCGCCGCAGGGGAACGGAATGCCGCGCTCGATGAGGCGCTGGGGAGCGCGCTCCACGGCGAACTCGCGAATGACCCGCCAGGCCTGCTCTGGCTGGCGGCAAGCGGCGGAGATGGCCAGCCCCTCGGCGAAGACGACCGGGCGCTGGACGGGGGCAGGCAGTGGAAGATCGGCCCGCCGGAAGCCCGCGCCGACGCCGGCCAAGGGCGCGCCCCAGAAGATCATGGCCGTGCGGCCGGCAAGGAAGGCAAGGGCGAAAGACGGGCTCGCGCGAAGAAGCGAAAAAGGGCAAACGGCAACCGCGATTGAACCACGAAGAACGCGAAGAGCACGAAGAACGGCAAAGAGGAATGGTGGAGAAAGGCGAACGGTCTTTTGACGGGCTCAGGGTCTTCGGCAACCGCGATTGAACCACGAAGAACGGCAAGGGCGGATGTTGGACGACAACGGCCCCAGGAACCGTGTCCCAAAAAACGAGTTTGTGCTCGTTTGCAGTACGGAGCAGCGTGACGGGGTGCGCGGGTTGCGAATCCTGGACCGAGCCGCTATCATATCCTCCGTATCCGCTGGGGGAGCCGCCAAGGCGGCTGAGAGTCCGGCGCAGGCCGGAGACCCCAAGAACCTGATCCGGGTCATACTGGCGTAGGAAACGCGGAAAGACATGATGTCCAATCCCACCTCCTCCCCCCCGCTCCTGCTGTGTTCAGGCTTCCCCGGCATGGTCCCTTTTCACGGAGGGCTGTCTCATGCCGAAGAAGCAGAGCCGCATCTTCAGTGGCGCGTCGGAAAAGGAAGTGACGCGGGCGATCGTGCGCGAGTTCGCGCGCGAGTTTGACGAGTACGCGGAGAGCGACGCGCTGATCGTGGGCGCGGGGCCGAGCGGGCTGATGTGCGCCAAGGTTCTGGCCGAGCGCGGAGTGAAGACGCTCATCGTGGAGCGCAACAACTACCTCGGCGGCGGGTTCTGGGTGGGCGGCTACCTGATGAACAAGGTGGTCTTGCGCAGCCCTACGCAGAAGAACCTGGCCAGCCTGGGCGTGCCGTGCAAGGAGACCTCGCCCGGCCTGTTCGTGGCCGACGGCCCGCATGCGTGCTCCAAGCTCATCGCGGCCGCTCTGGACGCGGGCGCCAAGGTCCTCAACATGACCACCGTGGACGACGTGGTGCTGCGCGAAGAGAACCGCGTGGCCGGCCTGGTGATCAACTGGACGCCGGTGGGCATGCTGCCGCGTCAGATCTCGTGCCTCGATCCCGTGGCTATCGAGGCCAAGGTGGTGGTGGACGCGACGGGCCACGACGCGGCGGTGGCGCAGTTGCTGGCGGACCGCGGGCTGCTGAAGGTTCCGGGGTGCAATCCGATGTGGATTGACGAGTCGGAGGACCAGGTGGTGTTGAAGACGGGGTTCGTGCATCCGGGCCTGCTGGCGATCGGGATGTCGGTGTCGTCGATCCACGCCGTCCCGCGCATGGGCCCGTCGTTCGGGGCCATGCTGATGTCGGGCGAGCGCGGGGCGGAGATGGCGCTGAAGGCGTTGGGCAAGTAGGCGAGGCATGGGGCGGCGCGGCTGCCGGACGGGCCGGACAGATCGGACCTGACGGAGGGCCGGACGGGTCTGACGGATCGCGCGCGACCGCGCCGCCCCAGCCGCTTCTGCTTTGACAACCCGCCGCGGCGGGTTATAGTAGCGTTGCGGGTTCCACGCTCTTGAAGAGGGAGGCCGGGCCTTGAAACGAGATATCCTTCAGGTCGTCTTCGTGGCGATGGTGGTGGCTGTGGGCGTGGGCTACGCCTTTCTCTTCCGCGAAACCGCGATCTTGCAGACGCGGCTGCAGGCGCTGGAGGACCAGGTGAAAAACTTCGACCGGCGCTTGCAGGCGCGGCAGTCGGACGAGGAGATGATCCGCGCGCTCATGACGCGGATCGGCCATTTCACGCAGCTCTGCCAGGGCCGCGTCACGGAAGCCACGCGAAGGATGGTGGCTTCGGCGCTGACAGAGCGCCAGGACCAGGCGAGCGCGCCAGCCCCCCTTTCGGCCCAGCTCGTGGACATGCTCAAAGCGCGCGACCTCGAAGAGTTCGCCAGCATGGCCGGGCTCAACGACACGCAGAAGCAGGCCCTGGCTCAAGCCGGCCAGCGGTTCCGCCAAGACGTCCTTGCGGCTCTCGACGGCATGGGGGGCAACGTGTCGGCCGAGGCGTGCAAGCCGGTCTTCGAGGCGGCGTCGCGCAAGCGGCTGGACGAGGTGGCCAAGGCGCTGTCCAAGGGGCAGTTCGTCCTGTTCTGCCTGTACTACAACGTGGCGCCTCCGCCGCCGGCCGCGCCGGCCGCGCCAGGGGCTATGCCGGAGGCGCCGAAGGAGACGGACGGCAAGTGAGAGGATGGGGCGGGGATGACGGACAGACCCTATGGACGCTGTGGACGATTGAGGGTGTGGCTGGCGCCGGGGGGACGGGGGCGTTCCGCGTTGACAGGCCGCAACCGCGCGGATAGCATGGGCTTGATTGGTCCGCGGCGCTGGCCGGCGCGTCCCCATCCGCCTGGCGCCGAGGTCCCCCCCCTTCTTGAGTGATTGCCTGGACGATGCGCGACTTGATCGAGCTGCTGGCGTTGATGGCGCTGCTGGTTCTGGGCAACCACGCGCTGGACCCGCGCCGCCGCACCGCCGGCGACATGCTGCGCGCGTTCGGCGCGTGGGTCGTGTTCTTTGGGACCATGTCCGTCCTCATGTTCTTCCCCCCCCTGGTGGTCTGGATTCTCCGCGCGGCCGTGGCGGTGATTGTCTATTACGCGCTGAAGTGGGTGTGGGACTGCGCGCTCAACCTCTTCCGCGGCCCAAGCCTCATCCCCCGGCTGAAGCGGTCGCAGACCTCGGCCATGGCCGCGGAGGCGCTTGCCAACGGCGGCGAGGAGGACGCCAGGAGCCGCGTCTGGCGCCGCGACGTGGCGCGGCTGGCGCGGCGCTTCTGCGCGGCCGACCTGCTGCGCGCGGTCATGAAGGCCAGGGGCCGCGGCGACGCGGGGGCAAGCGCCCTGCCCGGCCTGGCTGCCGAAGAGGCCGCGGAGACGGACCGCATGGCGGCCGAGTGCTTCCGGATCCACGAGGGTTCGCCTTCGCGCTGGGACCGGGCCTTCGTGGCCGAGGCTTTGCTGGTCTATGACGCGGCCTCCGTGTCCAAAGTTCTGTCGCGCCGCGAGCCCGCGCTGGGCGGCAAGGCCCGGCGCCTGGCCGCGGCCGAATGGCTGGAAAAGGAAGGCCGCCCGGCGCCTTGGACCGAGACGCTGGAGGAACTGGGCCTGCGGCCGGCCTCGCGCCGCGAGCCCGCCGAAGGGAAGCGCCCCTGCGCCAGCCTGACCCAGCGCGTGGCGGCGGTCCTGTGTCCGCCCGCCGCGTGCGCTTGGGCCGGCTTCAAGGGCCGCGCCTTGCTGCTCGCCGGCGTGTACGTGGCGTTGCTGGGCTACGCGCTGGTGTCGCTGCTCCAGGACCGGGCCGGAGGATGGATCTTCCTGGCCGTGTGGGGGCTGCTCCAGCTCCTGGGCATGTTCGCGGTCTCCGATCTGTTCCACGACAGAGCCGAGGACGCGACGCCCCGGCCCTTGTGAGGGCGCTGGCCGCGCCCGCGGCTGGCGCAAGCGGAGAGACGGCCGGCCCTTTCTCAGGAGGGCGCCTCGATGAAAGAGAAACGCATGGAGCGGCGCGCGCCGGCGGTGGCGGGCGCGTTCTACGAAGCGTCGGCAGAAGCGTGCCGCGCGCACGCCGAAGACTTGATCGCCCAGGCCGGCGGGCTTCCGCCGGACCTGCCCGCGCCGCTGGGCGGGGTGGCGCCCCACGCGGGGTGGGTGTTCAGCGGCGCGCTGGCCGCGCGAACCTTTGCCGCTATGCGCGCCGCCCAGCCCCAGATGTTCGTGCTCTTCGGCGCGGTGCACCGGCCCGCGAGCCGCCGGGCCCAGGTCTACCCGGGAGGCGCATGGGCCACGCCGTTGGGGGACGTGGAAGTGGACGCGGAGGCGGTTCGGCTGGCGGAGGAGGCGGGCCTGGACGTGAGCGCGGACAACCACGAGGAAGAACACTCCATCGAGGTCCAGCTGCCGTTGATTCAAGTGCTTTTTCCCCAGGCCCGCATCCTGCCCGTGGCCGTGCCCCACGGGCCGGGCGCGGCCGAGACAGGCGCGCGCCTGGCGCAGGCCCTGGCCGCCTGGCCGGGCCGGTGGGTCGGCGTGGCGTCCACGGACTTGACGCACTACGGCATGGGCTATGGGGGGCCGGACCTAGGGCCCTACGCGCAGGCCAGGGAGTGGATGCGCGGGAATGACGCGCGCTTTATCCGGCTGGTGGAAACGCTGGACGCCGAGGCCATGGTCGACGAGGCGGCGGCCCGGGGGAACGCGTGCGGCGCGGGCGCGGTGGCCGCGGCCGCCGCGGCGGCGCGGGCGCGCGGCGCGAGGCGCGGGGTGGCGCTGCAATACGCCACAAGCGCCGACGTCTATCCCGAGCCGCGCGCCAGCCGGGCCGTGGGCTACCTTTCCGCGGTGTTCGTGCCTTGAGCAGGCCAGGAGACACATGAACTTCGTGCGCCGGATAGAGACCTTGCGCTGGTTCCGCCAGGGCCAGAAAAAAGCGCGCCAGGGCGACCTGACAGGGGCGGTGTCGCGTTTCCGCCAGGTGCTGCAGGCGCGGCCGGGCCACCCGTTCGCGCGGGTTCATCTGGCCCTGGCGCTCGTCGCGGCGGGCGAAGTGGAAGAGGCGCGGCGCCTGGCCAGCGAGGCCGCCGCCCGCGCCACCGGCCGGCCCGGTGTGCGTTTGCTGGCCGGCCGCGTCTTCTACGACGCGGGCGACCTGGACCGCGCGCGAGAGATGTTCCAGAGCGTGCTGCGCGACAACCCGGCCAACGACCTGGCCGCAGGCTATGACCTGCTGGCGCAGTGGGCCGCGGGCGACCGCGAGGCCTGGCGCCAATTGACGCCCAACGCCCTGCCGGACTCCACGCCCTTCCTGGCGCGGTGGCTGGAGATGGTGGAGCTGGAGTTGCGGCGCGAGAAGTGGGACGCGCAGCGCCAGGCCGCCTGCGCCGGCGCCGCGCCAGCCCCCGAGGGCGGCCGAGCCCAGGAGAACGCGTCATGAGGTTCCTGGATCAGATGCGCGTGGCGTTCTGGCTGTGGCGGGGCCGCGCCGCGCTCAAGGCCGGCCGCGTAGACAAGGCCGAGATGTGGCTGGAGGCCGTCGAGGAGACCGTGCCCGGCCAGCCGCCAGCCGTGGAGTTCCGGCGCATGGTTCAGCAGGCGGCCCTGGCCCGGGGCAAGCGCCTGATAGAAGAAGACCCGGAGAGCGTCGAGGCGCGGGGCGACTACGCGCGCGCGCTGCTGGCCGAGGAGCGCTACGACGAGGCGTATGAGCAGGCCCAGGCCGGCCTGCGCCTCATCGCCGCCAACGCCAAGGCCGCGGTCTTCGAGAAAGAGATGCTGCAGATCGCGGGGGAGGCGGCGTTCGAGCGGGGGCTGTTCGCGGAGTCGCTGGAGCTGTTCCGCAAGGGCGAGGAGCCGGGCTTTGCCATGGCGTCCATCCACTACTACCGGGGCTTGTGCCATCTGGCCCTGGGGGACCGGGCCGGTTGCCGGCGGGAGTTCGAGTCGCTGGTCCGCCAGGCGCACTGGGCGGTGGGGATCCGGCACGCGGAGCTGGCGCAGAGGCGCCAGGGGGCAGAGACGGCGGGGTGAAGGCGCGGGGCCGGGGTCTGTGGCGGGGACGCGTTCCGGCGCCGCCGTTGGCGGGCTTGAGCGGCATGTCCCGTCCGCACGCTGGCATGGCGCAGATCGCGGGGCCGGGGTTGGGGCGAAGGCGGCCGAGACGCCCGCGCTCCGGCGGTGGACCGAAGCTACGACGTGGTCACCTTGGCCAGTTCGGCTTTGAGGGCGAGGCCGAGGTTTTCCATGGTGTAAGGCTTTTTGACGTAGGCGCCCGCGCCCAGGCGCTGGGCTTCGCGGACGCGGTCGGTCTCGGCGTAGCCGCTGACGATGACGGCGCGCTGGCCGGGGCGGAACTCGGCGATGCGGCGGTAGGTCTCGCACCCGTCCATGCCCCCTTCCATGATCATGTCCAGCAGCAGCGCGTCCACGGCGTGCTTGCGCACGAAGTCCACGGCCTCCTCGCCGCTGGACACGGCCGCCACCTTGTAGCCCAGCCGCTCCAGGATCTGGCTGGCCACTTCGCGCTGGGGCTCGGCGTCGTCGACGACGAGGACGCTCTGGCCGGAGCCTTCGTACTCGGTCAAGGGGGCGCGGCCGGGCGGAGGCGCCTCGGGCTGGCGCGTGGCGGGGAGATAGACGCGGAACTCGGCGCCCGCTCCCGGCTCGCTGTCGAGGTCGATATAGCCGTCGTGGTCTCGCACCGCGCCCCAGACCACGGCCATGCCAAGCCCGCTGCCGCTGCGGCCCATGGCCTTCTTGGTGAAGAAGGGCTCGAAGATGCGCTTGCGGTCTTCGCGGGCGATGCCCACGCCCGTGTCGGCCACGGTGATGACCACGTAGTCGCCCTCGCGGATGGAGTCGCAGCCGGGGATGGGCGTGTCGAGATAGCGGTTGCGGGTGGAAATCTTCAGCGTGCCGCCGTGGGGCATAGCCTCGACAGCGTTGCGGGCCAGGTTCATGATCGTCTTGGAGAGGTGCGACTTGGAGCCGCACACGCTGAGCAGGTTGGGGTCGAGGGCTGTCTCGACGGTGACGCCGGGGTAGAGCTCGCGAAGGGCCGAGAAGTCCGGGCTCTCCAGGTACTCGGCGATGATCTTGTTGATGGAGAGGGGCTCCTTCTTGGGCACTCCGCGGCGGGCAAGGGTGAGGAGGTCTTGCACGATTTCGGCGGCGTCCTCGGCCGAGCGGCGGATCTTATCGATGGAGGCGCGCAGGGGGCTGCCGGGCGGGAGTTGGAGGAGGACAAGCTCGGCGTAGCCGATCAGGGGGGTGAAGCGGTTGTTCAGGTCGTGGGCCACGCCGCCGGCCAGCACGCCGAGCGACTCCATCTTCTGGGCGCGATGGAGCTGGTCTTCCAGAATGCGGCGTTCCTCGGCGGCGCGCGCCGCCTCGGTCACGTCCACGGCAAAGCCCATGACGCCGAGGATGGCGCCGTGGATGTCGCGGTAAGGGAAGCGGTCAATGGTGATGTCGAGGGTGCCCTTGGACGCCAACATGCGGTCGGAGCGTTTGAGGATGGGGGAGCCGGTTTCCATGACGCGGCGTTCGTCTTCGGCTCCGTGTTCGGTCATGCCCCAGCCCAGCTCGGAATCGCGGCGGCCGATGATGGAGGTGATCTTGAGGTCGAGGGTTTCGGCGAAGAGTTTGTTGACGCGCACGTAGCGGCCGGCGGTGTCCTTGTAGAAGATCATGGCCGGCGACGAATCGAGCATCATCTGCAGTTCCTGGCTCTTCTGCTCCAGAAACTGCTGGGACCTGGCCAGCGCTTCGGTGCGCTCGGCCACCAGCCGCTCCATGGCGCCAAAGACTTCGAGGTACTTGGACACAGCGGTCTGATGCTCGTCCTGCATGAGGCGGTGGTCGTTGGTGAGATGGCGCAGCCGGATCTCCAACGACTCGATCCGGTCGCGGAGCTCAGAGATGATCTGGTCCTTGTCAGGAGCCATCGTCGAACCAGCCCTCTTCTTGCATGCGGTCCAGGTCTTCGCGGACGTCCTCGATGAGCAAGTCCATGGCTTTGGGTTTGATGCCCAGATCGGTCATGCACGCGGTGATGGTGGCCGCGTCGCCGGTGGAGGCGTCGCCAAACCCGAGTTCAGCCTTCTGACAGAAGAAATCGGCCACGGCCACGGCGCCGGTGAGGGCCGAGAGGGTCTCGGCGCGGCGGGGTTCGTGGTGGCGCTCGATCGCCGCGCACAGGGTGTCGGGGAAGAGCCAGCGCCGGCCGATCTCTGCGCCGGCGGCCGCGTGATCGAATCCCATCACCTGGGTCTCGGCCTTGCGCAGGTCGCGCGTGCCCGCGTCCCAGATGGCCAGCACGCTTTCGAACTCCTCGGACAGGTGCTGGTCTTCGGCGATAATGCCCATATCGTGAAGCAGCCCGGCGGCGTAGGCGTCTTCGCCCGAGAGACAGAACTCACGGCGGTAGATCAACTTGGCGCAGTGCGCCACAGCTATGCTGTGCTTCCACAGTTCGAGGGGGCTGTAGCCGTTGAGCGACCGGCCGCCTCGGAATATTTCGCAGACCTTCTGGCTGAGCGCCAGTTCTTTGACCGCGCTAAAACCTATCCATACAATGGCTTGCTGGATTTCGCTGATGCGTGCCCTTGCCCCGTAGTAAGCTGAGTTGGCGCGCCTGAGAATGCGAACGCTCAGGCCCGGATCATTTTCGATCAAGTCCCGGAGTTGTTTGGCCGTAGAACTGGGATCGTTGATGACCTGAATGATGCCAGCGACTATCGTCTTAATGGATGAGAGCTCGGACCTGTCTACCCGGTCCAGCAGGCGTTCCAATACCTCGCCCTTGCACAAAGTAGCCATGTCTCGCCTCTCCCAAGCGGCTTCAACCCGTCCCGCGCGCGACCCCCGAAACGTCCCCGCCACGCTCAAGAGCTCGCCGACGAAACGACTGACCTGGAAACGACCCCTTGCGCCTTGGCCGCCTCCACTTCCGTGAGAAAGACGATCATCTCCGCTTCTGTTCGCCTCGGAATCAACCCGAAACCGTCTGAATCAAAGCTGTACGCTTATCAGATTGCCAGGCTGGCGCCCTAACGGACGGCGTCGAGTTGTCTAGTCCAATTCAAGGCCCACTTGTATGGTCATCACACGGTCGGCCCACCGCGCAACACGACCAGGCCAAACGCCCAGCACGCCGAGTCCTGGCCGGACAGGCCAGCAATGCGCCACACAAGGAACACGAAGATAAACCCGACAATATGTTAAGTCAAGAGTAATATTACCGATTCTTGTAGATAATTGCTGTCCCAGCGCACCATTGCCCTGGTAGGATGACAAGCTGCAATACGCTGCTCCGTGCGCGTTGAGCGCTCAACGCGCTCCACGCGGGACACTACGCGACGCGAACTCGCGCCGGAACAAGTCACGCAGACCAGGTTGCTCCATGACAATGCGGCCGTCCTCTGTGCCACGAACAACAGACGCGCACTCATAGTATTGGAACCCGGCCAATCCTGCTTCACGCGCTTGGCGAATGCGACTTGCGCACACAGCCACGCCGTCGCCCGCCTTCCACAGATTATTGGCATAAGGGCAAAAAACGCCGGGCACGCGCCTTGGCCGCATGACCGACAGGACCTCTTGGCCAAAGCGCGACTGCGGCCACACCTCCTTCAGCGTCACGCTGTCGGCCAAACCTTCTTCAAGCCACCGCCGCCAGTCCCAGTGAATGCCCATGGCTGATCCGAACTCCGGACCGATGCACATGGTCTGGCTGATGTGCAACCCCAGCTTCTTGCCGCGAGAGGCCACAAGCTTTTTGGCCTGGCGATAAAACTCCGTGTAGGCTTCTCCCCTAAGCCGCTGCCGGGCGCAATCGTCGAAATCGTCTGTGGAAAGCAGGTCAACGCCGTACAGGTCCTTGAACGCGCGCACCACAGGCTCTTCGAACCCGAACTCCGCCCACGCCAGCGGGGAGTGGTGATTGCGCACGCGCAACTCCACCCCGTCCGCGCCTGCGTCGATGCAGTCTCTCACCCACCCCAGCCACCACTCCCGCGCCTCAGGATACGAAGGCGACAAACACGCCACAGGCTCGCGGTCCTTGCCTCGGGCCACAGCCACAAACCCCTGCCCGCTGTCCAACACCTTGCGCGCGCGCACCCCATCAAAGCCTGGTAACACCGCCGAGGGCATGCCAGGCCACACGTCGAACTCCACGCCCATGTCTTCAAACCCCTGGCGCACGACTTCCGCGTTCGCGCCTTTGGGCCTGCCGCGCTCGCCGCGCGCCTCCACGCCGTAGCTCAACAGCCTCTCTTCCCCCTGCGGCCCAAAGACATGGATCATGTTTATCAGGTCATTGGCAAAGGATCCGCTCCGGCTCTCCACAGCCACCACAAAGTACTTGGACCGCAGCTCCAAGTCCTTGAGCCGCAAGACCCGCGCCCGCCGGCATGCGCCTGTTGGCCGGCCGCCCGAGGAGGTGTGCTCCCACACGGGGTAATCCTCCACCTTCTCCTCGCGCGACATGGGTCCTGTGTATAGCTTGTAGCGCGTGTTGTCGTCGCTGACGAACAGTCGCAAGTCCTTCACGCCGAAGTCCGCGGCCGCGTCGTCCTCTTTGATAATGTCAATACGGTGAAACACGTCGTTGCGCGCCGCCCCGTATGCGCCCGGCTTGCGCGCCATGCACAAGTCGCGCCGTTGCGCCACAAAATCCGCGATCCACCCCACCACCCCCCCCACCCTCCGCAGCCGGCCCTGTCCCGCTCTCGGGTCGCCTTCGCCCACGCTGCGCCAGAACCCCATGTCAAAGGGCTTAACTAGTCCATACAACTCGATGCCGTGCTCGTGCGCCGCCGACACCGCCGCCGGAAAGATCTCCCCCGCGTTCGCCACAGTCTTCGCCGCGTTCTCCGCCACCCCCATCGGCGCCCCAGACCACCACCCCCGCTTGCTGCCGCCGTAGTAGATCCAGTGAACCCGGCTCACCCCCCAACTCCGGAACTCCGCGAACAACTGGTCAAACATATCCGTCGTGAACGGAGCGTGCATCAGATCGTCAAAGAAATCGACATTTACCTCCAACATGAAATCGTCCCGAGCCGCGGGCCTCGCCTGCGCCGGCTCCTCAGCCTCCATCCTCACGCGCCTTACCTTGCAGTGATCCCAAAACGACATCTCGAACTGCCCCCCCACCACGCCCGGCGCCGGGTCCGCCGCCGCCGCCACTTCCTGACCGTCCAACCGCGCCCGCAGCCAGCCGTGGTCGAACTCGAAGGTGATGGTGTGAGTCCCCTTCGCCGCCGACGCCGCCAGCTTCGCCTCAGCCAGAGACGCCCCGCCATATGCAAGGATGCGGCAATGCCGGCGCGCCAAGTCCATAATCATGGACACGCTCCGGTCCGAAAAATCGATC
>ERZ795052.4006-NODE-4006-length-15617-cov-5.452063_pt1 | contig 15617 bp, 12 predicted proteins | sample MGYA00375136_ERZ795052 | MGnify/ENA primary metagenome ERZ795052 (study PRJEB30181, sample SAMN05720156) | activated sludge metagenome | isolation source: Anaerobic digester | place: Japan | collected 2015-05-26 ... | reverse complement strand
CCTACGCGTTGGCCCTCGCCGCCCCCTGTCACGGCGAGCCTGTCGAGCCACCTTTCGAGGGCCTGCCGCACCATCCTGGCTTTGAGCCTCAACCTCCCGAACCGCAACCTCCCGCGGGTTTCGAACCCGCGGGAGGTTAGATGCCGGGTCCTATCCGCCCTATCGGCTCTATTCCCCTCCACCCACAGGTACGCATAGCCGCCAGTGGTTCGCCAGTAGCTCCGGAGCTTATGGCGACCGTGCCGTGTGCATGCTATTGTGGTGAAGACACTTCGGGCGGGATGGCTCGACACAAAAAAATCGTTCCGTACTGCCAAATGTTCTCTTACCTACGCGTTGGCCCTCGCCGCCCCCTGTCACGGCGAGCCTGTCGAGCCACCTTTCGAGGGCCTGCCGCACCATTCTGGCCTCGAGCCTTCAACCTCCCGCGGGTTTCGAACCCGCGGGAGGTTCGATGCTGGTACAGGTACGCATAGCCGCCAGTGGTTCGCCAGTGGCTCCGGGGCCTATGGCGGCCGTGCCGTGTGCATGCTGTTGTCGTGGAGACACCTCAGGCGGGCGGGCTCGGCGCAAGATTTTCCGCGCAACTGCTCGAAAAGTTGCTTGTGGCTGCTCGAGGGGCGCTCCCGCGTCGCGGGCGGCCGGGCCAGCGGCGGCCCGCGCAATCGCCTCAGACTTCACTTCAGCCCCAGCACGTCGGCCATGGCGTAGCGGCCCGGCGGCTTGCCCGCCAGGAACTTGGCCGCGCGCAGCGCGCCGCGGGCGAACGTGTCGCGGCTCGTGGCGATGTGGCGCACCTCCACCCGCTCGCCCTGGCCGCCGAAGATCACCGTGTGGTCGCCCACGATGTCGCCTGCGCGCACGGCGTGGAAGCCGATCTCCTTGACCGTGCGTTCGCCGACCATGCCGTGTCGGCCGTGAACGGCCACGTCGGGGAGATTCCGCTTGAGGCCGGCCGCCGCCGCCTCGCCGAGGGCCAGGGCCGTGCCGCTGGGCGCGTCCTTCTTCTTGTTGTGGTGCGCCTCCACGATCTCCACGTCGTAGGCGTCGCCCAGCGCCGCCGCCGCCTCGCGCACCAGGCGCAGCAGCACGTTCACCCCCAGGCTCATGTTCGGCGCGAGCAGGCACGGGATGCGCGTCGCCGCCGCGTCGAGGCGCTTGTGGCCCTCGGCGCCCAGGCCCGTGGTGCCCACCACCACCGCGAGCCCGCGCGCCGCGCACCACGCGATCATCTCCAGCGCCGAATCGGCGTGCGAGAAGTCAATCGCCACGTCGGCCGCCACGTCGCAACGGGCCGATAGCGCGACGCCCAGCGGCGGCACGCCGGCCAGCGCCCCGGCGTCCTTGCCCAGGTCGGGGTGGTCGGGGCGCTCGAACGCGCCGGCGACGGCGAGTTCCCGGTCCTCGGCGGCCAGAGCGATGAGGCGGCGGCCCATGCGGCCCCCCGCGCCGTTGATCAATACGCGGACCATAGGAAGACCTCCTGTGCTGGGCGGAAGAAGCGTTCGTAGTGCGGGCTTCAGCCCGTATCTGCATCCAGGATACGGCCTGAAGGCCGCACGGCAAACCCCCGTTGCATCCCGCTGAGGCGTCAGTCAGGACGCGCTTGAGGGCCACGCATCACACTAGCGGAAATCGGCGGCAGGTTCAAGGGGCCTGCGGCGCCCTCCCGCCGCGAACGGGTGCCTTGCGGCCTGGCGGGACATCTGGCAGATGAGCGGGCGGAACCACGCCGGGTCGGCCAGGGCCTCAGGCGGAGCCGCAGGCGTCCCGCTTACGGTGGTCTTCGACAAGCGAGACGCTTGTCGCTGCACAGGAGCCTGCAACCTGATCCGCGGCCAGAGCAGTGCACAGGTTGATCACGTCTGAGAACGACACGCCTTCCAAGCGGCCGTTGTCGAGCCTGAGGAGGGGCCTCCTGCGGTTCATCTCGCGGTCCCCCCGCTGCCGGCGTGGAAGCTGGCGATGGCCTCGGAAGTGCGCAGGAACCTGTCGTAGACGCGCAGGCGGTGAATGGCGGGTCCGATGCGGAGGGCGGCCGGGCACACGGGCGCGAGGGCGTCGGGATAGCGCGCCCAGCCGAACTGGCGGGCCTCGCCGCCGTCGCACAGCACGCCGTCCACGACGAATGAGATGATCCGCGGCCCCGCATCCACGATGGCCACGAGGTGGTGCGGCCGGCCCGGCCGGAGGAGCCCGGGATCGCAGTCCCACGCGAAGCGCGTCTTGCCATTGGCCATCTCGATGCGCACCGAGCCCTTCTCGGCAGTGGCCAGGGCCAGGCCCTCCCCCTGGAGCAGCACCTGCCCGGCCGCAAGGCTGTCGAGCGCGACCCAGAGGTCGAGCGACAGGCCGCCTGTCTCCGCGGCGGGGATGGGGCGGGGGAGGGCGGTGCTCCCCGTCTGAAGCTGCTCCCGGCCCAGGTCCAGCACGAGGCCCCTGCGAGCGACCTCCTCCGCCTCGCCTTGGCGCCACAGCCCTGCCAGCAGGGTGGGATTGATTTCGTGGATGCGGGCGAGCGTCTTCTGCGTCTCGGTGACCCAGAAGCGGCCGTCCTGCTCGATGAGGTCGGGGTAGCTCATGCGCATCCTCGGCTCGGGGTCGTAGAGCAGAATCTCGGGCTGCGACCAGTGGAGGAAGCCGTCCTTCTCCACGCCCCCCGCGATCCAGGCGGGGTTCCGGTCCTCGAAGCCCTTGCCGCTGTGGTTGTGGAACCAGAAGAGGTACTTGCCGTTGGAAGTCTTCCACAGCTTGGGGCAGGCGCGCGGGGTCTTCATCTTGCGGCCGCCCGGGGAGCAGGTCATGTGCTCGGGCGTGGTCCACGTGCGGCCGCCGTCGCGGCTGTAGGCGTGGCAGGGATGGCCGGTGGTGGTGCGGTAGACGCAGTAGAGGCTTCGGCCGTCGGCCAGGGGCACGAGGTTGTGCTCTTCCTGCACGGAGCCGAACTGGGGCGCGCGAATGCCGTGATCGCCCTCGGGCAGCAGCTCCCAGCGGAGCTTCGCGGGGTCGGGTTCGGCGAGCAGGTTGTCGGAGCGATAGACCCAGCCCTCGCCGTCGTCGAGCATGTACTTGCCGAGCTTGGTGAAGGCGAAGAGGAGGTCGGCGCCCACGGCCTTGGGCTTGTCAATGCTCCAGAAGATCTGCACCGCGCCCTTCCAGTCGTTGGCGCGGTCGCAGGCGGTGACACGCATGGGCAGGCGGTGGCGCTCGCGCGACCACGTGCGGCCGCCGTCGTCGGACCATTTGAGCACAAACCAGCCGAGCATGTCGGCGCGGGGCAGCGGCTTGCCGTCGGGCAGCGTCGAGAGCTTGTCGCCGTTGTAGCAGTAGACGCAATAGACGCGCCCGCCGGGCGTGACGATGGGCGAGCCGTAGGACGACGAGGGGCCGTCGGCGGGCTCGATGTCCACAAGCGGCGACCAGGTCTTGCCCTGGTCGGTGCTGCGGGTGGCCACCATGTGCTCGCCCCGGGCCCCCTCGTGGCCGCCCGCGGTCGTCAGCGTGCAGAGCCACGAGCCGTCGCGGTTGACGACCACATAGGGCTGGTCGCAGTAGCCCTCGACGGGAATGGGGTGGCCCGTGCGGATATTCCGCGGATCGCGGTCTCGCGTGTCCACAGCCTGTGCCTCCTGGGCGAGCGCGACGGCCGCAAGAAGCGCCAGCGCCGCCGAGCGTGCCAGCGGGGGACATCGCCTGTGCATGAGCACCCCCTTGGCGCAGAAGCCGCCTCGTGCGAAGCGTAGCGGACCAGGCCGCGGGTGTCAATGGGCGATCGGGCGGTTTGACTCGGTCTGCGGGCGGCGCTACGATGGGCGCAGCGAGACAGGGCGAGGGAGACGGCGACGTGTCCAGGCCGCTCAGCGCACCAGAGCTTGCTCGGTTCTGCGAGGCCGTGGGGGCGGAGGCCGCGCGCGTGGCGCGCGTGGGCGCCGCGGCCGAGGCCCTGTTCGCCCAGACTCCGCACCTCCACGGGCTCACGAAGACGATGAGGCCGCTGCTCGGGGTGGCCGCGGCCGTGCGCCAGGCGGCCCGCCGCGGCCGGCTCCGCGGGGCGATGCGAGCCTGCCTGCCGGCGCTCACGCCGTTCGAGCGGCGGCTCGCCCTGGGCGCCGCAGGCGAGCCGGCGGCGGCACAGGACGGCGGCAACGGCCGCGCCGCGGCCGAGCGCGAGGCGGCGCGGCGGATGGCGGCGCTCCTGGCCCTCGCCGAGGCCGCCACGCTCTCGGGGGCGCAGGACGCCACGTTCGCGGCGGCGCTGGACGACGGGCGCGAACTCGAGCTCCTCGTGACCGGCGGCGGGGCCGTCCGCGAGAGCGTCGCCGCCGTGAAAGCGGCCGCGCCGGTGTGGAACGCCGCCATGGCCCGCCCGCTCCGCACGGCGGCCCTCCACGCCGGCAAGACGCTTCCGAGCCGCATGGCGCCGGAGGCGACTCTCGCCGCCCTGGCGCGGCGCACGCTCCAGACCCACTGGGAGGCCTTCGCCGCGCGCCTCTACGGCCTCGGGTGCCGGGACGACATCGAGTTCGTCCACGAACTGCGGGTCGCGCTCCGCCGGCTGCGGGCCGCGCTGCGGGTCTTCAAGGCGGCGATAGACGGCCTGGCGCGGGCTCTTCTGGGCGAACTGAAGCGGCTCGCCGATGCGTTGGGCCACGTGCGCGATGCGGATGTGTTCCTGGCCTTCCTCCGGCGCCGGGCGGCGGAAGCGCCCGAGGAGCAGCGGCCCTTCCTCCGCGGCCTCGAACTCGCCGAGCGGCGCAAGCGAGGCCGCTTCCTCCGCACCCTGCGCGACACCTTCGAGTCGGCCGAGTTCGCCGCGTTCCGCGAGCGGTTCGACCCCGTGCTGACGGGGCGCACGGCGGCCGGCGGGCTGTGCGCGCTCGCGAAGGGCGAAGAGCCGGCCGCCGCGCACGCGCCCAAGGCGCTGGCCAAGCGGCTGAGGTCGGCGGCGAGGCTGGGCCGGGGCCTCGCCCGGGCCTCGGCAGCGCGCCAGCACGCGCTGCGGATCGCGTGCAAGAAGCTCCGCTACACGGCCGAGTTCTTCGCGGCCCTGTATCCACACGGCCTCGCCGCCGTGATCGAGCCGATGGCCCTGATGCAGGACGCGCTGGGCGATGTGCACGACGCCGATGTTTACAGGGAGCGCGTCATCCGGTATCATACCTACCGGAAGGCCGAGGCGCACGAGCCGGCCACCGCGCGCGCGGTGGACGCGCTGCTGGAGTTCCTGGAAGCCCAGCGCGCCGACGCGCTCGGCAGGGCCGTGGACGTCTGGAGGTCCTTCACCACGGGCAAGAAGGCGCGCAAAGCGATCAAGGCCATCCTGTGAACCATCGCTCGGGGGGTCTGCATTGGGCAAGCAAGGGCGCGACAAGCTCTATCTCGGCGTGGACGTGGGCGGCACCAAGATCCTCGCCGCGCTGGTCGCTCCGAACGGCCAGATCGTGGCCCGCGAACGGAGCGAGACCCCGCGCGAAGAGCCGCCGCGGGCCTCGGTGAGGGCCATCCTGGCTGCCATGGACGGCGCTCTGGACGCGGCCGGCGTGAGGGCGAGCCGCCTCGCGGCCATCGGGCTCGCCATCCCGGGCGTCGTGGACCCCGACAAGGGGCGAGTGGTGGTCACCCCGAACATGAACCTCTCCGGGATGCAGATCGCCTCCGCCGTCCGCAAGGTCTACCCCGTGCCCGTGGCCGTCGGCAACGACGTGAACCTGGGCACCCTGGGCGAGAAGTGGCTCGGCGCGGCACGCCGGGCGAAGAGCGCCGTGGGCATCTTCGTGGGCACAGGCATCGGCGGCGGCGTGATCGTGGACGGCCGCCTCGTGCGCGGCGCCCGCGAGGCCGCCGGCGAGATCGGCCACATCGTCATGCTGCCCGGCGGCCCCCGGTGCGGCTGCGGCAACCACGGGTGCCTCGAGGCCCTGGCCAGCCGCTCGGCCATCGAGCGCGAGCTGCGCGCCGGCATGGCCGCCGGCCGCCGCACGTGCCTGAGCAAGCTGCTCGGCGGGAAACGCGGCCCCATCAAGAGCAAGGTGCTCCGCCGCGCCCTCAAGGCGCGCGACCCCCTGGTCACCGAGGTGGTCCGCCGGGCCGCCGAAATCCTCGGCTACGCCTGCCTCACCGTGCGTCACCTGGTGGACCCCGACGTCATCGTGCTCGGCGGCGGCGTGATCGAGGCGTGCGGCGGCTTCGTGCTCCCCATCGTGCAGAAGATCGTGCAGGCCGACGCACTCCCCGGCGCGCGCAAGGGCGGCGACGTCGTGCCGTCCGAACTCGGTGACGACGCCGTGGCGCTCGGGGCCGCGGCGCTGGCGATGGAGGCCGTCGGCAAGTCCCCGCTTCTATCCCCTTGAGGCCGAGCGTTGCCGTGACGTCCACGCCCAAGACCGAGTGCGCGCTGGCCCTGGCCCTGCGCCGCTGCGCCGACACCGCACACCTGCGCCACGTGGCGCGGCTGGCCGACCTCCTCTTCGACGCCCTGCGGCCCCTGCACAGGCTCGGAGAAGGCCCTCGCGAACTCCTGGCCTGTGCGGCCCTGTTGCATGATATCGGCCTGGATACGGCGATCACGGGCCACCATCGGGCCGCCTTGCGCCTCATCCTGGAAGCCCACCTCCCGGCGCTGAGCCTGGAGGAGAAACGGATCGTCGCCAACGTGGCCCGATACCACAGGAAGGCCTTGCCCTCGCCGAGGCATCCTGAGTTCCGCCTCCTGTCGCCCCCTGCCCAGGGACTGGTCTGCCGCCTTGCCGCGCTGCTCCGCGTCGCCGACGGCCTCGACCGCGACCACACGGGCGCTGTCGCCTCGCTCTCGGCCGCCCTCACGCGGCCGGGCGCGTGGACGCTGTGGATTGACGGCCCGGGCGACTTGGAGCATGCCGCCTGGGGGGCGGCCCGCAAGGCCGACCTCTTCGAGCGCGCCTATGGGGCGAAACTGGTCGTGACGCCGCGGCCCGACCGCGATGGAACGCGGAACGCGACTATGCTATGATCCCGCCGTGACAGGTGTCCCCTTCCTTCAGGAGGCTGACCGTGAGGATGCGACGTTGGTGCGTGTGGGCTGGGCTGTTCGTCGTCGTGGCCTGCGGTGCCGCGGGGCAGGTCCTGGCCGGCGAGGCGGAGGGCTGGACCGAGCTCTTCAACGGCAAGGACCTCGCGAACTGGGACGTCCTCGGCTGCGAGGCCGAGGTGCAGGACGGCGCGCTGCTCATCAAGAGCGGCAACGGCCTCGTCCAGACCAAGGAGCAGTTCGCGGACTTCGTGCTCGACGTGGAGTGGAAGGCCCTGAAGGCGGACCGGTGGGACTCCGGCATCTACTTCCGCTACACGGAGGTGCCGAAGGGCCGTCCCTGGCCGCCCCGCTACCAGGCCAACCTCGCCAAGGGAATCGAGGGCAATGTCGCCGAGCTCAAGGGCGCCTCGAGCAAGGGCCTGGTCAAGAACGGAGAATGGAACCGCTTCGTCCTCACAGTGCAGGGCACGAAGGCGAGCCTGGAGATCAACGGCAAGCCCGCGTGGGAAGCCGACGGCATCCAGGTGCCCAAGGGCTTCCTCTCGCTCCAGGCCGAAGTGCCCCAGGGCGGCCAGTTCCTCTTCAGAAACGTCCGCATCAAAGTGCTGCCCGAGACCAAGTAGGAGCCCCGGCGTGACCCCGAAGGAACGCGTCCTCACCACCCTGGCCCATCGCGAGCCCGACCGCATTCCCTGGGGCGAGCACTCGATTGACTACAACGTCTACGAGGACATCCTGGGCCGCAAGACCCTCGTCCAGGCCAAGTTCCGCGAGACCCTCGCCTGGTGGGAGGGCCGCCGCGACGAGATCGTCGAGTGCGTCAAGCGCGACCGCCTCGACCTCATCCGCGCGCTCGAGATGGACATCATCTTCATCAGCCGTGTGCCGCCCAAGGGCTACAAGCCCGAGCCGCTGGAGAAGCTCGACGACGACACCTACCGCGACAAGGCGGGCAACCTCTACCGCATCTCCGCCACCACCCACGACCTGATGCCCTACAAGCGCGTTGCCGCGCCCGCCGAGCCCCCGAAGATCGCCGACCTTGAGGCCACCCTCGACCGCGTGGAGAGCGAGCCGATCACCCTCCCCGACGAGTCCGAATGGGAGGCCGTCCGCCACATGGTCAAGGAGGCGGGCCAGACCCACTTCATCCTGCTCATGTGGGGCGACATCTCGTTCCCCTCGTTCGGCCACACGGACGAGGAGCAACTCATGAACCTCGCCCTCTACCCCCAGGAATGCGCCCTGATCACGAAGATCGCCGGCAAGCGGCTCGTTCGGGGCCTCGACCTGCTTGCCAAAGTGAACCTGGGCATTGACGGCATCATGCCCTGCGGCGACCTGGGCTCCTCCACCGGCATGCTCGCCAGCCCCCGCTGGTATCGCGAGCACGTGTGGCCCTGGCACAAGGCATTCTGCGACAAGGCCCACGCGATGGGGCTCAAGGTCCTCAAGCACTGCTGCGGCAACACCAACGCCGTGGAAGAGGACCTCGCCGCGGCCGGCTACGACGCGCACGAGGCCCTCCAGCACAGCGGGGGCATGGACCTCCGCGACCTCAAGAGGCGCGTCGGCGCCAAGATGACGCTCTGGAGCGGCATCTGGCACGAGCACATCATCCTGGGCACGCCCGAGGACATCCGCCGCGACGCCGCCTACGCCTTCGAGCACGCTGCCCCGGGCGGCGGCTACATCATGGGCTCCAGCCACTCGCTGGCCGTGGACGCCAAGCGCGAGAACATCCTCGAGATGAAGCGCTGCCGCGACAACTGGGGCGTCTACCCGATCGACCCGAAGCGGTTCGTGTGAAGCGCAAGACTCACACCACGTCCAGGCTCGTCATCGGGTGCCAGCCGTCGGGCAGCACGGGTTCGATGGCGAGGCGCACGCGGGGGGTGAGGGTGGCCGCGTCCACGAGGCCGATGTCCACCTTCGTCTCGCCGCGCTCGAGGGCGGGGGGGAAGACGATCTCGTCGCTGAACCAGGTGTGGTCGGGCATCCAGGCGCGCACGTCGGCATTGGAGAGCACGATGTGCTCCTCGCCTCCCTGCCGGAAGCGGAACGCGAGGCGATACGGGCGGTAGATTGGCGCCACGCCCACATTGTCCACGAACATTTCAAAGGCGATCCGCTGCCCAGGCTTGGCCTCCAGGGGCAGAATCATCTGCCGCAGGACGAAGCGGTAGCCCATCCGACGGTTGAAGGCGTCTATCTTCTCGCGCACCGCGTCGGGGATGTAGGACGACTTGGGCATGAAGACCGACAGGTGGTACTTGAGCCCCTGGTCGAGAATCCAATCCACGTCCCAGCCCTCCTTCACCCAGTGGCCCACGGTCCAGCACGTCTCGAGGGTCACGGGGGCGGTCTTCCAGGCATCGGCGACGCCGCACTGAACGACCTCCTTGGGGTAGAGGTCGAGCATGTGGCACCAGCACAGGTCGTCGGGCACGATGCCCGGGGCCTTCGCGCGGCTGAGGTCGCCGAAGCAGTCGGCCCGCCAGCCGATGCGGCGGCCGGTGTTGGCGGCGTGGGCGCAGCCGTGGGTGCCGAGCATCGAGACGAGCTGGGTCCGGCGGAAGCCGTGCAGATAGATGTCGGTGAGGCGTGCCGCGGTGTCGGGCGTCGCGTTGCCGCCGGTCTCGCCGCAGGGGCCGGCGTAGGCGATGTCGAAGCTCTCGAGATCGGGGTGGCCGTCGTAGCGTTCGGCGAAGGCGCGAACGAAGCCGCCCCAGTGCTCGAGGTAGAGCGGGTCGTTGGCGTCGGGCTCGCGGCGGCCCTCCATCTTGCCGCCGGCGAGGGCGCGGGCGCCGAGGGCCCAATACCAGTCGGGCATCGCCCGCACGTACGGCTGCACGCGCACCTGCACCGTCTGGCCCCGCACGCGCCCCGCCTCGAGGGCACCGTCCACTATGTCCCACCGGAACCTGCCCTTCTCGGGCTCGAGGGCGCGCCAGGTCCATCGGCAGTAGGCGAGCGTGGTGTCGGGGTATTGGGGGTTCGCCAGGTTGCCGTCGAAGGGTTCGAAGACCTCGGGGCCGTGCTCGTCGTCCCAGGTGAGACCCGGGAAGAGGGGAGCGCCGTTGAAGCGCTGGAACGTGGTGGTGCCCTTGTGGGGATTGGGCAGATTGGCGCCCGACTCCTTGGGCCGCACGCGCTGAATGACTTCCTGGGGGCCGAACACATCTCGCCACCTTGATCGGCCGGCTGCGCTCATGGGCATCTCCTGTGCGCACAGTCGAGAGACCTGCCGGCGGGAATCATAGCGGCGCGGCGGCCGGAGAGTCAAGCCCGGACACCCAGGTGCGGGGACGCCGGGCTGAAGACAGCCTTTCGCGGAAGCGCGCCCCCTGGCGGCTGGGTAACGCCTCAGACGACCGAGGCGGATTTTGCAGTGCGGCCTTCAGCCGTATCCTCAGTTTGTAGTGCGGCCTTCAGGCCGTATCCTCGACGTCCAGTACGGGCTGAAGCCCGCACTACGAACTGCCCCGCCCACTGAGGTGCGTGCCAGAGGCCCCACTTCATTCGGCTGCGGTGCCGGTTTCCGCTCCTTGACAGGCCCGGCGGCAGGGCCTACAATGTGCCCGGTGGCGTCGAGTCTCGAGTCGCCAATCGAGGTGCACTATGGGTGCCAGCATCGAGGCCCGCGCGGCGGAGTTCGCCCGGGAGTTCGCCGCGCTTCGGAACGCGGTCGGCCAGGTGATCGTGGGGCACGAGGAGGTGCTGGAGGGCGTGCTGACGGGCCTCTACGCGGCCGGCCACTGCTTGCTGGAGGGCGCGCCCGGCCTCGGGAAGACCCTGCTGGTGAGGACCCTGAGCGACGCGCTGGATGTGACGTTCGCGCGCGTGCAGTTCACGCCGGACCTGATGCCCGCCGACATCATCGGCACGAACCTGCTGGCCGAGGACGAGGCGGGGCGCCGCACGTTCCGCTTCCAGCCGGGGCCGCTGTTTGCGAACCTGGTGCTGGCCGACGAAGTGAACCGCGCGACGCCGAAGACTCAATCGGCCCTCCTCGAGGCGATGCAGGAGGGCACGGTCACGGTGGGCCGCGCGACGCATCCGCTGCCGGCGCCGTTCTTCGTGCTGGCCACGCAGAACCCGATCGAGATGGAAGGCACGTACCCGCTGCCCGAGGCGCAGCTCGACCGCTTCCTGTTCAAGCTCCTGGTGCGCTACTCGAGCCGCGAAGAGCTGAACACGATCCTCGAGCGCACCACGGAGGCGGCCGCGCCGAGGACCGGCAAGGTGCTGGACGGGCCCAGGGTGCTGGACGGAGTGGCCCTGGCGCGGCAGGTGGTCGTGGCGCCCCACGTGCGCGACTACGCCGCGCGGCTCGTGCTGGCGACCCATCCCGGCGGCGAGTTCGCGGTGGACCTTGTCAACCGGTTCGTCCGCTACGGCGCCAGCCCGCGGGGAGCGCAGGCCCTGATCCTGGCGGGCAAGGTGCGGGCGCTCGCCAGCGGCAGGTACAACGTCGGCTTCGAGGACGTGCGGGCCTTCGCGGCCCCTGCCTTGCGGCACCGCCTCATTCTGAACTTCGAGGGCGAGGCCGAGGGCGTGACGACCGACCAGATCATTGCGCAGGCGGTGGAGAGGACTCCTGTGTCGCCGGTGCGGTGAAGCCGAGCAGCGGCTGGAGGTCCCCCTCATCCAGATTGACGATGCGGAAGGCTCGGGTGAAGCCGCCCTGCGCCCAGAGCCGCGCGGCCTCCGCGGGGTCCGTGGCCACCCGCAGGTTGCGATCCGCGTAGTAGGTCACCTGGCGCAGATTGTGGTACCGGTCGGCCCAGAGCAGAATCCGGTCCTCGAACCGGGTGTTCGCCCGCAGGTGCTCGGCGAGCCGGGCCTGGCCGGGATAGAAGGCGTCGAGAGCTGCGCCCCGGCGCGCGGGCGCGAGCTTGTGCTGGGCCTCGAAGCCGGCGGCGGCCAGGAGCACCAGGGCCGCGAGGGGCCACACCGGGCTCCTTCCGCGGCGCCAGACTGCCGCGAGCGCCATCCCGGAAAGCAGGGCGATCGGGATGGCGAGATAGAACTGATAGTAGATGTGAACGTAAGCGCCCTGGCGGAAGGCCAAGACGTTGAGCAGCGCCCAGGCGGCCAGCGTGGCGACGAGCAGCAGGCCGCCGGAGCGGGGGCGGCCGAGGCCCAGCACGCACGCAGCCGCAAGGGCGGCGGATACCCCGCTGAAGCCGCGCCAGAAGTAGACGCCCATCCGGCTCACGAAGTCGGCGGCCCCGAACGAGCCCTCGGCGGCGCGGTCGCTCGCCCGGGTCCCGAGCCGATGGCCCAGCGCCCGCCAGAGCTCGCCCAGCCCACCCTCGACGAGGGCGACGTGGCCCAGCACCGCCAGGAATCCCAGCGCCCCGAAGGCGGCCGGGAGGAGCAGCCACGGCGCGCCCTTGCGCCGCAGGGCGGTGTGATAGGCGAGGAGCAGCCAGGGGACGGCGGCCACGACCCATGCGAACCACACGCCCAGGCAGGCCGCGGCCGACATCGCGGCGAGCCAGCGCCGCCGCCCGTCGCGTTGCCAGCGGAGATAGAGGAGCGTGAGCAGGAGAGCGAAGAAGGCCGCCGGGGCTTCGTGGTCGGGCATCCGGCCGTAGAGCGCGACCATTGGCTGAAGAACGAAGGTGGTCGCCGCGAGGAATGCCGCCGCCTCGCCGGCCACCTGGCGCGCGATGCGGTGCAGGCACGCCGCCGCCCCGAGGGTGAAGAGGAGGAAGAGCAGGCGGGCCGCCCCTTCGCTCTCGCCCAGCGCCGCGAAGCCCGCCGCCAGCGCGAGCGAGACGCCGGGCGGGTGGTGGGCGTAGAAGCGGAACTCGTCGGGCCGGAGCTGCCCCGCGTTGCACACCTGGCCGCCGCGCGTGGCGCGGAGGCCGTGGCGCAGGTAGTTCCGCGCGGCGGTGCTGTAGAGGGCGCCGTTGGCATCGAACGAGCCGTACCACCCCGCGCGAAGGCCCACGCCCATCAGGCACGCCCCGACGGCGATGGGCAAGCCCAGGCTGAGCACGGCAGAGGCACGCATCGCGTCCTCGCGAGGCAAGCGCTGGAAAGAAGCCGCGTGTTCGCCTATAATACGCCTCGGTGGGGCGGCGTCAATCGGCGGTTGCGGAGCGCGGCGTGCGAATCCTGCTGACGAACGACGACGGGATCAACGCGCCCGGCCTCGCGGCGCTGCGAAGAGCGGCCTGCGGGTTGGGCGAGGTGGCGGTGGTGGCGCCCGACACCGAGCGCAGCGGGGTGGCCCACTCGATCACGCTGGCCCAGCCCCTCCGCATCCGGCGTATCTACCACGGCGAGGAGTTCTTCGGGTTCGGCATCAACGGCGCGCCGGCCGATTGCGTGAAACTGGCCTGCCGTGAGATTCTGGGCGCGCTCCCCGACCTCCTCCTCTCCGGGATCAACCTGGGCTGCAACGCGGGCATCAATGTGCTGTACTCGGGCACGGTGGCGGCGGCCATCGAGGGCGCCATGCTGGGCATTCCCTCCGTGGCGTTCTCCGTGGGGGAGGTCGAGAAGCCCGATTTCGAGCAGGCGGGCCGCGTGGCGCGCGCAGTGCTCGACCTGGTGCTGGCCTCGGCCATGCCGCGGCGCACGCTGCTGAATGTGAACATCCCCGGCAGCGGCGCCGGCGTGAAGGGCATCCGCCTGACGCACCAGAGCCGCACGACCTACCACGAGCTCTACGAGAAGCGCCTGGACCCGTGGGGGAGAGCCTACTTCTGGATCACGGCGGAGCTGGCGCGCGACTACGAGCAGGAGCCCGAGAGCGACCTGCGCGCCTTGGCCGAGGGCTACGTGTCGGTGACGCCGCTGCACTACGACCTGACCGACTACGAGGCGATCCCCGCGCTGCGCGCGCGGTTGGACAGGGACTCCCCGCTCGGCGTGGATTGACGCGGCGGTCTCAGGTGGGCAGCCGCGCCTCGTGGGCGAAGCGGCGCAAGAGGTCGGCCTGGGCCTGGGTGAGGTTCTTGGGGGCCGTGATCCTGATCCGCACGTAGTGGTCGCCGTGTTCTCCGGCGGGGGTGGGCGCGCCTTTGCCGCGCAGGCGGAGCTTGGCGCCGCTGCTCGTGCCCGGCGGGATGCGGAGCTGGACCTCGCCCGCGAGGGTGCGGACGGGCACCGTGGTGCCCAGGGCGGCCTGGACGATGTTGATCTCGACATCGGAGTAGATGTCGTGCCCGTGGCGCTCGAAGAGCGAGTGGGGGCGGATGTGAATCTCCAGGTATCGGTCGCCGGGCGGCCCGCCGCCGGCTCCCGGCTCGCCCTCGCCGGAGAGGCGGATGCGGGCGCCCTCCTGCACCCCGCGGGGTATCTTGACGGAGAGGCTGCGCAGGCGGAGCGCGCGCCCCTGGCCGCCGCAGGCCGGGCAGGGATTCGTCACGCGCTGGCCGCGCCCCAGGCAGTCGGGGCAGGGCCGGGAGAACGAGAAGCAGCCCTGTGCGGCCTGCACCGTGCCGGTGCCGCGGCAGGTGGCGCAGGGCTTGGGCGTGGAGCCGGGCCGCGCGCCGGTTCCGCGGCACGTGGCGCACGCCTCGGCCCGCTGCACGCGCAGAGCCACCGTGCCGCCGTTGATGGCCGTCTCGAACGGGATCTCGATGGTCTGGACGATGTCGTCGCCGCGGCGGGGTCCGGCGGCCCCGCCCGGCGGGCGCTCGCCGAAGAAGCTGGAGAAGATGTCGGAGAAGTCGAAGCCCGCGGCGCGCCCGCCCTGTGCCCCCCGGGCGCCGCTCGAGCGCAGGAAGTCGCTCAGGTCCGAGAAATCGCCCGTGGCGAAGCCGCGCGCCCGCGCCTCGCGCAGGCGGTCGTACTGGCGGCGCTTCTCGTCGTCGCTCAGGACGTCGTGCGCGACCGAGATCTCCTTGAAGCGGCGCTCGGCGTTCTTGTCGCCCGGGTTGCGGTCGGGGTGGTACTTCTTGGCGAGCTTGCGGAAGGCGCGGTTTATCTCGTCCTTGGTGGCCTTCTTATCCACGCCCAGGCACTGGTAATAGTCTGGTTCGTCCATCGGCTCATGGCTCCCGGGTGGGCTGGCGATTGAAAGCTTCATTATAGGCGTGGAACAGCCTGGGCGCAAGACGGACGAGACAGGGGCGAGGGGGGAATCGTAAGCAGCTCTCGTTGCGGAAATCCCCGGAATGGGGGAGGGCTTGCTGCCCTTGTCCGTTCGACAAGCGGGACGCTTGTCGCTACGGGAATCCGCAGGAGAAACTGTCTGCGGAAATGGCCCACACCCAGGGGGGCGTGGCCCGCCGTCCTGGCAACATGGCCGCGAGGGCATCGCCCCTGCCCGCTCCCCGCCTGTATCACCCTGTGAGAGCGAGAGGGATGCGTGTGGGCGGGAACGACCACGGAAGGGCCAGGACGCCCCAGCTTCATACTTGCTCAACGGCGACGGGGAGGGAATTGAGCAAGTATGGGCGGGAAGGCCGTAGAGCCGCCCGGATCGCCAAAGCGCCATACTCGCTCAACGGAGAGGGGCCGGTTACGGTCTGCGCGGCGGTGCCCCGGCGCGCGGGTCCGTTGTGGCACCTGGGGGAAGCGGTGGACGGACTAGGAGCCTGTCCAAGAATCCGCGTGGGCTGCGTTGCCGGCGCCAGCGGGGCGG